>Ga0129299_1002764_pt1 | contig 11558 bp, 12 predicted proteins | sample ConPoolayeCmetaG_FD_94477 | JGI IMG/M metagenome (GOLD analysis project Ga0129299, IMG submission 94477) | Hot spring microbial mat communities from California, USA to study Microbial Dark Matter (Phase II) - Cone Pool mat layer C metaG ... | reverse complement strand
GTTCGGGCTCTCTCCGTTCTTCCGCATTTCCTACGCCACCTCCACGGAGGAGCTCGAGGCGGCCTGCACCCGCATCCAGCGCTTCTGCGCCAATCTGCGCTGATCTTCGCTGATCTTCGCTCACCTGCGCTCGCTTGCAGGATTGCATGCAACAAATATGCTTGTCCCCGGCAAGTCAAAGGCTTACGCTTCCCTATTCAACCAAGAACAAAGGAAGCGTCCCATGGCAGTGAACAAGGTCATCGAACTGATGTCGGAATCCTCGAAAAGCTGGGAGGATGCGGTTCAGGAAGCGGTCAAGCGCGCAAGCGAAACGCTGAAAGGCATCAAGTCGGTCTGGGTGCAGGATTTCTCCGCCACCGTTGATGAGGATGGAAAGCTCGACAAATACCGCGTCACCTGCAAAGTGACATTCGAGGTCGAAGACTAGCGGAATGAAGGTCTGGGCAGTACTGAAGGGTCGTTTCCATAGGGGAAGCGCTTGCTGCGATCCTATGGCAGCAATCCCTCTGCCTTGAAGATGTAGACCCGCCGGCTGGCCGAACCTCCGGCGGGCATATCTTTCACCTCCAGCAGTTCGACGGTGCGGAAGGATTTTCGCAGCCGCTCGGCACGGTCCTTGAAGGAGACGAACAGGATCGGCCCGGGCGTCTCGGCCGTGAGCGGGCGTGTCAGTTCGAAATGGTCGCGCGGCACGTCTCCGTCGAGATGCGCGAGGACCGGCACCCTTCCGCTCGAATAATAGAGCAGCTCGGCGGTGAGCGCGCGCCTGTCCGTTGAAATCGCCCTGAAACCGCCCTCGATCGCCTTGCGGTCCGCATAGTCCGCGATCGCTTTCCAGCCCAGCACCCGCTCATACGGGTCGATGCCGCCGGGCACCGACACCCTGCCCGCCATGGCGTTGCCCGCGCCGATCAGCCCGACAAGCGCCAGATGCAAGGCGAGCGAGCCGTTGAAGGCAAGGCGCGCATTCGCCCTGAGCAATTCCGCCGTCACCAGCACGCTCGCCGCCACATAGGCCGCCGCCGCCCAATTGGCATGGGCGCGCGACAGGAACGCCTGCACCGTAATGAGCAGGATGATGGGCAGCGAGAAGCTCAGCAGCAGCTTCTGCGTTTCGCTCGTGCCGTGGCGCACCCGCCAGGCGATCGCGAGAAGGGCGATGAACAGGATCACGCCGAACACGCCTGCCTGGCTGGCGAAGAATTCGAGCGCATTGGCCGGGTTGAACAGGCTGCCGCGCCAGTTGGCGTTGTCGGCGGTGTGCGCGACGGTTGCGAAACCGTTCTCGATGTTCCACACCACGTTCGGCGCCACGATGGCCGCGGCGATGGCGAGCGCGGCATAAATCCGTCCATCGCCGAGGAGCCGCCGCCATGCGCCCGACCATGCCGCGAACACAAGCGCGCACATCAGAAAGTAAACCATGGCGTATTTCGACAGGAGCCCCAGGCCGAGCGCAACGCCAAGCCCTGCCGCCGCAAGCCAGCCCCCACCGTTCAGCAGCGCCGCAAACGCCAGCAGCGCCAGCGCCCAGAAGAGGAGCAGCGGCACGTCGGTGGAGATGATGCCGGCGGAAAAGGCGATGCCCGGCAGGGTGGCGAACACGACGGCGGCCCAAAAGCCTATGCGCGCGTCGTATAGACGGCGGGCGAGGAAGAACACCACGACCGCCGTCGCGGTGTGGATGATGGGCGAGGGCAGCCGCACGCAGAATTCGCTTCCGCCGCAAAGCTCCGTTGAGGCGCGGATCACCCAGGCGATGAGCGGCGGCTTGGAATAATAGCCGAAGTCCAGCTCCCGCGACCACGACCAGTATTGCGCCTCGTCGAAGAACAGCTCTGTGCCCGAGACATAGAGCGCCAGGATACGCCAGACCAGCAATCCGGCAAGCGCCAGGGCAAGATAAAACGCGTAAGCCACGGCTTGCGGCTGCCCTTTCGATGCGGCGGCATGCGCAGCCGGAGCGCCGTAACTCATGCCAAGCTCCCTTCAATCCCTCGCCATCGCGTTTTCGCAACGCACATCGCTTCATCAACCATGGCGTGATTTATCCGGTTGTGGAGCGTGTTGGAAGGCTTTATTGAGGCGATGGGACAAGCAAGCGCTGCGGCACACATCACCATGAAGATTTCCGTCGTCATTCCGGCCCTCAACGAGGAAGGCAATATCGGCACGCTGGTTGCGGAAACATTCCGCGTCGTGCCGGAGCATGTGCTTGCCGCCGTCATCGTCGTGGACGACGGCAGCACGGATGGCACCTGGGCAGAACTGTCGGCGCTTGCCCGCCGTCACCCCAAGCTCAAACCCATCCGCCACAAGGAGCGCTGCGGTCAAAGCTGCGCCATCCGCACGGGCGTGCTGGCGGCATCAAGCCCCGTTATCGCCACCATGGACGGCGACGGCCAGAACGATCCCGCCGACATCATGGCGCTTTATGCAAAGCTCGGGCCGCGCCCCGGCGAAGGTCCGGCGCTGGTCGGCGGGGTCAGGGTCAAGCGCAAGGCCGCCGGATCGCGCAAATTCGCCTCGCGCTTTGCCAACGCCCTGCGCGGCGCTCTCCTCAAGGACAATTGCCCGGACTCGGGGTGCGGTCTGAAGGTCTTCCGCCGCGAGGACTATCTGCTGCTGCCCTTCTTCACCAGCATGCACCGCTTCATGCCCGCCTTATTCATGGCATATGGGCATGACATGGCATATGTGCCGGTCAACGACCGCCCGCGTCTTGCCGGCCAGTCAAAATATACGAATTTCAACCGCGCCCTGATTGGCCTTTACGACCTTTTCGGCGTGGTCTGGCTGCGCAAGCGCACGAAGGTTCCGGTCATTGCGGAGGGCCGGAGTGAAACGGCGGATGCCGCAACGGCGCTGAACGGCGCGGGGGAAAAACTTCCCGAGGCGCAATACAGGGACGCCCGCAGCTGAGAGATCAGGAACACCCGATGACCGCGGAGACGAACCGATGATGTCGCAACTGACCCAATGGTGGGCGAATGTTTCAACGGTGGAGCTGATCTGGCTGTCGGTCGGGTTCGCCGCGCAGCTGATGTTCTCGATGCGCTTCATCGTGCAGTGGATCGCCAGCGAGCGGGCACGGGCCAGCATCGTGCCGGAAACCTTCTGGTATTTCAGCCTCGCCGGCGGCGTGATGCTGTTCGTCTATGCCGTCTATCGCATGGACCCGGTGTTCATGCTCGGGCAGGCGATGGGCTTGCTCATTTACAGCCGCAACATCTATTTCATCTGGATGAACAAGCGGCTGGCTTCGCAACCGGGCGCGCCCGCCGGCGGACTGAAAACGCCCGCCGAGTGAGCGGGGTGCATGGTCCGCCTGCCCCGGCCGTTGCTGCTGCGGCGCGTGCGGGGCGGCGCGAAAGCCTCCACCGCGCTGTCAGCCCATGTCCGAGCCCCACACTCGCCGGCCTCAGAGCCCCAAGCCGCCCCGATGCGGGTTGCCCCCCGCCTGTGAGATGCGAGACGCCTCGGGGCTCTTGATCCGGTTGACCCTCCCGCTGGCCGCCTGCGGCCTCCTCATCGGCTTTATGCTGATCGCCGATCCGGCCGTGCGGCGGCTCGCCCTTGCCGCTCCCGCCCCGCTGAAGGACATCGCCCGCGCCACAACCGACCTTGCCCGTCCGGCTTACGTGCTGTGGGCCACGGGGCCCGCGCTGGTCGCGCTCGGCTATCTCTTCCGGGCGGAAGCGGCGCTGAGGCTGAGCGCCCTTTACCAGCACCTTCTTGGCGTGACCGGATTGGTGTTCGCGGCCGTCGCTCTCTCCAACATCGCCGTCAACGCATTGAAGCTGGCGGCGGGCCGCGCAAGGCCGAAGCTGATCGACACGCACGGGCCTGCGCATTTGGCACCGTTCTCCGGCACATCGGGTTTCGACTCGTTCCCTTCGGGCCATGCCGCAACCGCGTTCGCACTGGCCACCGCTCTGGGCCTGATGCTGCCGCAGACGCGCGCCTTCGCCTTCGGGCTCGCCGCGCTCATCGCCGCCTCGCGGCTCGTGCTCGACAAGCATTATTTCAGCGACGTGGCAGCCGGCGCGGCCATCGGCGTCATCCTCACCCTATGGGCGGCGCGCTGGATGGAGGCGCGCAGCATCGTGTTCGCACGGGCCGGAAGCGGGACACGGCGGGTGCGCGGCGTGCGCCTTATGAGCTTCGCATGGCGGATGCTACGGGCCAAAGCGGCCCGCTTTCGGCAGATCGGCGGCTGACAGCACGGACGCGGTCGCCTCCAGTTGCAGGAACAGGGCCGAATGATCTAGGTCGCCGCCACCCATGCGGTCGCGCAGGTCGAGGAAGCGGCGGTGCACCTCTTCGGTGAGCGGCAGCCGGATGCCGATTTCGGCTGCCGTGGCGAGGATCGCCTCCAGATCCTTGATGTGCACATTGACGCGCCCGCGCGGGGCAAAATCGCGCTTCAGCATGCGCTCGCCATGAACCTCGAGGATGCGGCTCTCGGCAAAGCCGCCGCGGATCGCCTCGCGCACGGCCGCCGGATCGGCGCCGCCCTTTTCGGCGAGGATGAGCGCCTCGGCCACCGCGCCGATATTGATGGCAACGATGATCTGGTTGGCGAGCTTGGCCAGTTGCCCGGAGCCGGACGGGCCGACCAGCACGGCGCGCCCCATGGGCGCAAGGATTGGAACGGCCTCCTCGAAATCGGCCCTCTCGCCGCCGGCCATGATGGCAAGCGTGCCGGCTTCGGCGCCCACGGTACCGCCCGACACCGGCGCGTCGATGGGCCGGAAACCCATGGCCCGCAGCCGTTCGGCATGGTCGCGCGCAAGCGACGGCGGGATGGAGCTCATGTCGATGAAGAGCGCGCCCGGCTTGGCGGCGGCGGCACCGCCCTCGAACAGCACCGAGGTAACCACCGGCCCGCTTTCGAGCATGGTGATGACCGCATGCGCGCCCGCTACCGCTTCGGCCGGGGTTGCGGCGATGTGCGCGCCGTCAGCGGCAAGCGCTTCGGCCTTGGCCCTGGTGCGGTTCCAGGCCGTCACGGAGAAACCGGCGGCAAGCAAGCGGCGAGCCATGGGCGCCCCCATCAGGCCAATTCCAAGACATGCGATGGTTTTCATGGCTCGAGGTGTCCCTTAGCGCAGATGCAGCCTGCCCGCAGACATGAAATGGTGAGGGAGCTTTTGCCCGAAGCTGCAGCGGCTGTCTACTCCGTAGCCAACGGGCGCGTGGCCGGTTCGGGTGCGTGCCGAGCGCACAGTGCGCGCTTGATGGGGCCGTGGCCATCGCCTTGCGCTCCAGCTGGCCGAATACAAGGCAGCAGCCCCCGCGTGAAGCACACAGGCACGCCGACGAATTCGCTTAGTGTTCGGCAGAGGTGCGTTGCTTGTGGACAACTGTCAATAATTTTATGTTTCAGCCATAATTTCGACGCAGGCACAATGCAAGTTGGCAACATTAAATGCATGGGCTTTGATGTCACTCGGCTTGATGCGCAAGATTTTCAGTCAGTCTGTTGCGTAGCGTTGTGTAGGCGTAGCTGCATTGGATAAACAGGGCTCGCTCGCAGCGCGAATGGTTGTCAGTCTGTAGCGTTTGTATCCGCCTCAGACGACCTGCTTTAACAATGCCCGGTTAAAAATGGAAGGGTGAGACTCGTCCCCAGGTCTTACCCTTCTTTTCGTGTAACAGCGGCAGATCCGGTCCAATCCCCCTCATTCGCCATATGGCAGCTCCTTCGACCCTGCCTCCCCCGCCGGCGCCCGAAATCGCTTTGCCCGGCCGCACTTTTCTGTTATTCAAGACAAAGATAATGCATAGAATGCATTGTTTTCAATAACATTGCTGAAAATCATGCACCTAAAGGAACTCGACGCCAATCTTGTGGTCGTCCTCGACGCCCTGCTCATCGACGCAAGCGTCACCAAAGCAGCGGAGCGGCTGGGCCGCAGCCCATCCGCCATCAGCCATGCGCTCGCCAACCTGCGCGAGGTGTTCGGCGACGAGCTGTTCGTGCGGGCCGGCCAGCGGCTGGTGCCGACAGCCAAGGCGCTGGAGCTTGCCCCCACGATCCACGTCATCGTCACCGGCATCGAAAGCCTGTTGCGCCCGACCGCGCCGTTCGACCCGCGCACGCAGGACCGCAGCTTCTGCATCCTCTCGCGGGAGGCGGCGGAATTCACGCTGTTGCAGCCTTTGCGGGAACGGCTTCGGGAGCTGGCGCCGGGCATTGGCATCGCAAGCGCCCCGCTCGATGAGGAAACCTGGATGGACAAACTGCGGACCGGGCAGGCCCAATTCGCGGTGATCGAAGCGGTTCGGGGCGAGGAGGCGGCGGAATTGCACTGGTCGGAGTTGTTCGAGGACGAATGGGTGACGCTGGCGCCCACGTCGCATCCATTGTGCGGCACAATCCCCAGCGGCGAGGCTATGGCGGGTGCTGCGCATGTGCTCATCGCCCCGCCGCCGCAGTTGCGGGATCAGCTTCACGCCTATCTCGACCGCATGGGGCTCACGAGCGGCGAAGGCATGCGCGCCTCATCGCTTTTCGCCGGACTGTTTCTTGCGCTGCAGGCGAACAGCCTGGTGACGGTGCCCGCTTCGGTGGCAAAAGCCGTCAGGCGGCATCTTCCCCTCAAACCGATCGGCGGAGCAAGCAAGGGTGCGATCACCAAGACGTTTCTCGTATGGCACAGGAGCATGGACCGCGACGAATGCCATGCCTGGCTGCGCCACCAGTTCGAGGCCGCTGCCCCGAACATCGAGCCCTGAACGCGGCCCGCAATCGCACCCGCAAGCGCAGCGTCACACCTTATTGAAGCGTCGTTCCGGCGAGGTCCTGCCCCAGCACCACATCGAACGCCTTGAGCGTGGCGGCGAAATTGCCCGCCGTTTTCAGCACCGTTTCGATCTGATCCGCGCCGATCAGCGCGTAGGCGCAGGCCTGCAAGGCCGGACAGGCCTGATGCTGGCTCGCAGCGATCAGCGAAACGGCAAGACATTCGTCGCGGCAGAAGGAGGGGCATCGCGCCGGGAGCAGCCGGATGTCGCGCAAGGTGCTGATGCGCACGGCGTTCACCCACGAGGCAAGATCGGTGACGGCCTTGCGCGCGGTGTCGTTGCCGAGCTCCTTGCGGTAAAAGGACCAGCACTCCTCCCAGTTCCGGATGTTGCCGGTCTGATAGCCGCTCAGCCAGCAGCGAAAGCCGTAGCCCACAAGCTTTTCTGGCCGAGGCAAGAGTTTCGATGCGATGTCCGGCATGTGCAGGGCATCCATCGGGCGATCAGCGGATTGCATGTCGCTCACCTCGTCGTCCTTGAAATTGATGTTGATCGCAAGCCGCGGCGGCCAAGACTTGCGCCCGCGCCGCCGCAACCATTCGAGCCGCTCAAGATCAGGAACTCGGGCCCTGGTCGAACTTTACCTCATCGACGAGCTCGGAGGCGCGCTTGCGCAGCTTCGCCAGTTCGGCGAGCGGGAGCGTGTCGCGCTTGAACTCGCCCCAGGACTTCACCGCCTCGGAAACGGCGATGCCGGGCTTCACGGGATATTCGTGATTGCCCTCGGCATAGATGCGCTGGGCCTCGTCCGAGGAGAGATATTCCATCAGCTTGATGGCGTTGGCCTTGTTCGGGGCGTGCTTGGCGAGAACCACACCCGACACGTTCATGTGCGTGCCGCGGTTAGCGGTGTTGGGAAACATCACCTTCAGCGCCTTTGCCCATTCCTTCTGCTCGGGCTCCTTGTCGTTGGTCATCATGCCGCCGAAGTAGTAGGTGTTGGCAAGTGCAACATCGCATTCGCCGGCGAAAATGGCCTTCGCCTGGTCGCGGTCGCCGCCGGCCGGCTTCTTGGCGAGGTTGTCGCGCACGCCTTCGAGCCAGGCCTTGGTTTTTTCCTCGCCATTATGCGCGATCAACGAGGCGAACAGGGCAATATTATAGACATGCTGCCCGGAGCGCACGCAGATCTTGCCGCGCCATTTCGGATCAGCCAATTCCTCATAGGTGATCGTGTCCTGCTTAACCCGGTCGCGCGAGGCATAGATCACGCGGGCGCGGGCGGTGAGCCCGAACCAGTGTCCCTCAGGGTCGCGATATTGCGCGGGGATGTTCGCCTCCAGCACGGCGGATTTCACCGGCTGGGTGATGCCCTTGTTCACCGCATCGGTCAGGTTGCCGATGTCCGCGGTCAGGAAAAGATCGGCCGGGCTGTTCCCACCCTCGGCGGCGATGCGCTCGGCAAGCCCGTCCTTGGCGAAGATGACGTTTACCTTGATGCCGGTTTCCTTGGTGAAGGCATCAAACAGCGGAGTAATGAGCTGGGGTTGCCGCAGCGTGTAGACATTCACTTCGCCTGCCGCCTGCGCTTGGGCAATGCCGAACGCGAATGCGGACAGGAATAGCGCGCCGCACATGGCGCGGCTGAAGAGTGATGACATGATTTCCTCCAATGGGCAGGGGTCAAAGACCCGCAATCGGTTGCAAGCAGAGGCGCCGCGCGGGCAATCCGAATGCGGACAGCAACCACGCCAACGCCAATGATAAGAAGAAGGAGTGAAAACCCGACTGTCAATGTCGGACATTCAGCGCCGCCCCGGCGCGCAGCAAGGAAAATGGCAGATACATCAATAGTTTAGAATTATTCTAGGCCTTCCCTCCGCCCAGTGCAGTGAAAAATCCGCGGCACTCCAAGGTTTTAGCGACGGGCGCGATTGCCTTGAGCGCAAAACGCCCTGTCAAAACCAGCAACGGCGCTTGCATCTGCGCCATAATGACGCATCAGGGGTTCGCGCAAATTATTGAATTTCATGCATTTTTATCTTTCGATGCGGCGCTGCGCGGCTTGGCCAAAACCCTATTCGTCATGCGCCATTCGTCGAAAACTGGCCCGCATCCGCAGCGGTTGGCGTCGCGTCCCGCATAAAACCTACACACAAAGCGTGCTATTTGCGCGTTGGTGCGGAAGAGGGGCCATGACATGACCCATTACGTCGAGACGGTGATCGCCTTCGCCAGAACGCATGAAGAGTGGGCGCTGGCCATCGCCTTCGTTGTTGCGGCGGCCGAGTCGATCGTGGTCGTTTCCTGGTTCGTGCCGAGCACGGCGATCTTCGTGGTGCTGGCCTCGCTCGGCGGGGTGGCCGATCAGAGCGTCATCGCGCTGTGGCTGGCAGCCGGGCTCGGCGCGGCGGCGGGCGACTGGGTATCCTTCGGCCTCGGCTACCGCTATGGCGAGCCGGTGAAGCGGAGCTGGCCGTTCTCGCGCTATCCCGATTGGGTGGACAGGGGCCAGAGGTTCTTCGACCGCTGGGGCATCCTGAGCATCTTCATCGGCCGGTTCGTCGGCCCGGCGCGCTCGTTCGTGGTGCTGATCGCAGGAATAACCCGCATGCCGCTTGTCGTTTTCTCACTCGCGAGCCTGGGCTCCGCGCTGGTGTGGGCCGGGGTCGTCATCGCACCGGCAAGCGCCGGAGCGAAATGGCTCTGGGGCAGCTAGGCGAGCCGGTCGCGAGGCCGGAACAAGAATGCCAGCACGAAGCCGGCGACGAAGCCGCCGATGTGAGCCATATACGCTACCCCGCCCTTGTCGGCGACGTCGCCCGACGTGCTGAAAAGCCCCATGAACTGCAACCCGAACCACAGCCCGATGGCGAGAATGGCGGGCATAGCGACGATGCCGAAATTGGTGAGGAACCGCACTCTTCCGCTCGGGAACATGAGCAGATAGGCGCCGAGCACACCGGCGATCGCACCCGATGCCCCCACATTGGGGATGGCCGAGTTCGGCATCATCGCCATCTGCGCGAAGATGGCCACAACACCGCACAGGATATAGAACAGGGCAAATCGCAAATGCCCGAAGCGATCCTCGATATTGTCGCCGAAAATCCAGAGATAGACCATGTTGCCGATGAGATGCAGCCAGCCGGCATGCATGAACATGGAGGAAAAGATCGTCTGGAACTCGCCCGCCGGGTTGGCGGCGAACTCGGCGGGGATGAACGCCCACTCGCGGATGAAGGCCTCCCCGCGCTGCAGCTCGAGCAGGAATATCCCCACATTGGCGGCGATGAACAGGTAGGTGACGAAGGGCAGCCGGTGCCTGTCCGAATTGTCGTCGCCGATGGGAAACATCCGCACCTCCCCGGTTTCGCTCAGCGGATTAGAGCGAATTCGGCGCGCCGGTCAAGCGCCGGGCTTTGGCGATGGCGCTGTCGTCATGCGCAAGACGCACGCCCACGTTGCGAAAGGCGGGGTTGACAGGCACACGCCCGGCGGCCTTAAAGCGCGAGGGCCGGATCCCCGCACGGAGCACCACTTGCAGCTTTTCCTCAATATCTTCACCAGCATCACCTTGCCGATCCTGATGCTCGTCGGGCTGGGCTACGGCCTGCAAAGGTTGATCGCCTTCGACCTCGAGACGCTGACCAAGCTGCAGGTCTATGTGCTCATCCCATGCGCGATCGTGCATTTCCTGGTCTCGGCGAATCTGCCGCTTGCGGACGCCGTCCCGAGCGCGTGGTTCACGGTGGTGCAGTTCGCGGCGCATTTCGCAGCCGGATGGGTGGCGGCCACCGCCCTCGGCATCACCGGCGCGGCGCGCACCATGCTGGCGATCACGCCCGGCTTCAACAATTCCGGCAATTACGGCCTGCCGCTCATCCAGCTCACCTTCCCGCCCGATTATCTCCTGCACCAGACCATCGTGCTCTCCATGCACATGGTGCTGCTGGCATCGGTGGGCCTTTGGATGATGGCGCGGCACACCAGCGAGCAGCCGAAGTTCTTCCGGACGATGTTCGCAACGCCGATGATCCCGGCCGTGCTGCTGGGGTTGACGCTGAAATACTACGACGTCTCGCTGCCCGGCAGCATCGCCATCCCCTTGAAGCTGATGGGCGAGGCCTTTACCCCGCTCGCCCTGTTCCTGCTCGGGGCGCAGCTCACCGGCATCAACGGGCTCGGGCAGCGCGGCTCGCTCACGCTGGCGCTGGTGCTGAAACTGGCGGCCGCACCGGGCATCACCTGGGCACTCGCCATCGCCTTCGGCTTTCCAGGCGATCTCACCGCGCTGTTCGTGCTCGGCTCGGCGACCCCCGTCGGGGTTATGGTGGCCATTTTCGCCGCGAAATACGGAACCGCGCCAACCCTCACCGCCTCCGCCGTATTCCTCTCTACGGTGTTGAGTGCCCTCACCGTCACCGCCTGGATCTACGCCATGCAATCGGCCGGGCTGATGCCGTCCATGCTTCCGCAACCGCAATGAAAGGGAACCACATGATCGAGCTTTACACCTGGTCCACGCCCAACGGCCGCAAGGTGTCCATCGGGCTTGAGGAGATGGGCCTGCCTTACGAACTGCACCCCGTCGATCTGACGAAGAGCGAGGCCTCGAAACCGGAATTCGCCCTCATAAGCCCGAACGGGCGGATCCCCGCCATCGTCGACCGCGAGACCGGTGTGCGCATGATGGAGTCGGGCGCGATCCTGATGTATCTGGCCGAGAAGTCGGGCAAATTCTGGCCGCCGTCGGGCAAGGCGCGCTGGGAGACGGTCGAATGGCTGATCTGGCAGATGGCGGG
>Ga0129299_1002763_pt1 | contig 11568 bp, 10 predicted proteins | sample ConPoolayeCmetaG_FD_94477 | JGI IMG/M metagenome (GOLD analysis project Ga0129299, IMG submission 94477) | Hot spring microbial mat communities from California, USA to study Microbial Dark Matter (Phase II) - Cone Pool mat layer C metaG ... | reverse complement strand
TGCGATATGCGATATGCGATATGCGATATGCGATACGCGATATGCGATACGCGATACGCGATATGCGATATGCGATATGCGATACGCGATACGCGATACGCGATACGCGATAGGCGATAAGCGATAGGCGATATGCGATACGCGATAGGCGACTACTCCTCGTCCGTCATCCCCGGCATTTCGACGTGCACCACCTGGCCATGGACATCGACCACGACGCGGAAGCCGGTCATCCACAACCAGGTGCGCAGTTCGGCGATGTTCGCCTCTTCCGGCGGCATGTCGAGGATCTTTTCCAGGTTCTGCAAGTTCATCTCGATGGCGGCGCGGGTGAAGGGGTCGTCGCTGCCCAGCATCTGCATCACGCCCTCGATGACAACGTCCTTGATCGACAGCAGGTACTCCTTGATCCGCGCCAGCGCCTGGCGGTCGACCTCAATGGCGTCCACGTGGCGCAGGAAATCGCCGTCGGGGATGGCGTAGCAGGCATCCGCCCCCACGTAGGCTGTCCGGGCTGGCAGTCCCTCTTCGTTATAGACCAGGCCAGCGAAGAACGGTTCGCGCGCGCTCATTGCACAGCCTCCCGAAAATTGCAGATGCCGTCCTCGACGGCAAAACGGGCGCCGCAGTCGAGGCAGGCCAGCGCCTGGCCCTCGTCGGCCAGCAGCGTCGAGCCGCAGACGGTGCAGCGGAAGAACGCGCCGGGGGGCGCGGCGGGCTTGTCCGCCGGCGCGACGGCGCGGACAAAGACGCTCGGCGTGAGCTGCCACAGCGCGCCGGTCGGCTGGCAGAGGCGGTCGAGCGCCACCAGCAGCGCCGTCGGCACCGTCCGCTTGAGCAGGGCCAGCCGAAAGTGGGAGACCGTGCGCGTCTGCACGACGCGCAGGCCGGCCGCCGTCAGTTGCTGGCGCACCCAGCGCGGGTGAAAGTCAAAGTTGAGCGGCGCAAACTCGACCGGTTCGGGGTCGAAGGGCGACCACTGCTGGCGGCGCAGCCCGTAGCGCAGGATGGCCTTGAGGTTGCATTTGTTGGCAAACTCGAGCAGCAGCGCACCAGCGGGAGCCAGGATGTGGGCGACGCCGCGCAGCACGGCGGGGGCGTCGGCAGCGTGGTGCAGCGTGCGGACGATGGTCACGGCGTCGAAGAGAGAAGCGGCAAAGGGGAGGTTGTAGAAATCAGCCTGGACGTAGCGATAGCGCGGCCGGCCGCCGGGGCCGGCCTGGCCCAGCCGCTCGCGGGCCTGCGCCAGTTGCGAGCGGGCATAGTCGAGCAGGACGACCTCCTCATAGCCGCTGTAGAGATCGACCAGGCGGCCGTGGCCAGCGCCGATCTCGACCAGGCGCTGTCCATGCGGCGGGAGCATGGCGCGCAGGGCGATCCGCTCGACGGCGTCCTCATAGGCCCGCTCGGCCGTCCAGAACTCGGTGCGGTAGCGCGAGCCTTCGTAATCGCAGATCGGACGGGGGCTCAGCGGTCACCTCTTAGCGGAACTCGATGCCATCGGGGAGGCTCTGGACAAAGTCGTTCAGCGGCGTAAAGACGGCGCGCAGCTCCTGTACCGCCGGGTCGAGTCCCGCCTCGCCCAACTGGATCGACACGGGAATGGCCATCTGGATGGGGATGGTCTGGTCCACCGGCACGTCCATCACCACGGGGATCGTCCGCCGCACCGGCACGACCATGTTGAGGTGTACCGGCAGCACGGTGTTGGCCGGCAGGACGATGGAGCCGGAGCCGTTGATCACCCCGCCGCCCGCCGGCAGGACGAAGGTGATGGCGACGTTCTCGATGCGCGTCGGCTGGGTCAGCACCACGCTCGTGTCCTGCTCGATCGGCAACTGGAAATCCAGGTCCAGCGGCTGGCTCATCGGCAGGGTGAAGCTGATGGGGATGGTCTGGTCCACCTCCACCGTCGTGTTGATCGTCGTCGTCCCCAGCCCCTGGAAGGCCAGGTCCAGGTCGGTCAGCAGGGGTTCCAGGAAATTGTTCTTGAGCTGGAGGAGGGGATAGACCCCCCCTATCAGCACGGCCACCAGGATGCAGTTGACGAGGAAAGAGAAGAGGATGGCAATGACAGAGAATACGGACCAGAGGTTGCGCAGTCGTTGCTTCATGGTCTTGCTCCTATCGCGGATCGCGTATCGCGTATCGCTTATCGCCTATCGCTTATCGCAGGTTGGGTGTTGTGGCGCGAATTGTTGGGAGGGTTCAGGAATAGGTTAAGGAAAATGAGCCCTCCCGAATTGTCGATCGCTTATGCGCCTCGCAGGGTCTTGCGAAAGTTGACGATTGCACGGATCAGGTGATCTCCTTTTTCGTACAGGTCGGCGTGGGTGGTGTCATCGATATAGCCCCGATCGCGGGCCAGGAAAAGGCCGCTGACCACCTCGCAGACCGATCCCATGGCAATGCCCAGGTAACGGCCGAACTGGGCATCGGTATCCTGTCCAGAGCCCTCGGCGATGTTCAGGGCAACCGAATTGGCCGCGCGGTTCAACTGATCGGCCAGGGCAAACCGCTCGCTGCGGGGAAATCTGGCCGTCGTCGCGTAAACCGCTGTGACATACTCCCGCGCCAAATGCCATATCTCCAATCTTTCGAAACGAAACGCCATTTTGATCCTCCGATGAAAGTCGCGTTGAATGGCTCGCGAATCGCTTATCGCGTATCGCTTATCGCTTATCGTCTATTGCGTATCGCCTATCGCGTACCAATCTGGAAGTACACAATTTACAATCTGCGCCTGGCGATACGCTACACGCGATAAGCGATAAGCGATTCGCGATACGCGATAAGCGATAGGCGATAGGCGATATGCGATATTCTACAAGAGATTCCCCACAATTACAATCCCCGCATCAGCGCCCATTCGCGGGAAAAGACATAGGCCGCCAGCCAGATCGAGAGGGCGGCATAGAGCAGCGATGTCGCCGCGGCCAGCACCAGCATCTCCCCCGGCAGCCCGCTCAGAAAGAGGTCGCGCACCGCCACCAGCACGCCGACAAAGGGCAGGGCATAGACGACCGCCGGCGGCGTCGCCGGCACGACAAAGGTGGCGGCAAAGGAAAGCCCCGGCAGGCCAAACTGCATCAGGGTCATAAAGAGCGAGGCCTCGCGGTAGTTGCGGGCAAAGGTACAGACCGCCGCCGTCACCCCGCTGACGGTGACCAGCAGCGGCAGCATGAGCAGAAAGAGCCACAACCCAGCCACGCCAAAGGCCTGTGCCTGCTGCAGCGCCGAAGCCGGGCCGGCAAAAGCAACCGACAGATTGACCACGGCCAGATAGGCCAGCCCGTCGACGACCCAAAAAACCACCGTGATGAGCGAAACGACCATAGACAGCGCAATCTTGCCCAGCGCAATGGCAACGCGGCTGGCGGCAGTGACCAGCATCGGCTCCATCGTGCCGCGCTCTTTCTCGCCGACGGTCATATAAGCGATCAGCCCCAGCCCGCCGCCCATCGTCCACGAGGCGACCAGAAAGGGCAGGATGAGGCCGTTGAAAGAACGCGAGAGCGCGTCGCTGCTGGCGGACGCGGCCGGCGGGGCGACGATGCCGGTGGTAGGCGCTTCGCCAGCCTGCACCCGCAGCGGATCCACCCACTCGCGGTCGAGCCCGTGGTTGCTCAGGCGCTGCGCGAGCAGGTCGGCGCCATAGTCATCGACCACCTGGCGCACCGCCAGGTCGACCAGCGCCGGCATCCAGCCGACGCGGCTGGTGGTGAGGGTGAAGGTCACCGGCTGCTCGGCCTCGATGCGCGCCTGTGCATCCGGCGGGACGGTCAACAGGGCCGTCAGTTCGCCGCTCAACAGCGCTGCCGCAGGGTCGGCGGGCGGGTCGACCAGGCGGATGGTCTGTTCCTCGTTCAGCCGCGCCACCAGTTCGGGCGCGCCGTCCGCGCCGACGACGGCGATGGGAAAGCCCTCGGGCGCCTGGCTGACGACCTGCCAGCCGACGAACAGCGCCACCAGCACCACGCCGACCGGCGCCAGGATGGGCGGGGCGAAGAGGAAAAAGAGCGCCCGCCGGTCGCGCAGCAGATCGCGCGCCTCTTTGACCAGGATGACCCACAGCGTCCTAATCACCGCGCCTCCAGAACTGCCACCAGCGGCGGGCCTGCGCCTGCCAGAGCGACTCGCGCAGGGCGCGTTCGCCGATCAGGCGGACAAAGGCTTCCTCCAGGTCATCGGTGCCGGTCTGGGCGCACAGCCCGGCGGGGGTGTCCATCGCCCGGACGCGGCCCTGGTGGAGGATGATGACGCGGTCGCAGAGGCGCTCGGCCTCGCCCATCAGGTGGGTGGAAAGGAGGATGCAGCGCCCCTCCTGGCGCAGGCGATGCACCAGCGCGCGCACGGTGCGCGTCGACATCACATCCAGCGCGGCCGTCGGCTCGTCGAGGATCAGGTTGGGAGGATCGTGCAGCAGGGCCTGGGCCAGCACCACCCGCCGTCTCATGCCGGCGGAAAAACCCTCGGCGCGCCGGTCGGCAAATTCGCTCATCTCCAGCGCGTCCAGCAGCGCCTGCACCCGCGCCGCCAGCTCGTCGCCGTCCAGCCCCTGCAGACGCCCATAAAAGAAAAGGTGCTCGCGGGGCGTGAAGCGGTCATAGAGGCCGCCGGTCTCGACCAGAAAGCCGAGGCGGCGGCGCGCCTGGGCGCCATCGCGGCGGACGTCGAGGCCGTCCACCCGCGCAAAGCCCGCGTTGGGCTGGAGCACGCCGGCCAGCATGCGCAGGAGTGTCGTCTTGCCCGCCCCGTTGGGGCCCAGGATGCCCAACACTTCGCCATTGTTGGCGGTGAACGAGACGCCGTCAACGGCGACGACGCGGCGGAAACGCTTGCTCAGTTCGTGCGCCTCGATCACAGCCTGCCGTCACACGTCCAGGTTGCGCACTTCTTTGGCGTGCGTCTGGATAAAACGCCGCCGCGGCGGCACCAGGTCGCCCATCAGCATCGTAAAGATGCGGTCCGCCGCCGCCGCATCTTCCACCGTCACCTGCAGGAGCGTGCGCCGCTCGGGGTCCATCGTCGTCTCCCACAGTTGCTGCGGGTTCATCTCGCCCAGGCCCTTGTAGCGTTGCACGCTCACCTTCTTGCCCTTCAGAGTCTCCAGAAGGCGGTCCTTCTCCTCGTCGGAGTAGACATAATGTACCTGGCGTTCCGACTCGACGCGGTAGAGCGGCGGCTGGGCGATAAAGAGATGGCCTTCTTCGACCAGCGCCGGCATGTAGCGGTAGAAAAAGGTCAGCAGGAGGGTGCGGATGTGCGCGCCGTCGACGTCGGCGTCCATCAGCAGCACCGTCCGCGCATAGCGCAAATTGCCGAGGTCGAACTGGTCGCCAATGCCGGTGCCCAGGGCGGAGATGAGCGCCTGCACTTCTTTGTTGCTGAGCACTTTGGTGATGCCAGCGCGCTCGGTGTTGAGGATCTTGCCGCGGATGGGCAGGATGGCCTGGAAATGGCGGTCGCGGCCCTGTTTGGCGCTGCCGCCGGCGCTGTCGCCTTCCACGATGAACAACTCTGTCCGCGTCGGGTCGCGCTCCGAGCAGTCGGCCAGCTTGCCCGGCAGGGTCGCGCTCTCCAGCATGCTCTTGCGGATGACCAGGTCGCGCGCCTGACGGGCAGCCGTGCGCGCCCGAGAGGAGGTCAGACACTTGTCGACGATCTTGCGCCCCGCCGCCGGGTTGTTGTCCAGGAACTCGCTGAACGCCTCCACCACCACCGCCTCGACGATCGCTTTGACCTCGGCGTTCATCAGCTTGACCTTGGTCTGCGACTCGAATTGGGGGTCGGGATGCTTGATGCTGACCACGGCGGTCAGCCCCTCGCGCACGTCGTCGCCGGAAAAGTTGGTGTCCTTGTCCTTCAACTGGCCCGACTTGCGGGCATAGTCGTTGATCGTGCGCGTCAGCGCCGCCCGCAGGCCGGTCAGGTGCGTCCCCCCGTCGATTGTATGGATGGTGTTGGCAAAGGGGTAGACGGATTCGCTGTACGAGTCGGTGTACTGAAAGGCCACCTCCACGCCGATGCCGTCCACCTCCCGCTCGACATAGACGGGGTCGTGTAGCGGTTCGCGGTTACGGTTCAGGTAGCGGACGAAGGAGAGGATGCCGCCCTCGAAGTAAAAGCTCATCTGGTGAGCAAAGTCGTCGGGCCGCTCGTCGATCAGGCGCAGGGTGACGCCGCGGGTGACAAAGGCCATTTCGCGCATGCGCTGGGCCAGGGTCTCGAAGCGGTAGTTCACGCCCTTGAAGATGGTCGAATCGTAGCGGAAAGTCGTCGTCGTGCCGGCGCGTTTGGCCTTGCCGATGACCTCGACCGGCCCTTGCGGGACGCCCCGCGCGTAGCGCTGGCGATAGGTCAGGCCGTCGCGCGGGTTGTCGACCACGACTTCCATCCATTCCGAAAGGGCATTGACCGCCGAGACGCCCACGCCGTGCAGGCCGCCGGAGACCTTGTAGCCGCCTTCGCCGAACTTGGCCCCCGCGTGCAGCGTGGTCATGACCAGTTCCAGGGTCGAAATCTTTTTCTGAGGATGGGGAGCGGTAGGGATGCCCCGGCCGTTGTCGCGCACGGTGACGCTCTCGTCCTTGTGGATGACCACCTCGATCTCGTCGCACGCGCCGGCCAGCGCCTCGTCGATCGAGTTGTCAACGACCTCATAGACCAGGTGATGCAGGCCACGGATGTCGGTGCCGCCGACGTACATCCCCGGCCGGCGACGCACCGCTTCCAGCCCCTCCAACACCTGCACGTCTGCCGCTTCGTACTGAAGTGCCTCTCGTTTGACCATACAGTTTCTCCCTGCCTCTGTGCATTGTACCACATCTGGCAGGGAGGGGGAAGGCGTAGGACAACTGCAAGCCGTTGTCCTACAAGCAGGCGTTCCCTCGACTTGGCCTCCTCCCCAGCCGATGGTATACTGTACCGCAGGATGGACAGGCCGCTCTGGTTCGTTCCGGGGCGTTCTACGCCCCCGCAAGGGTTGCTGGCCCGCTATCGCCCGCCTCAGCCGGCCGGCGCTGTTGCCGTCTATGTCGAGCAGTCCACGCGGCCCGGCGACATCGTGCTGGTCCTCTTCTGCCACGGCCCGCTCTTCCTGCGCGAAATCGTGCAGGCCGGACGGCGGGCCGTGGGCGTCAGCGTCAATCTGGTCAACCTGCTCATCGCCAACCTGGGGCTGGAGCAGCCTCCCGACCCGACCGCGCTCAAAGCGGCCTTTACCCGCCTGGCCGACAGCCCCAAAGGCGACACGCTGCTGCACCGTCACATCCTCTCGCTCTACCGCACCCGCTGCCCAACCTGCCAGGGCGAAGGGATCGCCGAATGGTTCGCCTGGGAACGCGACGACCATGCCCCCTACGCCAAACGGGTGCGCTGCAGCCGCTGCCAGGGCGCGCAAAGGGGAGAAGTGGACCAGGCCGACATCGATGCCGCCCGGCGCATCCCGGCCCACGGGCTGGCCTACCACAACGCCCTCAGGCGCCTGGTCCCGGAGGGCCATCCGGCCCACGAGCGCGCCGTCGAACTGCTCGAACTCTACACGCCGCGCAACCTGTCGGCGTTGATGGACATCCTGCAGCGGCTCGAAGGGCTGGAGGCCGAGCCGGCCATCCAGGCGGCGCTGCGGGGCGTCCTGCTGGAAGCGTTCGACCGCGGCAGCAGCCTCGACCCGCCCGACGAGGCGCGTCACCGCCCGCGCTCCCTGCGCCTGCCGGCGCGCTACCTGGAGCGCAACGTCTGGCTGCTGATGGAAGAGGGGCTGGAGCACCTGCTTGCAGAGCAGGCCGCCATGACGCCCATACGCCGCGCCCACACCCTCTCCGCGCTGCTGAGCGACCCCACGCCCGCCTACGCGCTGCTCCCTTCGATCGCGCGCCGGGTGGGAGAGCTGTTGCCGCCGGGCAGCGTCTCGCTCATCCTGGCCGACCCGCCGCGCCCGGACGCGGTCTATTGGGCGCTCTGCGCGCTGTGGGCCGGCTGGCTGTGGGACACGCCGGCCGCCCAGGCGATGCGCCCGCTGCTGCGGCGGCGACGCTTCGACTGGAGCTGGCACCAGGAGGTGCTGCAACAGGCGCTGGCGGGCGCCTCCGTGCTGTTGGCGCCGGACGCCGCGCTGGTGCTCCTCTTTGCCGACGCCGACAGCGACATGGTCGAATCGGCCTGCCTGGCGGCCTCCGGCGCGGGGTACGACCTGCTCGGCTGGGGCGTCACTCCGGGCGAAGGCGTGCGGCTGGCCCTGCGCGCCGCGCAGCCCCTGAGCGCCCCCTCGCCGCCGACGGTCGATGAGGTCGCACAGGCCGCAGCGTCGCTGGCGCGCTCCTGCCTGCGTCAGCGCGGCGAGCCGACCCCCTGGGCCATCCTCCATGCTGCCGTCTATGCCGGCCTTTGCGGCAGCCGCGGCCTGCTGGCCCGCGCCGTCGCCGCCGCCGAGGAGGAGACGTCGCCCCCGCAAGCCCTGAGCGGGCCGGCCCTGGTCGCCGAAGGCGTCCGCCGCGGGCTGGGCCAGCCAGGACTCGTCCCCGGCGCCCCCCTGCACGAGCTGCCCGCCGGGGCGGGCGAGCCGCCCGTCGAACCGCTGGCCGACCGCGTCGAAGAGGTCGTCTGGCGCACCATGCGCCAGCGCCCCTCGTGGACGCTGGATGAGCTCACCCTGGCGGTTTATGCGGCGCTGGACGGCCCGCTGACGCCGCCGCTGGCGCTGGTGCTGCTGTGCATCGACTCGTACAGCGGCAAGGAGGAAGGAGAACGCCGCCTGCGCGCGGAGGACGACCCCAGTCGCCGCGGCAGCGAGCTGCGGGCGTTGCGGCGTGACCTGCGGACGCTGGGCCAGCGGCTGGGGTTCGAGGTCAAAGAGGGGCGGGGTTGGGACGTGCGCTGGCGCGAGGGCGAGCAAGACGCTTTTCTTTTCGTCGTCTCACCCACGGCGGCCCTGGGCCGCTACCTTCTCTACGGGCCGCCCGTCCCTCCTGGCGCGCGTCCCTGCCTGGTCTTTCCCGGCGGACGGGCGGAATTGCTGTCGTACAAACTGCGGGCTGACCCACGGCTGAGCCGCGCGGCGGCCAGATGGGAGTTCATCAAGTTCCGCCACGTGCGCCGCCTGCTCGCTGAGGAATTGAACCGCCACCTCTTCGAGGCCGTCCTCGGCCTCGATCCGGTGGTCGAAGAGCAAGATATCCAGATACCTTTGATCCTGGGAGGTCAGGCATGAAGCGCATCATCGGGCCCATCGCCATCATCCTGGCCCTGACGCTGGCGCTCGCTGCGCTGGTCGTCAGCGGCTTTACCATGTACGGGTTGCTCCAGTTCCGCAACACCGCCCGCGCCTCTGTTGCCGACGCGCGGGCGGCGCTGGCCGGCCTGAACGGCTACACGGCCGAGTTCACCGTTCCTTTCCAGCAGACGTTCCCCATCTCAGCCCAGGTGCCGCTGCAGCGCGATTTCGTCGTGCCGATCCAGACGACGCTGCCTTTCTCCACCGTCGTCCACGTGCCGGTGAGCATCCCCATCCTGGGGACATACCAGGTCGCCGTGCCGGTGCAAACCGAGATCGACGTCAACCTCCAGGTCATCATCCCCATCAGCGAGACGCTGGCAGTGGAGACGACGGTGACGGTGGACACGGAGGTGCCGATCGCCATCGACACGGCCCAACTGGGGCTGGCGGGGCTGCTGGAGCAGGTCGACGCGGCGCTGGGCCAGCTCGAAGAAGGGCTGGGAGGAGGAGAACCATGACAGATCCCCGTCTGGAACGGCTGGCCCAGATGCGCCAGCGCACGCTGGAGGGCGGCGGCGCGGAGCGCATCGCCAAACAGCACGCCAGGGGCAAACTGACCGCCCGCGAGCGGCTGGCGCTCCTCCTGGATGAGGGCACCTTCAACGAGCTGGAGCCCTTTGTCACGTTGCGCCAGGACGACCTGAACCCCGATCCAGAGCGCTTCCCCGGCGATGGGGTGGTCACCGGCTATGGGCAGATCGACGGGCGGACGGTGTACGTGTACGCGCAGGACTTTACCGTCTATGGCGGGACGCTGGCGGAGATGCACGCGCAGAAAATCTGCCGTGTGATGGACCTGGCGCTGCGCAACGGCACGCCGATCATCGGCCTGCTCGATTCGGGCGGGGCGCGCATCCAGGACGGCGTGCGCGCGCTGCACGGCTACGGCGAGGTCTTTCGCCGCAACGCCATCGCTTCGGGCGTGGTGCCGCAGATTTCGGTGATGCTGGGGCCGTGCGCTGGCGGCGCGGCCTACAGCCCGGCGCTGACCGATTTCATCATTATGGTCGAGGGCAGCAGTTTCATGTTCATCACCGGGCCCGACGTCATCCGCGCCGTGACGCGGGAAAAGGTCGACGTGGAGACGCTGGGCGGGGCGGCCGTGCACAGCACCGTCAGCGGCGTGGCCCACTTTAGCACGCCCGGCGAAGCCAAAGCCCTCTCGCTCTGCCGCCGCCTGCTGAGCTACCTGCCCTCGAACAACGTCGAGAACCCACCCCACGTCGAGCCGTCCGACGACCCCTGGCGTATGGACGACGAGCTGAACGAGATCGTGCCGCTGGACGACACTGTCCCCTACGACATGCGCCAGGTGCTGCTGCGGGTGGTCGACCAGGGGACGTTCCTGGAGGTGCAGCCGGCATGGGCGCAGAACGCCATCGTCGGCTTTGCCCGCCTGGGCGGGCACGCCGTCGGCATCGTCGCCCAGCAGCCGCTGGTCATGGCGGGGGTGATGGACATCAACTCGTCGGACAAGATCTGTCGCTTTGTGCGCTTTTGCGACTGCTTCAACCTGCCGCTGGTCACTTTTGTCGACTCGCCCGGCTTTTTGCCCGGCGTGGCCCAGGAGCACGGCGGGATCATCCGCCACGGGGCCAAGGCGCTCTACGCCTACATCGAGGCGACGGTGCCCAAGATTTCGGTCATCACCCGCAAGGCCTACGGCGGGGCATACGTGGTGATGAGCAGCAAGGGGCTGGGCACCGACATCAACTATGCCTGGCCGTCGGCCGAGATCGCGGTGATGGGGCCCAGCGGGGCGGCGAACATTCTCTACCGCGACGAGATCAACCAGGCCGACGATCCGGCAGCGGTGCATGCGCGGCTGGTCAAAGAGTACCGCGAGCGCTTTGCCAACCCCTACCGCGCCGCCGAAGCGGGCTTTATCGACGACATCATCGAGCCGCGGCAGACCCGTCCCAAGCTCATCGCCGCCCTCGGCGCGCTGCGCGAGCAGTTCCGCGCCATGCCGCCAAAAAAGCACGGCAATATGCCCGTCTGAGCACACGAAACCTGAAACCATGAACACGCTGACGATATGGATCACCGTTGTGGGGATGGGGCTGACCTTTGCCGCCATCGGACTCTTGATCGCGGCGATGGTGGCGTTGACGCGCGGAGCAGCGGAGCGAGGGCCAAAGCGCAGGAGCAGCGAGCCCGGCAGCGCCATCCCTGCCCAGGAAGAGACGGAAGCCCTGGAAGCCGCCGCAGCCGCTGCGGTGGCCATGGCCATGGCCACCGCAGCGGCTGCGGCGGCTTCCAGGGCTTCCGTCTCTTCCTGGGCAGGGATG
>Ga0129299_1002759_pt1 | contig 11572 bp, 7 predicted proteins | sample ConPoolayeCmetaG_FD_94477 | JGI IMG/M metagenome (GOLD analysis project Ga0129299, IMG submission 94477) | Hot spring microbial mat communities from California, USA to study Microbial Dark Matter (Phase II) - Cone Pool mat layer C metaG ... | reverse complement strand
TACCGCCGTAGCGGTCCATGCGGAGCTTCTCATAGGGCAACCGCCGGTTGGGATCCAATCCGTCAAACGGTCGGTCGGGCTCTGAGACGACCCGGCCATCGCACCGGTAGCTGATACCAGCCACCCCCTGCCAGTCGCGACCATCCAACCGTCGATCAAGCAACTCGGTGAGCGTCGCCTCCCCCGGCCCTCGCACCACCACGTCTACCAGTGGGTCCACCGCGGTCTGATCCGGGGCGAGCGAGGGGTGCCACCCGCCCCAGATGATGGGGAGGTCCGGGTTGACATTCCGGACGGTCTGCGCGGCGGCCAGGGCGCCGCGGATCTGAAAGCCCGTCATAGAGGTAATGCCGACGGCCAGGGCGCCCCTCGTCTGCACGGCAAGCTGCGACAAGGCGTCGGGTTCGACCTGCGCGTCGATGATCGTCGATTCAAAGCCGTGGCGATCCAGGGCGTCGGCAAGGTACAGCAGCGCGAGGGGCGCAATTGGCCGCAACCCGGAATCGGGCTCACCGTAAGGAGGCTGATACAACACCACGCGTCGGGACGTCGGCATTACCATCTTGCCCCTTCGACGCCCGGGTCGTCCGGGCGCCCGGATATCCATTTCATCGGCCGGGCCGATGGGCACACAATAAACGGTCCCCATCCGCGGCGAGGAGACGACCGCCACGAGTGGATCGACCGGTGTCGAGGATCTCCTCAATGACGCGGAGGCACGTCGGAACGGTCGGTCCGGGCTCACTGCCCAAGTAACGACGTAGCGCCTCGTGCGTTTGCCTTACGCGGGCCTGATAGTGGTCGGGGTTTCCGAACAGGCGGTCCAATTCCGTCTCGAGCTCCTCCACGGACGTCGCGTGGAGCCATCCGTCCATCGCCCGGTGCGCCGGTGAGTACCAGGGCATGCTCCGGCTCAGCATGATGACCGGTCGAGGGCGGAACGACGCTTCGATCAGCGACGAGGAAACGAGGTTAAAGACCACGGCCACGTCGGCGGCTTGAACGAGATCATCCAACGGCACGTCGGAAACCACAACGAATCGTCGGTCCGGTGCCAGTCGGGTATTGGCAAGTTCATAAAGGGCGATCTGGTCAAATCGCGGATGAGGCTTGATGACCCATCGCCACTCCGGGCGTCGCTCCGCCAGGGAAGTCAAGGCATCGAAGCACCGTACGGCGTCGGCCCAGTCGGTGTTGGGCAATCCGTTTTCATGCGGCAGGGTCGCCACCCGACCGGTCAGGAGCAAAACCATATGTTGGCCATCGGAAACCCCCAGCGTCCTGCGGAGCGGCTGCCCGGCGACTCGATCGCGGCTTCCGGGACTCGCCTGTACCAGGTGAAGGATTTCATCGATCCGCGGATCGCCCGTGACGTGAACGCGATCGGCCGGCAACCCGGCGGCCAGTAGTCTTTCCCTATGCGGTTCGCTGATGGCGCCGATGTGAAACCCGGGGAAATCGTGGAACCATTCGTCCGCCCCGATCAGCATAAGCGCGTGGGTCAAGGCGAGCCCGGGGATGCCCATCGCCGCAGCCACGTCGTTGATCGGCGCGACGTAGTTCGTCACGACCAGCTCCGGACGACACCGCGCGAAGAAGCGCCTCCACGCACGCACGTGCCCCGCCATGCTCCGAAGGTAACTGCCGAAGACGAAGTCGAAGTGGGGTTGCAGGTAGGGGTTCGTAAAGACACACCGCACTTCCGCCGGTGCCTTGGCGCAGGCGGCATCGAACGCCGCTCTGGCGCGATCGATGAAGGCAAGGGAGGTCCCGGGTGGCGATTCGTATGTCACCTGGGAGTCGTGCCAAACGGGATGACCCACCGCACGCATCGTCTCGAGCTGACGACCATCGGCGTTCTTGTACAACTGGACCGCGGCGTACGTGCCCCGGTCATGGACCTGGCGGATGAGCGGAAGCTGGCGGATCAGATCGACCCCGCTGCCGGTGAAAAGGATGAAGGGGCGTCCCCGGAGGGTTTCCTGGGGGTCCACGGGGTCCAATCGTTTCGCGCCGATTCGGGCGATCTGGTCGACGTAGGGGGCCCGCCCGACCTGCTCCGCCTCGGAAACCAGGTCAACCGGAATGCCACATCGTTCAGCGATTCCCCGGGCCAGCATGAACAGGACCGGCATCTTGTGGTAGTCGTCCGGCGGGTTCAATCCGTGCCCGGCGCGTTCTTCAAAAACCACCAGCGTGCTCGGATGGAGCGTCTCCAACGTCCGCTCGACCACGTAGGCCACGAACGCCATCCGGGACAGGCACGTCCGGTGGCGATATCGCGCCATGCCGAGCAGATCAATCCCCTCGAATTCCACCCGCGCGGACCGGCACCAGAAGTCCCAGAGCGAGCGGTTGAGTGCCGACAGGCGATCCGGTCCGTCGGATCGGAGGATATCCCACGGTGTCAGATGTTCGATTCCACGACCCCGAAGGATCAGATGGACGTCCAGATCGAACACGAGCACATCGCCCTCGAGGGCCTCGGGGCGAACTGCCTCCACACAGGCCAGATCGTCGGCATCCAGTAACAGGACCAGAGATCGACCGGATGTCACGGCACCTCCTGATCAAGGATGCCGCCGGACAGACCCGTCCGCGGCGCCATCGGACGGACTACGACGACCCGATGGACGGGCGCGACTCGTCAGGACGCCATCCACCGCGCGGGCCAAACATCCACCGATGTGCCGGAGCAGACGCTCGGCCATCGGTTCCGGACCGTACTTGCCCAGACACCGCTCTCGCATGGAGCGCGCCAGTTCTTCCCGGCGGTGGGGTTCCCGGCGGCAGAACCTGTCCAGGCGATCGGCGAGATCGTCTCGGGACCAGAAGGCCACCTCCTCCCAGACGCCCGGGAACACGGCGTGCGGAACGACCAGCAGGAGAAGCGAAACCACCTCCCACAATGCCTGCAGATCCGCCCGTTCGGGCTCGGTCAGCATCTCACCAACGACGGGACGGAGCACCTCGACGAGAGGCCGGTTGGCCGACGAGGTGAAGTCGTCGAACGAATCGCACCCCCGCCGCCCTAACTCGACCAGGGCACTCAGGGCCGCCTGCCGTTGCGCCGCCGTGGCAGGACCGGTATGCTCTTCGAGGTTGCGGTCATCGAACACCCCGTAGTTGTAAGTCGACTCGCGAGCAAGAAAGAATCCCCCGGCAAACAGGCCGTGGATCAATCGCTGGTGCATGGCGCCGTAGGCACCGACTTGGAGGTTGACCTTCGCGCAGCGATAGACCGCGCACACCTCGACGGGGTCGTTGACCGGGGGACGGGCGAAGCGGCGGAACGTCGGATGATCCCCCCAGCCTTGACCGTACAACCGGAGGTCCACGCCGAGGTCCACCAGCCACTCCAACGTCGCGTGCCGCCACAATCGGTCGTTGAGCAGATTGAAGCGTCCGTCGAAATCCGCCATGAGGGCCGGATCGATCCCCCGGTCGACCGCGATGGCGTCGGCGACCTTCCTCAGTTGACTCTGTGCTCCGGTCCCTGTGGAGCACAGCAACGACCCTCCTTGCCGGTAGCGGTCTCGGACGGTCTCGAACACGGCCTCGACGACGGGGCGGACGACGGGATCGAATTGGTCGAGCAGCTTCGTCAGAGCCTGCTCGCACGGTTCACCCCCGTGGCTCAAGAAGGCGACCTCGCACGTGTAGCGAGCGGCCTGTTCCGGCGTGACCTCCACCGGTCGATAGGTCCTCGGATTGCTGGGAATCAGAGGGTAGCTCAGGAACGTTTCGGCCGGATACCCGAAGCGATCGACCAGCTCCTTCTTGAAATACCCGAACACGTAGTCGGTCGGAGCCGTCAGATCGGGTTCACCCGGTTCGGTACAGGTCGTCCGGACCGCCTGCCCCGCGTCCGGGGTGAACAGGTACGGCATGCGGTCCTGCATCCACGTGGCCACGACCACTTGCGGCGGGAACGTCCCTTCACGCTCCGCACGGATATGGTCCGGGATGACGACCAGGTCGGGCCGAAACGCGAGCAGCCTCCGCCGGTAGCTCAGCGGCAAGAGGCACCCGGCATCGTAGTCTTCCATGACGACTTCGGTGAGACAGCCCAGCGCCCGGAACCCGTCGGCCAAGTCCCGTATGGTGTATTGCAGAACCGTCGTGTACCGTGAGGCCAGGAGCATGATCCGGAGCGGGTCCGACGGATTGAGGCGGTTGAAACGTTCGGCCAGGAATCGAGGACCACGTGGTTCGTATAGACGAATCAGCTCGGCCCCGAGGGCTTCCGATTGACGGGCGCGCGTTTCACGGACCTCCTTCAGCATGTCGTCCAGCAACCGATGCAGAACACCGGTGCCTTCAACATAGTGAATCCGGTGCCCCGGCAGATCCGATTGCTCATGCGTCAGGAGATAACGGCCGAACGCCTCCACCGCAGCGGGACCGATGAAGAACAGCACGCGGTCTTGCGACAGGATGTCCCGCCAATCGTACAGGTGCAGCGCCGCGGCCGCCCAGGGCAGATCGGGCTCGACCACGTACATGAACGGGCTGTAGGTCATGAACGTATGGCGGGTCCGTCGGCAAACCCGGTCGAACAGCGCGTGCGTCCCCAGCCCCTCGAACAGGAAGGGCGGCGGAAGGAAGCCCGCCACTTCGAAGGTATCGGCCTGCTTGGCCTCGGCGGTGTGATTCCCCAGTTTCGGCCACCAGACGGGCAGTCCGGTTTCGTCGCGGCGGCAGATCTGGTAGTTGCCGTCCGCGCTGCGGTACAACTCGATCCCGTCCGGTCCGCCAGCCTTCCAGGTCGACCCGATGATCGACATCTCCGGTGAGCGCCGCACCAGCACGGCTAAGTTTCCCCTGAACTGTTCGTTCAAACAGGACCAGGCCACGCGCGCACGCGGCAGCGACCTCAGCGCGGCCAAGGCCTTGACCACCTCCGGATGCCGGACGATTTCATCCGGCAGACCCTCGGCGGTTTCAACGGCCAGTTCGGACAGACCGATCTTTACGCAACCCGCTAGAATCAGATTGCGAACCCCAACGTCATCCGGGTTCGCTCGCAGGCATTTCCAGCCCAGATCGAGCGCGTCGTAGATCCGTCCACGACGATACCACTCCAGAGCCACTCGGCGGTCTTTAGAATCTTTTTGGGTTTCAGACGTCGTCATGGCGCCGGTCCGTGCGGATCAAGCGAAGGAAGTACGATAGGGCGCAAGGGGGTTGGGGAATTCGCAGTCCCGTTCGGGCCCGTAAAGCAAGGGCATTCACCCATCTAAGCCCTGACGCACCGATGATATTATCGGCCGTTCCGGGCGCCTTCTGGAATTCCAATCCGTGCCGAACACAGGTTTGTACAAGGCGTCTCAGATGCCGAAAGCTCCGCATCAGAGATGCCTCCACATGTCAACCTACCCCATTTTGGCATGGTTCAAAAGCGGGGACTCACCTCCGAGCCAACCCTCGACTACAACCCAGAAAACGGGTTCCGGTGAGGTGCCCGTTCCCGTTTTTGAACCATGCCCCCATTTCATCCTCTATGGATGGGCTGAAGGCCTATGACAAATGGTTCAAACATTTCCGCAAGTAACCCGGCTCGAGGGGAAACAGATGCGGGACTCCGTTCTGGCCAGAAGCCCTGATTCCGGGTAGTCTGACCGCCGGGAGGGCACCGGCCATGGCGGAGACGTGCCTGAGCATCCTGAACGAGTCGGAGCGTCGTCGGATCATCGACCAGGCCTATCGGCTGGTCGCAGAGGTGGGCGTCCTGGTCGGAGGCGAGGGGCTGCGCAGGAGGCTCCGCCGTGCCGGGGCGGCGGTGGACGAGGGCTCCGGACGCGTCCGCGTCCCGCGCGAGATGGCGGCCGAGCACCTCGCCCAAGTTCCCCGCGTGTGCCGTTTGGAGACGATCGGTGGTCAACCCATTCGCGTCGGGGGAGGTGACCGGCGTTTGGTGTCGCTCGTGCTCGACCCGGTCATCGTCGACTACGACGAGGGTCCGCGCTCACCGCGTCTGGCCGACGTGGCCAGGCACGCGCGAATCGGCGATGCCCTGCCCCTGGTCAATGGCACCTACAAGATGGACCAGGGCGTCAGCGACGTCCCCATCGAACAGGCCAACGCCCGGACCCTCTTCGAGTTCCTCACGAACACCACCCGTCATGTAACGGGCAATCCGGCGGATATGGATTCAATGCGGCTGTGGGCGGAGATGCTGGAGGTCTTCCTTGCCGGCCAGGACTTCCGAAAACGTCCGATCGCCAGTTTCGGGTGCCACGTGACCAGCCCGTTCCGTCTCGCACCGCACGAGTGCGAGCTGATGGAGTTCCTCGCCGCACGGTGGATCCCCATGACCGGCGGGTCATGCCCGATGGCCGGTGCGACCAGCCCGTTCACCCTCGCCGGGACGCTCCTGCAATGTCTGGCGGAAACGATCTTTCATCTCGCCGCGACCCAGGTCCTGCAACCGGGTCTGCCGATGATGGCCGGTTCGTCCGTGTTCGCCTTCAACATGCGGATCGGCGACGTGACCGCCGGCGGCGTCGAGACCACATTGATGGACGCAGCCTACATCGAGTTGATCCACGCGCTCGGGATCCCGGTGTCGGGGTGCATCGGCTTTGCCGACCCGCCTGCGATCGATGTCCAAACCGGCGCCGAGGCCGTCCTGGCCACCGCCTGCATGGTGCTGGCGGCGGCCGATTCGCTTAACGGATTGGGCACGATCGCCAACGCCGCAGGCGTCTCGGCCGAGAAGATCGTCATCGACCACGACCTGGTCGAGATGGCCGATCGACTGCGGCGGGGCGTCGGGGTGGACGAGACGTCGCTGGCGTTGGAGGCCATCCTCGATGTGGCCCGGGCCGGGGACTTCATGACCCACGCCCACACCCTCTCGCACCTCCGTGGGGGAGACCACTACTATGGCGGATCGTTCGGTCGAGGCGGACAGGCCCATTTCACCGGACCGATGCTCCGGCGTGCCCACGAGCGGGTCGAAGACATCCTGGCCACACACAAGCCCACCGTCCCCGACGGCGTCCGAGACGACCTGGCCCGCGTGGCCCGTCAGCACGGTGCCGAGGTGTAACACCGGAATCACGTAGGGTTCAAGAAACGGGGACTCACCTCTGATCCCACCGTTGACTGCCTCGGAAACGCACCGTAGCACGGGCGTCTCGCCCGTGACTTTTCATGGGCAAGATGCCCATGCTACGGGGGTCACGGCCAAGATGGCCGTGCTATCCGTTGCAAACCCGTCGGGTCGTGAACTTGTCCGCCGCCCGACTGAAGGGTTAGAGTGTCCCCGTGGGCAGAGCGCAGTCAAAGCGGTCCAAATCGGTTCGTCCGGGACCGCCGCCGCGCGAGGGGCGCCCGGACCGGCTCCGGTCTCAGGTCGGGGTGTTATTGTTTCTGGCGGGTGGGGTGGCGGTCATCGTTTTGGCGGCGCATTGGCCGGCGCTGTCGGCGCGGGCGCTGTCCTTCGACGACAACCAGTACCTCACCGAGAACCCGCTGGTTCAGAACCCCAGCGCCTCGTCCGCTCGGCGGTTCCTGAGCGAGGTCCTCGAACCGTCCACGGTTCGGGGGTATTACCAACCGCTGGCGATGATCTCGTTGATGCTGGACACCGCGATGGGGGGCTCGGTGACCGAGCTGCGCCCCTATCATCGAACGAGCCTGGTCCTGCATGTGGCCAACACCGTGCTGGTGATCGTTCTGCTGTACATGCTGTTCGGTCAACCTTGGGTGGCCGCCCTGGTGGGGCTGCTCTTCGGCGTGCATCCGATGACGGTCGAGGTGATTCCCTGGGTGGGCGAGCGCAAGACCGTCCTGACGACGTTCTTTTCCCTCAGTTGCCTGGTCCTGTACGTTCGGTTCACACGAACCGGGGGATGGAGATCCTATGTGGGCTCGATGGTAACGTACGTGTTGGCCCTGATGTCCAAGCCGACCAGCACGGCCCTGCCGCTGCTGATGCTCCTGTGGGACTACTGGCCGATCGGTCGATTAAGCCGACGGACCCTCTTGGAGAAGGTCCCGTTCTTTGTGGTGGCCGGGGTCTCCGCGGTGATCACCTACGTTTCCCAGGCTCGGACGGCCGCCGTGGCCACGCCGGCCCGCTATTCGCCGATGGTGATCCCGCTGACGCTGTGCCACAACGTCGTCTTCTACTTGTACAAAATCGTCTGGCCTGCCAAGCTCTCGTCGCACTATCCCTACCCCGAGCCCTTCGATCTGTCCCAGCCGATGGTGTTGGCCGGCGTGATCGGTACGGCCGTCCTGAGTCCGGTTTTGTTGATCTCCTGGCGCTGGACGCGGGCGCTGGTGGTGGGTTGGGTCTGCTTCTTCGTGGCGATCTTCCCGACGATGGGCGTGATCGGTTTTACCCACTCGATCGCGTCGGACAAGTACGCGTACCTGCCCTCGATCGGACTGCTGCTGCCGTTGGCGTGGTTCCTGCGTCGCGGGTGGGAGGCGATCGGGAGATACCCCCGTGCCCTCTACGCTCAGGCCGGTGCGGGTGCGGTCGTTATGGTCCTGGTCGGACTGGAGATTCTCGGCACGCGTCGCTATCTGGTCGAATGGCGGGACACCGAGCGCCTTTTCAGGTACATGTTGAATCTCGCGCCGAACGCGCGAATCCTGCACTTTGGTTTGGCCGAGGCCCTGCGGTTGCGGGCACCGTCCGAGCGATCGACGGCGTTGCTGGCCGAAGCGATTGAGCACTATCAGCAGGCCACCCGTTCCGGTCCGGATTCGCCGTTCGGACGGAACGACCTGCTGACCTGCGCCGCGCACAACAACCTGGGCAACCTGCTCGCCCAGATGGGACAAATCGACCAGGCCGTCTGGAACTGGAGTCAAGTCCTGCGCCTCAACCCGAATGATTACAACGCGCATAACAACCTGGGCATCGCCTTGGGGTGGAAAGGCAGGTCCGACGAAGCCATTCGACACTACACGGAGGCCTTGCGGATCCGGCCGGACCTACCGGAGACCCACAACAACCTGGGGTTGGAGCTGGCGCGCCGGGGGCAGACCGATGCCGCCTTACAACACTACGCCGAGGCCGTGCGACTCAAACCGGACTTCGCGATGGCCCACAAGAACTTGGGCTCGCTGCTGGCGGCTGTGGGGCGAGTCGATCAAGCCGTGGACGTCTACCGCCAAGCCGTTCGGATTCAGCCGTTCGACCCCGATGCCCGCTGCAAGCTGGGCGACCTACTGAGGCATCAAGGTCGGATGGAACAGGCCGTTGAGGAATACCGTGAGGCGCTTCGCGTCGATCCCCACTACCCGCAGGCTCGTCGTGGACTGGAGGCAGCTGGACAGAGGCAAAAATGAAAAGGCCCGGTGGTTTCCACTCGTTCCACCGGGCCTTCGCCACTTGATGCATCCGGATCGGCGTTACCGGCGGCGGAGTAGCCCGATCGCCCCGATGAGAAACAGTCCCAAGGTGGCCGGCTCGGGGACGTAATTGCCTATCGCGTATGCGCACAAACCCATCTCAAAGACCTTGCCGCGATTGCCGGGACCACCATCCCACTTCACCCCATAGGGATTGTAGGATTGGAACAACTCATAGGTGGCATCGACGGGGCTGTACATGTTGTACCAGCCGACATTCACGTTCATCGTTCCCCAGGAGTCCAGGAAGTTGTACTCGCTCGTGTTGCCGTCCTTGAAGATCGAGTACGGGACCTGCTCGGTCCGGTTCGCCCCGATCCAGAACGTATTGGAGCTGGGCAGGTCGAAGTACCAGCCGTTCTGATCGAACATGTACATGGCGGCAAACCCGTTGCCTAGCGGCGAGGCGAATTCCACGAGGTTCACGTTGCTCAGCAGCGAGCCGACCTTGAAGTACAAGTTGTTGATGGACACGTCGATCTTTCCGGACCCGCTCTGATCGAAAAGACCTAGTGGGGCTGGGAGGTTCGGGTTCGTCGGGTCCGCCGCTCGGATGCAGAACGTGATGAGGCTCTCCTCGGCGGTCGGGTCTTGCATCACCACGGACAGGTAAATTCTCGTATTACCACCTCCGATATCTGCGATCTCAATATAATCCGTACCATCGAGTGGCTTGCCGAAGTCAAACACCACGTGGGCCGCGTTCACCAAGGTCGTAGCGCCCTGCTTGATCGTAATGTCCAAGCTGGAAGGCCGCCCGACCATGGAGGCCTGAGCGGTCGCAGGGCCCCACCCGACTAATAGCGCGCCACACAAGAAAATTCCAAGTACTCGACTCATTGCAGCCACCTTTCTTCCGGAGCCTTACACTCCTGGTAATTTGCTAAAGCGCAAAAAGGCATCTAACCCCCAATGCAGCTAAAAGACCGTGACGCTAGAATCAGGCCCACATGAAGAGAGGCACTTTCTTGCAGTCCCCGGTCCCTATAGAAACACGGCGAGACATTAGCTGAGGCTTGTGACCCCACCCCGTGGCTTACATTGAATGATAGGCGCCCTCCCGCCAGAGTCAACTACCGGCAATCGCGAGTCGCTTGGGGTGTTGGGATTGGCCGGTCGAAACGAGTATTTAAAGGCCTGAAATATCGCAAGATTCAAAAAAACTACGGCGGCAAAGTTGACTTGAGTAGAAGCTCTTCCAGTTGCCGCAGGTAGGCAACCGGGTCGCGGCGAAAGCGGTAGCGGAGCGTGCGAGCCGAACGACGCTGCTCCAGTTGCGCACGCAGATCACGCCACGCGGCGAGGTCCTTGGGAGTCAGGTCACCGCCCTGAAAGGGACGCCCTCGGGTGCCCAGACCCGCGACAATCCGAACAGACCCTCGCAAGACCATGCTGGGCGATGCCACTTTGCGACCCGTGCAGCGTCGTTCATGGCACCGCGTTGAACCAAACAGTTGTTCCAAGCCATTGTTCGTTCGTGGCAGACCGGGCACGTCATAACAGTGAAAGAGCCCCGGCCAATAACTCTTCGTGACGTTCAAAAAGTGATTGAGAAGCGGTTTGAGTCTACCCGCCCGCCGGGCGTGCCGACTCACCTTGTGCAAGAGGGATTGATAGCGCCGACGAATTCGAGCACCGGGCCGTTGCTCGGGATTGGCCAGAATCCCCGCCGCCTGATGAACCAATCCGAATCCGGTTTGGACAGGAGGCCAGAGTGTGGCGGTTTCGGACAGACCCTGATCGACAATGCCCTTCAGCTTCTCCAGTTCCCCACAGAGCCCCCTTTTTGTCTGACCCGCTGCAGACTGCCGGTCACCGCAGAGAGACGGTCTCGTAGCTTCAACCCACTGGCCTGCAGCGGCGGACGCCCGTCATCGGTGATCGCCGAACGCACGGCGGAACAATAGCCGCGGATGGCCTCGGCCTGCGGGTCGGTTCGGCCTTCAACCTGACGCTCGATCGGCCGAATGCCTCGAACGCGTTTCTTGAGTTCCTTCTTGGCATGGCGATCCGCTTCGTAGAGGGGCCGGGCGGCCTCGCGCAGGTAGTGAAAGTGACAGAGCGGATGGGGCACGCCGGGCAAGGCCTTGGCGACCGCATTGCGAATGGCGTGCTGACCGTCCGAGACCGCCCCGGCGATCGGCACCCGCAGATGCCCCTTCACCTCCCTGATCAGGTCGGCCAAGTCGTCCTCCGT
>Ga0129299_1002757_pt1 | contig 11576 bp, 14 predicted proteins | sample ConPoolayeCmetaG_FD_94477 | JGI IMG/M metagenome (GOLD analysis project Ga0129299, IMG submission 94477) | Hot spring microbial mat communities from California, USA to study Microbial Dark Matter (Phase II) - Cone Pool mat layer C metaG ... | reverse complement strand
GCTGATAAGGCTAGTTTACTGCCAATATTAGGAGAAAAATTAACCGCTAATTTTTTGAGTTTTAGAAATTCTTTTAATCCTAAGGAAGAACTACTTAAGCTTAATCAATTAAAAATCAGAGTAATTACTCAGACAGATCCACTTTTTCCTTCTAATTTGTTGCAAATTCCTGATCCGCCAATCTGTCTTTATGTTAAAGGAGAAATTGAGGCTTATGATTTTGGTCACGATTTATTCATAGCAGTGGTGGGTACTCGTACTCCTACTTTTTATGGACAACAAGTTACTCAAACTTTGGTTAAGGATTTAGTACGTCAACAGACAGTGATTGTTTCGGGGTTAGCATTAGGGATTGATGCAATAGCTCATTTAACTGCGTTGGAAAATAATGGTCGCACGATTGCAGTTTTAGGTTGTGGAGTAAATATAATTTATCCGGCAGAAAATTTTCATCTTTATGAAAGAATTTTTCAGTTTAAGGGTTTGATTATCTCTGAGTTTCCTGCGGCTATGCCAGTAGCTAAAGGTTTATTTGTTGCCCGCAATCGCTTAATTTCCGGTTTGGCGCAGGGAGTGTTGGTAATTGAAGGAAGTGAGCGTTCCGGCAGTTTAATTACTGCTGATTATGCTGGCAGGCAGGGGAAGGATGTCTTTGCTGTACCGGCGCCTATTAATTCAAAAATGGCACAGGCACCTAATTTATTGCTTAAACAAGGCGCGAAGTTGGTAACCTGCACTCAGGATATTTTGGAGGAGTATAATCGATCATTAATACCTCAAACTCCTACAGCCAAGATTTTACCTGATCTTTCGCCTGAGGAGAAGGTAATCTACACTTTATTACAAAATTATCCACTTACTGCCAATGATTTGGCTAATAAAGCCAAATTGGATTTACAATTAATTTTAAAACTTCTCTCATTTTTAGAGTTAAAAGGAATAATTGCTAAAAATAAAATCGGTAAATATTATCTTTGTGATTAAATTTGATCAAGTTTCGCAAGACGGCGGAGATATTTTTCTTCTATTTTGCCTGAGGTGGTAATAAAGGCGTTAACAATTTTTTTAGCTTGGTCAAAATCAAGATGGTCTGCTGGTAAAGCAAGCATATTAATATGGTCATCGGCGCGTGCCTGTTTAATTTGCTCTTCATTGAATCCTAAAGCACAATAAATTCCCCTAAAGCGATTGGCCGCCACTGAAACACCAACGCCTGAGCCACAAATTACAATGCCTAATGCCTCATTAGGCGCCTGTTGAATGGCTTGAGCGACTTTTTGGGCAAAATCAGGGTAGTCATCTTGGGGGTCATATTGATAACTGCCAAAGTCTTGGATGCGGATATTTTTTTCCTGTAGATACTCCACTAATTTATTTTTCAGCTCTAACCCACGGTGGTCAGCGCCGAAAAAGATATTCATAAATTAAAGTATAACATAAATTTTTTTATCTTAGTAAGAGTTTAATAAGAGTTTAAGTAGTTAATAATTTTTTTAGGTTAAAATTAAGACATGGTTGATACTCACTGTCATTTAAATTTTTCTGTATTTAACAAAAATTTAGAGGCGATAGTTAATAAAGCTCGTGTAGTTGGGGTTAATCAAATAGTGGTGCCTTCCACTAATCTTAATGATGCATATCAAGCAGTAGCTATTGCACAAAGATATCCTGAAGTTTATGCGGCTGTAGGCATTCACCCGTTGTCTTTACTCTCGGTTGGTGCGGAGTTTATTTTGCCAATAGATGAACTTAAGAGATTATTAACTGAACCTAAGGTAGTGGCAGTAGGCGAGGTAGGTTTGGATCGGAAAGAAAATCCTACTAGCGATATTTTTTGTTGTCAAAAAATCAGCTTGAAGACTCAGATTAATTTGGCGGTGTCATATAATAAAAGTTTAATTTTACACAGCCGGCAGGGGAGTAAAGAGCTCCTTAAACTATTGCGGGCTAATTGGAATAAAAATCTGGCTGGTCGGGCAGTTTTTCATTGCTGTGAGAGTGAAACAGCACTATTGGCTTTTGCCAAAAAACATCATATTTATTTAGGAGTAGATGGTGATGTTACCTTTTCACCTGTAAAACAGCACTTTCTTAAACTTGTTCCCTTAGAATTATTGGTGCTAGAGACAGATTCTCCTTTTCTTTTACCTGAACCTTTAAGAGCAAAAAAACTTTATCCTAATGAGCCGGCTAATTTAATTTTTATTGCTAAAAAGGTGGCGGAAATATTAAATCTTACTTTAACTAAAGTTATAAAGACAACAACGATTAATGCTTACCGTCTTTTTAATTTACCAAAGGACTAGAGAAAGAATAATGGCAATAATTAAGCCTGTTTCATAGTTATTTAATTCTTTGCCAATGATGCCTCCGAGGATAAAAAAACCTATTAATATAAACGACTTAAACTGTCCTTTAATTCCAATTGCAAAGTAAATAACCGCGAGATAAATTAAGGAAATAGTAATATAAATAAACAATTGATCAGTTGCTTGAGTTGATAAAGAAGCAGAGATAGAGGCGGTAAGAAGCGATTGAGTAGGAGTAGGAGAAGGAGAAGAAGTGGGAGAACGAGATGCAGTAGGAGCGTTAGCTACAGGAATACCGCAGGCATTATTAGGTAAGGTATCTTCACAAAGATTATCTGCTACTCTCTCCATTACGCAATGGCCAGATTTGGCGCAGACACCAGTAAATCTGCCGCATTTATAATTGCAGCCGCGGCCATTATTATACATATTTCTAATTTGTCCAGCGCGGTCAGCACAACCTTTTGGGCCGGGAGTGCAGCCATCTTGTGCCCTAACCATTTTGGGCAGGATTAGTACAAGAAAGCTTAATAGTAGCGTGAAAAAAATTATTTTTTTCATAAATTCTGAAAACAATTAAACCATTGTTTTTTGAAATTATCCGGGCTAAAACGGGATAAATCTGTGGTTAAAAGTGATATTAAAGAATCAGCCTTAAAAATTGCCTGAGCAATCGCCTGAGGATCATTTTGATTGACATAAATAGCTGTATCTCCAGCTATTTCTCGAAAAAGAGGAATATCTGCCAAAATTGAAGGACAGTGTTGAGATAACGCTTCCAGATAAGAGAAACCAAACCCCTCATCATGTGAAAGTAGAAGGTTGATGCTAGCTTGTTGGTAAAGTTCAATTAATGCTTCATCACTTACAAATCCTTTAAGAATAAAACGGGAATCTGCCTGGATTAGCTGAAAAAAAGTGTGCAATTCTTTTTGCCAAGGATGATTTAAGGATTGATTGCGGCTAAAGACTTTACCAACTAATAAACATTTTTTATTACTTAATTTAATTGCTTTAGCAAGATTAACTAAATTTTTATTCCAGGTGCCATCACCAACATATAGACAGTAATTAGCAGATTTTTTATGAGAGTTATTTTTCTGCCAAAAAATTTTAGGTAGAGTAGGATAAATAACCTTGATTTTAGTCGGAGGGATCTGCAGCAACTGTATTAGATCTTGTTTTACTGTGTGCGAATCAGTGATAATCAGGTCATAATATTGGTTTAAGGCTAATTTATTAACCATCATCTTAATTTTGCCTTTAAATCCGAGAGGGAAATGTTGTGGGAATTTAAGCGGAATAAGATCATGAATAACAGCAATTTGTTTTTTTGCCACCTTCTTGAGTAAAAAGCGAGAATTAAGAAAATTAAAAAAAGGATGAACCAAGATGGAGTCATAAGCAATATCTTTACCATTAGTAAAAATTACTGCAGAGGCGAGGTTTTCCTTCATTATTTGCAGATAACGGCCAATACCGCGTACCTGACTTTGGGAGTCAGAAAGAGTGGGATCAAAAACATAAATTTTATTTATCATTACTATCTTTTATTGTAGCAAAATGTTTTATTGAAAATAAAAAGAGAGTTTACTACAATGAGTCAATATGATTTTAGGACCAAAAATTTTACTTCAGTTAGTCAGGGAAAAGAAGTTAGTTGAAGGATTAGATCAGAGAGAGTTAACTACGCCTGAAGGAGCGGGATTTGATCTACGTTTGGGTGAAGTTTATCAGATTTCCGGCAGGGCATTTTTAGGGAGAGAAGAAAGAGAAACACCGCAAATAAAGCTTATTGCCAAATACCAAGTAAGCAAACGTCAGACTATTACTCTTGCTCCGGGAGATTTTTATTTAGCTACTACCATTGAAACTGTAAATACGCCGTTGAATTTAACGATTAATTTTAAGCCGCGCACTACCACTTTTAGAAGCGGTTTGTTTTTAAGAACAGGGAATGTGGCGCCTGGCTATTGTGGAAAATTAACCTTTGCTCTTAAAAATGAAGGCCCGGTGCCGGTAGAGTTGGAGCTAGGCTGTCGGATTGTGCATGCTCAGTTTGAGTGGGTGGATGGGGGTGGTAGTCAATACCGAGGACAATGGCAAGGAGGAAGGGTGACAACCCAAACACGTGAAAAGCAGGTTTAAAATTAATCCCTAATTTTTTCTATATTAAATTTATGGTTATAGCAAAAACCCATCCGGAATATCAATACTTAAATCTGCTGCAGGAAGTATTGGAACAAGGAGTGCGTAAGGTGGATCGTGGTACAGGTGATGCCTCTTTTAGTCTTTTTGGGCGTCAACTACGGTTTGATCTTACCCAAGGTTTTCCTTTATTAACGACAAAAAAGGTTTATTGGAAAGGGGTATTATATGAACTTTATTGGTTTTTATCTGGTCAATCAAATATTAAATATCTAGTTGATCATGATGTTCATATTTGGGATGATTATCCTTATAAAATTTATAAGCTTAAAGTTAGTAAGAGTCGCCCACAAAAAAAACAGGCTTTTTTAACAAAAGAGGAATTTATTGCTAAAATTCGCTCTGATCGTCAATTTGCCAAAAAATGGGGAAATTTACCTAAAATCTATGGCGAATTATGGCGGAAATGGCCTACTAGAACAAAAAGAACTATTGATCAACTCCAATGGGCAATTACCGAAATTAAAGATGATCCCAACTGTCATAATGCCTTAGTAACGGCGTGGAATCCGGAATATCTTTATACGATGGCAAAATATCAAGACACTTCGCATTTTCCTATTTGTCATAACTTATTTCAACTTAATGTCATTGCTGGCAAAATCTCGCTTCAACTTTATCAGCGTAGCGCTGATTTATTTTTAGGCGTACCATTTAATATTGCTAGTTATTCACTACTTACCTTAATTATTGCCAAGCTTACCGGTTATGCGCCGGGAGAGTTTATTCATACTTTTGGCGATGTTCATATTTATGAAAACCATTATCAACAAGCAAAAGAACAATTAACTAGAGAACCAAGATCACTTCCTCAAGTGAGTTTTAAGGGTAAATTTAAATCATTGCATGAGTTTAAACCGGAGATGGTAATACTGGAAAATTATTTTCCGCATCCTCCGATTAAAGCGCCATTATCTGTTTCTGGCGGTTATTACCAAAAACCATGATTAATATTATTGCTGCTATTGGTAAACGGCGGGAATTAGGGAAAGATAATCGACTGCTTTGGCATTTGCCTCAGGACTTAGCCAGATTTAAAAGACTTACATTAGATCAAGTCGTGATTATGGGGAGAAAGACTTATGAGTCAATTGGCAAACCTTTACCCAATCGATTAAATATTGTTATTACCCATAGAAAGGACTATTGTGCCAACGGTTGTTGGATAGTTGCTAAACTTGATCAGGCACTAGCCCTAGCTCAAGAGAAGGCGCCTAATAAAGAAATTTTTTTAATTGGCGGCGGCCAGCTTTATCAGCAAGGTATTGCTTATGCCCAAAAGCTTTATCTCACCTTAGTTGATGGCGAATTTGAAGCCGATACTTTTTTTCCAGATTATTCTACTTTTAAAAAAATAGTAGCTCAGGAAGAAGGAGAAGATAATGGTTATCACTATAAGTTTATTGAATTGGAACGATAAATTCTTCTTTAAAAACACTCATGTCGACTCATAACATTAATCTGACAGATTATAATTATCATCTTCCTCATCATCTAATTGCTAATCAGCCTGTTTACCCGCGAGATCAGTCTCGACTATTAATTTATAATACACAAAAAAATACAGTTGAATTGGATAGATTTATTAATCTAGATTATTATCTTCCATCAAAATCGTTTTTAGTGTTGAATGATACTAAGGTTATTCCTTCACGCATAAGCTTATTTAAAGCCAACCAAGCCAAGGTGGGCGTTTTATTCTTAGTTAATGATATTAAACAAAAAGATGGTTATTTATTGGTTAAAATTTTAGTGGACAAGAAAGTGAAAGTAGGAGAAAGTTTGTTTTTTCCTGATAAATCGTCAGTCCGATTGATTGGACAGACAAAAAATGTTTTTAACTGTCAGAGTAGGCTTTCCCGGGAAGAACTATTTTTGCTTTTGAAAAAATATGGTAAAATGCCTATCCCACTTTATATTAAAAATACCCCTCTTAAAGAAAACACTTTGCGTCAAGCGTATCAGACTATTTTTGCTTCTGTTCAAGGTTCGGCTGCGGCGCCTACTGCCTCGCTACATTTCACCAAAAGAGTTTTTTTCCGGCTTAACAAAAAAAATATTCCTCAGTATTTTTTAACTTTACATATTGGTTTGGGCACTTTTGCTCCGCTTAGTCCTGAAAATTTATTACAAAAAAAACTCCACCGCGAATATTATTCAGTGGGCAATAACCAGTGGCAACAGATTAATCGCTTAAAACAAGAAGGTAATTCACTAATTGCAGTTGGTACTACGGTGGTGCGAACTTTAGAAACTATTGGTTTAACTAATCAGTTAAATGGTGCTACCTCAATCTTTATTTTGCCTCCTTTTACTTTTTCTTATGTTAATAGTTTAATTACTAATTTTCATCTACCACAGACTTCATTGATGTTGCTGGTTGAGGCATTCTTACAATTTAAAAAAGCAAAAAAAAGTCTTATCGAACTTTATGAAATAGCGATTAAACACTCTTTTCGTTTTTATTCTTTTGGTGATGCGATGTTAATTATCTAATTTTAATAGCTTTCTTAAAGCGCAAAATTTATTTTTGTCGTTTCTATTCCATTGACAGTGCTCGGGAAAAATGTAAGTTGTAATTAATGTTAACTAAAATTTATTCCGGTACTACCTTTGGTCTTAAAGGGGTATTAATTGAAGTAGAGGTAGATGTGGCTAGAAGTGGTTTTCCTACTTTTACAATTGTAGGTTTACCTGATAAATCCGTAGCTGAAGCTAAGGATCGGGTACGTACAGCGATTGTTAATGCTGGTTTTTCTATGCCGGATTCAAAAATTACAGTTAATTTGGCGCCGGCTGATATTCCTAAAGAAGGAGCAGGGTTTGATTTACCAATTGCGTTGGGAATTTTAGCATCTTGTGGAGTGATTAGAAAAGATTTATTAAGCAAAAGTTTATTTATCGGTGAACTTTCGCTGTTGGGTGATTTACGTCGCGTTCCGGGAATTATTTCTTTAAGTTTAATGTTAAAAAAATATCATTTAGAGAATATTTTTCTTCCTTGGGAAAATGCGCAGGAAGCGGCAATGGCTGATAGTGGCAATGTTTTTCCGGTTAGGAGTTTAAGCGATTTAATCTTTCATCTTAATTTGGAAAAAGCTATTAATCCCTTTTCTCACTTTGATTTTTCTCAATTAAAAAAACAGGTGAATTATGAATTTGATTTTGCTGACATTCAAGGCCAACAACTAGCAAAACGGGCTCTGGAAATAGCTGCAGCTGGATTTCATAATCTTTTTTTAAAAGGACCTCCCGGAGCAGGAAAAACTATGTTAGCGAAAGCGTTTCCTTCAATTTTACCGGAGATGAATAAAGAAGAGATTATTCAAGTATCCCAAATCTATTCGGTTTCCGGTTTAACAGATCGATCGTTTTACACTGCTAATCGTCCTTTTCGTTCACCGCATCATACCATTTCTAAAAGCGGTTTGATTGGCGGTGGAAGTAATCCGACTCCAGGAGAGATCTCATTAGCACATCGCGGAGTGCTTTTTTTAGATGAGTTTTCCGAATTTCCACGTTCGGTGCTTGAGGCCTTACGTCAGCCAATGGAAGATGGAAAAGTGATTATTTCCCGCGCCAGTGGTAGTCTAAGTTTTCCTTGCCGTTTTGTTTTGCTGGCTACTGCCAATCCCTGCCCGTGTGGTTATCTTGGTCATCCTACTAAAACCTGTCGTTGTTTGCCTGGAGCGGTTTTGAAATATCAAAAAAAACTTTCCGGTCCTCTGATGGATAGAATTGATTTACATCTTGAAGTACAACCAGTGCCGGAGAAGCAGTTAACTCAGGTAGGATCGCTGGAGGCAAGTGCGATAATTAGAGCGCGAGTATTAAAGGCGAGATTAAAACAAATTAACCGGCTTCGCAATACTCCTCTGCACAGTAATGGCGAGATGAGCTCAGTTGAGGTAAAAAAATATTGTCGACTGCATCCTCAGGCTCAAGATTTGTTAAAAAAGGCGGTTGGTCAGCTTAATCTTTCTGCTCGTACATATTTTAAAATTATTAAAATTGCTCAAACAATTACTGATTTAAGTGAAGAGGATGAGATTACAGCTTCGGCTGTAGCCGAAGCACTTCAGTATCGGATTAAAGAAGGGTGATAAGCAAATTATTTAATTACTTCTTCTATTTCCACTCAAGACATCTTTTTGATTATTTCTCGGCTTGTGCTATTCCTGTCTCACTCCTATTATTCGTCTGTTTTGTTTTGTTTGGTTGTTTTTAATGCCCTCTGTGGTTTTCGACCTGATTGGGGATTTAGGTTAATTCAGAATGATACAAACTTCAGGGCATAATTAAAAAATTATTTTTTTAATTACAAAACTGTTGGCTGGAGAAGTTGATAAACATAGATAATACTTCTTTATCAAAACATATCATTCAATTATGAGCTCAAACGGATTATTATCTTGTTCCGGATCATATAGCTTAACGTATAATCTCCCAGATCGATTTTACAAGTTCGTTAAAGCTTATCCTATGGAAGAAATATCACCTACAGCTCAATTGAGATTATCTGCTATTGAGTTTTACTATCAAATTAAAAATATTTCTGTTGAGGCTTCAAGAATTGGCTGATGGCAAGATTGCTGTAATCTTATCCGATAATGGAAGTGAGTTTGCCAAATATTTTGATGAAGCTTGCAGACGATTTAATATTATTAATATGTTTTCAAGAGTTAAAACACCAAAAGATAATGTAGTTGATGAAAGATTCAACAGAACCATACAAGAAGAGTTTATGGAAGTGGATGAATATTTTGAACCTTATTTAACTGAGTCAAATTTAGTGAAAGCTAATGAGAGATTGACCGAATGGTTGATATTTATAACTTTAAAAGACCTCATCAATCTCTTGATTACAGATCACCTTTTGAGTATTATCATTACAAGTTTTTCAAGAAACAGAAACTGTCACCTATGTACCCGACTTTAACAATTACTTGACAAATGATAAATTATCAAACTATAATGAGGCTATATGAAAATAGTTACTTATTTAAATAATCTTTTAGCTAAACCAGTTTTTGCTCAAACAGTTCAATCTCAGCTTCCATGGAAAATTCCTACTTTGCCCGGTATTATTACTTTTTTAATCCGGATTTTTTTCTCGATTGCTGCTTTAGCAGCTTTGTTATATTTGTTATTAGGGGCTTTTGCTTGGGTTACTTCATCAGGAAATAAAGAGAATGTGCAAAAAGCTCAGGATAAAATTCAAGCTGCGGTAGTAGGGTTAATTTTAATTGCGGCGGTGTTGGCAATTGGAGTAACACTGGAGCAGTTTGTTTTTAAACAAAATGTTTGTTTAGGTTTAACTTGCGAAATTAAAATTCCCGCCTTGCTTGAACCAAATTAAAATTATTAAGATCAGTGATTATGCTTCATCTTGTGGTGTTTGCTCAGGAAGCATCCGATTGGGCCAGTTGTAGTGTTGATGGTGTGCCCACACTAAAGTGTTTAGAATTAATTTTTAGCAATATCCTTACTCTTTCCACCAGTCTTATGTTTTTGGCTTTATTTATTATGCTTTTAGTAGGAGGGTTTCAGTATCTAACTTCCCTAGGTAATCCGGAGAAAATCAAAAAAGCGCAAGGTACCTTAAAGTTTGCGGTTATTGGTCTTATTGTTTTTATAAGCTCTTTTTTAATTCTTAAGACTATTGATTTTCTATTTTTAGGCGGTCAAGGAAAAATCTTTCTTTTTGAAATTCCCAGCGGTTAAATTTTAAGGTGAAGGAGTAATTAAAATTACCTTAACCCCGTCTTTTTCCGGAAGCGGTGAAACTAAGCGACTGTTTTCTTTTATTAAATTAATAATTACTACCAAAAGCAAGGCTAACCCAAGCACAATTAATAGATAGCCTAGTTTTTTCATAAATTAATTTTTTCTTTAATTAAATAGTGGGGTCGATGTTGAATCTCTTGATAAATCCTTCCAATATATTCACCGATAATGCCAATAGTAAGTAGTTGAATACCTCCTAAAAACATAATCCCTACAAACAAAGCAGTCCAGCCAGTGACCCAATAGCGTGGTAAAAAAATTCTGCCTAAGACAGCATAAACAATTCCCAAAAAACCTAATCCCGCCGAAGCAAATCCAAAATAACTAGCAATTTTTAACGGTTTAACCGAGAAGGAAATAATTCCATCGAGAGCAAAATTAATCATTTTAGAAAGTGTGTAATTAGTTTTGCCGGCAAATCGTTTTTCCCGCTTAAAATAAACATATTCAGAAGGATAATTGCCCCAAGCTACTAATCCTCTTAAAAAGCGTGCCTGTTCCGGCAAAAGATTAATAAAGTTAACCACTTCCCGATCAAGCAGGCGATAGTCTCCGACATTATTGGGAATTGGAGTATCAGAAAGAAAGTTAATAAATCGATAAAATAGATTAGCAGTTTGTTGCTTAAAAAAACTATCAACTTCCCGCGTACTTCTTTTAGCGTAAACCACCTTTGCGCCTTTTTGCCATTGATCAATCATTGAAGGAATAATTTCCGGTGGATCCTGAAGATCAGCATCCATACTAATCACGCAATCACCTTTAGCAAATTGATAACCGCAACTAAGTGCTTTTTGGTGGCCGAAATTACGGTAAAAACTAATGACCTTTAGCTGGTGATTCTTTGCCGCTTCTTGTTTCAGTAATGATATGCTGGTGTCACTTGAGCCATCGTCTACAAAGATAATTTCAGATTGGTATTGATTTAAAATTGGCTTTAGCCGGTTAAGAAATGGGAGAATATTTTTTTCTTCATTATAAACCGGCACTATGAGTGAAACCAAGAAATCGTTTTTCTTTAATTTCATAAACCTATTTTATAATATTTGTTTTTAAAAATTAAATTAGTTTTTAACTAGTTTTAAAAAAGTAGTTTATTCTTATTTTACTTTTTTTAAAGACATATCAAACGGAGTGCTAAGTTGATTAAGCTGGCTGTCTAACGGGATAAGAATATCATTTTGCAGGCGATAATATTTTTTACCACCTTTGTTATAAGGAATTAATTCAAAATAAATATTTTGTGTGTCTTTGGGTGAGTTGGGAATTTTC
>Ga0129299_1002756_pt1 | contig 11577 bp, 12 predicted proteins | sample ConPoolayeCmetaG_FD_94477 | JGI IMG/M metagenome (GOLD analysis project Ga0129299, IMG submission 94477) | Hot spring microbial mat communities from California, USA to study Microbial Dark Matter (Phase II) - Cone Pool mat layer C metaG ... | reverse complement strand
TCCCGGGGCAATCCATGTACGGCACGTCGAAGGCCGCCCTGGAGTACCTGACACGATCTCTGGCGGCGGAGCTTGCGCCGCAGATTCGCGTGAATGCCATCGCCCCCGGCCCGGTGGATACGCCAATCCATCTCACCTGGGCTGGCGATGACGTGGCGGGGGCCTACGAGCGCATGAAACGGGAGGTTCCGCTTGGTCGCATGGGCACAGCGGACGAGTTGGGAGCGTGGATCGTCTGGCTGGCTGGCCCTGAGGCAAGCTGGGTCACCGGCGTGGTGATCGCAGTGGATGGGGGGCAGGTGCTTCCAGGCGCGCTCTCCAGAATCGCACGTTGATTGACCACCCTTGTTCAAGACCGGATATGTCGTCAGGATACGACGCCGAAAGGTGAGCATCATGGCACGCTTCGATTTCAAGGGTAAGGTTGCCCTGGTCACTGGCGCCACGAAAGGCATCGGCAAGGCTACTGCGATTCGACTGGCGCAGGAGGGCGCACTGGTTGGCGTGAACTACCGGGCCACCGGCGATCCCAGCGAAACGTTGGCCCGGATCAGGGAAGTCGGCGGGGAAGGCTTCCCCGTGGAAGCCGATATGCGTAAGCCCGACCAGGTGATCGCGATGGTTGACGAGGTGGCGCGCCGGGGTGGGCGGTTTGATTTCCTGGTCAGCAATGCCGCCATCAACCCGTTGAAGCCGTGGGACGAGATCACCCTGGAGGACTACGACGAGATCCAGGAGATCAACCTGCGCGGAACGTGGGTGGTCTGCCAGGCCGCCGCCAAACAGATGATCCGCGAGGGCCACGGGGGGGCGATTGTCACCGTGTCGTCCATCTCAGCCTGGGTCGCCGCGCGTGAGCAGGTGGTCTACTGCGGCACCAAGGCCGGAATCTGGATGCTGACCAAGGCGTTGGCGGCAGTGCTGGGGCCGCACGGCATCCGCGTCAACTGCGTCCTACCGGGGGCCATCCTGACCCCCATGAGCAAAGAGCTGTTAGATCCGACCGCCCCGGCGCGGCAGTACTACGAGTCGCGGACGCCGTTGGGGCGGATCGGCGAGCCGGAGGAAGTGGCAGGCGCGATTGCCTTCCTGCTCAGCGACGAGGCTAGTTACATCAGCAGTTCCGAACTGCTGATCGACGGCGGATTCATCACCAACGCCGAATAGCCGCACATCTTATTGGGCAACTGACCAGGGGTGGACCTCAACGACCGCAGGTTGTCGTCACCTGCCCCTAGAGCCTGTTATGAACTGGGTCGGTTGTGTAATGAGCCACTGAGAGAGCCTCACCCCGGTTCGAGCGTCCCCCATGCTCTCGACCGAGCGCAGTGAGGTTCGGGGTGAGGCTAAAAAGCGCCTGACACGCTCTAGCCGGGTGATTTATCGCTCGGCGAGAGCGGCGGCGAAATCCGCGATAGCCTGGTGGCTCAACTCGTGCTCGCCCATCTTCAGGATGAGGCCCAGCGGAATCGTCACATCCTGAGCGCCCCCCAACAGGGCAGCGGCTACTTCATCAACTGACTTCAAACTGGCGGCCAGGACTCGCGTGGGTGTGGAGCGCAGGAGGGCCGCGCAATCGCGCAAGACGGCGATCCCATCGCCGAGCTGGCGGGTCAACCGGTTGACGTAGAGGATGGCGTAGGCGGCTCCAGCCATGGCGGCCAGATACGCCTGAGAGGGGTGCGAGACAGCGGTGATGGCGCACTGGATGCCCTCGCTAACCAGCCGTGCTGCCATCGTGAGGTTCTCAGTCGTGGCCGGTATCTTGACAAACACGCGGTCTGGCGCCATGGCCGCGGCCTGGCGCGCCTGTGCGGTGCGCCCTTCGACTGTCTCGGCGGTGACCTGGTAGAACACCGGCCCGGTCGTGATGCTCAGGATGTCGCGCAGGACATCCAGGCCCTCTCGCCCCACCTGCGCGATGAGGGTGGGGTTGGTCGTGACCCCCGCCACGAAGCCAAGCGCCATCGCCTGCCGGACATCCTCAACATCGGCTGAATCGAGAAACACAGCCATCGTTATTCGCTCCTGGCTTCCAGGTTCACGCCGCCGCCCGCTCGAAGCGGTGGGCCGGGCCTGATGGCGACCCCGCGCCCCTACCACGAGAGCAGGACGGGCGTTTCAAGCACCATCTTCAGGTCGGAGATAAAGCGGGCCGCCACCGCGCCATCTACGATGCGGTGGTCGGCAGAGAGCGTGATCCGCATGATGGGGCGCGCCGTGATGTGGCCGTCCTCATCCGGGATCGCCTCAAGCTGGGTTGCTCCGACGGCCAGGATGGCCGACTGCGGCGGGTTGATGATGGCCGTGAACTGCTCGACCCCAAACGGCCCCAGGTTGGAGACGGTGAACGTCCCGCCGCTCACGTCGGAGGGAACCAGCCGTCCTTCGCGGGCGCGAGTCGAAAGGTCGTTCACCTCGGCGGCGATCTCGGCGACGCCCTTGCGATCGGCGCCCCGGATCACCGGCACGATCAGCCCCTCGTCCAACGCCACCGCCACGCCGACGTTGATCTCGCGCCGCAGGTGAATCTCCTCACCCTGGAGCGAGGCGTTGAGGAAGGGGTGGCGGGTTAGCGTCGAGGCTACGGCCTTGACGATCATGGCCGTGGCAGAGATGCGCTCACCGCCGGTGGCCTGCGCCTTAGCATTGAGCTGCTCGCGGGCCTCATTGAAGCGGGTCATATCCACCCGCACGGTGAAGGTGATGTGCGGGATGGACTGGTAGCTGGCCGTCATCCGCTCGGCGATGGTGCGCCGCATCCCCTGCAAGGGGATGACCTCGAGGTCGGTTAGGGACGCGCTGGCGGCAACGGGCATGGGAGCTGGCGTAGGCGCTGCTGTAGCAGCCTGCGCCGTGGCCAGCACATCGGCGGCCTGCACCCGGCCCTTTGGCCCGCTGCCGGAGACAGCCCGCAGGTCCACATTCTGCTCTCTGGCGAGTCGCCGCGCTGCCGGGGTGGCGTAGACCCGGCCATCCCCGGCGGGGGCGGTGGGCCTGCCCGCCAGCGCGGCCTCCACGTCGGCCCGGGTGACCTTGCCGCGCGGCCCCGTCCCGGCCACAGCCCCCAGGTCGAGGCCAGAGCCAGCCGCCACGTTACGGGCCACTGGCGTTGCCAGGACTTCGCCCCCCAACGATGGTGGCTCAAGGGGGGGCGGCGCAGCGGCGGGCGCTGGGGCAGGCATCTCGTCGGCGGGCAGCGCCTCGCCTGGCTCCAGGATGTAGGCGATGGTAGTGGCAATCGGAATCACATCCCCCGGCTTGGCGCTGATGCCACGCAGGATGCCCGTGGCCGGCGCCTCCACCTCGATGGCGACCTTGTCAGTCTCGATCACCAAGATCGGCTCCCCGGCGCGGACCGAATCGCCGTCCTGTTTGAGCCACTCGACGACCGTCCCAGTCGCCTGATCCATGTCCACTTTGGGCATAATAACTTTGGTCGCCATGTCACACTCTCAACTGGGCTACTTCGCGGGCCTTCTCGACGATGTTCTCTACCTGCGGCACAGTGTGGTATTCCAGCATCCGGTTGTAGGGGATAGGCATATCGCGGCCCGCCAGCCGCACGATGGGCGCATCCAGGTAGCCGAACGCCTCGCTCTCGGCGATGACCGCTGCCAGCTCCCCGCCGAAGCCGCCCGTGCGCGCCGCCTCGTGGACGATCAACACGCGCCCGGTCTTCTTCACCGACTCGATGATGGTTTCGGCATCCAGCGGCTTGAGCGTGCGCGGATCGACCACCTCGACCTCGATCCCCTCCTTCGCCAGCTCCTCCGCCGCCTCAAGCGAGCGCGGCACCATGATCGAGGTGGCGATGATAGTCAGGTCACGACCTTCGCGCTTGACCTCGGCACTGCCCAGCGGGATGGTGTACGGCTCTTCGGGAACTGGCCCCTTGACCTTGTACAGCAACTTGTGCTCGACGAACACCACCGGATTGTCGTCCCGGATCGAGGCGATCAGCAGCCCCTTCACATCGTAGGGGGTGCTGGGCATGACGACCTTCAAACCGGGGACGTGCACGAACCAGTTTTCCAGGCTCTGCGAGTGGTGCTCCGCCGCGCCCGTCCCCGACCCGGCTGGGGTGCGGATGACCATCGGCACGGTGGCCTTGCCGCCGAACATGAAGCGCAGCTTGGCGGCCTGGTTGACGAGTTGCTCGGAGGCCAGCGTCATGAAGTCCATAAACATGATCTCGGCGATGGGGCGCATCCCGATCAGGGCTGCGCCCACCGCCGCGCCCGTCAGGCCGAGTTCGGTGATCGGGGTGTCGAGGATGCGCTCCGGGCCGAACTTTTCCAGCATCCCATAGGTCACCTGAAACGCGCCGCCATATGTGCCCAGGTCTTCGCCGATCAGGAACACGCGCTCGTCGCGTTCCATCTCCTGAGTCATGGCCTCGCGCACCGCTTCCAGGTACGAAATCTCTCTCACAGTCACGGCGCGTACACTCCTTCTTCAATGGTCTCCAGCAGCGGCTCCGGGCTGGCCTCGGCGAACTGGCGGGCCGCCTCGATGTCTGCGTATGCCTGCTCCCTGATCTGGCGGGCTTCCTCTTCGGTGATCAGACCCTGGGCGATCAGGGTGTTCTGGAAGCGCGGGATCGGGTCTTTGGCCTGCCACTCGGCGATCTCGTCCTGCGTGCGGTAGCGATTGCGGTCGCTCTTGGAGTGCCCGCGCCAGCGATAGGTGTCGTTGACCACCAGCGAGGGGCCGCCGCCGCTCCGCGCGCGGTCAACGGCGAGTTGCACCGCCGCACGCACGGCTAGCAGGTCATTGCCATCCACAGCCACGCCCGGCATCCCGTACAACTCGGCGCTCCTGGCCAACCGTTCACTGGTTGTCCACCTGTGCGCAGGAAAGGACATGGCGTACTGGTTGTTCTCGCAGATGAACACCACTGGCACTTGGAACAGCACCGCCAGCGTCATCGACTCATGGAATGCCCCGGTGGAGGCGGCCCCATCGCCGAAGAACGCCAGCAGCACGCGATTCTGGCCCTGCATCTTGAGGCCGATGCCGATGCCCACCGCCATAGGGATGCCACCGCCGACCACGCCATTCGCGCCCAGGTTGCCGCCTGCCTGGTCGGCGATGTGCATCGAGCCGCCCCGGCCCCGGCAATACCCCGTCTCCTTGCCGTAGAACTCGGCCATCATCAGGTTGAGGTCGGCCCCCTTGGCGATGCACAGACCGTGCCCCCGGTGGTGGCCGATGATGTAATCGGTTGGTTCCAGGGTGCTAATCGACCCCACAGCGGACGCCTCCTGCCCGATGGACAGGTGCATCGTGCCGTGAATCTTGCCCTCCATGTAGCTCTTCTCGGCCTGCTCCTCAAACGCCCTCACCTGATACATCTGCAGCAGCAGGTGAGCCGCCTCCGTCTTGGTGAGCGTTTTCTCCGAACTCAATGTCATGGCTCCCATCTCCTTATCTTCCCCATCCGGGCTGGATGCTTCCGTGCTCTTCCTCGTCTCTGGCTGCACCGCCCAACGCGCGGGCACTACTAAAACTCACATAGGTAAAATAGCATATCACATATGTGATATTATAGCAGGCAACATGTTTCCGGGGCCATGCCAATCCGCAGGGCCGAGGATACGGCACTGCCTGAGATAGTCAGGGGATTTGCTGGCGGCCCCCGGCGGCGCTCTATTCCCCGAAGTTGCCCAGCACAAGCTCCTCCAGAGCATGGAGGGCCTCATCGGCTTGCAGACCCTCCGCCTGGATTTCAATGGTGTGGCCCTGCTGGACACCCAGTGTCAGCACGCTGAGGATGCTCTTGGCGTTGACGGCCTGGCCGTTTTCGGTCACGTTGCGGACCGTGATCTCGCACGGAAACGATGCGGCGGTCCGGACGAACTCCGACGCCGGGCGGGCGTGCAGCCCAACCTTGTGGTTCACGGTTACCTGAACAGTCGACATCGCGCGGTGTAATCCCTCTCTGTTGTGTTCCAGACTAGGTGGTTGGCCGAAAGAGTTTCCGGCCAAACCCTTGTCCCGACCGGCGGGGTCTCCTCGCAGTAAGGTTACGTTTAGGCAGGTGGCGTGCCCCCCGAGCCGCCCAGGGCGGCTAGCGTTTCCAGCGCCTCCCGCGCCAGGCCCTCTGCTGGCAACAGAGCCTGCACCGCCTCAACGGTTTTCCGGCGTGGGTAGAAGGCACGCTGAGGCGCCACCCAGGGGAAGCGCGTGATTTTCAGGGCCGCCTCCCATGGAATCTCGACCTTCGCCAGGACGTGCCGCGTTTTGGCGTTGATAAACCGCCCCGGTTCCTGGCGCATCTGCGAGACCATCGCGCGGATCAGCTCCCGGCGGATGAGAAACAGGCTTCGCCAGGAAAGCACCATCACCAGCCCGTAAGCCGCGATGATGGAGTTGATGATCAGGCTATTGGCCTCGTAAAAGCGCAGGAGCGCTGCAAACCCGCGCCCCATGAAGGCTTCCAGAAAGCTGTGTAGCATACCAAGCTCCTGATGGACTGCGCATCCGGGCGGCGATCCGCTCGCGGAGGCGGGCCGGGAAAGCGGGTGGGGCGTTTGCAGACGCCCCACCGGATTCCTGTCGCAGGTTTCACGACGGCACAGCTAGGGTGTGTTGACAGGGCGGCTGAACATCGTTAGCCACGACGTTGAGCCGTGAGAGCGGGAAGGGTCAACACCCCTAATCGCCCGCTGCTGGGGCCGTCGCCCCAGGGCCGCCTGCCGCCTGCTCCCACTCACGCGGAGCGCGCAGGAAGAAGAAGAACCCCAGACCAAGCAGCACCAGGATCACGGCCATGCCGCCCCAGCCGATTAGCTGCCCCAGAGTCATGAAGAACCAGGGGATCCAGATGAAGCCATCGGCGATGCTGGTGATCTGGACGGCATTCTCCGGGATGGCAAAGTTCGCCGCCGCCGCCGCCTGGGTCATCATGGGCGCCAGCGCGTTGCCCACATAGAAGCCGACCGCCAGCGCCACCGTGCCAATGACGACGATGCGGAAGACGTTGCCGCGCGTCATGGGCGCAAAGATGGCGATCACGAACGGGATCACGGCCAGGTCGGCGAACAGCAACACGCGGTTGCCGGGCAGGATCACCGACAGCAGGATGGCGATGGGAACCAGCAACAGGGCGCTGGAGATCACCGATGGGTGGCCGATCAGGATCGCCGAGTCCAGCCCGATGTACACGTCGCGGCCTGCTGCCCGCTTCTGCATGAACTCGCGCGCCGCCTCGGAGATCGGGATCAAGCCCTCCATCAGGATCGCCACCATGCGCGGCAGCAGCACCATCACCGCCGCCAGGTTGACGCCCAGCTTGACCACGTTGCCGATGAACACCAGCCAGGTCTGCTCACCCCGTGTCACCGGGATGATGAAGCCGATGATGCCCAGCACCAGGCCGATGATCAGGCCCATGACCATCGGGTCGCCGAAGGTGGGGCCAAGCCGCTTCTGGATGGTCTCCGGGTCGGCCTGCCAGTCCTTGACGCCGGGGATGCGGTCCAGCACCCAGTTGATCGGGATGGCCAGCGGCACGTAGCCGGACGAGGTGCCATGCGGGATCGAGATGCCCGGCAGGTTGTAGAACTTCTGCACTGCGGGCGCCGTCCAGTCGGCGAAGAACAGCATCAGCGCTGCATACAGCGCCGCCGCCACCAGGCCCATGAACAGGTCACCGGTCACGGCCACCACCAGCGACCCCGCAAAGGCGAAGTGCCAGAAGTTCCAGATGTCCACGTTCAGGGTCTTGGTGAGGCGCACCGCCAGCAGCACCACATTGACCAACAACCCAATTGGAATGACCCACAATCCCACCTGTGAGCCAAAGGCGATGGCCGCCGCCGAGGGCCAGCCGACATCCACGACATCGCGTTGGATGCCGGTGTTGGTCACGATGGCCTGCGACACGTCAGTCAGCGAGGTCCACATCAGGCCGATGACCAGGTTGATGCCAACGAAGGCGACGCCGATGATCACAGCGGAGCGGAATGCCCGGCCCAACTTCGCGCCCAGCACAATGGCGAAGAGGAAGATGAACACGGGCAACAGCACCGTCGATCCCAGCGTATCGACGAAGGTCTTAATAGCCTGCAAGATGCCTTCCATCCGTCTTTCCTCCCTGAGGGTTACAAGAACCCATCTTGTGCGCTACGACCGAAACGAGGTTGGAGTTCTATTTGTGCCTGTTGTGTGCCCCATTCCCTCCTCTCTATGCGGTAGCAAGGCGGCCCACCTGGTGTATACGATGGCGATCATCGCGGGCTATCTCAATCCTTGAGCGCATCCACGATCTGCTTGAGCACGTCCTCCTTACCAATCCCGGTCAAGAAGGCCAGCCCCTGAATGACCGGAATCCCCAGGTCCTGCGGCACCGGCGTGGTGGTCACGATCAGGTCGGCTTCTTTGGCAAAGATGGGAACCTCGGCAGCTTTGCACTGCTTGGTTCTGACGTTGAGGCCAGCGGCCTTGCACGCCTCCTCAATCGCCACCGCGACCACGGTCGAGGTCGCAATGGCTGTACCGCAAGCGACCAGAACAAGCTTTGACTCTTCGGGCATACTTATCTCCTCTCCATGTGGCGACGATTGTGTTGGGCAGCCTTTGCTTCTGATGCGCTCGATCAAGGGGCGGCCTGGCTATCTAGGAGCGTGAGAACTTCTTGGGGAGTGCGGGCCGCCATCAATTGGCGAATGAGATCAGGGTTCTGCAAGATACCAGACACCTGCTGGAGCATTTCGATCTGCGACTTGGGTTGATCAAGCGCCAGCATGATCACCAGGCTTGCCAGCACCTCTTGATCTTTCTCCACCATGTTATAGAACACCACCGGGTGGGAGAGCGTTGCTAATGCCAGAGCGGATCGGTGGACATACTCAATATCCACATGGGGGATGGCAGCGTGGAACTCCCCGGCAAGGGGGAGGCCGGTGGGCATCTCCGCCTCGCGGCGCAGCGTGGCCTCAATGAAGCCCTCTTTAACGTAGCCCAGATCGTGAAGTTTCGTTCCCAGCAGCCGGATCACCTCCTCGGCGCTTTGTGCGTCCTGTTGGAGGACGATCGCTTCGGGCTTCAAGAACTCGGTGATCCTCATGGGGTATCCCTGTCGGTTACAATTGAACAGCCAGAGGGGAAAAGGCGGCTTGACTCCGCCCCGTTTCTAGGCTAAAGTTGCAATTGTGAGAGATAGGCGCACATTTGTGCACTATCGTACACGGAAAAGTCGCTGCTGTCAATTCCCCATCGACGCCCGGTGTCTGTTTCAGGACAATGGGTGGAGGGGCGGGCCTGGCTGGGGAGAGAACGATCCAATGGTGAAATACAGGCGTGGCGACGACCGAGAAGAACTGCTGGCTGACGTGGCCGAGATGTACTACGACGGGGGGATGACCCAGGACGAGATTTCGCGGGCAGTGGGGGTAACCCGGTCAGCCATCTCGCGCATGTTATCCGAGGCCCGCGACCGGGGCATCATCGAAATCCACATCCGCCGCCCTCTGCGCTTTGATGACGGGCTGGAGACGGCCCTGGTCAAGCGATTTGGCCTCCAGAGCGCCCGCGTGCTGGTCTGGAATAAAGCCAACCGCTACGATGACTTACGCGCCCGCCTGGGCCAGGTCGCGGCGGGGGCACTCACCGAACTGCTCGCGCCCAACCTGGTGATCGGCGTGGCCTGGGGAACGGCGGTCAGCGCCACCATCGACGCCATCGAGGTGGCCGACCCCGTGCCGGTGACGGTAGTGCAGCTCGTCGGAGTGCTTGGGCCAGGCAGCCAGGCGTTCAACGCCCAGGCGCTAGTTCAGAGCCTGGCACGCAAGTTGGGAGGGGAAGGCGCGTATCTGTACACGCCCTTCATCGTCGAGAACGAAGAGCTGGCCCGCTCCCTGCTCAACAACCAGAGCATCCGCGAGATCGTTGAGCTAGGTAAGCGCTGCGACATTGCCTTGCTGGGCATCGGCACCACCGATCCCCAGTTCTGCACCGTTTACCAGGGCGGGCACATCTCGCGCGAGAGTCTTGAGATACTCCGGGGGGCGGGGGCAGTCGGCGATGTCAGCGGTCGCTACTTTGACATCAACGGGGTGATGCTGGACATCGACTTCCATAGCCGGCTGGTTGGCATTGCCAGAGAGGACCTGCTTGGCATCCCCATTCGCCTCGGCGTGGCGGGCGGAGACGCCAAAGTCAGGTCGATCCTGGGCGCATTGCGGGGCGGCTACGTCAACCGGCTGGTGACGGACAGCCGGACGGCAGCGCAGGTCTTGGAGCTGGCTGCGAGGGCAGGCTGATTGCCCCTCGGCGCGGCTCCTACCTCACACCCGGCTTGGCGTCCCTCTCCACAGGCAAGACACTGGATACCCTATGAAGCTGGCAACACTCCAAACCCTGCTGCTGGACGGGGATGGCGTTCTATGGCGCTCCAATGACGCCATCCCCGGCTTGAACCGCTTCTTTGACGTGCTGGCTCAGCGCGGGATCGGTTGGGCGCTGCTGACCAACAACAATACCCGCACGGTGGATGACTATGTGCACAAGCTGCGTGGGTTCGGCGTCGAGGCCGAAGCCAGCCGCATCTTCACCAGCTCCACCGTGACCGCCGACTACGTTGAGCAGCGCTACGGGCACGGCGCGCCGGTGCACGTCGTGGGCATGGGCGGCCTGATCGAGACGCTGACCGGCGCAGGCTTCCGGGTCACGCACGGCGAGGAGATGCCGCCTGGCCCGGTAGTGGCGGTGGTGGCGGGCATGGATCGGGCCATCACGCACGAGAAGATCAAGGTCGCTATGCGGCTGATCCTGGGTGGCGCCGAGTTTGTGGCGACCAATACCGACGGCAACTTCCCCACGCCGGATGGCCTCAGCCCCGGCACCGGGATGGTGATCGGCGCGCTTCAGGCGGTCACCGGGGTGCAGCCCACCGTCATCGGCAAGCCGCAGGTTGCGATCTATCAGGCGGCCATGCGCCACCTGGGGGCCGATCCGTCCACCACAGCCATGCTGGGCGACCGGTTGGATACGGATATCCTCGGCGCGCAGCGAGCCGGGATTGGTTCCATCGCAGTCCTCACGGGCGTCATCACCCGCGAGCAGCTTGCCGCCAGCGAGATACAGCCCGACCTTGTCTTCGAGAGCATCGCCGAACTGGCCGATGCCCTCGCTGATGCGAGGGGGGTGTAGCGGTTCAGCACACACACTCCGTCGAAGGGAGTGCGGGAGAGGCGGTCGGGGAGCCGGGGCGCGGGCTGCTTCACGGGCCGATAGGAGATTGGGCATGGGCATGATGCATCGTTTCAAGGGCGTGTGGGGCCAGCAGTTTGTCTGGTCGGGATCGCGGGTGCGCCAGTACGGGCCGGGGGCCTCGGCGGGCGTCACAGAGACGTGGTTGATCGGCAAGGCCGAGGGGGCGCGCAACTTCGCATTGCGCTACTACGAAATCGAGGCTGGCGGGCACTCCCGGCTGGAATCTCATGCCCACGATCACGGCCTGCTGTTCCTGCAGGGGAGCGGCCAGGTGTTGCTGGGCGATGCCCGCCACGAAATCTCACAGGGTGATGTGGTCTACATTCCCCCCCACATCCCCCACCAGATCATCAACAC
>Ga0129299_1002751_pt1 | contig 11590 bp, 13 predicted proteins | sample ConPoolayeCmetaG_FD_94477 | JGI IMG/M metagenome (GOLD analysis project Ga0129299, IMG submission 94477) | Hot spring microbial mat communities from California, USA to study Microbial Dark Matter (Phase II) - Cone Pool mat layer C metaG ... | reverse complement strand
CTGAAAAATGGCAAAAGTCGAGCCAAGGGCCCGGGCATGCACTGGACGCCCCAAGGAGTTCAAGCCGTCTTATCATTACGGGCAATCAGCCTGAACGGAGACTGGGATCGCTTCTGGAACACGGAACCGCTCCGGGCGGCTGCGTAGTCGTCAGGTGACAAAATCAATTTGGACCCGTTCTGCAGTTTCCCCTCGTCTTGAACGGGCACGCCGCTGAAGCGCCGGAGGTTGTGGGGTCGTTCGGGACGGACGGGGCACTATGGTCGCCTGGGCATCGTGTGGACGTCCGGGCCTGTGCGGCGACCGGCCTTCCAGGCTCGCCCCCTTTGACGCAAAACGGCCCTGGCGATAGCGCCAGGGCCGTCTTGGCTTCACAACCCTCGAACCTGGGCTAACGTCGCCGTCGCAGACCCAGCAAGCCGCCCAATGCGAGCGCGATTACGCTGGTAGGCTCGGGCACGTTCGTGAAAGCCATACCGAACGTCTCCGATTCCGCGTAACCGGTCGTGCCGACATCCACCAGCTTGAACGTACCGTAGAGCGTGTCTTCCCAGCCCGTCCCCAGCACGTCGCTGTCGAGATGCCAGATCATGTGCGTGTGCAGCTCATAATCCCCGAGATCGATCCATTCGCCGACGGCATCGGCCATCTGCGTAAGCTCGGGATTCCACAGCTTGATGCCGGCATCGAGGCTGACGACCTCCAGCCGCACCTGGGCCCCCGGCTGCAACATGTAGAAGCCCTCGTCGGGTTCGTCCTCCAGCAGGGCCTCGAAGCCGGGATCATCCTTCAGCCAGCCGTTCAGCCCCGGCATTGCCGACGGTTCACAAAAGACAGGTTCGTCCAGATCGGCCTCGATGGCCAGTCGATCCGGCGTTCCCAGAAGGCGCCCTACGATGATGTCGCCTTCGTGCTGATGATCGTGAGCGAGGACGGAGGTGACCGCCGGCCCCGCCAGGACAAACGCAAAGGTGAACAAGACCAAGTATTTCAGCATGTTTCTATCTCCTCGCACGACTCAGAACCTCCCAGAATATGTCCACAACTGCCTGCCGCATGAACGTTCCTTCTCCTGGCAACACCGCAGGGGAGTGTTCACGGCGGCGCTCGGGTTTTCCGCGGTTCTACGGTCTTGGGGGACTCCGGGGCAAAGGCGAAGACGAGCGGCCGCACAATAGGGACGGCAAGACCGACGAGCGGAGGCTCGCCAGTTTCCTCAAGAAGCGGCTTCGTCGTCGACATCAACGCACAGAGGGCGCAGAGGTCGCTGTCGTGTCCGGGTCCGGCCTGCGCGACGTGAAGTGCGTGCGTCAGCCCGGAGGACAAGGCCAACAGCGTCAAGGTGGCAACCCAGACAGTCACCCACCGCGCTTCCGCGCCGCCGCTCATCGGCACCACCCTTCGCGTCTTGCCGTTGATGTTTCCAGGCACGGAAGCTTCTCTCCCTCTTTGTCCTGTGTGGTCAGTCTTCGCTCTGGGCCGCGTGGCGCCCGTGCCCGTGATTGGTATCGAATCGGGCTCTGGAGAATCCTGTGATTCGCCGTGCCAAGGCGATCACGCCGGCCGCTAACCCGCCCATCAGGCCCGCTCCCGCCATGCCGACGCCGCACCCCTGCTGCCCGCAGCAGGGACAGGTCGAGAAGGATCCCATCGCGGCAAACAGCCCGAACCACCACACGCAGAAACGCGCCGTGCCACCCCACAAACGCAAGCGTCTTAGCGGCCCCAACAATAGGCTGCCCATGTAGGGGACGACGCGCCGGAACACGTGTGTGAGCACCTCTTGTACCTCCGGGGACGCGACATCACCCCAGCAACAACCGACGCCGCAGCCCCCCTGCGATGAATCGACAGACCAGCAGACCGCCCGCCAACACAGGCAGAAACGCCCCGGCGCCGGACCCACACTTGAAGACGGCAACCACCTCCCGACCTTGATCCATGACGAGCGTGATCGGATTGTTGGCGTCGAGTGTCATGTAGTTGGAATCGCCCGGGTGGTTCGGATCATAGATCTCCCACTCGACGAACGACTTGCCGCTGACAGGGACCGCAAACAGCGTGACGCTCACGCCCTCGGGATAGGCCGGCGGATCGTTCGGTTCGAGGTTGGGGTCGTAAGACTGTCCGGGGACGATCGGCACCGGCGGCTCCGGATCGAATTGAATAGCCCCGTAGCTCGGCTTGGAGTTGGTGACCTTTAGCGCGTGGTAGTTCGGCTCGGCGCCGAAGTGAACGACAAAGGGCTTCGAGGGCAGGTAGTTGGGTTCGTTCGGATCAGAGAAGCCGTCGAGAAACCGATACATGACGTAATACGGCGCCGTGGGGTTGCTGTCCACCAGGTACCGCATGTGAAAGTGAAAGTCGCTGGGGAGAGTATAGGCGTCGCCATCGTTGACGAGGATCGGCGTGATCCCGCCGAACAGTTGAAGACCGGGCGAAGCGCGAAGGCGCTGTATCTGAATCTGAAAGTCGACGCCCTGTTGGCCCGGAAGCGCATAGTTCGGATCGTCCGTCTCGCCCGGCCCGGGCTCGACCCGGTTGTACTTGCCCTGAAGGTTCAGGATGAACTCGTAGTAAGTCTGGGCATACGGGTTGGGATTGCTGCCGTAGTCTTTGTTCCAGTGGCGATAGACCTGCCAGGTGTCCACCACCAGTCTGCCGTCATCTTGGCCGACTGCAAAGTGATCGTAAGGACAGGCCGCCATGACGCCGGTGGCGTTCAACAGACTGCTCGCGGCCACGACAATCAACAGAACGCGGGTACTCATGGAAATCATCTCCTGATGAACAAGCCTCTCATTCGTGATGGTGGTCCTCGACCTCCGGTATGGACCAGGCCGGGGCCTCCTTCGGATTCCACAGGTTCACAACGTTAGGCTCCCAGGTCTCGACCAGGTTCATCGCCGCCACATGGGCGTCGACGAAGAGGTAGTGCGAGCGACCGGAGTGCCTCTTCCAGGCAATGTCGTTGTTGGGATCTCCCCCGAATCCCCAATCCTCCACATGGAGGTGGTCCACATTGTTGAAGTTGCTTCCCTCGGCAAGCTCCGCGACATAGATCACGTCCGCCGGCCGGGGGATGCGGCCCAACTGGCCGTGGACCATGTCCTCCACAAGGCCGTTGGTGACGAAGCTGGCCAACCGGTAGTTTTTCCATTCCGCGAAGGGCGGAGGGGAAACCCAATCCAGAAAGTCCTTGCTCTTGTCGCTCGGACATCGATAGAGCAACCGCGTCTTGGAATAGGGCTGGAGGCAGTACAACCACCACTTCTCCTTGTCCTTTTCCTGATGAAAATGGCACGAACTGGGCGGCAATTGCTCTTTGAAGTCGGCCGCATAAAGGGTCAGCGCCAGTCCCATCTGCCGCAGATTGCTCAGACAGACCGCCGCCTTCGCCTGCTCCCGCGCGCGACTCAGGGCGGGTATCAGCATCGCGATCAGCAGCGCGATGATCGCGACGACGACCAACAGCTCGATCAGGGTGAAGCATGCTCGCTTTATCGTCGGGCCTCCCGTTGTCAACGGCCGGTCCGCAACGAGGAAGTCAGGATATTACGGAGCCTTCTTCGTCGGATTTGCATCGGGGAGAGAACCCTTGGGCCGCTCACCGCAGCTTGAATACGCCTGCGCATGCCTTGCGACGCCAATCCAGGCCGCGACCGCCGGCGAGCGGACAGACGCGCGTGCCCGTAAACAACCGGTTCATGACCGCCAATCATGACGACACAGGATCAGCGTCGCATCGGGCAATCAGACGAGCGGCGGGCCACGCGAGGTGATAGAGGTGTTGCCGGAGACAACAACGGGGTCACCGGCCGGCACCGGGACATAGATTGCGCCGCCGGTCGGGCTGTACAAACACGGATCGGGGGTGAGGGTTACGGCCACCTTGCCGACGACGAGCATCGCGCAAAGACCGCAATCATCAGCGTGGTGGCTGGTCTCCGCCTGGTGAAGGTGGACGGCCTGCGCCAGGCCCGTGGTCAGAACCAGGAAGCTTGCAAGGCTCAGAAGCGAAACCCATCGCCTCATCAGGCACACCCCACGATCGGCAGGACCGTCTGAAACAGACCCGCCCGGCTATATGCAAATCGCTTGCATTATACGACCTGCCGCCGAAATCGTCAAGGGGACGGAAAACGGGACTGGTTCGTCTTGTTGACCCGGATCCTGATGTCCCTGAAGTGAATCTCCATCGGCGGGCCGGCGTGGAGCCGCAGGGCGATGATGCCGTCTTGTTCGATATCCGGCTCGCTCTCGACGTAGTCCGCCGTCTTCCTGCCGTCGAGTTGGAGCATGATGCGCGGACCCTCGCAGCGGATGACGTACTCGTGCCACCTGTCCGAGTCCAACGTGTTCTCCGGGGCCGCCGGGGCCTTTGCCAGCAGGGTGTTCCGCCTGCCTGCGTCATAGAGGCAACCCCAGACGCCCTCGCCGATGTCGGCCTGATAACCGCTCACGTGGTCGCGGAGCTTCCGACTGCGAAACTGAATGCCGCTGTTGCCCTGACCGGCGACCAGTCGGAACGACAGTCGCAGCTCGAAGTCTTGGAACGTCCGCGTCGTACAGAGAAATGCATTCTTCTGAATGCCCGGCGAACGGCCGACCAACATTCCGTTTTCCACCCCCCACAGGTCGGGGTCCCCTTCCCAGCCGTCCAGCGTCTTGCCGTCGAAGAGCCCCGTCCAACCCCAGCGGGCCTGCCAGTTCGGATCGGCACAGGGACACGACGGCGGTTCCACATGGCTGCAACCGATCGCCGCGGCGCCGATGACCAGCGGGGCCAGCACAGACCCTGTTGCGCCACCTTTCACCGGGCCTTTCCCTCCGGCAGCAACGGCTTGATCTCGATGTCGCGGAACCACAGACCGCCGCCGTGGTACTGCAGGATGACGCGGCCGCGCGCGGGTCGGGTCTTGAGCTCCGGTGTGTCATCAAAACTTCCGTCAACGACCATCTGACCGTTGAGCCAGACCTGAACCTTCTTCCCCCTGGCCAGCACCTGCATCTCGTTCCAGTCACCGGCCTTCCGGAGCGCACCCGGCTTGCTGGGAATCTGGCAATAGACGCTGCCCGCGTGCTGGCACGGCTTGATGTTTGCGTAGCGCTCGGCGTAGTCGTCGAGGATCTGAATCTCGGTGGTCTCACGGATGTAGAGGCCGCTGTTGCCGCCGGGTTCGACCTTCCAGTCGAGCCGTATGACGAAGTCGTCGTACACCTGCGCCGACGGAAGCGATCCGGCCTCCGCCCGGTTCGCCACGCGCTTGTTCACGAGCAGGCCGTCCTCGATCGCCCAGGATTTCTGGCCGGGAGCGGGCGCCCATTGTGTCAGGTCGGTGCCGTCGAACAACGTGACGTAGCCCGAGCCGGGGACGCCGCGCCGAGCCGCCCAGTACATCGCGTTGATCAGCATCCGCTGAAACGCCGGGACCTTGAAGGCCGTCTCATCATGCCCGTTGGCCAGGTACACCAGGCGGCCCTTGCCGATCTTGCGGGTCCACGCCATCGGGCGATCGTCGCCCTTCTTCCTGGCCAGGACATGCAGGTTGGCGTCGGGATGGATCTCGTGCCGGTAGTCCTCATCCTCGATCTCGAAATCCCCGATGCCGACCAGGATGGGGTGCCACGGGTCGATCACCTCCACCGTGAACTTCCCGTGGTTGTGGCCGACGAACCGTCCGCCGATCAGCGCCAGGTATTTCTCGTTCTTCCTGAACGAATCGGTGGCGGAGTGAACGCCCACAACCCCGCCGCCTGCTTCCACGAATGCATTCAGGCCGTCGGCCTGCGCGTCGCTGAGCTCCCCCCCTGTCGTGTGGATCAATACCAGGTCGTACCGGCGGATGCGATCGGGCAGCCATTCGTTCAGGTCGCCGCTCCGGATCACCTCAAACGAACCGGCCTGCTTGAGGCATTCCGTGAAGATCGGCTCCTTGGCCGCCCACCCGTGGCTGTCGTCCACGGTCAGCAGGACGCGGAGCTTCTTGCCTTCCGCCACCCCCTGGGCCGCCGTGGCGGGGATCGGCAATGCCGCTCCCACCACGCCGATGATCAGAATCGCTCCCCATCGAAACAGTTCCGCTTGCCGCATGTTCGAGGCCCCTTTCGATCCCAACCCACTCCACCCCGGTACGGCGGGAAGTCTAACGCGCTGCTCCTGCAGAATGCCAGACATGTACACTGCTGGACTGTTCGCAGGCCTGCGCCATCGTGCGATAGGCATCGCGTCCGTGATGGCTCACGGGCAGCGTCTTGGCGATTTGTAACCGTTCAGGCCCCCGGCAGAGAAACCCGTGGACAGTTGGTGCCACTGGCTGCGGGCGTTTGCCGTGGTTCTGGGCGCTCCGTGTTCTCGGTGAGGCCGGCCACGGCAAACGCCCGCAGCCAGTGCCATCACTCGTTGCAAGCTTCAAGCCGACTTGGCCCTGGGGGCCTGAACGGTTACGGCGATTTGTCGGAGGATGCTGCGGCTCAGGGGATAGATCGGAACCTATCCCGTCGTGGTTTCGCGGCGCTCGACCAGACGAAACTGAACCTGCGGAGCGGCCTGATCCAGCACGACGCCCGGAGGCAGGACGAAGTTGACCGGGCGGGTGAGCCAACCTTCGGTCTTGATCACGTCGCTCGTGCTGATCTCCACGTAGGCTCGAACGTCCTGAGGCGTGAGCGAGGCGATGATGTCGCTGGGGCCGCGGACGTTGATCTCCAGGGCCAGGTCGGCGTTGTTCTTGACCTCCAGGTCGTACTTTCGCCACTGATCGTGGGACAGGTCGAATCGCACGTAAACGCTTCGAAGCAGCTTGCTCTGGTCCCGATGCTCGATCACGGCGGTGACCGCAACGCGATCCGTGAAAAACCTGGCCTGCTCCACCCCCGCCAGGGGAGTCAACAGCACATCGTTCAGCTCGACGGGTTGCCCGGCCTTGATTTCTCCGGAACGAAGTTGATCTCGCAACAGGGAGTCGATGGGGGCGATGACCTGCGGCTTCTTGATCTTGCCGAGCTGGGATTCGGGCAGTCGAACTTTGACCGTGGGCGGGACGATCGTGGTCTGGGCCCGTCAATACGCCGCCCGCGGCCAGTGGGAGAGTCACCAGGCCGATCTGTCCCCGTTCGCGGGAAAGTCCGTGACGATCAAGTTGATCACCGACGTCGGTCCAGCGAACGACTCGAACTCCGACTGGGCCTGTTGGGGGCAACCGCGGGTGGTGATGGCTGATCCGGCGATGGCCGTCGAGGTCCACGATGCCCGGCCGGCGGAGGCGTTCTTACCGCCGCCCGAACGACTGACCGACCTGACCGCCGATGACCTGCGCAAGGTCCGGTCGGCCGAGATCACAATGGAAACCGCCGGCGTCAACGGCGGGCCGTACACCTCCTTCGTCTACTTCAACGACGTGAAGGTCGGGACGACACCGGAGTCGTCTTCGGACACCGCCTGGTCGTCGGGCAAGGTACCGCTGTCGTCGGAGGCGATCGGGATGATCGGCCCGACGAACCGGCTGGTCATCCGGAATCCCGGCGGCGACTGGATGAAGGTCCGCCGCGTCTGCCTGCATTTCACGCTGAGCGACGGCCGCCGCGGCTCGTCGTGGATTGACGTCGGGCCTTACACGTCCGCCGCGGGCTGGGCACACCAGGAGGGCACCGCCGTCCCGCTCGGTGCCGATTTGCCGACGGTGTGGTTGAGCATCCCACTAAAATAAGAGACGTCTCCGACGCCGACCCCGGAGGCATCGCCGATGCAAACCGCTTCATGGTGGCAGTCCCTGCTACCCCCGATCAGCCCGGGGAAGACGGCCAAGCTTGTTTATAGCGCGGTCCTCCTGCGGACTTCCGCCTTTCCCGGAGGCGTTGACCCGCCGCGCTGGCCACCGGTACGATTCATCTATATGACCGTGCACGAATCGGCGCCACCGTAGCACGGGCGTCTCGCCCGTGACTTTTCATGGGCAAGATGCCCATGCCACGTGCCCGACAATGCCTGGCGCCTAATCACGCACGGTCCTATAGGCCCGTAACCCCATCTTGACGGGACGACCGCGTGGCACGGAAGCGAACCCAGGACGATCAGGAGATGCTGCTGCCCGGCGCCGGGTTGCCCCTGACGCCCGCCCTGCGCCGCCGCAGGTCGCTCGTCCTGCCGCGCTCCCTGGCCGACGCGGCGGACCGGCTCCGACACCGGGAAGGAAATGCCAAGCGTTCACGCGAGGTCCTGACCCGCTGGGCCGACCTGGAACTCAAGGGGCACCTTCACAAGAAGGAGACCTCCCTCGACGCCGACTTCCTCCTGGAGGTCTTCGGCGAGGCGCTGCACTACAAACCCGCCACCCGAAGCCCCGAGCAGTACCACCTGGAACGGAGCTTCACCGTCCCCGGCGTCGGCACGGCCGACGGGGCGTTGGGTATCTTCAAGCCCGGGGAGCCGCCCTGCCCCGTCGCGGTCATCGAGCTCAAGAGCGCCGACACCAACCTCGACACCGACAAGTTCAATGGCCGCACGCCCGTCCAGCAGTGCTGGGACTATCTCAATGCCCTGCCCGACTGCCCGTGGGGCATCGTCAGCAACTTCGTCACGTTCCGCCTGTACCACCGCGACAAGACGCCGGCCGCGTTTGAGTACTTCACGCTGCAAGAATTGCGCGACGAGAAACGCTTCTGGGAGTTTTACACGCTGTTCGAGTACGGGGGACTGCTCAAGTCGATCCTCGGGCAACCGCCGCGGACGCTCAAGCTGCTCCGGGATACCGACGAGCGCCAGCGCGAGGTCGGCGACGACCTGTACGACGCCTACAGCCGGAATCGCCTCGCTTTGGTCGAGCACCTGACCTTGCGCCACGGCAAGGGTCTGGATGCTGCCATCCGCATCGCCCAGAAGCTCCTGGACCGGATCATTTTCGTGGCCTTCTGCGAGGACCGCGACCTCCTGCCCGCCAGGGTGATCGAGCGGACCTACGGCAACCTGCCCCCGTTCGCCAAGGTGACCAATCCGCGGTGGCAGAACTTCCGCAACCTGTTCCACGCCATCGATCAGGGGCATGCGGATCTGAATCTTGAAACGGGCTACGACGGCGGGCTCTTCCGGCACGACCCGGAGGTCGACGACCTCCAGCTCGACGACGACTGGACCGATTTCTTCTGCGAGGTAGGTCGATACGACTTCCGCGACGAAGTGAATGTGGACGTGCTCGGGCACCTGTTCGAGAAGTCCGTCACCGAGTTGGAGAAGCTCCGCTTGGGCGGGATCGTCCCCACAGGCGAGGCAAGACCAAAACCTTCGGCGATGCCCAAGTCCGCCCAGCGCAAGCGGTTCGGCATCTACTACACGCCGCCCGATTTCACGACGTTCATCGTCCGCAGCACGTTGGACGAGCTGATCGAAGAGCGGTTCGCCGCCATCGCCAAGGCTCACGGCGTGGACCCCACCGCGCGATCCTCAGCCACCGACGGGGACAAGGTGGTGGCCTATTGGCGGGCGTGTCTGGCGGCGCTGCGCGACATCAAGGTGTGCGATCCGGCCTGCGGGAGCGGGGCGTTTCTCATCCAGGCCTACGAGGTGCTCGAAGACTACTACAACGAGGTCCTCAACGCCCTGACGTTCCATGAAAACGCATCCGCCGCCGAGCTTTCGGACAAGATCGCCGACATGATCCTGACGGACAACCTCTTCGGCGTCGATCTCTCGCCCGAGGCCGTCGAGATCACCCAACTGGCCCTGTGGATTCGGTCCGCGCGGCGGGGCAGGACGCTGGCCGACCTGTCCGCCAACATCGTCTGCGGCAACAGCCTGGTCGCCGACCGAACCGTCGACCCCCGGGCGCTCGACTGGCATACGGCGTTTCCGGCGGTCTTTTCGCGCGAAAACCCCGGCTTCGATTGCGTCATCGGCAATCCGCCGTGGGAGCGGCTCAAGGTGCAGGAGCGCGAGTTCTTCGCCGCCTCGGCGCCCGAGATCGCCGGCGCGGTCAGCGCCGCCAAGAGGCGCACGCTGATCGCCAGGCTTGAACAGGGCAACCCCGATCTCTTCGCGCGATACACCCAGGCCAAGGACGCTGCCGATCGGGCGCTTGCGTACGCCCGGACCTCCGGGCGGTTTCCCCTGACCGGCAAGGGCGACGTCAACACCTACATGCTCTTTGCAGAACTGGCACGGACGATCGTCGCGCCCACAGGCCGGGTCGGCTTGCTGGTGCCCTCCGGCATTGCCACCGACGACACGACCAAGGAGTTCTTCGGTGAGCTGATGGCCTCGCAATCGCTCATCAGGTTCTACGACTTCGAAAACCGGGAGCGGATCTTTCCGGACGTCGACGGCCGATTCAAGTTCTGCACGCTCATCTTCGGTGGGGCGCGGGTCAAGACGCCGTCGGCGGACTTCGTGTTCTTTGCCCACAGGATGGCCGACCTGGCCGACGAGCAGCGCCACATCGCGCTGACCGCCGACGACATGAAGTTGCTCAACCCCAACACGCGGACGTGTCCCATCTTCCGCACACGCCGGGACGCCGAGCTGACCAAGGCGATCTACCGCCGCGTCCCGGTCCTGGTCGACGAATCCCGCGGCGACGCGGGCAACCCCTAGGGTATCCGGTTCCTTCGGATGTTCGAGCAGGACTCCGACGCCGAGCTGTTCCACACCCGTGAACAGCTCCAGGACATGGGGTTCATCCAGAAGGGCAACCGCTGGGTCCGCAAGAAGCAGGCCTATCTCCCGCTCTACGAGGGCAAGATGTTCCAGGCCTACGACCATCGCGCAGCCGGGGTGATGGTGGACCCAGACAAGTGGGTCAGGAAGGCGCAGCCCGACGAAACCTCCCTGGTACAACACCAGAACCCCCGATTCGTGGTCAACCCTCGATGGTGGATCGACAGCGAAGTTGTGTCGGATCGCCTCAGGGCGTTTGCTCACCCCGCGTTCATCGCCTTCAAACGGGTCACGAGCCCAACCAACGAACGCACCTTAATAGCGACATTCCTCCCGCGCTTTGCGGTTGTTCACACGGCACCATTGCTTGTCACAGGGGGGCAAACATCAGCGCGCCGATCATGCTGCTTGCTCGCCAACCTCAACAGCTTCACGCTGGACTACGTTACGCGTCAGAAGATCGGAAACATCGAGCTCAGTTTCTTCATCATTCGCCAGCTTCCGATGCTCCCCCCGGATGCGTATGCCGAGCGCTGTCCCTGGGACCGCAAACAGACGCTGGAGCGCTGGATTTCGGACCGGGTGTTGAAGCTCACCTGTACGGCCGAGGACATGCGCCCGCTGGCCGAGGCCGCCGGCTTCGATCCGCCGATCCACAGGTGGGACCCGACCGAGCGGGCCGAGCTGATGGCCGAACTCGACGCGGCGTATTTCCACCTCTACGGCATCGGCCGCGACGATGCCGAGTACATCCTGTCCACCTTCACGGGCACCGCCCGCCGTGACGAGGCCGAGCACGGCTACTTCCGCACGGCCAAGCTCATCCTGGCCGCGTACGACGAGCTGGGGAGGTGACCGAGGATGCCAACCCGCGGATCGGGCTCCACGGGATGGCGGTGGGTGTGTGACAGTTGCCGCGGGCCGGGTTCAGCCTTGAAAGGG
>Ga0129299_1002748_pt1 | contig 11596 bp, 10 predicted proteins | sample ConPoolayeCmetaG_FD_94477 | JGI IMG/M metagenome (GOLD analysis project Ga0129299, IMG submission 94477) | Hot spring microbial mat communities from California, USA to study Microbial Dark Matter (Phase II) - Cone Pool mat layer C metaG ... | reverse complement strand
GAACTCGGCCTTCCCATCACGCCGGAGCAAATCGCCGAACTCCAAGCCCACGTGGACGACGTCGATTTCGCCGCGGCCGACCGCTATGAGCGCAAACTGCGGCACGACGTGATGGCCCACGTCCATGCTTACGGGGAGGCATGTCCGCGGGCACGGGCGGTGATCCATTTGGGGGCGACCAGTTGCTACGTGACGGACAACACGGACTTGATGCTCTTGCGCGAATCGTTGGCGCTGGTGCGCTTTCGGCTGGTGGCGGTCATTGCGAGCCTGGCGGATTTCGCCCGACAGTACCGCGATCTAGCCTGCCTGGCATTCACCCACCTTCAGCCCGCGCAGCCTACGACTATCGGCAAAAGGGCGTGTTTGTGGATCTACGATCTGGCGTTGGACCTGGAAGAGATCGAGCATCGCCTTGCAAGCCTGAAGGCTCTGGGTTCCAAAGGGACCACCGGCACGCAGGCGAGCTTTCTGTCGCTGTTTGGCGGGGATCACGGAAAGGTCCGGCAACTGGATCAATTGATCTGCCGGAAGATGGGGTTTGCAGAGACCTATCCGGTCACAGGACAGACATATCCGCGCAAGGTCGACTTTCAGGTGCTGGCCGCGCTGTCCGGCATTGCCCAAAGCGCGCACAAGATGGCCACTGATTTGCGGATCCTCCAGCACCGGAAAGAGGTGGAGGAACCGTTCGAGAAGGAGCAGGTGGGCTCGTCGGCCATGGCCTACAAGCGCAACCCGATGCGCTCCGAACGGATGTGCTCTCTCGCCCGGTTCCTCATCAGCCTCGAGGCCAACCCGGCCATGACGGCCGCTACCCAGTGGTTCGAGCGCACGCTGGACGACAGCGCGAACCGGCGCTTGGTGTTGCCGCAGGCTTTTCTGGCGGCTGACGCGATTCTGCTGCTGTACCGCAATGTATGTAGCGGATTGGTAGTTTATCCCAAAGTAATCGCCAAGAACCTCCAGTCCGAGCTGCCGTTTATGGCCACGGAAAACATCCTGATGGCGGCGGTGGCAGCCGGCGGTGACCGCCAGGATCTGCACGAGCGGATTCGGCAACACAGCCAGGCGGCGGCTGACGCCGTGAAGCAGCAAGGGGCGCCAAACGACCTGTTGGCCCGGCTCGCGGCCGATCCCGCATTTGCCGGCGTGAACCTGGAGGCAGCCCTGGCACCGGCGCAGTTTGTCGGCCGCGCGCCGCAGCAGGTCGACGAGTTCCTGGCCGGAGTGGTCCAGCCCATCCTGGCCCGCTATCCTGACGCCGCCAGCGCCAAGGACGGCGATGTCAAGCTCTGATCGGTCCTGCCGGTGCCGATATCCGACCCCTACCGACCCAGTTCGCTGCGGCGCCGGCATCGAGCACAAATACCGGTAACGAACAGCCGGTGGCTGAGCACCTGGAAGTCGTGCTGCTGGGCAACAGCATCTCGCAGCCGTTCCAACTCATCGCTGTGGAATTCGATGAGCCCGTTGCAGACCTGGCAATACAGGTGATCGTGGCTGGGATAGCCGTACTCGTGCTCGTAAATGCTTCTCCCGCCTAGCGTCATCTTCCTCAACAATCCTGCCTCGACCAATTCGGCGAGCGTGCGGTAGACGGTAGGGCGGCTCACTTGGCGCCGGGAAATCAGCGCCTGAAGATGGGTCATCAGCTCATCGGCATCGAAATGGTCGTGATGGCTGAAGACCTGCTGTAGAATCAACTGCCGCTGGCGCGAGTTGCGCTTGCCGCGCGACTGGAGAAACTGGCCGAAACGCGCCGCCGGCGACTGCGCGACCCTCACCGATCGCAAGGCATAGCTCTTGGGCATGCGCAAAAAGGCTCAACCGATCTCAGTAGTTAGAGGCTATCCGAGAATTGCCCCCTTCCGCCCGCAGGACAGGGGTACGGGGTGAGGGAGTGTTGCAGATGCCTATAATGCGATGTCCTGGAAAAACCCTAACTGGCCAATTCCCCTCGCCGTTCCCTTTCCCAACGGGAGTGGAAAGATCCGATCGTCCCTTATCGGATAGCTGCTCAGAGCATCGTTCAGTCGCAGCTAAGAGACGGCTAGAGTTCTCGGCAGGCCAGCTTCCAGGACTGTCATGACCGCACGCTCGGAAGGTGCCTTGGCCAAGTCGCGGCAGGCGGCGGGAATCGAAACAAAGCGGGCTGCGGCGCGGAGCACGATCGCCGACACCACGGCGGCGGTACATTTCCAGCCGTGACCCTTCGTCAGCTTTGCTTGCAGCAGCCATACCAACGCCCAACGACGCACCTGCCCACTGCTTTGTGCTAGGATTCGTCCCAAAACGCATGGCTTCCTTCGCGCAAAGAGCCGCCAGATAAGAGCTTATCTCACCCCCTCACCCTGTGCCCCTTTCCGCAAGCGGGGCGAGGTGAGCCGGTTCTCGAATAGGCTCTAAGTCTTTTGCACGAGGGGCCTCGCGTCCACCTATACCACTCGAACTTCGAACTACTGGATCTCGTCCAGGAGCCGTTCCAAGGCGATCTCGAGTTTCTCGGGCGTCTCGTAAGTGCCATTGGCGATCTGGGCGCGGATTTGGGCCACCCGATCCTGACGCACCTCCGGCATCTCGTGAATCCGCTCCAACAGCCGACCGGCATCGGAGATCTGGAGTTCGTCTTGAATCGGTCCTCCTTGCTCAACCTGTGCCGGCTTCGACACCCGTGACGTGTGCGGCGGATTGATCGGCGAAGGACCGTGCAAGTGGGCCGGACCGATGTACATCATTCTTCTCCTTACGGAAGGCCCGAGCTAAAGTTCGACGCACCCGAACGGGCTGGCAACCGGTCCCGGCGGCACACGCCGCAAACAGACCGCAGTGATTAGAACGGGTCGAACGAGCTGCGGACCATCACCTGGTGAACCTGACGTGTGGCTCCGTCCTCCCAAATATACGTTACGCTCTGCAAATCGTTCGCTCACTCTCCTCGCTGGCCGGCCGCCACAGGCGCCGCCTGGGCTTGGGCCAGACCCGGTCAAACAAACGCTTGCACCCGTCTCATCGACCAGCCGCCAGCAAGCATTTCAACTAAACCAAAACCGCCCCGGTCGTATCAAGCCACGTTCTTCCCCGACCTGTAACGGCTTTGTCGAATCGGAACTTGCGCGCCGATGGGGCGTCGTTTTGCGGCCACATCAACCTGCCGCACAAAGCCGCCCGCGTCGCCTGTGGGCAACCTTGTCGACAACTGGCAACGCCTCCGGCGACTCCGTTTATTATTGCAACCCGGTGGGTCAGTCGCCAAGGGCCACCGCCTAGCTTCGCCGCGCAAAGCGGTTTTGTTGTTTCCTACGCACCAAAGACCCCGGACGGTTCTATCGGCCCGGCGCGCGGATTCTAGGCAGTTGCCGAAGACTTGGCAAGATCGGTTGGTCCGATTCGGCCCAAATCCCTGGGATGCCAACCCGCCAAGCGGAATCCGTCACGGCCTTGGCTCTGTGGCAAGGCCGCGCAGAAAACGCTCCCGGCACTGTGCCTTCGCCCCACCCCGAAGCCGATACTCCCGTTTCGCACCGCGCGGCGACAGCACTTGACGCGCTATTGCCGCCTTGCCCAGTTTCACAAGCGGCAGGACGCCCAGCCAGGATCCGGCCCACGAAGCCTGGATTCCTCACCGGCCTGGACAACGAGTGGAGCAGACCGCAATCGCAGTAAGGACGCTCGCAGGCGGACCGGCGGGCTCATTTAGGCGTGACGATCGGGGCGCCTGGTTTAGTTTACGAGGACTCGCTATGGTCCCTATAACGCCCCGTCCCCCTATGTTCACGACTACGGTCGGAGAGTCGCGCGGTGTGCAAAAGGGAATCGCCGGCCCCTCTGAGAATCATTGTGGAAAGAGGCGCCGCCCGGATTCGAACCGGGGTATGGTGGATTTGCAATCCACTGCCTTAGCCGCTTGGCTACGGCGCCTTGTGAACGGAAGACCTTGTTCCTCTATGTTTTGTGCCCCAAAGTCGCAATCGTGGCCGAATAGCTCCCGGCGGTCATCGCGGCCCAGACGAGTCCGCCAACTCCGCCTAAACCCCGCGAAATGAAGCTTCTTTGCACTCGCGAGGCATTAACCAAGACCCGCCTGCAAACCGCAACGTCTTCTGCCTGCTTTGCTATCCTAACTGCGGCCAACACCACCGAAGATAGATCGGCACTTGCCCCCGCAACGATCAACGCAATCATACCAAATCTGCCGACAAGGTGAAGGGGGCAAAGGGGGAAAAGGGAGCCCGGGGATTCGCGCCGCCACACTCTTCAGATCGGCCTTGAGCCCAACCGGGCGGCTTGCAGGCTCCGGACACCTGCGGGCTCTGCCGGGATCGCGAACTATTGCGGCCACCGGGCACGCCAAAGCTGACAAAGGGCTGGTCGGCTTGCTCAGGTCGCGTAACGCCGGGTAGTCAGTTGCGTGCCTGGCAGCGCAATCGGGCGTCACTTTCCCATTTACCCCATTTGTGCGCGGATTCCCACGAAATAGGCCACCAGTACCGCAGCGATGACGTACATCGGCCATTTCACATCGCGGCCCTGGCCGGAAAGCAGCTTGACCACCGGGTAGCTGATAAAACCCAAGGCCAAGCCGTCGGCGATCGAGTAGCTCAAGGGAATGCCCACAATTATGAGGAATGCTGGCATGGCTTCGGCGAAGTTAGTCCATTCGATCTGGAGGATGCTCCGCATCATCATTGCCCCGACGACGACCAAGGCCGGGGCTGTAATCGGCGGATAGCTTCCCACCATCTTTATCAAGGGATAGAAGAACAGAGCGAGCAGGAACAGTACGGCGGTGGTCAGGGCCGTCAGCCCGGTCCGCCCGCCTTGCTCCACGCCCGCCGTGCTCTCGATGAAACTCGTCACAGTGCTGGTCCCGCACACGGCACCGACCACGGAGGCGGCCGCGTCGGATAGGAAAGCCTGGCGTGCACGCGGCAATTCGTTGTCTTTCATGATGCCTGCCTGGCTGGCCACCGCGATGAGCGTGCCCAACGTGTCGAAGACCACCATGAACAGAAAGATGAGGACAAAGGGCAGCATCGGCAAAGACAGCGCGCGCCACAGGTCCAGCTTGAAAAAAGTTGGCGCCATGGACGGCGGCTCAGAGAGCACACGATCGGCGATCTGGAATCCGCGCTGCTCCATGAGCATCGACTTGGTGACCAGTGGGGACTTGGCAATGCACTCGGGAAAGTGCGGCAGGCTCAGCTTCAAGGCGACCGCCACAAGCGCAGTGGCGGCGATTCCCCAAAAAATGGCCCCGGGCAAGCGGCGCGCCGACAGTGCGGCGGTCAAAAGCAGCCCGAACAAAAAGATGACCAGATCAGGCGAGGCGAGCTGGTGGTTCATGGCCAGCGTGTCCGCCTCCGGCCTAGGGCCGCGGACAATCACCATAAGCCCCACGTTCTTCATCCCGATGAACGCGATGAATAATCCGATGCCGGCAGCCATGGCGTGGCGCATGCTCACGCTGGTCGTATCCAGCAGTAGTTGCCGAATTCCAAAAAGCGAAAGCAGCAGAAACAACACACCCGAGACGAACACTACGCCTAACGCCACTTGCCACGCGGAACTCTCGCCCGGGGCCAGCTTGCCCGCGTCGACCTGCTGTTGGAGCATTGCTGCCGCGAAGGGCAGGACAGCCAGGAAGAAGAAGTTCTCGCCCATTCCCGGGGCCTGTGCGATGGGATAACGTGCGTACAGACCCATGATGGCGGTAGCCAATGCCGCGGATATGCAGGTGGCTGCCGTGACCGCCCCGAAGTCCATGCCCGTCTCCATGCCTGACAGCCGACCCGACAGAATCGCCGGCTGGAGAAAGATGATATAGGCCATGGTCAGAAACGTGGTCAGCCCGGCAAACAACTCAGTGCGGATGTTGGTTCCATGCTGGGAGAGACCGAAGAAACGATCCAACATGGCAAGGACTCCTCCGAATCGAGTGGTGCAATGGACCTATGTTGGCGAACATCTGCCCGCGAATCAAGCCGCACCAGATTGCCCCGACCAGCTTGGAGGGTATCGAGGCGAGTCTCGGCGAAGATCCGCCCGCGCATTATGCCGCACGCTTGAAGGCACTCCTAAGGCCGGAAAGAATCTCGGCCCAGCACGCCGTAAACGGCTGCCACCAAAACGACATCACCCTTCTTATGCCGTGGGCGAACAAGAACGCGCCATTTTCGTGAGCAAAAACGCCCCACTTTGGTCCGCGAGGAGTAGCGGAGTATAAGACGGGCAACAAGCGTCGGGCCTTACTGGCCAAGGCCGAACACAAACAGGTGATCCAGTTTATGGCCAAGCATGGCGGTTGGCCCGACCGGATCGGAATCTGGTTTAACGTTCTTCAGCGTGGTCTGCTGCGTGGTGGCAAGTTCAAGTCCAAAAAGGATTTGAGCGACCAACTGCTGAGGCACCTCAACTATTACGATGCCCGTTGGCCTCACCCGACCCAATCGACCTACACCGGCAGGGCGGCGGTGGCATGACTGACGAGTTGACGAAACGGTGTCTTAGAACTCGTGGGCGATGGTTCGCTGGCGGACCTGATGAGTACCCGGCTCGTAGACACGAATAGTGATCCGAATGCCTCGCAGGCGCACCCGGTATGGTGGTGCTGTCTCCGCTTCGAGGGGATCATCGACCACACCGTCGGCCGGAGCCAGTTGCACCCCGTTGATGTCATAAACCGGGTCGTCGATCCCGTTAGTTCCTCGATCTGGGGGGACGCTGGGGTTTGGGACCGGGAACTGGTACAGGCCGTCGTTCTCGTAGTGCGTGGACCAGGTATCGTAAACGGCATCACGCTGAGCGAGGTCCGGGGGCAGGCCACTGGCGTCGAACGGGTCAGCCAGGTTCGGCTTCACAAACGGTTCCGTGCCCCGCAGCCCGGAGCGACGGTTGCCAGCCCCATGAAACACCGGCATGGGCGCGCCCGGCGCCAAAGGTTGAAGGGGATAAAGGGGATAAGGCGCGGCTGGATCCAACGGGTTGGGTGCCTGCTCCGGCCCGAGCGAACACATGTAGTTCAGGTCCACGTACGCGCCGTAGCTGATCGGTGGGTTGCCGTTTCTTAGCGCGGCCAGATAGCCGGGATCGCCCGGCAAAAGCGCAAACCTGCCGCTATTGTCACCCACAATTGGCGCGCCCGGGTCCCAGGCCTTCACGTCGAACCCGATCACATTGGTGAGGATCACGTCTTCGGCGATCCGGATGCCCATGTACGGCTCACCGGGGACATGCGTCGGGTGGGCGGTTCCGCTTTCCGGGTCGAGTTCCGCCCAAAAGTGGGGATTAACCCACAGGTCGACCGGGGGTTTGGGCGTAAGGAGTCCGCCGGCTGCCGTACCTACGTCCGGCAGTAGGTCGCCTGCCCGCCAAGTATACGTGCCCGCCGGATCGTTGAATGTCTTGCCGTTAGGGTCGAGGTACGAGCACTCGCGGAGCGTTGGCAGGCCCAATTTGGCCCACGGCCGACCCCGGCTATACAGCGTGGGAAACGGGGCCGTCCAATCCGTGGCAAAATGCGGATGATACGGCAGGTAAGTGCCTGGCGACCCAGCGGGAAAGTTGTGGGCAGGGCGATGGGCGAACCGATTCTCAGGCCTGGTAAGATCGGCCAGGGTATTGGCCACCGGCCGGCCGCCCTCCAGATGCATCGAGATGTCGTTGTAAGCGTAAAACCCGATGCCATTGTCCCCTAGATCGAGCCTGGGCACGATCAACAGTACGCGTCGGTATAGCGTGTTGCCGCGAACAAACCACGCGATCTCCGCGTCCCGCGATTGTACAGTGGTGTCCACGTATGAGGTTATCTGGCCGTTGGCGTTGCGGATCGGCTGGCGGTACCGACCGGTAAACGGCTCCTCGCTGTGGACGGTCATCATGAGCATGTCGTCATTGTCGATGACCGTGGTGTCAGAAGCCCCGCCAGCGTCCGAGTTGACGAACCGGGCTTCAGGGCGAACCACGGGACCGATCGGACCTTCGGTGTACTGGAAATAACCCTCGGCCGTTCCCGGCGAAATAGGAGGGTCCAGGGAAACTCTGACGCCTTGCAAATCCCGCTCCAGCCGTGCGGCGGCCGCATTGAGCCGGTCCCTGACTTCCAGCATCGCTCGGGAGGCGGTCACCCCGCGCCCCACCGACTCGAACAACCCGGCTACCCCGGCCATCATTAGCAGCGTCAGCACCGTGGCCATCAGCATTTCGACCAGCGTGTAAGCGTGCCGGACGGGCCGACGGCCATGCGGTCTATTGGCTTCAAGAGTGCCCACCATCCGGGCCGAGTTCATGAGAACCTCCAGTCGGCCATGAACGATTTGCCCTTGCCCATACTCCTTATTCGACCCCCATTTGCAAGAAAAGTCAACCATAATGATGCGCCGCCTGATCGCTGGGCTGCCGCCTTTCCAAGCGGGGTCGCATCCAGCGGAGGAACAGGGCCTCCAGGGGGCGCTTGAGCCGGGTGTACCAGGGCTCCTCTTCAGGGCGGATCGGCCGAACCAAAATGCTGGTCAACCCGGCCCACCGAGCGGCCACTACGTCGGCGAACAGTTGGTCTCCAACCAACGCGGTGCGTTTCGGGTCGAACCCCATGTTGGCTACAGCCTCGCGGCAACCGTGCGGAAAGGGCTTCCAGGCATACGCCCAAAAGGGGATGTTCACCTTGCGTGCAAACTGACCAATCCGTTTTCCCCGGCCGTTGGATACCAGACACAACCGGATGCCCGCCGAGCGGACTTCCTTGAGCCAATTAGCCACCTCTCCGCTGATCCAATCGCTGCGGTAGCTTTTCAACGTGCAGTCCACATCCAAAAGAAGCGCGTCGATGCCCAGCTCGCGCAGACGATCCACGGTCAGTTCCAGGACACTGTCTGCCAGAATGTGGGGCATTACCAGGTGGAACATCCGCCGCCTCGCTCCTGTCGTCAGATCTTTAGCTTGCATGGCCGATGCCGCCAAGTCAACGCGAAATGGCCGCCTTGTGGCCACCTCTGCCCCGCTTGACTGCTTGCAGTGGGCCCACCGGTCCGGTACGCTCATGGGGCAAGCGAGAACCTGTGGTCAAACATTACGCGTTGGCCATCCGGCGCAGGCGGAAAGCAGGAGCACGGGAATGGGTGTTGAGATCGCGGTAGTCCCGGTGGCGGGTAGAGGGACCCGGCTGTTACCGTTGACCAAGAGCCAGCCCAAGGAGATGCTCCCCGTCGGCCGGAAGCCTGTCGTGCAATATGTGGTCGAGGAGCTGGCGCGTTGCGGTATCAGCCGGTTGCTGTTCGTGACCGGCCCTGGCAAGGCAGCCATCGAGAACCATTTCGACATCGACGCGGAGCTGATCGCGCAGTTGCGGGAGACGGGCCGGGAAGAACTGCTGGCGGAATTGGCGTTTGAACGGGAGGCGCTAGACTATTTTTACACGCGGCAGCGGCAGCAGCTCGGGCTGGGCCATGCGGTGCTGTGTGCGGAGCCGGTGGTGGGACGGCAACCTTTTGTGGTCGCCCTTGGAGACTCGATCATCGGGGTCCAAGCACAGTCGCAGGTGGTCCGCCGTATGATCGAGCTGTTCCAGGACTCGGCAGCCGATGCAGTTGTTGCCTTGGAGCGGGTGGTGCCGGAGGCGGTAGTCAACTACGGCATCGCCCGGGCACGCAACGGCGCCGGCGACGTCTTCGAGTTGGACGACCTCGTCGAAAAGCCCGAGCCCTCCGAAGCGCCCAGCAACCTCGCCGTCGCCGCCCGCTACGTCCTCAGCCCTGTCTTGTTCGACTACTTGCGGCGGACCCCGCCGGGCAAGGCGGATGAGATCCAGTTGACCGACGCACTGCGGCTGGTAATTCAGGACGGGCGCAAGGTGTTGGGCGTCTGCCTGCCGCCGAGCGAACCACGGTTCGACATCGGCGATTTTCCCAGTTACTTTCAGGCATTTCTCCAATTCGCGCTGTCGGATCCGGCTTACGGACCGGTGCTGCGCGCGCAGACGGAAACCCTGCTGCGAGAACTGCCATGCAGCTAATACGCCGCCGAGCATACGCCCGAGCCGGCTTGGTCGGCAATCCCTCCGACGGTTACCACGGCAAGACCATCTCGATCATCGTGCGCAACCTCTGGGCTGAGGTGACGCTGTACGAGTGGGATCAGGTGGAAATCATTTGGAGCGAACAGGATCAAAGCCGGTTTCGTTCGGTGCACGATCTGGTGACTGACGTGAAATTGCACGGCTATTACGGCGGGATCCGCCTGGTGAAGGCGACGATCAAGCAGTTTGTCGAGTACTGCAAGCGCAAAGGGCACCGCCTTCACGGCCGGAATTTTTCGGTCCGGTATCACAGCGGGATTCCCCGGCAGGTCGGGCTGGCCGGCTCCAGCGCCATCATCGTGGCCACGCTCCGCTGCCTCATGGATTTTTACGGCGTGGACATTCCCCGTCGCGTCCAGCCCTCGCTGGCTTTGGCCGTGGAGACCCAGGAGTTGGGCATCGCGGCAGGCCTTCAGGACCGCGTGGTCCAGGTGTACGAAGGTGCTGTCTACATGGATTTCTCGCGCCAGCAGATGGAAGAGATCGACGGATTTCGGTGCGGCCAGTACGAGCCGCTCGACCCGGCGCTGTTGCCCCCGCTTTACGTCGCCTATAGTACCGAATCCAGCGAGCCGACCGAGGTGCTACACGGGGACCTGCGGGCCCGCTTCGAGCGCGGGGACGAGGACGTCCTCCAGGCGATGGTGCGCCTGGGCGACCTGGCTTCGCAAGCCCGCGCCGCCATTCTCGCCCGCCAATCCCAGCGCCTCGGACAACTCATCAATGCCAACTTCGACGTGCGCCGCTCGATCTGCCGGCTCCCGGAGTGGCAAGTGGCGATGGTCGATCGAGCGCGCCAGGCAGGTGCGACGGCCTCATTTGCCGGCTCCGGCGGCGCCATCGTCGGCACCTACCCGGACGAACCTACCTTCGACCGCCTCCAAAAAGCACTCAGTGAAATCGGCTGCCGCGTGCTTCGGCCGCAAATCACCGGATAGCCGAACCCGTCCACAATCGGCTGTCCGGGCAATTGCCTTGGCGGACACTTGCATATCCGGACGACTAGACGCCCGGATCGTTGGCGGGGCCTGCTTTGCCGGGGTCGATCTCGTGCAACCCCAGTAAACGTCAAGAGGCAGCCGCACACGAAGTAGCTCGCTCAGCGCTTCTTCGTGGCTTGCTCCAGCAAGGCCTTGGCTCGCTCGGCTTGCTCCCCGGCGACACCGGCGTCCAAAAGCCGCTTCATTGCCTTGGCGACCGCTGCCGGCTGAGACTGGAGGAGTTTCTCTCCGATCCTGACGGCCGCGGCGCCGGCCTCTGCTTTCAAGCCCGGGTTGTCCAACTGCGACAGCACCAGCGCGAGCGACTCCCGCGAAGGACGCCGATCGGCTGCCAGGGCCTCCAACACGATGCGCTTCTCCTCGTCTCGCCACGCAGTAGCCAGCGCTTCGCGGAACATGGCCATGCGCTGTTGGTTGGACATGTTGAGTTGTCGGGCGATACGGATGTAGCCGCGCATGGCTCGCGCTTTCAGCTTCGCGTCGGTGGAGGTCTTGGCCAACTCCAGAAGCACGGGCGCGGCGT
>Ga0129299_1002745_pt1 | contig 11601 bp, 11 predicted proteins | sample ConPoolayeCmetaG_FD_94477 | JGI IMG/M metagenome (GOLD analysis project Ga0129299, IMG submission 94477) | Hot spring microbial mat communities from California, USA to study Microbial Dark Matter (Phase II) - Cone Pool mat layer C metaG ... | reverse complement strand
GCAGCATATATACAACCCGGTAGGGATCGAGACTCATGAGACGTGCGGTCTCGACAATCAAATATATTATGGCGCCCCTCTGGACAGCGTTGTGTGACCCCTTGAACCTAAATTCCGCAGTTGGATGCGGCGCTGCGGCCGTATCTGTTGAGCGCTCCGGGGCTTCAGGCGGCTTGGACATATCACTTTGTTGATATGCCCTGCGCCGCCTTCACGCCGGTTTCCAAGCACGTATTCGCATCCACCCCAACTGCGGAATTTAGGATTAAGGCTCAATAGCCGGCGTTTTCCCTGTTCGTTCAACTACCTGTAGTACCAGGTTTTTGCTTCCTTGTCCCAATACATTTCATCAGGCCGTCGTCCCATGTTGCCGCAAGCTTCGGTTAGATTTTATTTTACTAGCATTCGAGACACATAAAAAGCTAAGAGTCTTTCAACAAAAAAGATAAATAACGCCGGATATAAATATTTTTCTGCGCCTCACTATAAAAACGATGGTTTTACGTAATTATTTGAAATAATTAGCGATAGATAACTTACGGAGGGGTGCCGGAGCGGTCGATCGGGGCGGTCTCGAAAACCGTTGCGCCCTTTATTGGGTGCCCAGGGTTCGAATCCCTGCCCCTCCGCCATAAGTAACTTCGGATTGCAGAATGAGGATCCTCACTCCATTCAAAAGCGTATTCTATCCAGGACAGAGTCTTCCTGTGTATCTTCGACGAAAAAGCCTCGTTTTCTCTAAGGAGATACCCGTGACTTTTTCTTGTAAACTGGCCTCTGACCTCTGGCTTCTGACCCCTGCTTCTCGGGCGGAGCCGGCGTAGAAAAGACCGCCGCTGAAATCCGTGCCGCCCCCGGCGGCCGGCGGCAAGAATTATGTAAAAAACACTTATAATAAAAGAATCGCCACGACATCCGCTACTATTAAAACTGTCACCGCGATTAACATAAAAATCCCGCGAGCGATGCGGTTTTCATACCAGCGCCGATCAGATTTATACTTATGTAAATACTTGGTTACTTCAAACGTGTAGTCCTGTGATTCCAGAAGCTTGTCCAATTCGCTGAAGCTGAAATCCTTTTTCGTTTTCCAGATGCCGTGGTCTTTGCGTATGCGCAGTAAAAGGATAATCCAGGCGACAACCAAGATGGCCAGCACTCCCCAAAGAATACTTGTCAGCATATCGTTGCTCTTTTTCTTGGAAAATATCTCGCACTGTGTAAATTCTCGACCTCGTCCAGATTTTCAAATGCGGCTATGCCACTCCGCTGCTGCTCATGCCGCTGGCTTCCTGCTGCTGAATTTCCTGCTCCTTAATCGTCTACTTGATAATCGTGCAGTGCTGTTCGGATATCCGCTCTATTTGAAATCCCGTATGAAACCACCGGGTATTGGATTACCACACGCTCCGGGTATCAATGCTCATCGAACGGCCGTTGTGACAGGTTGAATTCCGCGAGATTCATCTCAGCGAGCCGACGCTCATCCGCGCCGCAGCCGACAAGCTTGTGCTTCATATAACATCCATGTGTGCGCCCTTTTAGAGTCTTCCTGTGTATCTTCTACGAAAAAGCGTCGTTTTCTCTCTGGAGATACCCGTGACTTTTTCTTGTAAACTGGCCTCTGACCTCTGTCTTCTGGCCTCTGGCCGCTCCGGCGAAGCCGGCGTAGGCACTGATGGTGTGCGCGGATAAACCCCGGCGATAAAAATTATACCACTAAACGCCGCTGAAAGCAACCAGTTTGTCAAACCGCCAGCGATGAGGAATACCCCGATTGTTTTCCCGGCAGGGGTTGAGCGGACGGAACAGTCCCTTGCGGCGTGCGGTCCGGAGCACATGAAGTCCCTAGCGCCGTGGACGCGCAGAATTGATATGATATTCGATCATTAAAACCAGCGAAATCAATGTAATTTTTTTCGGAGAATCCGGAGTATGAATTCGGCGTCTTTTGCTTTGAAAAAGAGCGGGGCCACGGTTCGACACATCAGGTATTATTCAGATCTGCTTGTTTATAAATGGATGCGCCTATTTTCCTGACTAAAACCGTCTCTAATTGCGGGCTTTTTTCTCCATGTCTTCGAATTTATTCTGCATTTTTGAGTCATATTTTGCATCACGTTTCTTCAGGCATGCCGCTTCCATGCTTGCGGCCTGGCCTTCGAGCTTATGGCGTTCGGCTCCTGTTTTTTTTGCAGCCTTATGTCTCATGTGTGTCGCCTTGAAGCATGGCGAACACCCGCTGAAAGTCATTACCGCCGCCGTCAACGCCGCACCAAGCGAAAAAAACATGTTACGCACAAACGCCCCCTGTAATCGCTTAAGTATGTTATAAACTTTACACCTCTTTCCTCTTCTCTTTTTATTGCATGCGGCCGCTCTAAACACGCTTATAAAGATATTATGAATATAAATCCGGACAGAGTCAAGAGTCGTGCGTCACTTTGGCATAAAAACGGCATTTCACGAATTATTTGAATCATATCGACAGCAGCGGCTCCTTCCGCCTCATCATCCCCCCCCCGGCATATCGCCGCACAGGCTATACAAACTACCCCATGCCGGACATGCCCCGCACCAGCCCGGACCCGTCGTACACGGCGGCTCATTGCACCGTCATGACCGTCCTGAATCCCAGGTCCACGCTTCGATAGTGCGGCATACAGCTGTTGCGATTCGCACTTCGGCACGCCGACGCATGCGTCAGCCAGCTCCCTCCGCGCATCACGCGTTCCGCCCCTGTCCCGATTCCTGCCGGATCAAGAGTATACATCGTATCATACGGCCCATACCAATCATTGCACCATTCCCACAGGTTGCCGCTCATGTCATACAGTCCGAAGGCGTTCGGCCTTGCTGCCCCCGGCCGGTGCGTTTCATTTCCGCTGTTGGCGTCATACCAACAGTACGCGCCGTCAATCGCGCCGCCCCAGTAATACGCCGATCCGCTTCCCGCCCTGCATGCATACTCCCATTCCGCCTCGGTTGGCAAACGAAAGGCCTGTTTCGACAGGTCGATTTTCAGGCCGGCAAGCCCTGTACAACTGTTTCCCTCCCAACCGTCGATCGTAGAATATGAATACGCGGTGTCGTATCCGGCCGCCTTGCTTTTCGCGTTGCAAAACAGTATCGCATCGAACCACGATACCGACTCGACCGGCCTGGCCGAATCGCCGGGAAACGAGGAAGGATTAAAGCCCATGAGGGCAGAAAAAATTTCCTGGCTGACCTCGGCGGTATCCATGAAAAAGTCACGGGTGAACGCGACGATACGCGCCGGCCGCTCATCCAAGCTCCCGTTGTCATCACCCATGACAAAAAGTTTTCCCGCCGCTCCGATGAGCGCCATGCCTGCCGGCGGTTCGGGCGGGGCCGGCTGTGACGGGAAGCGACCACAGGAGAACACCCAAAGTTCAAAACACAAAATCCAAAAACCTTTTGGGACTCTTGTCGGAATGGTCCGACGTTTTGGATTTTGGATTTTGGATTTTGAGTTTGCATGCATTAAAGGATTACCTTCCCAAAAGTATCGAGCCGCCGGTGAAAAATGTCCCTGCCACGCACGCCGTCATCATGCACGCAAGCGTTGCCGCGACAAGCGCCCGCAATCCGAGCCGCGACAGAGTTGCGGTGCGTTGCGGCGCGAGCGCGCTCACGGCGCCGACAAATATCGCCATCGAAGCCACGTGGGCAAAACCGCACAGCGCATACGAGGTGACCACCGCAGTGCGGGCAGAATGAAACGCGCCGGATGCGAGCGCCGCAGCCAAATCCTGATACGACGCGACCTCGGTGAGCACCACGCGCTCGCCGATTATCCGCGCCGCCAGCGGCACGTCTGATAAGGGTATTCCCAGGGCAAACACAAACGGCCTGAACAGGTAGCCCAGCAGTTCTTTGAGCGACCAGTCCATGCTCCAGCCGAACGCCGCATTCGCTTTCATGCCGATACCGTTTACGATAAGATCGAGAAGCGCCACCAGCCCCAGAACCGCGATAAGCAGGGCGATAATACCCGTGATAACTTTCACGCCGGCCTGCGATCCGTTAACCACCGCTTCAAAAACACTGCTCTCTTTTTCATAATGCGGATCGACAGCCATGCCGAGCGTTTTCGGGTTCTGTTTCTCCGGCGTCATCACCTTCGCCATCACCAGCGCGGCGGGCGCCGACAGTATCGAGGCCGAAACCAGGTGCCCGGCAATCGTGGGAAAATGCCGCTGAAGCGTGAAAACATACAATGCTATGACATTAGAGGCGACCGTGGCCATGCCCGCCGTGAGCACCACACAGAGCTCGGAGCGAGTCATGTCGGCGAGATGCGGCTTGATGACGAATGCGGATTCAACGCCGACAAAGATATTGCAGGCGGCGCACAGCGATTCCGCTCCCGACACTCTCATCAACCAGGTAAAAAGACGGGCACAGGCTTTAATAATTGCAGGCAGAATACCGTAGAAATAAAGGATGGAGACTAGGGCGGAGAAAAATATAATGGTTGGGAATGCCTGGAACGCGAGGAAAAAACCCAAGGAGCCCTTGGCGCCGGGTGGAATTGCAAGCGGGCCGAACACGAATTTGGCGCCCGCCGATGACGCATCAAGGACTCGCACCACTATATTGTTGATACACAAAAACAGCTTTGCGCCTGCAGGAACCACGAAAATGAACAGCGCGAAGGCAAGCTGAAGAGTGACGCCCCAGATAACGGCGCGCCAGTTCATGCGCCGGCGATCGTCGGAGAGGAGCCAGCCGATGCCGATACAGACAAATATCCCCAGGAAACTGATAAGGTTATGTATCTCCATATGCAACCACCGATGGAATGCGTGTGCGGGATTGGCGGACCATGATTATCGGAAAAAAAGACAGAATGACCATGATTTTTACTATGCCATCATACCCGCTTTCTGTGTATAAAAAATATCTGGCATACAGTTTCACCCGATACTATCATGATACATGAAAATACAAAGCTTTAGGCGCCGGCGGGAATATTTTCGAAATATGAATACGTTTCACCTGAAATCTGTCGCTCTCTTTCAGGCCGTCTCTACGATCGCATATCCATCGTTGGTTCTGAAAACGAACTTGAAGCTGTTAATATGGGAGTATCTACTTAACTCATGTTACCCCTGCCTGATGTTGCTTCCGTGCCGTACCCCTCTTACATTCTACCGTATCTCATGAAAGGCAACCGGAAAAATCTGGACGGCGTGCTGAACCAGTCGATAAAACAGCTGCGCCAGTACGGGCGGCAGCTGTGCGCGAAGATTGATTTTTATACGCAGAATGTCTATTTTGTTGATAGAGGAACGCAGGGGCCGAAAAACGCGGAATAGCCGGCTGAATATTGAGCATCAGTCAAGAGATTTTCCCGCATTTCAGCCCTGCTTCGAAAAAATCAAATTTCTTATCTAGCTGAGGAATCCCCCCGCCGGAAACATATTTTATATACTCTTTTACTTGCCCAGTTCATAGAATATCCTTTTTAATTACAATCTCTGCCCCACTCCCCGTGAAGAGACAGGGATAAAAACGAGGAGATGCACCATGGTAAAACGCTCGACCGACCGTAAAACACGACTCCACCTCATGACGCCCCAGCAGGACGCGGCCTGGCTGATCCATTTCAAGGGATTGGGTGAAGACGACATACGGCGGAGCTTTCTGAATAACCTCGAATACAATATCGCAAAAGACAAATATACCTACACCGATCACGACCAGTACCTGAGCCTTGCCCTGGCGATCAGGGAACGCATGATAGAACGCTGGATACTCACCCAGCAGACATACCACCATGAAAATGTGCGGCGTGTGTATTACCTGTCGATGGAATTTCTTATCGGAAGGCTCCTTGCCGACAGTATCATGAACCTGAAACTGGATAACGCATGCGCGAAGGCGTTGAAAAAGCTTGGTCTTGATTATGAGCATATCCAGGATCAGGAGCCAGACGCCGGCCTGGGAAACGGGGGCCTTGGCCGTCTTGCCGCCTGCTTTCTCGACTCGATGGCCACCATGGAAATACCGGCCATCGGCTACGGTATACGCTATGAATTCGGCATTTTCAAGCAAAAGATCGTAAACGGCCACCAACAGGAACTGCCTGAAGAATGGCTCATGTACGGAAATCCGTGGGAAATTGAACGGCCGGAATACCGGCTTGACATCAAATTCAACGGCCGCGTGCATCATCCGCACGGTTCGGATTTACGTCAGCCGGCCGAATGGGTCGACGCCGAGACCGTCATCGCCATCCCCTACGACATTCCTGTTCCCGGTTATGACAGCAATACGGTCAATACACTGCGCCTGTGGTCGTCGCGCGCCGCCACTGAATTCAAATTCGAATCATTCAACAGCGGCGACTATATCGGCGCATGCCACGACAAGCTCAACAGCGAAAATATTTCAAAGGTTCTCTACCCCAACGACAACAATTATTCCGGTAAGGAGCTGCGGCTCAAACAGCAGCATTTTTTCACCTCCGCGTCGCTTAAGGACATTATCCGCCGCTACCTCAAAGACAACGCGGACTTCGACAGCTTCCCGGAAAAAAATGTCATTCAGCTCAACGATACCCACCCCGCAATCGCAATTGTCGAACTTATGCGCCGGCTGGTCGACAAGCACGATGTCCCATGGAATAAGGCATGGGACATCGTCACCAGGACTTTCGCCTACACCAACCATACACTTATGCCCGAGGCGCTTGAGCGCTGGCCGGTGAGCCTTATGCAAAGACTCCTGCCGCGGCACATGGAAATCATCTATGAAATTAATAAAGATTTAATGGATGATGTCGGCCGGCGCTATCCCGGCGATTTCGACAAGATGCGGCGGATGTCGCTTATCGAGGAAGGGGGAGAGCCGCAGGTGCGCATGGCCAACCTGGCCATTGTCGCAAGTTTTTCGGTCAACGGCGTCTCGGCGCTTCATACCGAGCTTCTGAAATCAGGCCTGATGAGGGATTTTTACGAACTATGGCCGCATAAATTCAACAATAAAACAAACGGCATAACCCCGCGGCGATGGCTGTATAAATCAAATCCGTCGCTGAGAGATCTTATTACCCGCACCATCGGCGATACGTGGATAAAGAATCTCTCGGAATTAAAGAAACTCGCACCGTATGCGGATAACCCCGCCTTTCGGAAACAATGGCGCGAAGTGAAATACGCCAACAAGGTCAGGCTTGCCGATAAGCTGAAACAGTGGCATGAAATCGAAATCAATCCCGACACTCTCTTTGACATTCAGGTGAAACGGTTCCACGAATACAAGCGTCAGCTTCTCAACGCGCTCCATTGCATCGCGCTCTATAACCGGATCAAGTTGCGCCAGACCGACGGCATGACGCCGCGCACCGTCCTGTTCGGCGGCAAAGCCGCGCCCGGCTATTTCATGGCAAAGCTCATCATCAAATTCATTAACAACATCAGCGCCGCCGTCAACAAGGACCCCGAGGTGCGGGATTTTCTTCAGATATATTTTGTGCCCAATTACCGGGTTACCCTCGCCGAATATCTAATCCCGGCGGCTGATCTCTCGGAACAGATATCGACGGCGGGCACCGAAGCGTCCGGCACGGGCAACATGAAATTCGCCCTTAACGGCGCGCTCACCATCGGCACTTTCGACGGCGCGAATATCGAGATCAGCGAAGAAGTAGGCGAAGAGAATATTTTTATCTTCGGATTGCGCGCCAACGAGGTGCATGAGCTGCGAAGCCGCGGCTACAACCCCTGGGATTATTACAACCGCTCGGCCGAACTCAAGGGCGTCATCGACCTGGTCCGTTCGGGATTTTTCAATCCCGGCGAACCGGGCATATTCAATCCCCTGCTCGACTCCCTGTTTCAAGGCGGGGATCCGTATATGATTATGGCCGATTTCGACTCATACGCACAATGCCATATCACCGCTATGAAAACCTACGCCGATCAGGATCTGTGGACAAAGAAAGCGATACTAAATGTGGCAAATATGGGAAAATTCTCATCCGATCGCACGATCGGTGAATACAACAACGAAATCTGGCATGCACAACCCGTACATATCGAACTGTAAGCCTGGATATCCGGGATACAAACAGTACCTGGAGTGCCCCCATCAATGTATGATGGGGGGATTGGGGGATTCCGGCATTGCCGGCTGACAATCAGGCGGCCTTCTGACGCAAGCGGCAGTAGCAGGGGCTGAGCCGGTCCCATGCCTCATGCGCAGGCATGCCCTGCACCCTGACGTCATCCACGATTTTTCCGTCGGCTATTTCGATAACCCGGTCGCACGAGGCGGCGATATGGCGGTCATGGGTGACGATAATAAACGTCGTGCCTTCAGTGCGATTTATCTCCCGCAAAAGATTTCTGATGCTCTCGCCTGAATCGGAATCAAGGTTCCCGGTCGGCTCGTCGGCAAGCACGATTGAGGGGCGATTCATGAGCGCGCGCGCAATCGCCACCCGCTGCTGTTGTCCGCCTGACATATTGGTGGAACGGTTATACATACGCTCTCCTACTCCCATCCGTTCGAGAAGTTCCTTTGCCCGTCGCACTGCATCGGACGAATCCCTTCCATGGGCAATCCGGTACGGCATGAGCACGTTTTCAAGCGCATTGAACTCGGGAAGAAGATGGTGTGCCTGAAACACGAATCCGATGCTTTTATTGCGAAACGCCGCCAGCCGATCGTCGTCGAGGCGGTACAGCGGCGTTGACTCGAAAAAAACCTCGCCGGAATCCGGACGATCCAGCACCCCTATCATGTTGAGCAGCGTCGATTTCCCCGAACCAGACTGGCCGATAATCGACGCAAACTCTCCACGGGCAAACGCGAGCGATATGTCCTTGAGCACCGGCGTTTTTATGGCCGCGCCGTATGTCTTGACGATATGGCGGAGTTCAATCTGGTTATCCATTGCGTATGACCTCGATAGGATTAAGCCGCGACGATCGGCGTGCGGGGATAAATGCCGCGACGGTTCCCGCGGCGGTCGCAATGAAGGCCGAGACCGCATAGAGTACCGGTGATATTGCTAAAGGGAAAAGCGGCTTTCCTGTGGAGCGCGCCGTGGCGCTGAGAAACGCCGTTATGAGCCAATAGCCCGCACCGCATCCCGCAAGCGCGCCCGCAAAGCCAAGCACGGCCCCCATGATAAGAAACACCCGGCCGATACTGCGGTGTGACGCTCCCATTGCCTTGAGAATCCCGATCTGGCGCGCCTTCTGCATGGCCGACACCGCAAGAACGCTCGAAATGCCAAGGGTAACGGCCAGAAGAACAAGCACCTGAATAAGGTTGGACGATCCGCTCTGGCTCTTGAGCGCCGCAAGCAGGTTGGCGTTGCTCTCCTGCCAGCTCACCCATGCATACTCCGGAAAACTCCGGGCGAGACGGCGGGATACGGCTTGCGCGGAAAACACGTCGGCGATCTGCAGCTCCACGGCGCTCACGCCGGCATCCATGCCGCAGACAATCTGCGCGCGGCCAAGCGGCATGAATACCCATGACTCGTTCACCTGTTGTGACTCGAGATCAAAAATTCCCTGTACCGTGAAATAATCGCCTGTGCCGCCGGCAGTCGCGATCCGGATGCTGCCGCCTGCCCGGACACGCAGTTTTGTCGCCAGTTCCGTACCAATCAGTATTCCTGCTCCGCCGGGGATCGCCGTGCCCTCTCTCAGGCTGCCGCGGATATTATAAATGGCGTCTGCCTTATCGATCCGCACGCCCCGGATCACCACCGGAAGACTCTGCTCTCCCTTGAATACGAATCCGGCTCCATCTACCACCGGCGACACAACGCTGAACCAGCCGGTCTGTTCAAGCTCCCGCACCAGCGGCGCCCACCGCCGAATCGGCCGCCGATCCTCGCCGGTGGTCACCACGCGCGACACCACCACCACACTGTCGGATGTCAGGACAGGCTGCGGCCGCTGCTCGGGCATTGTGACCGTGATATGCGGCGCCCTTCCCACCGTGCGGTTGACCAGGTCTTTCTGCAGGCCGCCGATAAGCGACGAAAGAAAAATCTGCACAGCGATGCCGACGCAGATACCGATAAGAATAAGGACGGTCTGAACCTTTCCTTCACGAAGAAATCGTATTGCCAATGAGAGTTCAAACATACGCCGGCATTATAGGAGCGGGGATAACCAACATTTCAGCTTCGCCCCGGGGCCGCATCCGCAGGCGACATGAGCTTCACCCTGTCTCCATTGGACAGTTTCGGGGCCAAAAGAAGCGTATCACCTGCCGCAAGGCCGCTGCCGGCAAGAAACGTGCCGTTGCCCAAATCCCGGACGCTCACTGCCGTCTCAAGAGCACGGCCGCGGCGCAGCACAAATACGCGCGCTCCACTATCGGTAAATTTCAGAAAACGCTGTTCAACGACCAGCGCCGCCGGTATGGCGCCGATGATAATCTGCGCTGATACGGCCTGATCGGGAAAAAGCTGCGGCTGAGGGGCGGCAAGCGCAAGCTGAACCGTTGCCGTTCCCCGCGCCGGATCGATAACAGGGAGTATATCCCGCACGACCGCCTCCATACTGCCGTTTCCGTCCCCATACACACCGACGACGGCGCGCTGGCCGATCCGTATCGACGATACTTCGTTCTCATCGACCAGAAGCTCCACATGCGTGGTCGTATCAAAGGGAAGGAAGCTGCAGACTGTCTGCCCCGCCGCGACAAACTCTCCGGCAGACGCCTTCAGCTCAAGCACCTTTCCATCCTCGGGCGCACGCAGGAAGCATTTTGCGAGTTCGATCTCCGCCTGGGTAAGAAGCGCCCGCGCCTGCTCAGTCTGCGCATCGAGCATACGGGATTGGGTCGTGGCAAGAGCGTCAAGATTCGACTTTGCCACAGCAGTCTGGGAGACGGCTAGTTCATGCGCCTGCCGGGCGGATTCAAGTTCGGCCGCCGAAACCCCGCCGCTTGAATAGAGCGTTGAAATTCGTTCCAGATGTTTTTTCGCCTCTTCCTCCTTGCGCAGCGCCTGCGCAAACATTTCCCGCGCCTGCACGGCGTCGGTAGTCGCCAATTTCTCACGGCTGTCGCCGGCAATAGAAAGGGCGCTGCGGCGCTGGGCTATGACCGCGCGCTCCGCCCTGTCGTCAAGCATCGCCAGCGTGTCGCCCCTTTGGACGCGCATACCGTCGCGCGCCATGACACGCGCCAAAGCCCCGCCCTTTGAAAACGCAAGCGTTGTTATCTTCCGGCCGGCCACACGGCCGTTTGCAAGCACGGTTTCCAGCGCGTCTTTTTCTTCGAGTACCACATAGGAGGCCGCAATTCGCCCGCCCCTTTTCGCCGCGATAATTCCTGCGGCAACGGCCGCGCATACGCCGATCACTATCCAATATTTTCCGATTTTCATTACGGTATTCCTTTTAACCTACATTCCGCAGTTGGGGTGGATGCGAATACGTGCGTGGAAACTGGCGTGAAGGCGGCGCAGGGCATATCCATCGAGTGATATGTCCACGCCGCCTGAAGCGGTGTGTTGAGCCTGTCGAAACACGCCAGAGCGCTCAACAGATTTTCACTCCGTTCATACGGGTAAGGTATACCGGCCTTCGGCCGAACGTATTC
>Ga0129299_1002743_pt1 | contig 11602 bp, 7 predicted proteins | sample ConPoolayeCmetaG_FD_94477 | JGI IMG/M metagenome (GOLD analysis project Ga0129299, IMG submission 94477) | Hot spring microbial mat communities from California, USA to study Microbial Dark Matter (Phase II) - Cone Pool mat layer C metaG ... | reverse complement strand
TCATGCCGACTTGGTTGGCCACATCGTCCCCGCACATCAGGTAGTCCACCCCCGCGCGGGCGGCCGCCGTGGCGCGGAACAGGCAACGGCGCACGACCTTGTCAAGGAGGCACTCGGCCCAATCGGGCTGGGTCACCAAGTCCGTCAGGAACTGTTCGTAGCCGCGGATTTGCCAGCTCGTTTCGTACATGTGCACGACGTTGCCGACGGCCACGCGTCCCGCGGCGTGTGCCTCGGCCACGACCTGGGGCATGTGACCGGTCAGGTAGGTGGTGTGATCGTCGAGGGGATAGGCCTCCAACTCCGCCAGTGAACGCGCGTTTCGCAACGGGCTCACATACCCCCAGAAGTGGTAGAATCCCGACGGGACCATCGCCACGCCATCCGGATCGAGCGCCGTTCCCTCCGGGAGGTTGGCGTCTTCGTAGTATCCACGAAAGTCCGGGGATTTGTGGTCGGGCGGCGGTTTGGGATCGACCGGCACGGGGTCGAACATGTCGTAATGCCCGGCGAAGTCCTCGGTGCCGATGTGCTCAGCCAGCCGCCGACGCAGGTCGGGCGTGAAGTCGGCGGTATAGAGCAGCCGATCGGGCCGTTGGTGGGCGCAGCTAGCCCGGAAGCGGTCCAGTTGGGTCATCATCAGGAATCTCCCCAACCCTAGGCCGTATTGAGATAGCGCATCGCCCGGCGGAAGACCATCAGGCCGTCCGGTTCAACATCCGCCGGTCGCCGGGTCCAGCAGGGGTGCTGCGTCCGGTGGACATGGCGCTCCGGGTGCGGCATCAAGCCAAACACTCGACCGGTTCGGTCGGTCAGCCCGGCGATGTCGTCCTGGCTGCCGTTCGGGTTGATCGGAAACGGGCCGGGTCGCCCGGTCTCATCGACGTACCGAACGGCCACATAACCGCCGTCCCGCAAGGCGTTCAGCGTCGCCTCGTCGATGGCCACCACCTTGCCCTCGCCGTGAGCCACGGGCAGCGCCAAAACCGTTCCCCGTTCGAGGAACACGCACCGGTCCGTGTCCACCCGCAGGTGAACCCAGCGGTCCTCGAATTTCGCGGAATCGTTGTAGGTCACCGTCACCGGCTGCCGCGGACCGTTCGGGGGGGCCGACGGCCCGTTCATCGGCCCGGGCAGTAAACCGGCCTTGACCAGGATCTGGAACCCGTTGCAGATGCCCAGAATGAGCTTGCCCGCCTCCACAAACGCCCGGAGTTCATCCGCCAGATGATGAACCACCTGATTCGCGAAGATCCGTCCCGCCGCCACGTCGTCGCCGTAGCTGAACCCTCCGGGAATGGTCAACACCTGGTAGTCCCGCAGCATCGCCGGCCGAGCGATGACGCGGTTGATGTGGATGCGTTCGGGAACAGCCCCGACCATGGACCAGGCAAAGGCGGTCTCCTCGTCGCAGTTCGTACCGGCCGCACGAAGCACCATCACGCGGATCGTTCGAGACATGTCCGTTCATCCTGCCCACGTCACGGAATCGACCGTTCCTGAACCCCCGGCGTTCCCGTTCTGAAAAATGCGCCGTAGCACGGGCGTCTCACCCGTGAAGTCCACGCCCAAGAGGCCCATGTCAAGATACACATGTTACCGAGTTCATGGCCAAGAGGCCCATGCGGCGGAGGTCACGGCCAAGAGGACCGTGCTACAGCCTGCCGCCACCCTTTTCATCCACCACGGGTGAGCCAAGGACTCCTGAGCAACTGCCCAGGAAAAATGCGCCGGAGGTTTGGGAGGGCAAGCGTACTCGCGAACCGGAACCGCCGCCGCCCCCCAAGTTGTTCTTCAATAAAGACCGTACCGTGGGTGTCACTGCCCGCCGCAAAAACGGGCGCGCCTGCCGGCGCACACCGGCCGCTATAACGGGGTTGATTCGTTCGCCCGCGTCGTGATCTCGGCCAGACCGACGTCGGTGGGAAATTCTAGCAGGAGATCCTCCCGTCCGAAATGGTCGCGGACGGTCGGTGAACGGGCGAACAGTTGAATGAGCCGGGCCAGCTCCGTCGGGTCGGCGCGCACCGCCGCCGCCGAGAGGTGCGCATCGGCCCCCCCGGACAACTGGCGATCCATCCACAGGCTCCACCGTGCCCACGCCGACAACCGACCGGCGTACCGCCCCCGATCCTTCAGCCGCAAACCAATCATCCTCATGCCGACGGTGCGAAACAGAAAGACCTCGTCGATGTCGTCCCAGCGAATGAGCCCCCACCGCGCAAAATGCCCGCTGTGAAGTTCCAACCCCGACGATCGCAAGGTGGCTACAATCGTCCCCCGGGTGATGGAGCGAACGCTCACGAGCCCCAGAACCCCCGCGACCACGACGAGCGCGATGCCTGCTCGGCGTCCGCGTTGGTCCCTGAACCGCACCAGTCCGTAGGTTCCCATCGCCAGAAACAGCACGACCATCACCACCATGGCGACCGACGTACGAACGGTATGTTGTCGAATAACGATCATCGACTACTCATGGGAATGGCGCCAACTTTCATGGGATCGTGAACCTCCGAACCGGCGGCCCGCCTGCCCAAAACGACTTTCCTCCTCACTGCCCGCAGGATACAACACGACCGCGGAACAACCGATGTTCAATAGACGGCACGAACGGCGACGCGATCGGTGGGGTCGTCGATCTTCACCCATTCGCGCAGGGCGTCAAAATCCTTGTGTTCAACTCCGTTGACCGTGACCGCCCGCATCGGGCGGCCGTCCGGGTGCCTCAGACGAATCACGACCGCCTTGGGCGTTTGCCGCGCCGGCGACTCGATCGCGGCCTCGACGACGCCGTTTCGCACCGACGACGTGATCCGGTAGCTTACCGGCCCGAAGCGCGTCGGGGCGTTGCGGACCGCAACGGTCCTCCCGTCCTTCAGCCAGTGACTGGTGATGAACGGCGCCAGCCACAACGCGTCGCCCCGCTCCATCAGAAGCATGGTCCGCGTCTGGTCCAGGAACCAGCCGGTCTCGTGCGTCTTGTTCCAGGCCCCCATGTTGTGGAAGTGTTCCCAGAACGACATGACCTCCGTGTTGAACAGCGTGGCGATCGCGTTGAAATAGGCGCGGACGAAAGGCTTCACGTCGTCGCGCAAGGCGTGGACGATCGCCGTGCGACCGTAATACGGTTGGATCTTGGCGAATCCCCCAAGGCTGAACCAGTCCTTCTGATTCTCCGCGGCGGGGTACTCGCCCATCCCCGTGCCCAGGAATTCCACGTCCTCCAGACGATCCAACATCCACGTCGCTTCGCGGCCGAGGGGGTCCAACACCCCCATCGCCACGAGGTGGTGTGCACCGATCTCCACGTCGGAGGCCCAGCTCCGGTTGCCGTCCTCGCCGGGATAAATGGTGTTCACGCGGTCCAGGCAATTGATCATCGACGGGTCCGCGGGCACCCATGTCCCGTCGGCCAGCGCCAAGACGGGGCTGTTGGCCTGGGCCCACCGATAGGCCCGTTGGATCTCCCGGCGGAATTCCTCCGCGCCTTGCCGCAGGGAGTCCGCATCGGGATAGCCGATCTCCGCCAGCACCCTGGCCGCGTTTGAAAGCCCCGCGCAGTAGTGCCCCAAGGCGAAGACCCGGTAGGCGAAGACGTTCCAGTCGGCCACCACCCCCGGGGGGGTCAGCCCATATTCCGGCACCTTCTCCAGACGGGCGTTGACGCGCTTGGTCTTTTCACGTTGCTGCGCAATCCACCGACAGACCCGCCCCACCTCCGGTGCAACGCGCCGCAGCCAATCACTGTCCCCCGTCAGGTCGCAGTGATTCGCCAGCGCCCACAGGTGAAACCCCGTGCCGACGATCGTGTACCCGGTCGTCAGGTACCCCGCCGGGTTGTACCGCTTGATGAAGTACTCCAGCGATCGCCGGGCGAACTCGTGGTGCCCCATCTGATCCATCCCGAGGATGATCGAGTTCGCCTCGCTCTCCAGGGGTCCGTACGCCATCGACGCGATCCACGGCGCGACCCGGCGACCGTGGTCCTCGTTTCGTGCCGCGATCAGGCAATGGACCTGGGACGCCCGGATGAGGTTCTCCAACATCGGGTCGGGCAGGGACACCTGCATCGCCGCTTCCAAGATCCCCTTCCAATACGTCTCGGTGTTCTTCAGCAGCGCGTCGGCCCCGCTTAGTGTCCCGTGCTCCTGAACACGGGCGACCCAGGCGGGGATGGACACGATGCACCGGGCCGTCCCTCCGGGCGGGAGCGGACCGTTCAACGCCACCGAACCCGCCTTGACTTCCAGCTCGAGCGGACGGACCCCGGACGCGTCCACAAAGGCCACCAGTCGGTCCTGCTCCTTTACGATCGCCCCGCCCGCGACCGCTTCTACGACGGCCGGCTGCGACGTCTTGGAATCCGACAGGAACGACAACGCCATCGTCGCCGCCCTCTCGTTCGGAGTCGTGTTCTTGATCGTAAACTCCACCACGCACACCGGCTTGTTGCCCAGCCACGGGTTCGTGGGCAAGGACCCCTCCTCCTTTGCGAAGGGCGCGACGTAGGTCCGCTGCGTGTATTCGAGCCCATCCTCGCGGACCGCAATGACGGGCACCGGCAACCACCCGCCGTACATGTGCCGGGTGAGCCCTTCGTTCTTGCCCGAACCCAATCGCGGTCGGAGCCGGAACGGCAACTTGAACGGATCCGCCGCCGGTCCGCTCGTCAGATCGGCACCGGCCGGGAAATCGATCACGCCGTCGCGATGGACGACAAACTTGCGGTTGTCGCACGCCAGGGAGAGCATCACCGGCCCGTTGTTCTGAATCGGGCGGTGCACCTTGGCCATCGCCTGCTCGAAGGTCTGATCGGGCATCTCGCGGACGCGCTGGAGCACGGTCTTGCGCCCTTGGATCGTCTTGCGGTATTCGGCGAGGCCCGCCTTTGCCGCCGGACCGTGTGCGACGAAGACACCAAGGTCGCGGACATACACGCCGCCTTCCGACAACACGTCGTCCACCGCGACGCCGAACGCCCCCGCGGGCAAACGGAACCGAAGGACGGTGCGATCCGGCTTCCAAAACCGAGGCCTGCTGTAGCGGACATTCAATTGAAGCGGCTTGGACAGGTCCCATGTCTGCCGGAAGAGCGGGGCGCCGTCCGCACCGAGCATCTGCCCGTTGTACACTTCGATTTCTCCTTGCGCGCCCGCCAGAGGCTCCGCCAATTCGATCATCAGTTCAGCCTGTTGCAGCAGCGAACGCGTCATCGCCGACAGGGCACGCAGGTGGATGAAGGATGTGGCGGGTGGGAAGACCCAGCGCACCTTCCAAACCCCCGCCCGAAGCCAAACGTTCTCGCGGAGATCAAAGCGGAACGACCAGCGGTCGCCTTCCGTCTCGATCGTACCTTTGACGGGCTTGAAACTCCCCTGCCAGATCGACTCGCCCACCCAGCACTGGACCTGAACACCGTCGGTCGGCAGGATGTGCGACGCACCAACAAACTGCAAACCCAGCTCGCGAAGCAACCGCCGTTCCATCCATTGCAGGCCGATACATCCCCGTCCGTCCAGCGCGGTCGGTACCACGTACGTCCCTTCGGGCGTGGGAAGCACATCAGACTCCGTGAACAGGTCCTCGGTGCGGAATTCCTCGATGCGGCTGGCGCGGCTTCCCTCGGTGCGGGCGGGGTCCCATGTGACGACCCGTCCGAAGGGAGCCGCATCCAACGTCTTGCGGACCGCCGCGGGTCCGGAGGTCGCCGCCGGATCGCGGACCAGGCGGGCGTTCGCCCAGTTGGCGCAATCGCACGTGATTCCATCCCCGGCGTCCGTGACCACCAGGCGGAGGTCTTGAGCCCCTGCGACCGGGATGCGAATGGGCCGCGCGGGATCGCTCTCCCTCATGACGCCGCTGTCGAACCGCTTCTCGTCGTCCACGAAGACTTGGAAAACGACGCTGCCGATGTTCTGCGCCTGCTTTTGAACCCCGACCTCGGCCTCGAACGCGAGGAACTGCCCGTCCAAGGCGACGACGATCTCCCCGTTGGCGTGGTGTCCCAGGCCTTTCTCGTACGTCTTGTCGCCGATTCGAAGGGGGTTGGCCTTCTGACCCGGCGCATGGGTGCAGGTGTTGACGCCCAGCTCGCCCCACGCCTGCGTACTCGTCCAGATGTGATGGAACAGCGACCCGCTGAGAAAATCATCCGAAGCGACCTGAGCACCATAGGCGACTGCCGACACCGCCACAACCAGAATCATCCCGACGAAACAGCACTCGGGTGGATGAAGTGTCATGGGTTCCTCGCTTTCCAGCAGAGCATTGTCTCCCGGGTCGTTTCCGCTGCAAGGGATGAGAAGGAACAGGTGGTCACGGGCCTTCAGCCCACCAAAAGAGGAAGAAAACGGCGGCGGCTCGTAGCACGACCATCTTGGCCGTGACCGCCCGTAGCATGGGCATCCTGCCCATGACCCGTAGCACGGCCATCTTGGCCGTGACGTCCAGTAGCATGGGCATCTTGCCCATGAAGTAGCATGGCCGTCTCGGCCATGATCCGTCACGGGCGAGACGCCCGTGCTACAGCGCATTTCGGAGCAGAACCCCATGATAACTATTGATCACAACGAGGAATGAAAAAGGCTTGGAGCTTCGGGTAGATTGGGCGACCTCATTTTTCAGAACAGGTGATGCGCGGGAGAAAGTACCGCAGACCACGATCGCATGCCGAGGGGTTCGGCGGCACACTTGGCCACTCGACCTCATCGTGCGGCGGATCGCTTGGCCTCTTCGATCCATGTCGAGAGGGGCTTCAACTCGGGCGTCTGGAATCGTCTACCCGGGGAAAACAGAACGGCCACGCGGGACTCCCCCGCGGTCAGCTTGAGACGAATCACCAGTTTCTTCACGTCGGGTTGTTGGCCCTGAGGGCGGGGCGGATTGGCATTGGCGACTTCAAAACCGGCGCCCTTCGGTTCAAGGAGCGTCGCCCGGAGCGACTTTCCGCCCCGGCGGAGATCGGCAATCCGTCCATCGAGTGCGATCTTGGCCTGCGTGTGCATCTGCCAGATCACCTCCGCAGGGTCGGTCAGCTCGATCTCGTCCTGCACGAGCACCTGCCGACCGGCAAGTCGCGCCACGCCTCTGCGAATCCGACCGGAGGGCTTGCCGTACGCCTGCGACAGGTCGGCCACGGCGAACGCACGCCCCGGCCGGGACAGAAAGGCCACGATGGGGGCCTTGGCGGTCACCTGCTGATTGAGCCCGTCGATCAGCAGCGTGTTGTGGCCTTCGGTCTTCAGACGGTAGTACTCGTTCTTGCCCGATAGGAAGTACCGCGGCAGGGCATAGTCGTCCGAGCCGAGGTCCACGGCCCACCGACAACCGTCGGCGTCCAGGACGAAAGACCCCAGATCGAGATGGCTGTGGTTGACGCTGTTGTCGCCGCCCTTGAAGCCTACATAGACCGCGTCGGGGTCCTCCCAATTACTGCGGAGAAAAACCACCTCCACATGACGGAAGTAGGCATCCTGAGGCAAGCCCGTTTCCGCAGGGCCCTTCTGCCGCGCGTCGTACCAGAGGATGTCTTGCACGCCGCCCTGGGGAAACCGGTTCCCGTACCAGGCATACACGGGACGGTTGAACGTCCGGGCCAACCAGAACATCTGTGGGGCCCTTGTGGCGCGGTCGTGTGCGTCCGCGAAATTGAAGGTCCGGTCCGTAGGACCGAGCACGTGAATACAGAACTCGCCGCACTTGGCGAACCCGGGCAGGTGCAGATAGGGTTCAATGACGTGTCGGCCGATGGCCGTTTCCAAGGCGACCAGAAGGTAGACGGCGTACTCCGTGGCATAGCGCCAGTAGGAAGGACCCTCGGCCCACCCCCCGTCCGGCCCAAACTCGGTCATCGCGAACCGAATGCTTCGCAGCGCGCCGGTCAGGACCCGACCGGCCAGTTGGGGCTCCTCATCGGCAATGGCCAGTGCCCCGATCGTCATCCCCCCATTGCACACCAGGTTCCAGTTGTGGTTGCACCCGGCCCAGTTGAAAACCAGATGGTGCAACGTCACCGGAAGGGACGTGGCGTAGAAGGGCAGCGACTCCTTCAGTCCCAAGCGGCAGATGGCCTCTCGGATCGCCGCCCGCTGGTCGGAGGTCAGGTCACAATAGAACCAGTCGTAGCCGACGGCTACGGCATGCGTCAGTTCGGCCGTGTCCAGAAAATGGGCCGGGTTCCATGTGTCCAGCTTGCACGCGGCCAAAAGCTCCTCGACGCCCCGACGGGCAAATCGCCCGTCACCCTCCAATCGGTACACCAGACCGAGTTGGTAGATCCGGTCCACCGCCTGGCGGGCGGAAGCGAGCATGTGGCTACGTTGACCGTAGCGATAAGCAATCGGCTCGCCGTTCAAGAGCGCCTCGGCCGAAGCGCGGACCTTTCGGTACCAGCCTGCAAGCGTTGGATCTTCTTTGACGGCCTTTCGCAGCCGCGGCAGATTGTCGTCCAACAGCATCAACCGGGGATGCGTCTTTCGCACGCCCCGGACCAGATCGGCCCCGGAATCCACTTCGCCGGTCTTCGCACCGGCGTCCGACGCTTGACCACAAACGACGAGGCACACGAGATAAGCAAACGGGGTCATCCCTTCGCTTCCTTCGATGAGGCTTGTGATGTCAGGAGTCCGGCAAATTGCTCGGCCACGTCGAGGTCCTGCCGAACCAAGTGGCGGCAGCCGCCGGTCCGTTGTTCCGTCCGGCGAACCATACCGGATTTCCGCATGATCCCGTAAAACGTATTCCCGCGCCAGGGGTACCCCCCGAGTGTCGGCGCTACCTGGGCGCCGCCGGGAGGGTCCCGGAACCCCCCCGCCCGGGGGAACGAACGGACAGCCCGGAAATTCGACCCGCCTGATCGTACGCCACCTGCACGTCCATCTCGGCGTTGGCAAACTTGCACGTCACCGGGACGACGTCGACCCCAGGCATCTGGGCCGTTTGAGTTCGGAGCGGCTTCTCGAAGGGCCCCACGTTGTGGACCACAGTTTTCCGCACCCCGCCAATCCGCTTCGGAGGCAAGGCGACCTTCATCGTCTCATCGAACTGCTCGGCGACGGCGTCAAAGCGACCCGCGGTCAACATCGCCACGACACCCTTTGCCGCCTCCACACGGTCAGTAAGGCTTGGCGGCCAAAGGGGCGGCCCCCGGTACACCCACGGGGGCCGTCGTCGGTTTTGAGGCGGGCGCCGTGGTCGTCGGCTGCGTCCCGGCCGGCCGGGGGACCGCCGGTGCCACCCCGCCCCCCGCCCGGAGGTATTCCAACGCCCGAACGTACGGCTTCAGAAATGGGCTGCCCTCGCGCTTCTCCACCGCGCCTTCATACTCTGCAATCGCCTTTCCGAGCGCCTCGGCCGCCTCGTCGCCGCGGGTCAGCAACGACTTGAGATGATAAGCCGCCGCCACACTGGCCTGACCCACCCAGTCGTATTTTCGTCCCTTGAAGGGATTGCGAGCGCCGAGTTTGATGGCGTCATCGACCGCCACCACCGCGGCCTTTTGGGTCTTGTCCAGTTCGTCGGCGATCGCTTGAAGCCGACCCTTGTCCACACCCGGAACCTCCGCCCCGACGGCAGCCTTCACCACACCCATCTGTTGGATCAGGTCACGAACCTGTTGGAGATACACAAGCGACCGGGCATAGGCCACACCCGCCTGACCGATGAGCATTGCCGCCTCGGGGTCGCGATCTTCGGTCAACTTCTTCAGCTCCGGGTCTGAAATGGAGGTACCGCTCCGGCCGCCGGCGGCTCGCGCGGCTTGAGCATAGGCTTTCCCAGCGGCTTCCAATTGGGATAAGGCCTCTGCCTCCGCCTCCGCAGCCAGGCCGGCGTACCCGCCCGACTTGCCGGGACCCCGCCTGGGAGCTTGTTCCTTGCCTGCTTGGGTCGCCGGAGCAGTCGCCGGCTCGACCGGCGCACCGTCCGCCTCGTTCAGCAAGGCCACAATCTGCTGGTCGAACCCCTTCTTCTCTTGGCGGTACTTGTCCAATAGGTTCGTCAATTCCTTTCGCAGGGTCTCGGCCTGTTCCGCCCTGGTGGCGTTCAACTTGAGCAGCGATTCCAGTTCCTTCACCTCGGTCCGAGCTTCTTCCAGTTCCATCTTGAGCGTCTCGAGCCCTTTAACCCGGGTCGCCGTCTTGCCGGACTCCGGCACGTAGTGGTCGGTCAGGAAGTCGCCGCCATGGGCATCGTCCAAGCGGACCCCTTCGAGCGTTCCAGCCCGCAGGGCCATGGCCCGCTGGCTGGCGATTCGATGCTTCTCGGCCTGTTGGGTATACTCGTCGACATAGCGCGTGACGTCCGAGGGGTTCTTGGGGTCGTATCCCTTGGCTTCCAACGCCGCCAAGGCCTCCGTGGCCGTCTTCGCCTCGGCTTGGGCGGCCTCGAACGCTTTCGTCAGCGTGTCGATCTGAGTGTTCAGTTCCGCGGCACGCTTCCGCACGTCCGACAGCCGCTGGGTCAGTTCGGCCTCTTGGGCGGCCAGATCCTTCTTGAGTGGGTCGGGCATGCGACCTTGGGCGTCCTTGATCTGCGCGAGAATCCCAGCCGATCCCTGGATGAGTCGAAGGGCTCGCAGGCGGGTCCATTGGGCCTCCAACCTCCTCGACAAGCCCTCGTTTCGTTTCTCCAAACCGGTCAGGTGCAGCGCCCAGGCCCGCAGGTGGTTTGCGGTGAAGTGGTCTCGCATGCCGGCCGAACCGACTTGGACCTGCAAGGCGGCGTCCGCCTCACGCAGCGCCTGCCGGAGCAGCTTGGTATTGTCCGCGATCAGTTGATCGACCTGTCGGACGGCTTTTTCCAATCCCTTAATGACCTGGACCTCGGTCTGACCCAGGTCGAACGTGGGTTCGGGCGGAATGGCTGAGGCGTCCGGGACGAGCCGGCGCAGCCTCTGTTCAAGCTCCGCTGCCGGTCCCTGCTTGCTCCGCCTGGCCATCTCGCGGCTGAGCGCCTGGAAGCTCTCCAACGCCTCGCCGCTCACCACTTCCTTTAGACCGTCCCCCCTTGGCGGCACGGTGGTCGGTGCCTTGTTCTGGGCGATCTGACGGGCAAGCTGTTCTCGCAACAGCGCGATCTCCGTCAAGTTGGCCTGGTACTTGTCCAACAACCGCATCGCCTTTTCCGCGTGAAGGTCGGCCAGTTCCTTCGCCCGGTCGAAGTCCGATTGACTCACCCGCGCCAGACCCAGGATCGCCAGGACCAGTCCGATCGAAATCACCCCGACCACCACCATCAGAATCGTGGACTTCACCGATAGGCTCCTGTCTACGCCCTTCTACTCGCTCCGAGACCCCTCAGGGAACCGCCCGGGACAAGGCGTACCAGCCGGGTTGCGCCCAAGTCCGTTGCCCGACCGAATCCTCTGTGAACCGTCCAGCAAGTCTGCCAACGCTTGGACCCGCCCCAAAAGCTCCATCTGCCACTCCGGGCTCGCCGGGCCTTCTCGATACAAAGCGACATAGGGCCCCCGCACCTCGCATCCGAGCAGACCTCGCCCGGTCCACAAGAGCGACCACAGGGCCGCATCCAGCTCCTTCCGAGCCCAATCCGGCGACTCCGCATAAACGCTGCACCCCATGTCGGCCGGCTGCCCGGGTAGTCG
>Ga0129299_1002741_pt1 | contig 11605 bp, 15 predicted proteins | sample ConPoolayeCmetaG_FD_94477 | JGI IMG/M metagenome (GOLD analysis project Ga0129299, IMG submission 94477) | Hot spring microbial mat communities from California, USA to study Microbial Dark Matter (Phase II) - Cone Pool mat layer C metaG ... | reverse complement strand
TCAGAATCAGAGAGGCCTTTTTGGTATAAGATATTGATTAATAGAGAATTTATTAATTCTTTTTTTTCTTTTTCTGATTCTTTTTCTAGAGAATCTAAAAATTCTTGATCTTCTTTTGATAGTTCTTCTTGACTGTATTTTGTCTTGTTGTATTCCAGTATCTTTAAAAAAAGATATTCAGCTTGTTTGTCTTTTTGTTCTACGCGAAGAGATATTTCAGATAATAATTCTTTTGCCTCTTTATTTATTTTTGAAAAATCAGTGTTGGGGAATTTAACAGCAAGATCTGGAGGAATATAATATTCCAGCTCAGCTCTGGCTTTTTTGTGTTCAGGAGTATAGATTGATTCAATGTTGCTTTGCATAATAAAAACACTAGGATGTTTGTTAAATTGTATCAGATATTTTAAAAAATCTCTACTAATTTTATTTAATTATTCTTATCGCTTTTCCTTCAATAATGGCAATGGTGATTTTTTTATAAGCAGAGGCCAGAATTCTTTGAAAAGTGCTTTGAGAAGTATTCATTATTTTGGCAGCTTTCATCTGCTCTAAACCCTTAATGTTTTTCAACCTCAAGGCCTCTGCTTCTTCAGCAGTTAATTCGATTACCTCAAGCTGCCTCATTGGAATTCCTTGAGGTTTGAAATAAGTAGCCGTAGGCTGAAATCTAATTCTTCTGCAAAGTCGCGGTCTTGGCATTTTTATATAATTAGTTATAATAAGTTTGGGGAAAGGCCTCCGATTATTTTTAATCAGAGGCCCTTTCTTAGTTCTCGCTGATCTCGGACAATCTTTCTTTTACCATCTTCATTTCTTCTTCCAATACTTTTACCTCATTTTCTAAGATTTCCTTTTCTTCTTTCTTAGACAACCCGGCAGGCGACCAAAAACGACAAATGCCCCTTCCGACGCCCATTCCTCTTCCCCGTCTGCGAATTCCAATTCTGCCAATGCCTGCTCCGCAAGGACCAAGTCCCCAACCAGTTCCTGCTCCCATACCTGCTGGTCCTGTCCCGTCAAATCTTGGCATACATCCTCCTCTTTTTATTATTAAAATCGACCTTCTATTATGAGTATATACCCAAAACTAATTAATGTCAATAACAAAATAAACCGCAAAAATAAACGGTTTATTTACTCGTGGACCGTAGCGGATTCGAACCGCTGACCTCGTCGATGCGAACGACGCGCTCTACCAGCTGAGCTAACGGCCCCAAAAACAATTTCCAATTTTCAATTCTCAATTTTTAAAATAAGTTTCTTTGGAGATATTTTATCATATATGGAAAGTTTTGGAAAATCGCTAAAATATGCTATAGAAATAGTGTTGGGTCTTTTAAAACTGGATTGGCGGTGATATGATTGAAAAAAATTTCCGAGGTTTTTTGGTCAGGTCTCAAGCAAATTCTTCGCATCCTTTATTATAAACTCGAGATTATGGCTTATCCCTTTACCCCAAAATTAAATTTTCCCCCTTGCTGTCTGGAAAGTTAATAGTTACAAGTTTTTGCAGGAATGCGAATATGATGGCATTTTTTGGGGAAAACACTTAGGCGAAGACTGCAATACAAGAGCGGGAGTTAAAGTAATGGCGGTTGGTAGAGGTAAAGTTGTTTATTCAGCCTGCCACCCCGGATCTAAAGAAAAGCGCAACTGGGGCAATGTCATAATTATTGCCCACAAACATCCAAAGACAAAGAAGGTTTTTTTCTCGCTCTACGGCCACTTGGCAGAAAGACTTGTAAAAAAGGCGATAGAGTGGATCGGGGCGACATTATTGGCAAAGTCGCTCCAGCGCTAACTGCAGAAAACGGCTGGTGGGAAGAGGCTCATTTGCACCTAGGTATTTTTACTGGGTCCTGGCAGGGCCGAGTTTTGCCAGGATATCATAAAACTGAACGGCTGGAAGGCAGGATGCGGTTTTGGAAAGCCCCAACAGAATTTATAAATAACTATGAATAGACCCGACTTGTGTCGGGTTTTTTGTTATTATAGAAGTATGAGATATAAATACATTAACCAAAAGAGATGGGCCAAAATCCTAAAGAAACCCGATTGGTATTTGAAGCTCAAAAAACCAATTACCGAGTTTATTTTGAATATTCGCGAGAAAGACAGGGTTTGGAAACAGACACGAGAAGAAATTTTCAATATCATATACACAGCCTATAAAGAAGATAAAATCGCCTTTGGAAAATCCGGGAAAAATTGGGACGAAGAGAGAATGCCTATTGAATATATTGTGCTTCATCATACTTCAAGGCCGGGGAACGCGCCTTTAGGTTTTATTTCAGCGATGCAAATTGTGCGGCAATATGCGCCGGTGTATTGGAACAGAGACGATAAAGAATGTTTTGGCAAGCCGATTTGGTCTAATCACTTTCGTAAAAACAAAATGGTATTTTTCCCGTATCATTGGTTGATTAGACCAGATGGCAGAGCTATTCGACTGTTAGAGGACTCAACAATTGGCTGGCACGCTGGGAAGTGGGATATAAACTGCAAATCAATAGCGATTTGTTTTTCTGGAGACTTTGAAAACAAAATACCCAAAAAATCAATGCTTGATGCCGCGGTAAAAATTATCAAAAAAAATTACCCCTATGTTTTAAAGCAAAATATTTTGGGGCACGGGGAGGTGAAATCCGGAAGAACTTGCCCCGGAAAATATTTGGGTCATATTAAAAAATACATTTTGGAAAGGGTTTAAGATGGCAGAGCAGTTTGAGCAAAGAGAAGGGGAGCCGAAAGTTTCAGAATTGATCGAGACTTTAAGAGGGGTACTTAGTGATGATAAGTTGGAGGCAATTGGGGCTTGTGAAAATATCAATGAAGCCTTAGAGTAGGCTTTTGCTATTTATTGGGAAGAAACTAGTGAGAACGGCCTTGAGGGGTTTTTGAGAGAAAAAGGGATATTGGAATGAGAAACAAAAACTAGTTAAGGTTCTTGTGAATTTTCTTTGGTATACTACACTAGTGTACTATACCAAAGAAAAAGTCATGAATAGTTATGAATATAGAAAAAAATAGAATTTTTGTTTGGAGACTATGCCCAAAGCATCGATCATAATAATTACCAAAAATCAAAAAAGATATTTAGAAAAATCGCTTCCTCAAATTTTTAATCAGCGCGAGCGAGATTTTGAGGTGATTGTTGTTGATTCGGGCTCTACTGATGGGGCAAGGGAGCTTTTCCAAAAGTACCCGATGAAGATTATAGACTTTGATAGAAAAAAATTTAATTATTCGCGTGCTTTTAATCTGGGCGCTAAGGAAGCGAGCGGCAAGTATTTAATAAGGTTGAGCGGTGATGCGATTCCCGCAGATGAATTTTGGCTTGAAAATTTAATATCTGAACTAGAATTGAATCAAAACCTGGCAGGAATTTTTTCTAAATGGCTAAATTATAAAGGAAACCTTAATTTAGTGGATCAATTTTTGGTATGGTTTTGTATGGAAAAGGAAAAAATATATTTTGAGAAGGCGCCAAATTGGTTGGGGACTTCAGGGAGTCTGCGGCGCGAGCTTTGGCAAAAATATCCATTTGATGAGAGTTTGCCTAGGTGTGAAGATATGGATTGGTCAATAAAAGTTCAGCAAGAAGGATTTAAAATTCTTTACGAGCCGAGTTCCCGCGTTTATCATTCCCATAATGAAGGCCTAGTAAGATTTTTTAAGAGGGGAATCTGGACAATTTTTGCCCTTCTTATAATCCTAAAGCGCAAGGTCGTTGGTCATTACAAAAAATCTTTCAATGGCGGGGTTAGTGGTTTATAATAGGAGTTAGAAAAAAGCAGAAATATTATTAATTAAGGAGGCAAAATGTCTTGTGGCCAATGTGATAAGGATGTTGAAAAAGAAGAGAAAAAGGCAAAATACAAATGTCGAAATTGCGGTTCCGGCTATGGCGAACCTGCGGAATGTTGTGGGGAGCCCTGCGAGAAGCTTTGTGAATGTGGTTCCGGGGGATTTGGGAAGGAGTGTTGTAAGATTTAGCTAGCAAAAACTTATGACTATAAATAAGAGAGGTCAGATTTATAGATGTAATATTTGCGGCAATATCGTTGAATTGCTTCATGCTGGTGCGGGACAACTTGTGTGCTGCGGCCAGCTAATGGAATTAATGCAGGAGAAAACAAAAGGTGAGGGGAGCGAAAAACATGTTCCGATTGTTGGTAAGTTTTTTGACTCCGACCCTGAAGGAACAAAAAATGCTGTTATTGTCGGCAAGATTTTGCATCCAATGGAAGAGAAACATTATATCGAGTGGATAGAGATAATAAATAATGGAACAAGCATTCGCAAGTTTTTGAGACCCGGGGATTTACCAAAGATTTTATTTGATTTTACAAATATTGATCCAAGCAAAATCAAATTCCGAGGATATTGTAATATCCATGGTCTTTGGTCAACGGAATGATCGAGCTCCAGCAGGGCTAAAATTTTGGTTTAGAGGAGAATAAGAAATGGAATTAATTCAGGTCAAAACAGCAAAAGAGGTTGAAAAAAAAATTTTGATAAAAATTATTGATGCCTTAAAAGATGGAAAAGTTGTTGTTTGTCCGACAGATACCATTTATGGAATTTTGGCTGATGCAACTCAAAAGGACGCAGTCCAAAAAATTTTTAAGATAAAAGGAAGATTAAAAGCAAAACCCCTACCTCTTTTTGTGGCTAATCTTAAGGCAGCTAAGAGAATCGCAAGGATTAATAAGATGCAAGAACAGGAGATAAAAAGATTTTGGCCGGGAAAAATAACTTTAGTTTTCAAGAGGAGACCCGGTTATAAAATTTTTGGAGTTGATAGAAAATCAATAGCAATTAGGATTCCAGATTATTATTTACTTAATGCGGTTTTGAGGAAAGCTTCTTTTCCTTTGGTCCAAACTTCAGTTAATATCTCCGGTCAAAAACCTCTTAAAAGCGGTCGGGCAATATTTAAAAAGTTTAAAGGGAGCAAGTATCGACCAGACCTGATTATAGATATTGGATTGCTTTCAAAGGGTAAACCCTCAGTGATTTTGGATTTAAGAGTGTTGCCGCCGAGGATTTTGAGGGCGTAGGAGTTTTATGAAAAATTCAATAAAAGTAGGTTTTAGTTTTGGTTTAACCTCTGGGGTCATTACGACACTGGGGTTGATGATGGGTTTATATTCCGGAACTCATTTGAAAATAGCTGTGATTTTAGGAATTTTGTCTATCGCAATCGCCGATGCTTTTTCCGACGCTCTGGGGATTCATATTTCTGAGGAATCTGAGCAGAAACATCAGGCGAGAGAAATTTGGGAATCAACGCTAGCAACATTTTTTTCTAAATTCATATTCGCCTTAACCTTTATTATTCCGGTTTTGGTTTTCAGGCTGAAACTCGCAATGATTATTGCTATGATTTGGGGATTTTTCCTTTTAGCCGCCATAAGTTTTAAGATTGCTGGACCAAAAAATTCTAATTGGTGGAAAGTTGTCGCAGAGCACACTCTGATTGCCGCCATTGTTATTATTGTTATCTATTTTATTGGCAATTTCATCAGAAAATTTCAATGAAACAAATTTATTTTACTGGCTTTGGCAAATAAATTTATTTTTGACTTGAATTGCACAATGATGTATTATTAATTATTGAATTGGATCTTTAATAAGGAGGTTTCCGATTATGATCACTGTGGTTAGGCACGGATCGCGGTTTAAAGTAAAAGAAGGATTTATCGAGTTTTATAGACTTGCTCGGTCGTTCCAAAATCAAGGTTCTTATTTAATGATTTTTCGGGAATTAAGGAAAGACTACGGCTTTATTTTAAGAAGGAATATCACAAAGAAAGGAGTGGAGAAACAGCTAAGGTTTCTTGCAGAGAAAAAATTTTCTCATTTTTCCGAAATCGCAACCGAGTTTGTTTCCCCTAGTTTCAAGATGATAAAGATTGGGCTTGTAAACAAAAAAGCCAAATGCCAGAAACCATGCACCAGAAAAAGATGCAATAGATTCAGGCTCAAAGAGGGGACAGGAGTCTACTGGACCGACCTAAGGCCTTATCTCGAAAGCCATTATGCCGTTTCTTCGCAGGTGCAGTCCGAAAAATAAATATCAGTGGACCTAATAAAAGGCCTCGGTATCAGCCGAGGCCTTTTAAAAGAAAAAACCACGGGGTTTTAATTAAAAAGGTTCGAGTATTTCAATTCAATGGCCGAGGAGGGAGTCGAACCCACATGAGATTACTCTCACACGATTTTGAGTCGTGCGCGTCTGCCAGTTCCGCCACTCGGCCGTCACTTGCGCGGTTAAATTTTTCAGCTAATCTGTTTTGCTCCGCCCAAGAGAATAGTTAAATTATAAAAATCTTGCTTTGCTTCATCTCCGAGTATAGCTCGGAGTTTTTACTGCAGTAATTATAAATCACATTGAAAAAAATATCAATTTGTGTTATAATAAAGTTTAAGAAAATAATGATAACAAAAACAAAATTGATTTTTAAGGTTTTGAAAGAAAATTTTACGCTGCTAAAGCTTAGAATTCATAAATTAGCTTCAAAAATCGCTGATTTTTTCAAAATTCCTAAGTGGCTGCGGAGGGAAATTATAATTTTTTTGAGTATGTTTTGGGAGGCGGGCAAGTTTATTTTGGCCGCTTTAATTGCTTTTGGGCTTGTTTATGGCGTGCTTAACGGTCCGGCTGTTTATCAGAATGTTCGCTATTGGGTTTTTGTGAACTATAAAGATGAAGCAGAGGATGTTTATAGCTATTGGGGAATAAAGCTTCCTGAGATTGGTGAGCGTTCTTTTGTTGCCCCGGCAAATACTATAATTATCCCCAAAATCGGAGTTCAGGCGCCGATTATTTGGCTATCTTCCAACGAAGAGTCAGTAATTTTGGATGCTTTAAAGAGTGGGGTGGTCCACTATGCGGGGACAGCCAAACCAGGAGAAATTGGCAATGTTTTTATCACGGGTCATAGTAGTTATTATTGGTGGAGTGGCGGGGCTTATAACCATATTTTTGCGCTTCTCGATAAACTGGTGATTGGCGATCAGATTATTATCAATTTTGAGAATGTCCGTTATATGTATATTGTGAACGATATTGATATTGTTTCGCCCCGGGATCTTAGTGTTCTGGAGCCAACTCCGATTCCCACCCTAACTTTAATGACCTGCACTCCCTTGGGGACAAGTTTTAAAAGATTAATTGTTAAGGCAAAGCAAATCAACCCTCCTCCCAAAACCCAAAAAGCACTTCCTTTTCCAGCGCTTCCCCAAATCTAGTAAAGAATTTAGAGCAAGAAAGAAGGCAAGATGCTTGATTAAGCAAAAGCAGTCTAAGAGAAATCAACAATAATAACCTTTGTATCATCTGCTTGGTCTTCGAGCCAGATGATTTTTTTAGAACCTTGCCATTTAAGATCAAGGGTTTTGCCCACCTCGGTTTTTGAAAATAGAGTTAAATTATTGGTGCCATCTAATTCAATCGCCTTAATCTCATTGTCGGTTGCGTAAATCAGGTAATTTGAAGGCAAAAACATTACTTTACTAATCGGGCTAGAGAATCTTGAAATTAAATTAAACTTTTTATCTTCATCAAATTCCCAGATTTCAAAATCAGTGGCGAAAAATATTTTGTCGGAATCAAAATGTAAGTCATTAAAGGAATCCGTGATTTTGTTTAAAATTAATTGATTATTTTGTTCCTGATAGCTATAAGTCGCCCCATCGGTTACTAGAAGAAGCGGAGAAGAGGAATTGTCCGGCCCAACTAGTTTGATATTTTTAAATTTTCCTTCATAAGTTAATTCAATTTTCTTTTGGCCGCTTGGTTCAGCGCGGAAGATTTGGTAATCATTCTTAACATAGTAGAGCCAGTTATTAAAGACATTAAAATTAGTTACTTCGGTATCAATTAAAATGGGAGTTCCTTTTCCTTGAAGATCAAGATAATACAAACTTTTTCCTTCCATTCCATAAAGGATATTGGGATTAGTTGAAAAAACCAGATTTTCAAATAAAGGAAGAAAAGTGAAGCTATCCATCAAAAAAAGTGAAAGATGGGGATTGGTTGCCGAGATGATAGCATAAGATTTTTTTTGTTGATTGCTATAGCGAATCAAGATTTGTTTAGAATCAGGACTCCAGGAAAAGTCATCGATTTTTTGCGAACCTAGTTTCGCTTGCTGATCTTTTGAGGCAGGAAAGATTTTATTACTAGTGCCGGTTTGAAAATCAAAAATCAAAATCTCTTTTTGCTTACTTGCCTCGGGAATATAAATTAGTTTTTTCTTATCAGGAGATATTTTTGCTAAAGTGGTTTTACTAAGAGAAAAAGTGTTCTGTTTCGGGTTTAGGGGGAAAAGGAAAACTCCTTTAATCTTTGTAACTTTTTCTTCTATAATCTCTATAGTTTTGTTCCAAGGATGATAATTTTCTTTGGTGATTTTGATGAGGTGGAGTCCGGGAAGCAAGTTTATCGCTGGCGGCAAAATTCCGATCGAAGAAAATTTCTTTTTTATTTTTAGTGGTTTATTGTCGGTATAAAGATTGAGGTTGTTTTGAGAGATGTCAAGGACTAAAAGCCCAGTTTTCTGGATCTTTTTTGTTTTGAAGTTATAGCGATAACCAGAAGCCTCAAAAATTATAACTGTCAGAATTGTGAGCAGGATTAGAGCGAATATCAAATAAAACAAAATTTTACTTCCATTTTTTAAGGTTTTTTTGAGGCTTTCAAGTTTTTGAGAAACTTTTTTATTCATAGATTTTAATTCCGGAATTGTTTTGATCAAAATTTGTTGATGGTGTTTGGTAAAGACAAACTTTGTTTCGGCCAGTCTGTTTTGCTTGATATAAGGCCGAGTCTGCTTTTTCAGTCAATTCTTTTGGAAATTTTGTATCTTGAGGCGCAGTGGCGATACCAAGACTAAGAGTTATCCTTACTTCGTTGTTTTTAAGAAAAAAAGTATTTTGCTCAACATTTTTTCTGACAACTTCAGCAACCCTTGCTGCTTCAAATTTGTTCTGGTTTGGGGCAATAAGAGCAAATTCTTCACCGCCATAACGGCAGGCGACATACTGATTGGGAATACTTTTGGTAATAATTTTGGCAATTTCTTTTAAAACCAGATCTCCCTGCTGGTGACCGTAAGCATCATTGATCATTTTAAACTTGTCGATATCGGCCATGATCAGAGAAAGATTTTGGTTGGGTTCAGAAAGTTTTTTAAGTTCAATTTCTAGACGTTTGTCAAAATAACGGTGAACGAAAAGACCAGTAAGGCCGTCGGTGGTGGCCAAATCGTGCAAAGAGATATTTTGGATTGCTAATGCCAGATGGCTGGTGACGGTATTAAGGAGTTTGATTTCGGTCGGCTCGAATTTTTGCCCGCTGCTTTTTGTTTCTAAAACCAAAACTCCTACTTTATAATCGCGATAACCAATAGGGATCAAGGCAAAAGGGGCGATTTTTTGATCTTGAGGGATAATGAATCGTGAATCGAAAAGAGGATTGTTGGCAATCAGATTTTTTTTAGTGCTAAAGACCAAATTCAGGATTGTGCTCTGGGGTTCGCTATTTAATTTTTTTAATAAATGCCTTTCTTCTTCTTGGTAGCCAATATTGACTTTGATATCAAAATAATTATTTTCCTTGACAACAATGAGTCCTTTAGTATAGCGCAGCACTTGAAGGATAGTTTTTAAAAAATCATAATAAATTTTATCAATCATGAGGTTGGAAGCAATAGCGCGATTGATTTTATAAAGCGCTTTATAATTTATTTTGCTTTTGGTAGTTTTTTCAATTAGAGCGCCAAAAGTACTGCCCAAGACTAAAAAAATACCAATGGTGATAATTAATTCAATGTTTTTTTGCTCGACTCCATAGATTAAAATGTTTATGATTAAAATCGGAATATAGAGGGAGCTAGAAATTGCGGCAGCATAAAAGCCTCCGGAAGTGCCAAAAAAGTATGCCGAATAAACAATGGGGAAGAGATAAAGGTATCTAAAAAGGAAGCTGGAGGGTGTATTTTTTTGTTCAAGCCAATAAACAGCTATTGTGACAATTACGATTTGCGCAACTGCCAAGAAAAATTTTAATTTTCTCGATTTAAAAATAGACATAATTATCCGATGATTAGCATTCTAAAGGTGGCAATTATTAGATTGGCAATAATGCCAGCGAAGATACTTTCTGTTTTTTTATAGATGTAGCAGAGGGTATATCCAATGACGAGCGTATAAAATATTGTAGCAACAAGAGTCGCGGCATTGGAGATGAAGAGAGGATTGGTAAAGAATGGAATTATGTAAAAAAAGGTGGAGAGCGCCGCAGCCAGACCATAAGAGAGTTTTAAGGAATTGAAAATTTGATTAAATAAAAAGCCTCTGAAAAATAATTCCATTGCGATCGCTCCGAATCCCACTTCCATAAGTACACCGGGGATAATTTTTGACAATCCATTTTCTAGAAACTTTATATCAGGAGCAAGATTGACAACAAAAAACAGATGGCCAGCAAAAAACAAACCTGTTCCAATTCCATAAATAAGAATGTCGGGCCATTTTTTAAGAGAGAGACCAATATTTTTTAGTTTATTTCTGTTTCTAGTAAATACCCAATAAAAAACAGGCCAGCTCAAAAAATAGCTAAAGTTAAAAAGATCGCCAAGAACCCTCTGTTTTATCAAAATGTTAGTGGCAAGAAATATAATAAAGAGCGGGCTAAAAAAAATTAAAACGTCTTTTTTAGGGACGCCTGTTATTATAAAAGGAATAATAACAAAGGTAATAAGATGAATTGTGACAACTAAACCATCGGCAAAGCTGCGGTCGCGGACAAAAAAACGGATGGTCGCTTCGGCGAGAAAATTGAGGATGCCGGCAACTAAAATTAACAGCAGCAATTTTTTTGAAGGAGTGGCCGTGGGCTTGAAGAGGTTGACATCCCCTGCGGGATTAAGCTTTATTGAGAGAAAGGACATTTTGTCTCTCCATTTCTATTTTACCATAAGATCAAAACAGCGTCCAAATTATGTTCTAGCTGGGTACATCGGTAACACTTTTGTGTTTTTAACAATATACTCTATGGGGGTTAAATAGCCAAGAATTTGGTGGGGTCTTTTGAAATTGTAAGTGGTCAGCCATTCGGTTAGAGCTTTGTTAAACTCTTTGCAATTAGGATTAAAGTTTCCATCATTCAACCATTCGTATTCAAGAGTTTGGTTAAATCTTTCAATCTCAGAATTATCTTTTGGTGTTCTGACTCTGGAAAAGTACCTTTCAATTTTAAGTATTTGGGCTGCTTTTTCAAACAATCCCGCAAACTCTGAGCCGTTATCTGTTTGGAGATTGATGATTGGCTGGTTGATAACATATTTTAACCTGTAAAGAAAATCAGCAGCAGATTTAGATGATTTGTTGTTGTACATTCTGGCATAACCAAACTTGCCTGTGTGATCAACTGCTGTAAAGATATAGCGCTTTAATCCTCCCCAGTAGATGGTAATCCCGTCTAATTGCAGGAGAAACCATAGAGCTGGCTCTTTAACCAATTCTTGAATCCTTTTCTTGGGCTTTTTCTTTTTTCTTTTAATTATTAGTTTGCAATGCTTGGTTTTGTCAG
>Ga0129299_1002740_pt1 | contig 11610 bp, 6 predicted proteins | sample ConPoolayeCmetaG_FD_94477 | JGI IMG/M metagenome (GOLD analysis project Ga0129299, IMG submission 94477) | Hot spring microbial mat communities from California, USA to study Microbial Dark Matter (Phase II) - Cone Pool mat layer C metaG ... | reverse complement strand
TTCGACAGGCTCAACACACCGCTTCAGGCGGCGTGGACATATCACTCGGCGGATATGCCCTGCGCCGCCTTCACGCCAGTTTCCACGCACGTATTCGCATCCACCCCAACTGCGGAATGTAGGTTTAAAAACCGTCGTCATGCGCTTCCGGCGGCGTTCATTTCTACCTGCCTGCGGCGGCCATGACGCCGGGAGCATATCTTATCTCGTTTCGAGGGGCGCGCCTCTCACCCATGCCGATGTTTTTCCCCGGTGACGGCTGACCACCCGCATCTCACAATGCGCGCCGCTTATCCAGACATGACGCGCGTTCCATAATAATGCCGGGTATCTCGATCACCCGGCCGCGATGGCCGCTTTTTTGCCCGAGAATATGCGCAATAATCGCGTCAACCACCACCGGCACATTGAAGTTATAGCTTGTCAGTCCCCGGGCCAGCGCTTCAGCGGTGTCGTCAAAGCCCACGACGCTGATGTGGCGCCTGCCGCGGTACGAATCGAGAAAATCGATGGCGGCAATTGCCGTGTCGTCGTTTGCGCAGGCCCATGCGGTCACGGCGGGATCGGCGGCGGCCTTCTGAAACAGAGGCGCGAAGATTTCGCCATAGCGCAGACGCCAGACAGCGGGAAGTATCTGTTTGTAAATGAGTGCGCAGTCCTTTCCTTGCGCGTGTTCAACCCCCACCGTGCGCACAAGCGCCTGCAATGGCGGCATAGCGGCGGCCGCGGCCTGGGGGCCGTACAGCGTAATAAACCGATCGTGTGTATCGGTGCAAAAAAGCCGTATTTCATTTCCGGCATTGGCTGCCTGATACGCCCGCTTCAGGCCTTCGAAACGCCGCACGCTCCACGGCTGAGAAATAGAGGGGCTGAACCACGCTATCGTGCGATGGCCGCAATTGAGCAGGTATGTGCCCATGGCGTTACCCGGTTCTTCTCCAGCGGCAAAAAGGAACTTTCTATACAGGGGCTGTTCGTAGGCAAACGCCGGAAGGTCGTAATCGCCGACCTCGTCGAATATCACCACCGGCAGCCGCGCCGGCCGAAGGCTGAAAAGCACGTCGCCGAATTCGGCCTCAGACATACCAAGCGGGATCACCATGTAGGCCGTGACAATAGTATGCGGGAACTGCACCGGCGTCTTTTTCCGGCCAAGAGCGCTTGCGCTGTCCATCACGACTATCGTTATGCCGGTGCGGCGGCATTCGTATTCCATCTGGCGCCAGAATTCCGCCGACCGGCCGGAGAATGTTCCGATATCCCTCATGTTCGATGTCTTTGCGATAACAACGAGCGTTGCTCCACCCCCTCTGCCCCCCGGCGAATTGACACGGAATCCTTTTCCCGTTGCAGTGATGCGGCCTTCCGACGCAAGAGCAAGCAGGGCTTTGCGCACAGTCTGGAAACACCCGCCATATCTGTCGCAAAGCTGCTGGTAGCCCGGTAACTTCTGGCCGGGACGAAACCGGCCGGACATAAGGTCCGAGGACAGGGATGCATGAATGGCCCTCCAACCGCCGGATACCGCATTCGCAGAAACAAAAGCAGCAGTGGAGCCATCACCTGGTTCGGCGGCAATGATAAGCCCGGTACGCTGTTTTGAATGAAGGATGCCCTGGCGGCAAAGATGTGATACCGCTTTCATCACCGTTGCCGTGGACGCGTGGAGCCGGCCGGCTATTTCCTTTATCGGCGCAAGCCGGCTTTGCCCCTCCTTGCGCGACGTTTCAATGAGCTCCTTGATGCCACCAAGCACTCGTGCAAGCGATGGCGTCATGTGAATGATTTGTTTATTCCCCATGATTCAAGTTTCCGTTTGCCGAAGTAAAAGGCGCCAACATGGCACTTTAAAAGTAAAAAAATATTTCCGTAAAAGTTCAACATTATTGAATAATATACACCGTCTCGCGGTAATTTCCAATTAATATTCATGTCAGCATGTTTCGCGACAAATAAAACCATTCATCTAAATAAGGAGGAACCGTGACGGAACGACATTGTAATTGCGCGGCATTTTTCATTGCTATTTCATATCTTTGCGCATCCGCTCAGCAGAAAATCATATACTCCAGCGAAGAAAACGCCTTTGGCGCTAATCTGAGCAGGGGGTGTACCTGGGCGTTACATCATAACGGTGCTGATCTGAAGGAGATTGCGTCGGGGGGCAGGGACGGCGGAAAATGCATGGAGTTCAGCTACAATTTTCTTGATGCGGGGGCCGAGCATTACTGGGACGGCTGCGGCATGAATGTGACGTGCTGGGGAAGTTATGGCTCACCGGTCAACACGACCGGGTTTGCAAAGCTGAGCCTGTGGTACAAAGGACTGTCGGCTGGCCATACGCTTTCCGTCAAACTTGCCACCGCCCCCGGTGAAGGAGCATACACGAACCCGGTTGAATGCGGAGGCCCGGCAACCCAGTGGACGAACGCGCAGATACCCCTCGCCCAATTTACCGGCGGAACCTATACCCCGTCGCAGTTGGTGGAAATAGCATTCGATGTTACACAGGATGGCGCGCATATGGTTGCGGCAAGCGTGCTTTTGGACGACATCGTGCTCACCAGCGGCGGCGCCGTGGCGGTTATTGACCGTCAGGGGGCGCTGCCGGACGGCGGCGCGGCAGTACACGTTGCGCCCCGCGATGGCCGGATGACAATGACGATCCTCGATACAAGGGGGCGGGTCGTCGGCTCATCGTGGCGGTTTGTACAAGCCGGCGAGTCAATAGACGCCGCACGGTTCTCACCGCAGCATGACGGCCGGGGCGTATATATCGTCAACCTCAACGGCGCCGGCATTCAGATGTCGCAGATGCTGCACCGTTGAAATCACCCAAAGAAAAGAACGACCGCATGGTCGGGAAAGGATGTCTGATATGATAAAGCGCAGTACTATGGTTTCATTTCTGTTCGCGGCGGCCTGTGCATATGCGGCGGAACCGACTACCGGCGGATGGGCCGGGCTGTCGTATAAGGACAAGCAGTTGAAATACGGCAAGTGGGAGATGCGGATGCGGCTTGCCGAGGGCGGCAACATGGTCAATTGTTTCTATCTCATTCAGTATCAGCCTGTCTGGCATGAGATCGACGTCGAGATACGCGGCAACGCTACGCATCATGTCGAGACATGCGTGCACATTTTCGACAACGAAACATGGTGGAAGGCCCCATGGCGATACTCCCACCATCCGGTGCCCGGCAACCTTGCCGAGGAATATCACACCTACGGTATTGAATGGACGCCGGATTACATAAGCTGGCAGCTTGACGGCTACGAGTACCGCCGGGCGGAATCGCTTGAAGATGGCACGATGCGCGACCGTACATTCAGCACTGGCGGCTCATCGATAGAAAATTATATGCGTGACACCATCGTTGCCGCCGATGCTAATTATGTCAAGGAGATGCAGCATGCCGTCATGCAGCTCGATTTCAGCCTGTGGATGGGGTGTGATTCGCGATGGTGCGGCCAATGGTCGACCGCGAATTGCGGAAAGGCGATTTTCGCAAGCTGGTTCCGGTATTTCAAATATCAGCCCGGCCAGGGCGTGGACGGTTCGGATTTCGTGCTCGAGTTCGCCGATAATTTCGATGGTCCGGAGTGGGACCTGACGCATTGGGACAACCCCAATCCCGGCGACATGGTTCTGAAGGACGGCAAGGCGGTTGCCACGATGAATTGCCGGGAACTGGGCACCTTGGGCAGCGGATTTCACGGGATAGTGCCGGTGGACGCCGAGGATGACGGCGATATGGAGGTGACTGCCCGCGGTTCGCGCAACGCGCAGGTGCGCGCTTCAACAGCAACGGTTACCGGCATTGCCGTAGGAGAGGTTTTTGACATACGCGGACGAAAAGTGGCGGCGATGAACAATGATGCGCTACCGGCGGCAGGTAAAGCGCTGACTAAGGGCGCGTATATCCTGCGTTGCGCGTCCAGCTCCGTATCCGCGGGGTCGCGGAGGATTCTTGTGCCGGGGTGAGTAATCAGAGCTGGTGCCCGGCGTAACCGCCTGCCAAAGAATCGTTCTGAGAAACAGGCTGCGGGCGCGGGAATAACCGGTAACATTCATTGAGGTGATGCGGGGCGCGTGGGGAGCCCACATCGCTTTTTTTCAGGGAAGGAACGGTGATACTATGCTGACCATGCCGCTTGACGGAACATGGAAAGCCTGCGGACTTAAGCCCGGCGAAGGGGAACGGCTCAAACTGTTCATGCTGCCGAAACTGTATACCGCATGGTTCGGCGCGGAAGTGCCGGGCGATATCCACACCGATCTGCACCGGGCCGGCCGGATACCCGACCCCTATATTCTCGACAATCTCGAGAAGTGCCGCTGGACGCATGACAAGGAATGGTGGTTTTTTACCTTTATTCCCTATGACGTCCGCTTCAAGAATTTCAGCAATTTTGAACTGCTTTTCGATGGGGTTGACGGCATTGCCGAAGCGTGGCTCAATGGTGAATATCTCGGCCGTATGGACAATTCGTTCAGGCGTTTCAGGTTCGATGCCGGAGCGGTTGTCGAGCCTAAGGGTAGTTCGCTGGTCGTCAGGATTCACGCCTGGAACGAGGACAAAAAGGCGTTTGCCGCCCAGCATGAGTACTGGGCAAGCCAGGATCCGGCGCGCGTGTTTTTCCGCCGGCCGCAATACCAGACCGGCTGGGACTGGGCGCCCGATTTCCCCTCGGTCGGCATCAGCGGCAATGTCACGCTTGTCGCGCACAACGGCGTGTATCTCGACGGCGTCCATGTTGTGCCTAAAGTCAATGGCGAAGTGCTGGTGCAGGCCGATGTGCACGGCAGTCCGCGCGACGGGAATGTAGAATGTATCCTTGAAGGCCACGGCGCCGGCGTCAGGCATACGCGCGCCCTCGACGGGAACCGGACATTCGCCTCCCTGCTCATTGAAAATCCGCAGGTATGGTGGCCCAACGGCATCGGCCCTCAGCCGCTCTACCACTGCACCGTGCGTCTGTATGAGGCCGGCGCGGTCGTCGACGAGCAGACGGTGCGGTTCGGCATACGGGAAATCGCCGATGTCGAGAAGCACGTCTCGAACGACGCGCTGTCGTGGCACCTCACTGTCAATGGGAAAGCGATCTTCTGCAAAGGGGCCAATATCGTGCCGTTCGATCTTTTCCCCGGTGCTATCACCCGCCAATGTATTCGTTCCCTGTGCGGCCGCATCCGGGAGGCCGGTTTCACCATGGTGCGCATCTGGGCCGGCGGCGTCTACGGCCCCGATTATTTCTACGATTGCTGCGACGAACTGGGGATTCTCGTATGGCAGGATTTCGCGTTCGCCAACGCCGATTATCCCCTGGACAGGGAAGACTGGCGGCGAAGCGTACGGGAGGAACTGAGCTGGCAAGTGCGGAGGCTTCGCAACCACCCGAGCCTGGCGGTGTGGTGCGGCTGCAATGAGAAGTCGATATTATGGAAGCGGCGGCAGGAGAAAAACATGGGTGAATGGAGCACCGAGATGCTTTTCACGCAGATTATTCCCGGCGTGCTGTGGGAACACGACGGTACACGGCCATATGTGGAAAGCAGCCCTCATTCGCGCACGGGCAGAGGCAATGACCCCTCGTCGGGAAACTCCCATACCAGTTCGTATCTCACATCGTATTTCGCCGATTCGTTCAATCTTCGCGAATGCCGAAAATACCTGCGCCCCGAAAACTCTATCAGCTCGTTTATTTCCGAGATGTTTATTATGGGCAGCCCCTGCCTGAAAACGCTTGAAAGAATGCTGACCCGGGACCACCTCTGGCCGCCCGACGACATATGGGCATACCGGTTCATGTGCGCGCCGGAGTTCGACGGCGGTGAGCGAAAGCCGTTCTACCGCTATCATCTTGAAGGCGTAAAAGCGCTGTATGGCGTCGAGCCCGCCGCAGCAGATGAGTTCGTCGCGTATTCCCAGATGCTTCAATACGAACTCTCGAAAGAGGAGTTTGAACACGCGCTCTGTTTTCAGAACCGCTGCGGCGGGTTTCTGTTCTGGATGCTCAACGACTGCTGGCCTATAGGGACATGGTCGATGATAGATTATTACGGCGTACCAAAACCGGTGTATTACGCGTTCAAGCGCCTGTGCGCTCCGCTCATTGCCGCGGTCACGGTTGACGGCGACGACTACTGTGCGTATGCGGCCAACACCTCCCCCGTCCGCCGCGCGGGCTGCCTGAACCTCGAATATCGCACCCCGGCCGGCGTGGTGCACGAATCGTACCGATTCGGCTTTACGGCCGAGCCGTTTTCTTCGGTCATGTGCCTGCGAATACCCAGGACGCAATGGAGCAAAAAGAGCGCGTTTGTCCATCTGACCGCAGAGTCGGATGGAACGACAATGGAAAATTTCTTCTATCCGGCGACATGGGAACTGTTGCGGCTCAAGGATCCGGGCCTGACGATACGCGTGGGACCGGTTATGCGGGACGAACATGGGTACCGGGCGGAAGTGACGGTCGCCGCCGGTTCATTCGCCCGCTTCGTCCATGTCAATCTCGAGCCCGCTGAATGCGCGGTATTCAGCGATAACTTTTTTGACCTTGTGGAAGGAAGTGAAAAGAAAGTGATTGTCGGCTCGTCGCGCCATTTTTCCGCACACGACATTACGGTCGCGCACCTGTTGACCCGGCGGAATGAGGCCGGCGGCCGCGGCAAAGAGCACAGCGCTCCGGTGGAAAAGCCGCACGAAAAGCGGCAGCCTCAGGAGGGGTGCGCGCACGCACGAAAGGAGGGAGAGCCCGTATGATAACCATCGGTTCGCAATATTTCCGCGCCCCGGCGCCGGCGCCTTCACAGTGGGAAAACGATATCCGCACAGCCAAGGCGCACGGCCTCGATTACCTGCGATTCTGGCTCATGTGGAATTGGTATGCCGCGGCCGAAGACACGTTTGACTTCAGCGATCTTGAAAGACTGCTCGACATCTGTGCGGCGCGCAAGGTCAAGGCTATCATGCTCATCAACCTAGAATCAGTGCCGGCCTGGCTGGTAAAAAAACACCCGGAAGCGGTGTACAAAGACGCGTTTGACCGTCTCTACCGCCCGGAATCGGTCGGCAACACGCCCGGCGGAGGTTTTCCCGGATTATGTTTTCATCACCGTGCCGTTGTTGATCACGCGAAACGGTTCGTCGAAGCGCTGGTGCGCGCCTGCGCCGGCCATCCGGCGGTCGAATGCTGGGAGCCGCATAATGAGCCGATGTTCGAGGCGGGAAGGTATAACGGCAATATGTACTGCTACTGCGGCGCCTCGATAGACGCTTTCAGGCAGTGGCTGAAGAAAAAGTATGGCGATATCGCCGCCCTCGGGAACAACTGGCGCAGAAAATACGGCTCATTCGACGAAGTCGAGCCGCCTCGGCGGAGGGGCATGTACAACGACTGGCTCGATTGGCGCATGTTTCAGCTCGAGTCGTTGATGGGGGCGCTTCGGTGGCGAATCGACGCCATCCGCAAGAACGATCCCCGCCACTATGTGATGATACACACGCGGGGCGGAGCGGGCATAACCCGCAACCTCGCCAAGGAAGGGATAGACGACTGCCGGATGGCCACGATGGTCGATAAATTCGGCACGGCGGCCTTTCCCCAGTGCGGTCCGGAGCACGAGTATTTCATCGCCATGAGCGCTGCGCGCTGCGCCGCCAAAGGCAAGGAATTCTGGATGGCCGAGCTTCAGGCCGGGCCCTACGGCATGGGCGTACACCGCAACGACGCGGAGCCGGTGTGCGAATTCTGCGGCTCGTCAACCATGGAGGCAACCATTGATAAAAAAGAGGGGGTTTTCGATCCAGGAGAAGTGACGTCCGAACGATTGGCGATGTGGTCCTGGTCGGGCGTGGCCCAGGGAGCAAAGGGCGTGATGTACTGGCAGTATCGCAACGAATCGTTCGGTCTCGAATACGGCTTCGGACTCACCAATCTCGACGGCACGCCTCACCGGAGGCTTGAGGCGGTCAGGGATTTTTCCCGGACGATTAAAAACCATGAATCGCTCTTTGACAATGCAGTGCTTCCGAAAAACGAAATCGCCATCGCCTGGGATCCCAAAAACGACATCGTGAATTGGACCGCGGTAGGATGCACCGACGCGGTCAAAAACAGCATCAAGGGCATCCACAAGGCGCTGTGGCATGCCGATTATCCTGTCGATATCGTGCGGCTGGACACGGATGTTGTCGATGATGATTTTTCGGCGTACAAGGTGATCTACCTGCCGTTTTCGCCGCTGATTACGCGGCCGTCGGCGGAGAAACTGAAGAAATTCGTGCACGCCGGCGGGACTCTTATCGCTGAAGGTTCGTCGGGGCAGTTTGTCGATGACATGGGCGTGTCGGCGGTTGTGCCGGGCAACGGGCTCGATGAGCTGTTCGGATGCCGGCGGGACGATATCCGTACCATGCACCACACGTTAATCCCGCGTCTCAAGCTGGCCGGCCTGACGCTGAAAACGCGCATGCACAAGGAAACCCTGTTGCCGCTCAATGGCGCACGGGTTATCGGATGGTATACGACAGGCGAGGCGGCTGTGGTGGAGAACAGGTACGGCACAGGAAAGACCGTGTATTTCGGCACCAATCCTTTCCTTTCTTATGCAGTCGATTCGGATCGCGCGCTGCTGTCGTGGATTACGCGCATCCACAAAAATATCAGGCGGCCGGCTTTTACCGACAAACCGGATGTCCTCTCACGGATGCTTCTCAGCGGCGATAAGCGCATTCTGTTTGTTTTGAATACGACGCCGGAGGCCGCCGGCGTCATTGTCACCGTGCCGCTTGACGGATCAAAAGTTCCTGCGGTCAAGGAGATCACGGACAACGAACGGGTATCTTTCCGCATATCAGGCGGCGCTCTGCGCCTGAGCGTAAAAACCGGTCCGTACGGCACGCGGGTGTATATCATCGGATAATTCTACCCTTTACGCGCTCCCGATAAACCTCAATTCCACAAATAGGGGGGGGGCACTGCGGTCACTCATTTAACCTACATTCCGCAGTTGGGGTGGATGCGAGGCTGTAAGATGTTGAGATGATACGGGGTGAAGGCGGCGCAGGGCATATCAACAAAGTGATATGTCCACGCCGCCTGAAGCGCTAGAGCGCTCAACAGATTTTCACTCCGTTCATACGGGTAAGGCATACCGGCCTTCGGCTGAAATTATTCGTCTCCATTGCCCATTGCAGCCGCAGCGCCGCATTGAGCCTGTCGAAATGCGCCGCATCCAACTGCGGAATGTAGGTTCACGCAGTATGAGTCGGCAGACCGCCGCTAAACCTTGAGCAGCGCCTGCATCAGTATCGCGGCAACAAGCGACAGAATCGCGTAGAATTCCGGGAACGCGGCCAGGATAATGGTATTGCCGAATACGTTCTGTCCCGACCCGATTGCTGCAATGCCGTTGGCGCAGACTTTCCCCTGGAAAATGCCTGAGACAAGGCATGCCAGGCCGACCGCCAGGCCGGCGCCGAACACGACCGAACCCTGAAACAGCGTATAAGTGGGATTCACCAGGCCGTTATACAGGAAAAATCCCACAAACCCGTAGAGCCCTTGAGTGCCGGGCACGGCGGTGAGAATCATGCCGCTGCCGAAGATTTCGGGCCTTTTCTTGATCGCGCCCAGTGTTGACATACCGACAATAGCCGTGCCGACCGCGGATCCGCATCCGGCCAGGCCGACCATGAAACCAAGACCTATCAATGCCAGAATGTATCCCATAACGCACTCCTCCTTATAAAATGAAAAAATGGGTTACGATTGTACTGCTGTCCGGTTACCCGGCGCCGACAGCGGCCTGTAGACCCTGCCTCCGCCCTTAAACCCGATATTACTGTAAAATTCGACAAACGTCAGACGAAGCGGGTGCACGAACGCGCCAATCGCCGACAACCCGATATTTATCGCATGTCCGATAATCAACAGAAGCACGGTCACCATCGCCATGGGTGTTGCCCATTCCGGCTTCCCGTCCTTCAGGATAAACATGAACGCTATCTGGTTGAACGCCGCGCCTAAAAGTCCGCCCGAAAGCCCTAGTGCAAACAGGCGCAGGTACGACAGAAGGTTGCTGATAAGCCCGCCGGCAAGTTGATACAGCTCCCAGAGTCCCATGAGCGGCCGCCAGAATATTTTCAGGCTGGGATTGTTGAAAAGCAACAGAAGCGCCACGCCGATCCACACCATTGCCGGCCCCGTAACAGCCGGGAAAGCAGTCAGAAAGGCGCCGATACGAAGCGGCCCGATGATGAGCGCATTCATCCCAAGGTCGAGAAAGTTGACCTGCGCGCCCCACACAATCAACCCTGCGAGGATGAGCATGGTTGCAACCGGCATTATTCCTGCCTGCCATCCCCCGTTGCGGAACTGGTTCACCGCCTTGAGCGCCATACCCAGAAGCACCTGTACGACACCGAGCACCAGCGCAAACGCCATCATGGGAAATACCGGCCCCCGGGCGGTCTGCACCTGGCCAAGCGGCGAAAAAATCTCCGCTCCGGCCGGCACAAGACTCGTGCCCGGCGGTATGCCGGGTCCGCCGAAAATCGTCGTCCCGAAAAACGAATTAAGAAGCACGCCTGCTACGGCGGTCGATATTCCCAGCATGGTAACCATGATACACAGTCCCCGCCTGCCAGGCTTTGCCCGCGCCGCCATCACCGCGCCACAAGCGGTGACAATAAGGCCGTAACCCAGGTCTCCCAGGCACAGCCCGACAAACAGCATGAAAAAAGGCGCAAAAAACGGCGTTGGATCAATTTCGAAATACGACGGAAGCGAATAAATACCGGTTATTGTCTCGAACAGCCGGGAGAATTTGTCATTGCGAAGCACGACCGGCACATCATCGCCCGGCGATGGCGCCTCAATTGAGTACCATGCGGCAAATGAATCCATGAGCCGCCGCACCTGCTTTTCCCTGTTCGCCGGGAGCCATCCGCTTAGCGCCAGCACTTTTCCACCTGCAGTTTCCCGCATGCTCAGCCGCGCTTGTTCAAAGAGCTGATCGTGCGAAAGCTTTTCGACAAGCCCCGACACCGCGTCGATATGCGCCGCCAGCGCGTCGCGCTGCCGTGCAATGTCCGCCGCCCGTGTCTTTTTTTCCTCGACCGCTTTTTTCGCCTCGCCAAGCGACTGCCGCGGCAGCGCCACCTCCTCGGCGTCAACCTGCAACCGCGCTTCCCCGCGCTCCACCAGCACGAACCTGACATGCGTCTTGTCGCGCGATACGATTTCGACGGCGGGATCTTTTATGTCAAGGCGTTCAAATTTCTTTACGGTCGTTTCGAAAAATCGCACCCGTATTCCTGCCCGGGCAAGGCGTTCGACCGCCTGGGGCGAGAAATCGCCCCACGGCTCAAGCGCCGCGATCTCCTTGCCGAGCGCCGTCAATTCCTGAAGAACGGCTTCCTGCTGCGCTTCGAGCGATTCATACCGTTCCACGATACTCCACGGGTCGCTGCACGGCGCCGCCGGCTGCGGCCTGCGAGCCGCCGCTATCCTCGCCAGCGCTTTTGCCGCCCGCTCGGCGCGCCGGATTTTTTCGGCAAGCGCGAGCGCTTCGCCGGCAAGTTCTCCCTCCCGCTCGGTCAC
>Ga0129299_1002738_pt1 | contig 11614 bp, 6 predicted proteins | sample ConPoolayeCmetaG_FD_94477 | JGI IMG/M metagenome (GOLD analysis project Ga0129299, IMG submission 94477) | Hot spring microbial mat communities from California, USA to study Microbial Dark Matter (Phase II) - Cone Pool mat layer C metaG ... | reverse complement strand
TCCAGCTCATCGCCGCCGGCGAGCGAGCTTATCGCGCCTTCGTCGATATGCATGTCTTCGCGCCTGTCGATATGATCCACCTGGCCGTCCTTAATCCACAGCACGCGGTCGGAGTTGGAGAGCATTTTGTGGTCGTGGGTTGCGGTTATGATGGTTACGTGACGTTCAGTGGAGAGTTGTTTTAAGAGCGCGATGATATCTGCGCCGGTCTTGAAATCGAGATTGGCCGTCGGCTCGTCGGCAAGAATAATCGTGGGGTCGTTAACAAGCGCACGGGCGATTGCCACGCGCTGCTGCTGACCGCCCGACATTTCACCGGGCCGGTGATGCAGGCGGTGGCTCAAACCGACCAGTTCGAGGCAGCGTTTGGCAGCCTCATCGGCTTTGGCGTCGCTTGCGCCCGTGAATACGTGCGCAAGCGCCACGTTTTTCAGCGCGGTGAGCGACGGGATCAGGTTATAGGATTGGAAAATATAGCCGATGTAGTTGCCGCGCACATACGCGAGCTGGCGGCTCGACAGCTTTGTCAGATCAAGCGGGCCTATCTGCACGGTGCCGGCGCTTGGCCGCTCCAGGGCGCCGATCATGTTGAACAGCGTGCTCTTGCCCGAGCCCGACGGCCCCATGATTGAGAGATATTCGCCGTTGAAAATATCTACGCTGATATTGCGCAGCGCATATACTTCTGACCGGCGCAGCTTGAACACCTTGGTGACGTTGCGCACCTTGATGAGCACCTCTCCCTGGGGCGTGTCTTTTATTTCGTCCGGCATAGTCTTTTCACTTTAAAAAAGACGCACGGCCGTGCGTCTTTACATAGTTTATATTAAAAAGGCAACTGAAACACGCTCTTTATCAGAAACGTTATCCCGATACACAACGTGGTCAAAAGTCCCATCCCGCAGCTGAATCCCGCGGTCACCACCGGCACATACTGGCGCCATCGCAGTTTCAGTCTGCGCTGGAAATAATACCGGCCGATAAGCGCGCCGATAAACTGCGGAATCACCACATGCGGCCATGTCTGTCCCAGGCCGCGGATAATGCCGTAAATAAGAAAAATCGGCATTCCCAGGGCGGACGTACAAGCGAATCCGCCGAGTCCCGCCGCAAATCCTGCCAGGATAAACAGCGGCCTGAATGCCTTGTCAAACAACGAATAGCCGCCCATGGTCGCCGAGAACATGATACACTGCGTCTCGGCATACATCTCCCACATCTGCTGAGCATACGGATACTGGGGGCTGGGAACCGGCGCAAGACCCCAGATGAAATTGGCAAAGAACAGACCGCTGACCAGCACGATCGGCGTCAGCACGATAATGGCCTTCCATTTGCTCCAGAACGACGTGCCAGCAAGCTCGGCCTGGCGATAGCCCACGACCGCCGAGCCGTAATTGGCTATCGGAACCGGGAGAAACCACACTTTCACGCCCTTGTATCCCGATAATATGAACGCCGCTTCACGGATAAGCGGCACAGTAACCGTATCGCCCGCTATTCCCTCGAGCCGCGCCGTCACATAGCTGATAAGCGGCGTGTAGACAAAACCGAAGAAAAACATGACGACCATGACGCCCCGGTGCCAGTCGATAAGCCACCCGGATACCAGGATATACATCATGGTGGCGATAACATAGACCGCAAGGATATAGGCCGGCCTGATATCGCCGCGGCCCGCCGGGATGTCGGCGCTCCAGGCCTTGCGCAGGCCTTCTTTTTTGCCGCCCCCCTCTTGTTGAGAACGCTTGCGGGCGATATTGATTGTGGAGATGAAGCCGGTGACGAATATCGCCAGCGAAATGCCGACGGTAAAGCTGAAATAGAAATCGATATTGTTTTTAAACAGCGTGATGACCGTGGTATCTCCCGGGCTCCAGGTGGTCAGGATATCGAAATGATAGAGGATCGGATTCATGATAAAGGTGCATATAAGCCCGATAAAGCTGCCCACCATCGAGTAAAACGGCAGCACCATCCCCATCATCACCTGGCCGAAATCAAACGAAAGGCCCGTGGCAACCGCGGGAAGAAAATTCTGGGTTTTCTGCGTCCAGTCGACGAACGGTATGGGGAAGATGAGGATGGGTTTTTCCAGAAGCGCGCCGGTGATGGTCGGCAGCCCGATATAGACAAGGCCGAACACCAGCCCGAGGGCGCCGCCGATTGAAAATACGCGCCACCGCCACGACCGCGCTTTTTCGGTTTCGGCGTTAAGGTCGCGCGCCGCCTGCTTCTCTTCCTCCTGCTCCTCGCTGAGCGCAAGGATTCCCTGGGCGCCCACCGTGGCCATGGGAAAGGGCAGTTTCTCGATATCGCTGGCGAAGCGGAACAGGCCGTACCCGAGAATCGTATTCGTCAATCTGCTCATGAATGTGTGAAACGTCACCAAAAGAAGCGCAGGTATCCACCGCGCATGGAACAGCGTGCGCTTGGCGAGGATATCGGCGTCGTTGGGCACGAACCAGTCGGGTATTTTCTCGGCGATGCCCCATGCCTGGGCGGCGTTGGACTGCGCGAAAAACTGGTTCCACAGCACGCCTTCGAACGGCAGGAACACGGCCTGGCCCGCAAGGAACCAGAGAATGAATATTTCCGCCTTCTTAAGCGACTTGTTCGCCCGCCGCGCCACCTCGATAAAGAGTATCACCGTCACCCACTGGGCAGCAGGCCCGATGCCGATGCCCGCAAGAAGGTTCATGTACATCGAGCCCGGCACCATCATGAACGCCACGAACAGCGCGCCGATAAGCGCCGGCCACGTAAACCCGTCCTCGAACGTCGAGGGAACTTCCATCAAGTCGCGGAATTCCCGCAACCCATCATTCTCTTTCTTGTTTTTAAAACCAAGCATCGCTTAGCCTGTTTCGGATTTTGAATTTTGGATTTCCAATTCCGCCTTTTCCTCCGTCTCGCCCAGCGCCTGCAGGGTCCGCATGCGGTACGATTCCATCACTGCCGGCGACAGGGTGCGCCACAGCAGGAACTGCTTGCGCAAATCCCTGATAAACACCTTGTTCGCCCGTTTCCAGTCGGGAACCGAGCCGCTGGTGCGCACCGCCCGCACCATCACCTCGTCGATACCCGGGATTTCCGATGGCGCGGCCATGATGGTAAAATCCTGCGCGATACCCAGGTCAAAGGGGGCAAGCGACACATGCGCGGCAAGCTGTATATTGCCGCTTTTCGCATCACGCGACACTTTGACGTTCTGCGCCGCAAACAGCCCGAACCCCGCATCGTCGTGCTCCCCGAAATGCTCCGATAAAAAGCTCACGACGCCGGTGATATCATACGACGACACGGTGAAGGGGAATGTCATTTCAAGCTTGTCGCCCACCGGCGCCGGCATCTTCCAGGTGCGCTGAACGCCGGGATTGGCGCTTCCCGACGCCTTGATTGCCGGATAGATAGCCGATACCAGCACCGTCGCCATGACGATCGCGATAGCCGCCAGGGAATTGGTGGACGAAAAGTTTATTGACGCCTGCTGAATATAGCCCATTTCCGCCAGACGCGATGCGGCAAGGCCGAGCCCCTGAGCTAGAAGCATGCCGCCCACGCCGCCGATAATCGCATAGACCGCTGCCTCGGCGAAAAACAAAAATCCGACATGGCCGGGCGAAAGGCCCAGCGCGCTGAACGTGTAAATTTCACGCTGGCGGTCGGTGATGCTTCCCAGGAGCGTGCCGAAAATAATCAAGCCGCCCAGCACAACCGGTATGAGAAGGGCAAAGCCGCCGGTCACATCCGCAAGCCTCGTAAATACCATCCGCTGGACGCCCTCGCCGCCGCGCGCCCACAGGGGAAGCGCAGTCAGTTCGGCAAGCCGCTGTCCCTCCTCGCCGGTTTCAACCCCGCTGCCGCTATAAATTGAAATCGTATGCAGCGTTCCTCCCTGCCGCCTGACCGCATCGGCGGAAGTAATGGCCACCTGGTTGGCGCTCAGCCGCATGAAATCCCGCTGAGCCATCTCCGCCACCCCCCCCGTCACCGTGGCGGCAGGCGTCGTTTTCTCCACATTCACCGCCTTGTAGGTGACGTCCTGGAAATCCACCGGCAGTACGCTCTTGCCGTCAAGGTTTTTCAGCCGCTGCACCTTGTTGACGTCGAACGTTCCGGCAAAACACATACGGTACCCGTTCACCAGAAGCGTATCGCCGGGACGAAGATTGAGATAGTCGCGCATGATTGAGGGCAGGAACACGCCGTTGTCCCTCAGCGCCGCAATCTTTGCCGCCATCGAATCGCCTTCGAATATATCCGCCAAATCGTCCCAATAGGCAAGTTCATCCGGGGGCACCCCCATGATCCCGTCGACAAAAATCTCCTGCACGGCGTCGGTGCGCGAAATGCCGAACGGCGTGTCCTCGCGCGCAATTTTCGCCTTCCACCACTGGGCGGCAGTCAAACCACCTCTCCCCTCGCGGCCGTATATCAGGCGCAGCACATCCGGGTCAAGCTTGCCGTAATCAAGCCGCCGGATAAAAAACGACGCTTTCATGCCGCTTGCCGCAGGCCCTTCGTAGAAAATGCGCACGCCAAGCTTGCTGGCAAACGACGAGAAGCACAGGATGGTGAAGGTCAGCATGACCACAGTTACGCAGGTAAGAAACGTTCTCACCGGCCGGCGCCGCATGGTCGACATGCCCATGTTCACCGCCGCTATCATGGTACCCATCCGCGATATCTCCGAACTGTGCACGCTTGCCGCGCGTCCCTGGAACGCCATCAGCTCGGTGCGGAATTTCCGCATCATGATGTAGATCACCAGCGAGGTCAGCAGGATGATGGTAAAAGCGAGGAATACGATGATGGGCGTTGAGGCGATCTGGAAGCCCGGATGCATGAAATACATAAGGATAAACGTCGCGAGAAACGCGGCGGCGAATCCGGCAAGGCGCGTGTACACGCTCGTGGCGCATACCAGCAGGCGTTCGAGGGCGAACGCAAACGGAATGGCCAAAAGAAGCAGTATCACCACCGCCCTGATAAGGTCGTCCATGACCATGCGCAGCGGATAATACACCAGCCGCGAAAGCGCGCTGCTCTGCGCGAATGAGGCAAGACGCACGGCAAGCGAATCGGCGCGATTGGCTTTTTCAAAAAGTTGCTTTGCGCGGCTGTGCAGCACCTCCAGGTCGACATTCATCACGCCTTTTGACCTGAGCAGACTCAAACGGCTTTCGTTGAGATTCCACATGTCCGACGGCGTCATGCTGTCGACCGGTATCGAGCGCGTGAAGCGGCCGATCGGATATCCATTCCCCGTGGGCTTCTCCTGGTTTGGCGCCAGGAGTACGGCGCCGAACGGCTGAAAAATTTTAATATTTGAGCTGACGTCGTGGGGATGCAGGCAGAAGAAGGAAAACATTTCAAAGGCGTCGCACAACGAGCGGTCCTGCCTGAAAGAGGCGTCGCTTGCCCCCCGCAGAATCTTTGTCTGCTCGGTCAATCCATTGACCGGCTGGGGGCACCAGTATCCACGCGCCGGAAACATATTCACCGCCAGCATCATGCCGAGCGTTGTCTGATTCGTCATGCCGGTGAGCTGCCCCAGCGAATCGAACATCGCCGCGCACATGGTCATTCCGTTGGCGTTTTCGGTAAAATGGTCGTTTCTCACGCTGACCACGCCGAAACGGCCGTTTGCGTCGATGCGCGCAAAGACGTAACGGTTGAATGCCGGAATGATATTTTCGATTTCCCCGTTCGACCATACCCCGCCCCATTGCCGCGGCCAAAACACCATCACGGCGTCAGACGCCGGCCTATCCTCGGCAAGGCTTCCCGACACCCTGACGCCGGCATAGTAACCCGTCGAGCGTCCGCCGCTCCACCGCGGGTAGCGGCAGAACGACACATCAGAGAATACGCGCGGCAGCGATATGTCCTCTTCACAGGCGACCGTGTGCAGAAGCCGCGTCGCTTCGGCCGCCTGGCGGCGCAGGCGCTGCCATCGAAGATTGGCAAGATTGTCCGCAGGATGCCCGTCGCGCCGCCGCGCATCGTGATAGGTCATCATGACGAGGTTATACATCCCGTAGATTCCCGCCACATGGTTCGCATCGGTAAATTTTCCCGGGACATACCGGGCGGTAATCAGCGGGTCCTTGAGCGCCTCGGCCTGCAGAAGATTCGGCGGGGGAAGTTTCCGCGCCGCGCTTCTCAGCGCCTTGAATACCGACGGGTAGAAGCCGGCGTTGTCGGAACTGGGCGCCGTGTAGAAATTCTTCAAGAGATCATCACGCGCCGCCACCGGTCCCCAGCACGGCCCTTCGCCGGAAAAGTTATACGCCGCGTGCAGCACGATCCAGCGCCCTCCCAGTTTCCCGCGCAGCGCCCGCTCCTGGTCATCAATGCCAAGCCGCTCAGTCAGCTCTCCGTGCGATACGCCAAGCTGCTCCATAGCCGCGCGCCGCAGCGTATTCCAGATATTCTTTTCTATCCTCCCCGGCGCCCCGTCATCGAGCGCTCCCAGCGCTTCGTTCCACTCATCGAGCTCTTTCTGGAGCCGGTCCGAAGTCTGAATAAAATCCGGGGCATCGCGCTCCTGCTTCGGCGTTCGAATGCGCAGGGCAATAAGCTCCTGATTCAGGTCGGAATATATGGTATACGCCGTATTCATCAGCATCTTCACCGCCGCGTTCTGCACCGCCGACTGCCCCTGCAGAAGCCGGGCGGGATCGCGAAGCGCCGAAAGCAGCTCTTCCACATGCCTGTGCTGTTCGCGGTGCTCGGACCACAACTGCTGTGACAGTTTATCCTTGCGCATCAGCGCATCGTAAAATTGCCGCGCGCCCTCATGATACAGTGCGGATGCGTCGAAAAATGCGAACACGACGTCACGCCGGGGACGATGGTGCGCAAAATAGCCGGCCGCCTCAATAAGCGCCGCAACGTTCGCCGCGCCGCGGGCGCCCTCCGCTGCATGCGGCACCTCGCCCCACGAATCCACATTCGCCGACAGCACCATCATTTCAGGCTCGGGCCTGTCGGATGAGAAATGGGGGTTGGTTCCCGGAATATATGCAATGACGTTTCGCGCAGTCGATTTCACCCACCGTGCATGGCTGACAATGGTCGCGCGGGGATGATCGGCGCGCAAATCGATCCGCTCAACGCTTTCGGGGGGCGCATACAGACGCACAATATTGGCGGGAATATTGACGGCGCGCGGATACAACGGGGTCGCTTCGTTGCTTCCTATAAAAATAACCGCCTGGGCGCCGCAGGCAAATGCCCGCCGCCATGTATCGCCGCATCCGTATTCCAGCGCCACGATGGCATTCTCGACATTTTTGGACCCGTATTCCCACAGCTCGCCATTGCCGGCGTAGATAAGTGGTCCGGAGATGCCCTCCGGGCCGGTGACCGGAGGAAGCTGCAGATCGGGACGCGCCATGAGAAGCGGAACGGTAACGCTGTCGACGGTCAGCTCGCAGCGTATCGCCTGCAGCGTCCATGTCGGCACATCCAGCACAAACACATCGTTGATTCCCATCCGGCGGAGCCGGCGCTCGATATACGCCATCGCCTGCCGCCCTTCAGCCGAGCCGGCGAGGCGATGCGGCGTGGAAACCAGCACGGTCAGGTCGCTCAAAAAGGCGTCGGAAGCCGGCAGTGCGGCAGTGGGCTCTCTACCATGTGCCAGGGCGGCCACACCGGCCGCCAGCGCTATGGATTTGATAATGCGCGCCGTCCTCACTTCGTGCCACCAATCTTTCCAACGCGGATATCAAGGTTCTTGCGTTCCTCGATTTTTCCAATACGGCCGTCTCGTATCCACACCATCCGATCGCAGACATCAAGGAGTCGCAGGTCGTGCGTCGCGCAGATGACGGTTACGCCGCGTTCACGGCTGATTGTGCGCATGATGTCCAGGATTTCCGCGCCGGTGCGCAAATCAAGGTTGCCCGTCGGTTCGTCGGCCAAAAGAATCATCGGATTGTTGCACAACGCCCGCGCAATGGCCACACGCTGCTGCTGACCGCCGGACATCTCAATGGGCCGGTGCTGCCAGCGGTCGGCAAGGCCCACCAGATCGAGAAGCTCCATGCCCTTGCGATGCGCATCCTCGGGCGTCACACCCGCAAATGACATGGGAACGGTGACGTTTTCGAGCGCGGTCATATACCGTATCAGGTTAAATGTTTGAAAAATATAGCCGATTTTGCGGCACCGCAGAAACGCAAGCTCAACCGCATTGAGCTGCGCGATATCCACTTCGTCGATAAGCACCCGTCCTTTGGTCGGCCCGTCAAGCGCTCCCACCATGTTGAAGAACGTGCTCTTGCCGGATCCTGAGGGACCGAGAATGGCGATGAATTCGCCGCGAAATATCGCGATATCGACGCCCCGAAGAGCATGCGTGACCGCCTCCCCAACCCCGTAGCTCTTCTCGAGCCCGATGGTGCGGATAATGACCGCCTTTGATGCGCTGCTCTTTTTCATTTATTCCACCCGCATGGCTTCCATGGGCGCGAGCCGGGCCGCGGTCCACGAGGGCCATGTCGCTGCCAGACCGGCGATGGCAATACCCATGACAAACGATATCAGCGCAATCAGTAGCACGTCAACGGCAGGCAGCGATTCGAATACCAAGCCGCCGTACCCCGCAACCGCACGCAGCATGGAAAGTATGACGCCCAGAACCACCCCTGCCGCGCTTCCCACAACGCCCTGCATCATCGCCTCAAAAACAAACAGCACCATAATAAATTCATCCATCGCCCCCAGACATTTCATGGTCGCTATCTCGTTGAACCGGTCGGTCACCGACATGAGCATGGTATTGCTGATGCCCACGACGCACACGAGAAACGACACCAGGATAAGCCACAGCGTGCGGGGGGGAAGCGAGAAAAGACCCGCGCGGCGGTACGGTTTTTCGTCACCGACTGTTTTCTGAAGGATAACGGTGCGTTGATGCTCCTCTGCAAGAGTCCTGAGCCGTTTTCCGTCCAGCCCAGCCTCCCTGCCCCCATAATGTGCGATTGCCGACGCAATCCTGTTCGCTCTCCCCTTCGTATGCATCCATTCGACACATCGCAGCAGGTTAAGATCCGATTGCGTGATTCCCATGATACGCGCGACAGCGGTTCGCGCTTCCGGTTGTTCAAGCACCATCCCAAGGCGCTTGATACTGATATCATCGGCCGCCTGGCGGGCAAGATGGGCCGCATCGGCGTCTGGTATCACGAATCCGGCGTCGCGCAGAACCTGCCTGAACGTTCCGTCGCTTTTTACAAAGGCTTCCTGAAGCGAAACCGTATCGAGAATTTTCTGCACCCGGCTATATGCCGAGCGATGGCCTTGCCGGATACGCTCCATCAGCTCGTTGACCCGCGGCAAATCGCCGGCAACAAGATTCCACAGCGCTTGGCGGCCGCCCATGGGCGTCTGGAGCTTGAGCTGCCCGGTTAGAATGATAAATTCTTCGAATCGCCGCGGGTCCCGGAGTTGTTCCGCAAGAGTCATCGGATCGCTATCAGCCAGTAATACGGCGCGGGAAGAACGCGGGATGGCGTCAAAATACGAGTAAAAAACCCTGAGCCTGCCGCAGATATTTTTCAACGAATCCATTTCGCCGTCACTCAATCGGCCCCATGCCGCATACTCGGCAACCGCGCTGGAATTACCGCTGATAATATTATCAAAAATAATCTGGTGGGGATCCGGGGCCGTAAGACGTGAAATCCACTCCCCGAGCATCCGCGACTCCTTGAGCCGGTTAGAGGCATAATATTTTGCGTCGTTGGAAATAATGCCGTAAAACAGCACGTAGGACATGAAAGCCACGGCAAGGGTGAGTATCAGCACCGTTATCGCCGAGCGCGTCATCCGGTAATACATGCTCGTCAGGCTGAGACTGAACGCCCGCGCAGGACCAAGCCGCACCGGATCTTTCACTTCAATAGGCTTCACCGGCCGCTCTCCTTTGCCGTCCAAGCCACCATCACAATCAATCCCCGCCGGGTCAGGCTTTTGAGAAATTCAAGCACACTCACCCGCGCTTCGTGGAAACTCACCCGGTACCTGTCGGCAAACAGTTCGATAATCTCCTCGGTGCTTTTCGTCCCGTCACAGGCATCCCACACCGTCCGCCCCATCCTGTCCAGCGCAACCGCTCGGTGCGTGCGAAAGGGAAAAAAAATAGAAAATGGAATTCTCATATACCAGCGCTTTCTTAATGGTACGCGCAGCACCGTCTCCTCGCCGGTGTCGCGAACGCATTCCACCGATTGATTGCGCACCGGAACCGCCGCCAGCAGGTCATCGAGCGCTATGCGACGATCGGGATTTATTGGTACGGTGTCCATCGGCACTCTCTTCAGAGACGCACGCTGTGCGTCTCTACTGATCCGTGCGGCCGCCGCAGCAATTGACCTGAACCATATCAACCAACATATCGGCGCCGGCCCTCCCCATAATCATCACCTGGTACAGCGCCTTACTGTCCGGGCAATGCCAGGCGATATCGCTGCGCACCCGACGCCTTCCCATAAGCCAGCGTGGATGGAAACGCCGTTCTTTTCCTGTAAAGACACATGCCTCGTGCTGTCCGCGTTTACTGATTGTATACGTGCCCACGGCATTGTCCACCTGCTTTTTCAGATAATGATCCAGATGCCCGTCAAACCAGCCGTCGACGGCTCCAACCCGTGTCACCGCCGCCGTTATCCCGTCATGCTCAAAACTCATAGTCACCCGGCCCGGCCTCACGTCCGCGGCGCACAGGCGCCACTGCGACGGCAAAAGGAAATCGAGGCGGAAGGCTCTCCACCGCATTGTTTTCGCATCTCGTTGGGCGGTGCGGAAGCTCTCAAGAATCCGTCCCTCCAGCGCCTCCTCCCGGCCCTCCGGCCAGGGAATCGCAACATCCACCCATCGCCGCCATCGCCGGTCATACATCCCCGCCCGTGTCACAACGAAAGGACCTGTTATGCGGCGATAACAAGTAAACGGGCCGCACTGGAATACGTCTTCCAGCTTGCAACCGGGATTCTCTTTCAAATCGCGACTGCGGAAATCTTCGAAAATCCTCTTTTCGTCCGGCGGCGACGCGCATTCGGTCCACGACAACTGCATGCGCTGGCGGCGGCGGTCAACCATGATGAGGCTGCCGGCGTGCTGATTGACGGAGTGGCGCACTATCTCCCAATCGGCGGGAACGTGTATCTGCATGCCAAGCCACTCAATTGTCTGTAAATCGCTGCGCATTTCTTTCATCTGAAGTGAAGGAAAATATACTGCGCGGTGGTAAATTTCATTAAAAAACACTCTTGAGAGTACCGAGTTCTTCCGAAGGATCAGAAATTTACAGAAAATCGCCGCTCTTGGCGTAGAAAAAGTGCCACAATCCGTATGATTTCGAGAACTCGGTACTCTCAAAAACACAGATACATACTCGAAAAAAACCGGATTAATTTAATGAGTGTCGAATGTTCAAAGCCAAGTGTTATTTTCACACTGACTCGATAAGGGAAAATAGTCAACAACCACGGGCAAAGCCCGTGGCCTGGGATTCCGGCCATAGGCCGGTAAGACCAGGTCGGCACGATAGTGCCGAATTGTTGACATGTGCTCCACGGCCAGAGGCCGTGGTATCAGC
>Ga0129299_1002737_pt1 | contig 11617 bp, 8 predicted proteins | sample ConPoolayeCmetaG_FD_94477 | JGI IMG/M metagenome (GOLD analysis project Ga0129299, IMG submission 94477) | Hot spring microbial mat communities from California, USA to study Microbial Dark Matter (Phase II) - Cone Pool mat layer C metaG ... | reverse complement strand
GTTGAGCACACCCATCACCACAAAGGGCTTGGCGTCGAGCATAGCGAGCGATGGGTGGCGTAACGGTTCCGTCATAGTATACAACGAGGCATATCGGCGATGTGTATCGGCGTATCACCGAACCAAAATATTGGAGTGATGGAGTAATGGAGTAATGTAATTGCCATCGGGTTATTTTAAAGATCGAAACCCTTACCAACACTCCACTCCTCCATCACTCCATTACTCCATAGATTTCTTTTCCGCCTCCGCATTGGCCGCCGTGGTCTGCCGCGGCTGGAGCGGCGGGGGCGTGCGCGTCTTTTTCGCCTTTTCGAGCGGCTCGCCTTTAATCACCTTCAGAATCTCTTCGCGGTCGAGCAGCTCGTGCTCAAGGAGAGCCTGCGCCAGCCGTTCGAGCTCGTCGCGGTGCTCGGTAAGAATTTTGCGCGCGCGTTCGAGCTGTTCGTGTATGATCCGCTGCATCAGGCGGTCGATTTCCTCCGCGGTTTTGTCTGAGTAGTCGCGGTGGCGCGCGATCTCGCGTCCCAAGAATATCTGCTCGTCTTTTTCCCCGTAACTGAGCGCGCCCAGCTCGTCGGTCATGCCGAAATCGCACACGATGCGGCGCACCAGGTCGGTCGCCTGCTTGATGTCGTTGGCCGCGCCGGTCGTCTGAACGCCAAATATCATCTCCTCAGCCACCCGGCCGCCCATCATGATGCAGATCCGGTCGAGCAGGAACTGTTTCGTATAGCTGTGCTTGTCTTCTCCGGGGAGCGAGAAGGTGACGCCGAGCGCGCGGCCGCGGGGGATAATGGTAACTTTATGCAGGGGGTCGGCTTCGGTGCAATAGATATTGCAGATGGCGTGGCCCGCTTCATGAAAAGCCGTGTTTCGCTTCTCTTTTTCGGAGAGTACCATGCTCTTGCGCTCGACACCCATGAGCACCTTGTCCTTCGCCTCCTCGAAATCGAGCATCGTGACATGCTCCTGGCCAAAGCGCGCGGCCATGAGCGCCGCCTCGTTGACTAAGTTTCGCAGATCGGCGCCCACGAATCCCGGCGTGCCGCGCGCGATGGTGGTGAGGTCGACGTCAGGCGCCAGCGGTATTCCTTTCGTGTGCACCTTCAGAATCCCCTCCCGTCCGTGGACGTCAGGCATGTCCACCACCACCTGGCGGTCGAACCGTCCGGGCCTGAGAAGCGCCGGGTCGAGCACGTCGGGCCGGTTGGTGGCCGCGATAAGAATCACGCCGCTGTTCTCTTCGAATCCGTCCATCTCCACCAGCATCTGGTTGAGCGTCTGCTCCCGCTCGTCGTGTCCGCCGCCCAGCCCCGCTCCCCGCTGGCGCCCCACCGCGTCGATTTCGTCGATAAATACGATGCAGGGCGCATTTTTCTTTGCCGTATCGAACAGGTCGCGCACGCGCGATGCGCCCACGCCGACGAACATCTCCACGAAATCAGAGCCGCTCATCGAGAGGAACGGCACGCCGGCCTCGCCGGCCACGCAGCGCGCCAGAAGCGTCTTGCCCGTGCCCGGCGGCCCCAGAAGCAGCACGCCCTTGGGTATTTTTCCCCCCAGGCGGTTGAATCGTTTCGGATCCTTGAGAAACTCGATGATCTCCTGCAGCTCCTGCTTCGCTTCGTCAACGCCCGCCGCGTCGGCGAACGTATTTTTCGGCCGGTCAAGAGGGTATAATTTCGCGCGGCTCTTGCCGAACGAAAAAATCCCCTTCTGCCCCGATTGCATCTGGCGTATCATGACAAACCAGATGAATATCATCAAAAGCCAGGGCAGGAAGCTTATCAGGAGGTCGCCCCAGTTCATTTTTTCGACTTCGAACGTATATTCGATTCCGCGCGCGTCCCACTGGGCAAGCATCTGCGAGTCGACAAACGGCAGGTTGACCTTGAAATTGCGCGAGCCGCCGACCTGGCGCACGCCGGGCACATCGTCAAGCGACGACGCCTCGGCGACTTCGCCGTGAAGCTCGGCGCGATTCAGCCCCTTCTGTATCACTTCCATCCTGACGATGCGCGTGGCGGGGGCGTCGATGAGCAGTTTGAATTGCGTATAGGTCAGCTTGCGCTCCTTGAGCGCGGTCTGGCTGTCGATATATTTCAAGCCGAGGATAACCGCCGCTGCAATGACAAGCCACATGACAATGGCGCGCGACGGGTCACGGCGAGGAGCCTTTTTTTTATCGCCGTCGCTTTTGAGCCGCTTGGAGACCATATCAAGATATTTCTTGTCCGGCTTGGATGTCTTTTTCTGCTCTTCTTCGCCCACCGTTACTCCTTCACTGTTTTTTTATCCAATTATACTGCAGGAAATCCGGGATTGTATTGACCTGTTGAAAATATATAATACCAAGACTCTGATGATTGGGCAGTGGAACAATACGTTGGTATTCATATATGCCGTGGGACAAAACTTTCCGCCCGGCTTCAATCTAACGCACAATACGAAATTTTTAAAATCTCGCGTGTTGAGCCGGTCACGCGGAATTTCTGTCCCACGGCACATGCGGGGATCCATACGATTTCACCCGAGGTCTTCGCGACCACGCCGACCGAACCGCGGTTTTCAGCTTTGTGCGCTTTGAGAAAATGCGTCGCATTGCACGGCCTGTCGGCGCCCAGCTGCTGAAATTCATCTCCTGCCTTAATACTGCGATACACCAGCGTTTTCCCCGTGACTTTCGCATCCAGGTATGCGGTGGTATTACTGCGGTGATATGCAAGCGCAATGCTGCGCCGTTTCCCGATGACCGCCGTGAACCTGCAGCCGGCCTGTTCGCACGTGGTGGTTCCCGGAATTTCAATTCGAAAACAAAACGGCGCCGGTGCATCCAGGCACCTGCTTGCCGAGCGGATTTCAACCGTTGATCGCTTTGGAAAAAACCGCCAGCCGGCCGGCAGCAAAAATTCTCCGTTCGTCCGCCGTATCTCGCGCAGAAAATAGTCAACATGTTTACGATCAAACGGAATGCCGTGCTTTCGGAATAGTTCGGCGACGGCCTCCTGCGCGATCATTGCCGCACCGCGGCCGCTCCATTTTCGGAGCACGAACCGGCCGTTGTCGTCTGAGAGTACGTGCCGGCCAATCCAGGTATCTATTTTCGGCGCGAGTTCATCGAGCCAGCGCCGCGCATGTTCGGCGCAGGCGGCCAGATGCTCGACCGCGCGGGGCTCGCGCCGCACAAGCACCGGCATGACCTCGCTGCGGATCCAGTTGCGGGTGAAACGCCCGTCGCTGTTCGATGAGTCTTCGCAGTATGGTATCCCGCGGCCGGTCAGCCATTCAACAAGTTCGCTGCGGCGAAGCGACAGCAATGGCCGTATCACGCCGTCGCCGCGCACCGGCCTGATGCCGGCAAGACCGGCAAGTCCCGTGCCGCGGAGAATCCTCATGAGCACGGTCTCCGCCTGATCGTCGGCGGTGTGGCCTGTGGCAACATAACGATAGCCTCGCTCGCGCATGCACGCGCGGAAAAACGCGTAGCGCTCCTCCCGCGCCCGTTCTTCAATTCCAGCGCTGTCAAGCGCAAGGCCGGAAAGCCTTTTGAGGTGAAAAGCGCAGCCGAGATCGCCGGCAAGCCGCCGCACGAACGCTTCCTCGCCGTCCGACTCCGCGCCGCGAAGACCGTGGTTAACATGGGCAATTCCCACGGCGGCTATGCCGAGCCGCTCCCTGAGCGCCGCAAGAAGGTGCGCAAGCGCCGTCGAATCCGCGCCGCCGCTCACCGCGGCGAGCACGCGGTCGCCGGGTTTTACAAGACTGCGGCAAAAGGAGTAAACCGTTTCAATGCACATGATACTGAAAATACGAAATGTTGCGGCATGCTCTGCGTGCGGCGTTACCGGAATGCCCGCGTTTCAAGCTACGGGTTCTGGGTTCCGGATGTTACCCGGCAGGCGATCTGAAGGAAAAAACTGGTAGCAGCGGAGGGAATCGAACCCCCGACACATGGATTATGATTCCATTGCTCTAACCAACTGAGCTACGCTGCCACGTTGTTGTATCCATCTCTGCGCTCATATGTGCGCGACGAACTACCCGTCGCTTTGCATTCCATATTTTCGCCTTCTTCCCGTCTGTGGCGGGCGGAAGAAGCGGGGTGAGAGGCACAGATTGACGAATATTTGTGCACCCCTTCTGTCCCTGGTTCTGTTTAAAGTGGTTGCCGGACACGTTTGTTTACGGGTAATGCCCATGAGCCGGCATATACATCGTCCCCGGCAGAATGCCGTTGTATAAAATAATAACGGGAGAATCCGTTTTCAACGGCACGAAACCTGAATCTGCCGTATCAGGATGATGCAGAAAATTTTGGATACTTCGGCAATCTCGTTCCAGGTCTTGCATTCTGGGTTTCCGGCTTTGCCGGCTCAAGAGGACCGGGCAGGTCGACTGGATGCTGCGGGCGGGCGTAGCCAGCAGGCAGCTTATCGATCGCGACGCGCTGCACTCCGATCTGACGCATGGAACCGATGTCACGAGCGATGCAGGCGCAGAACTGCGGCCAGGCGCGGTGATGATAGAGGGCTGAAGCAAGATGCTGGCGCAAAGGCCGCCCTCTTTGACAACAAACTCGGTAATTAAAAAACAAAATATCACACCGCGGCCGGGGCCGACGTATTTTATAAACACCAGCTTTTGCATAAGGATTAATACACTTCAATAAGGAGGCGTCAGATGAGTCTGTATGTCAAAGTCTGTGCTGCGATTGCTGTGAGTATCTGCCTGAGCGTTCCCGCGAGGGCCGGTGACTGGGCGACCGGTGAGGGGAGCTGCTATAGCAAGGGCGCAAAAATAATCGGCGCCGGCGGAAGCATCCTTCCGTTTGGTTTTTACGGATCGTTTGATTTTGGCGTCCATGACGCTATTTCCGCCGGCGGCGCAGTCGGCTGGAATACCTATGGATATAGTTCCATATGGAGATACAATGCTATTCCGATACTTGCCCGCGGCGCTTTTCATCCCTTTAACCTGAGCGTTCTTGCGGATAAAATCAAGGTTCGTGAAAAGCTCGATGCGTACGTTGGGCTTGCGGCAGGCTGGAGAATAGGTTTCTGGAGCTATGACGGACCGGGTGTAAAACCGTCGACGCCGAGCTATGGAGGGCTTATTTTGCGTGAATATATCGGCGTCAGGTATTTCTTCACCGACAATTTCGGCGTTACAGCAGAAGACTGCCATGGATTGGGTGTGCTCAATATTGGTGTCTGCTTCAAATTTTAAATTCCGGCCAATGTAGATTCATAAGCCGCAGGTGCGGGGGATGAAATCCCCGCCTGCGGCTTTTTTTGCCTTTATTCCTGTATTAATTTTATCCGTAAGATTGGCGGCCTGCTCTAAAAATAGCACGTGAACACCCGCCGCCGGTCACCGCGATTTAAAACGCAATGCCCGCTGTGAGCTGCACCGAAAGCGCATTGTTGAGAAACGTATACTCGGTGTAATCCCTGCCGAGAAATCCGTTGACGGTGAGGCCCAGCGAGAAGTCGTGAAGGGTTTTGTAGGATAGGCCGCCGGAGACGATAAAGGACGGTTCCGCGATATTCGACAGGGCATTAAGCGTAAGTGTCATATCCTGGACGATGAAGCGGCGTATGCTGGTGAAAAGCGCGGCGTAATATTTTCCGTAATTGTTCATCTCATAGAGATTATTCAGAATGAAAAAAACCGCTTTGTAGCCCTGCGAGAGCGTTACGGGGCCGGGTCCGTCGACGTTCATTGTCACCGGCTCGGAATAGGCGTAGTTCGCTGAATCGTTGAAAATGCTTTTGTCGTAGCCGCCGTGGTTATAATAAAATTCCGCTATTGCCATGATGCGGTCGTCGATGTCGAGGAAGTCAAAGAATCGTGTCACGCCCACGGCCGCCCGCGGCGTCCACTTTTCAGGAGCGGTACGGTTGTAGAGCGTGCCGTTTTCCTCGACCAGCCGGCCGAGATTATCGCCATGCGAGAGCGCCATTTCGCCTGCAATAATAAAATCCGCTATGGTTGTGGAGATATCGAAGCTGTATACCGGCACGGCGGTGCGCCGTCCCCACAATCCGACAGCCATTTCTGTTCCGCCTGCCAGCACTTCGGCTTTGGCCGCGCCGGCCACCTGGTCGGGCCGCGCGGCGCCGCGCGTATCAAGGAAACCGTAGAGATTGAACCGCGTGCCGAAGGGGATATGCACCCGGCAGCCGAATGCGCCTTCCCGCGCGCCCAGCTTGAGCAGGAAACTTTTTTTCTCGATATTGATAAGATCGGTGGGATTGAAAAAGTAACATCGTCCCCACTGGAGCACCTGCTTGCCCACGCGCACGTAAACGCGTTTTTTATAGTTGGCGTCGACGAACAGCTCGCTCAGCTCGAATGCGGCGCCGGAATCGGGCGCGTAGCGCGCCTCCATGGCGCCAAAGCCCTTGATGGCCGCCGGCAGGCGCGCATCGAGGAACATCGTGCCTACCACCGATGAGGCCAGGCGGGTATCCGAGCCGCGAAACCGGCCGCCGTCTGCGTCAAACCAGTCGCGCATAGCGGTGGCGGTGCCCGAGCCGGTGATATCGCCGCTCACCCCGATGGTTTTTCTGTCTGCGGCGCTTTCGCGTATCGATGTGTTGTCCACCAGGGTTGCGCTGTCTACAATCATTGCCGTGTCGCCAAAAAGCTCATCCTCGTTCACGCCCTGGCCCCGGACTGTCGCCGGCAGCGGGGCGCACAGGACGAAATAGGCCGCGGCAATCCGTATGTTTCTGCGCGTCATTTGCTCAGGTTCTCCAGATACGCCTTGGTAAATATGTTGTCGTCGAGCTTGTCGGTCGAAATGCCCGAGATCTCGACGATGGTTTTATTGCCCTTCTCGAATTCGTCGATAAACATCTGTTTTACCGGAACGAATTTCTTTTTTATTTCGGTGTATTGCAGCATATAAACGGTCTGCATAAGTGTGCCCGACGCCGAATACGCTTCTTCCTTGAGCGCAAGCCCGTTGTCGCGCCGCACCCAGTAGATTTTTTTGGGGTAATCGACGTCATTCACCTTTGCCCGCACTTCGAACCGGTAAACCGGTATTTTGCCGAGAGTGTCTTCGGCGATGACGTCGCTGCCGTCGGCGTTTTTCGCCGGCTCGTACAACTCGGTGATGTTGCGGGTTTCGAAGTCATCGGCCTTTGCGTCCGAACCGCCGATCGATTCGTCGCGGTTGATATGCTGGAACGTCCGGGTGTTGCGCCGGTACATCCAGAAATTGTCGCCGACCCGGAGGTAGCCGTTGCCTTTTTCCGCCTCGGGGCCGATCATCACAATGAGAAACGACGCGTCGCGGTCGCGGCGGTAATACATCATGTCGAGCATCTTGGCGCCCTGGCCGGCTTTCTGCTGAGTGAGCTTGACTCGCGCGCTCACATCGCTTATCATGTTGTAGTTGATCTCAAGCTTTTTCAGCAGATCGGCGGCCGAGGGCGGTTGGGCGGCAAGAGCAGCCGACGCCCATATAATAACAGGGATCAGCAGTTTCATCGGTAGTAACCTCCTCACCGGGCAAAGCCGGAAATCCAAAACTCAACGCTCTGCATTTGACACTCGACACTCAAACCCTGTCGTGAGATTGGCGAACTATCCAATACGTAAAACTCAAATCCCCCCCAATCTCCCCATACTGTCCTAGCCATATCGATTATTCTGAAGCACATACGTACGAGCTGATTTACACGCTAAACCGTGCGACCCGTTTACTCATAATGCCTCAGCGCAGCCGCGGCCGAAAGCCGCGCCGCCCTTCGCGCCGGAAACCACGCCGTGACTACTGCTATGGCGATGATAAGCGCGATAAAACCCGCGACAGCCTGCGGTGTGGGCGCGAAAAACACGCGACCGTTCACCAGAAGCATCGCCAGCGGATTGCCGTCGGTTTTAAACGTGATTGACGACAGCGCCCACATGACGGCAAATGCCAGTGCCGTGCCGGCAAGTGCCGAGAAAAACGCAAGCATACCGGCCTCAATCAAAAAAGAATTACGCACATCGCGCGCCTGCATGCCGATGGCGCGCACTGTGCCGATTTCGCGGGTGCGTTCGCGGATGGTCATGCGAAGGGTGTTGACCACGCCGATAAGGATGATGAAAAACAGAACCATAACAGCGGTGAATGTAATGATGTTGAGCGCGCTTTCGACTTGCAAAATCATGCTGGCGCTTTCATACATCGTCGAGACATCGACAATAAGCCCCTTGTATTTGCGGCCGGCAATCTGCCGGAAACGTTTCATCATGTCCTTTGAAGTCCGCGATCGTTCCATGAGAAACCAGGTCGGCGCGAGCGCTTCGGTGATTGGGCTTGTGCTGTCGGGAAGCAGGGAGGCGGCGTCGTTGTCGCGCGCCGGCGTATGGTTGTAATACCATCGGTAAAATTCATTATCGGAGAGCAGGGCGATGGGTTTTGCCGAAAGATCGCCGCCGGCCGTGCCGGTGACACGGTATGCCGCGGCCACCGTATCACCGCCGTATTTTGTTGTAAAATGGAACTTGAGCGTATCGCCCGGCGACAGGGACAGACGCGCAGCAAGGCTGTCGGAGAGCAGGACGCCGTTTTTAAAAAAAGCCGAACCGGTATCGGCGCTGACAAAGGACAGGCGGTTGAGTACGGCAACACGGCCGGCGGAGTCGGATCGGAACCCCGCCACCGCGCCGCGGATACTGCCGGCTTTCGACTGAAAATCTGCGCCGATGACCGCCGTCGAGGGGGTAAGCAGGCTGTGAAGCCGATCGGCATAACGGATGGCATTCTTTTTCGGGTTTTTCATTATGATATAGAGCTGGCCGATATCATGCGGTCCGTAGCCGGCGAGTTTTTTCAAGTTGTGAATATTCATATAGACCGGCATTGACATAAACACATTTACCGGCTTCACGATACCGACGATGTTGAGCATGGCGGTCTGGTTCTGACCCAGAACGTTGCGGTAACGCACGCGCAGCACATCGCCCATCTTCAGGTTGAGATACGCCGCCTTGGACTGGGCGATAAGCACCGGGTTTTTTCCGGCGGCAGTGTCTCTGAGGTTTTCGAAACTTCCCTCGGCCATGGGAAAATTGGCCATCGCCTCCTCGAGGCCTTCTTTGGTGGTATCGGCGTCGAGGTCGATGCCCACCATGATGACGTTGTCGGCTTTGCCGTTTCCGAGCGCGCGCGCAAAGATCCCGATGGCTTCCTGCAGTCCGGTAATGCCCGGCACTTCGCGCCGCACAAGCTCAAGCATCCAGTCGCCGTCGCGCATGATCTGGCGCATGTAGTCGCCGCGTTCGTAAAATCCTACCGCGATATGGCCCGAGACGTATTTCATGACGCGGTTGAACAGCACCTCGGAGATGCCGTGCGAAAACGCGTTGGCGACGATGAGAATGGCGGTGCCGAACGCAATGGCGGTTCCCAGAAGTATATTGCGGCGCTTCTGGCGTATGAGATTGCGAAAGCTGATTGACCAGATTATGTTCATTTTATAACTCTGGATATTCACCGCAAAGACGCAAAGAACGCAAAGAATTACAAATTATTTACAATTCTTTTTATACCGTTCTTTAAGACAGGAACATTAAAATTTATCAGGATACCGAGCTTGCATTCTGATAATTTGAGGTAGGTCAATAATTGCGCCTCATGAATCGGATCGACCTTCTCAACGGATTTTAATTCAAGAATTACGAGTTTTTCAATTATAATATCGAGCTTATATCCGCAATCAAGTGTTTTCCCTTTGTAGGTGACATGAAGGGCTTTTTGCCGTTCGTATGCCAAGCCATGCAGATCGAGTTCATGGCATAAGCACTCTTCATACGCGCTTTCCAGCAATCCGGGACCAAGGTGCTTATGTACCTCTATCGCCGCACCGATAACAATCTTTGAAATTTCGTCTTCTCGTGGTACTTTCATGCTCTTTGCGACCTTTGCGTCTTTGCGGTGAATTCAGTCCCTCATAATAGCATCAAGCGGCGTAATCTTGCGCGCGATGGTGAGCGGGTAGATGACCGCGATGAGCGTCACGAGCGCAAGCTGGATAACCGTCAGCGCATAGTCGGCAGGCGTCAGGAACGGATTGAACCTGTCGCCGCCATAGAGAAGCTGGACCATGTCGTTTGTCGTCGTGATGCGCAATAGCGACACGATTTTCACGGCAATGGCGCCGCAGGCTATGCCAAGCCCGCCGAAGAAAAACGACAAGAGCGCCGTCTCCCAGAAAAACATCGCCGAAATAAATCCCTTGCGCGCCCCAACCGCCCGCATCATGCCGATCTCCGACGTCCGCTCGAGCGCGGCCATCGAAAGTGTGTTGACGATGATGATAATGGCGACAAAAAATAAAAACATGACGAAGATGAACAGCGCTGCCTTGATAAGCACCGCCACCGAACCGACAGGGCCGATGGCCTTGTTCCAGGGAATTGCGCGCGTAGCGGTTCCGGCCGCTGAAAGCGCGGCCGTGAGCCGATGCGCTTCTGCGGCGGGGTTGAGACCCCGGGTGAGTTTTACCAGTACAAGATTATACACGCCCTCGTCGATATCGACGGCCGGGGCGGCCGCCGGCTGCGGTTTCATCGCTGCGGCAGGGGCGGGCCGTGCCGCGGCTGTTTCGTAAGCGGCGTCGTTGGCCATCAAAGCCGCATCGGAAAACATCGCGTCGATGTCCGGACTTTCCATGCCCAGCAAATTCCTGTTTTCCTCGGGAATGACGGCGGCAATATCGGCCGCGGCGAAATATCCCATGGTACGGCGATAGCTTTCTATATCCATAAGGAAGAAGTTGCCCAGAATTCTGTTGAGCGCCTTATAGCGGACAATGCCGGTGATGTCGAGCCGGATATCGGTCGTGGTATTGTCGTCGCCAAGGCCCATGAGTACCACGTCCTCGCGGGGAACAATATTGGCAATATTCTGCTTTGCTTCAGCCGGCATATCGACGGTGTCGATGCCGCAGCCTTTGCAGGCAAACCACATCCCGGTCGACATGAACAGATTGCTTCGGCCCCCCGTGGGCACCAGCACCCCCGGCCCCCGGGGAAAATCGCCCTTTACAAATGTCAGGTTGTCACGGAATACCCGGCGGTAACGGTCGAAATCCACTCCCAGGATAAACACCCCATCCGGCGACCCGCCGTCTTCATTGAGCACCATAACCGTGTTCTTGCCCACGGGAAGAAATGACGCGACCGAAGGCTGTAGTTCCAGCACCGCGCGGATGGCGGTGTAATTTGAAATTGGCTCATTGGGCTTGCCCATCGGATCCATGAATACGTTGTCGCCTTCCTGCTTGTCGGAGGCAACGACGACGTCGCCGCAGAAATCCTCGACGATGTGCGTGTGCAGGCCCTCGTTCATGCCGGTGATGACCGCGTTGCCCGCGGTCATCAAAAACGCCCCCAAAAACAGGATGACGCCGATAATCAGGCTTTTCCCCTTGTGGCGGAAAATGTTTCGCCAGGCGATTGTAAAAACAAGTCCCATCGGCTAGTTCCGTTCGATTAATCCGTCGCGGATTTTTACCAGTTCGCCGGCGTATTTGAGCACCCGCTGGTCATGTGTGGAAAAAATGAATGTGGTCTGTTCGATACGGTTCATCTCTTTCATGATCTCCAGGAT
>Ga0129299_1002736_pt1 | contig 11618 bp, 8 predicted proteins | sample ConPoolayeCmetaG_FD_94477 | JGI IMG/M metagenome (GOLD analysis project Ga0129299, IMG submission 94477) | Hot spring microbial mat communities from California, USA to study Microbial Dark Matter (Phase II) - Cone Pool mat layer C metaG ... | reverse complement strand
GCGTGGCGCTCCAGCGCATGCGCGATGAGGCAAAGGGCGCCAATCCGCTCACGGGTCTTCCGGGCAATATCACCATCGCAAAATATATCGACGATTGCCTGGCGTCGGGCAAGATAATATGCGTTTTGTACTGCGACCTCGACAATTTCAAGGCCTATAACGACAAATACGGATTTACCAAGGGCGACGAGGCTATCCTGTATACACGCGACTGCCTCCTGGCGGTCGCCCAGCGCAAGGACATTCAGAACGTATTTGTCGGCCATGAGGGCGGCGATGATTTTGTGGTGGTGTGCCCATACGAGTACTGGGAGGCGTTCTGCAAGAATTTCATCACGATGTTCGACCGGGGGATTTACCAGTTCTACAACAGCATCGACGCGCGCAACGGGTTTATCGAATCGATAAACCGTCAGGGCCAGCGGCAGCGCTTTTCGCTTATGAGCGTGTCGATAGCGGTGGTAACCAACAAAACGCGGCCATTCAGGCGGCACGCCGAGATGATACAGGTGGCGGCCGAAGTGAAAAAATATGTGAAAAGCATGGACGGGTCGTGCTATGCGATTGACCGGCGGCAAGGCTCGGTCAGCCCCACCCAGCGGATCGTCCGGCCGCCCGATGCGTAGCAGATGCGCTCTCTGCCGGAACACAGGTGATACCCACACATGAAAACAATAATCAGGACGCTGTTCGTGCTCTCCATGTTCGGGCTGACGGCCGCGTTCAATATAGGGCTAGTGGAGATTCGTATCCAGGAGGTCGACTACCTGCTGGGACGGGTCTCGGCCGACCAGGAAGTGTCAAACGCCCTCGGTATCGTCGCAAAATACGAGCTTATCAAACGGCGTATCGAGCGCGGCGAAGACGACGTCCAGAATTATGAATTCGAAGCAAAAATGCAGGCGCTGACGTCGGGCGATCAGTTCAACCGCGAACAGCACAGCGCCGCCGGCAAAGCCTACCTTGTCCCAGTCCGTATCGTTGTCAACGGCATCCGCCTGGCGCTGGGCAAGGATATCGTCAGCACGAGGGAAGAAGACAAGATATTCCATGTGCTCGAAATAGGCTATTTTTGGGAACGGACGCGCAAATATCCCGACGCCATCAAGATTTACGATCAGGTACTCGACATGCAGGGACTCAACGCCGGCATTCGGGGTGCGGTCCTTCTCCACAAGGCGTTCTGCCATTCGATGATAAGCGATTATAAGAACGCCCGGATGATCTATGAACGCGTGATTAACCAGTATCCCAACACCGAGGCGGGGATATTGGCCTGGAAACTGCTGGATTTCATCGATTCGATGGAACGGCAGCGCGAGAAGGTCAAGCAGACTTCCATCGGCGATTTCGAAACTGCAAAACAGTTCTACCTGTTGATGGATTACCGCAACGCCATCAAATACTACGGCCGGTTTCTTGCGAAGAAATCGGCGCCGGAGAACGAATCCGAGGCCCGGTATTTCAAGGGACGATCGCATGAAGAGCTTGGGGAGACGGATGAGGCGATCGACGAATATCGCCGCGTTATCCGCGTGGACGCGGCGAAACGGTGGTCGCGCGAGGCGAACCGCCGGCTGCTGATGCTGGGGGAGTTTTACGAACAGAAAAAACAGATGGCGGAGGAAGCGCGGAGGCAGCTTGCCGTATATCAGGATCAGAATTTCATGAATAACGTCGAGCGTTTTACTACGATGGTGAGCGAAAGCTCGCTGAAAAAGGAACTTATGAAAGAGAGGACGCGCACGGAAGAGCAGGTGCAGGTGACCGCCGACGCGAAGATCATGGCGCTGCTCAACAGCATCCCCGATCTGACCGGCAAGCGCGAGGAAGAGCGGCAGCGGCAGCTTGCGGAGCAGCGCAAACAATGGGTTGAACAGGGAATGAGCGATCGGGAGATAAAAGAAATCGACCGGATGCTCAATCTGTATCAGAATCCGGCGCGCAAGCCGGCACTGCTGGGGCAAATTATTCGCGACAACTCCGAACAATTAAGATACTTGTATAATAAAAGGTTGCGCGAGGGCATTTCGTTGTCGGGCAAGATGGTTATCGAAATAAAAATCCAGGCCAATGGTTCCGTTCTCTCGGCGCGTATGCTTCAGTCGAACGTAGGGGACAGGAATTTCGAAAATGCCGTATTGAATCAGATTTCCACGTGGAAGTTCAAGCCGGTTCCCGATAGCCTCGGCGTGTATACCATTACCTATCCGTTTGAGTTTTACCAGGAAGGGTGATATCGCACGACGGATGCCATCAAGAGCCGGTCCCCGGCGGTTTTGGAACACGGCCGTCGGCCGGATCTCCCCTCAGTATTTTTCCGCCTCTTCTCAGCCGATATCATCCGCTGTCGGAAGGGAGTGGATACCATTCCCTTTGCGCCCTTTGAGGAGGGCGACCTTGTTGGCAAGGCGGGCGGCGGTGAATGGATCATGGCCGCGGGCGATGCTGTGGAGGAATCCGCCGTCGAACGCCGAACCGATGAGCGCGACATGCGGAATGCGGCCGTCGCCGCCTTCCTGTGCGATTTCCTCCACTTTCCCGTCATAGCCCACCATGCACCCCCCCCTGCCTGTCTTGACCACGACGATGGAGACACCGCGGTCCCAGAGAAACCCGATAACGTCGAGAGGACGTTCGTAGCCGAACAGCGCCTTCGACTCTTCGGGCGCCGAGGGCATGATGACGTCGATAAGCGGCAGCACGCTCCACAGGCTTTCCTTCGCGTCATCGAGCGACCATCGATGAAGCCTGAGGTTGGGGTCGTACACGACCATGATATCGTTGATATGCGCGTAATGGAAAGCCTTGAAAACGGTATGGCGGGCGGCCTTTGACACCGATTGCAGCTCGCTTGACGCGAACACGATCCTGCAGTTTTCCAGCAACGTGTCATACACCATTGACGGACTGATATTTGCTGCCGCCGTGCCCTGCAGATGAAACAGGTACTCGCGATCGTCGGGGTTGCGGGTGCTGGTCATATACAGCCCGTTGTATCCCTCGCAGGTCACCACATGATCGATATTGACGCCTTCGGCGAGGAACCGTTCACGGATCATCGAGTGGAACGGGTCGCGTGCCACCGTGGAGAGAAACGACACGTTTGATCCCAGCCGCGCCGCGGCGGCAGCCACGTAGACGTCGGCGCCGCCGATATCCTTTTCGTAGGCGTTGCTGATGGCGATATCGCCGTCACAGCGCATTTCGATGTATACTTCGCCGATGACCAGCAGATCGAAGTCGCGAAGGTGGCTGGCTTTCACGCGCGTTCCCCCTCATCGAGCCGTGCGCGCACGATCGCGACGAACCGTGCGATGCACGCATCGATTTCGTCTTTTCGCGCAAGTTTGGCGATCCATTCCGCCGGCAGGCTGTCGATGCCGTAATACAAGCCGGCAAGCCCGCCGGCAACCGTTCCCGTCGTGTCGGTGTCCAGCCCCAGATTGACGGCGTCGAGCAGGCATCCTTTCGTGTCATCGTTGCGCAGGAAGCACCATACCGCAGCTTCAAGCGTATGGACTACATACCCCGAGGAACGGATATCGTCGATCTTCAATGCCGGCAACTGGTGCGACAGGATACGAGCATAATGCTTCAGTTCAGGCTTCAATGTTTCATCCGGTTCATAACATGCGAGCGCATCGGCCACCGCCCGGCGATAGGCGTCGTTTTTATCGTCCTGATTGAGCAGGGCGCGGATGAGGAGCGAGTAAATACCGCAGCCGATCTTGGCGCGCGGATGCGCGTGGGTGATTGCGGAAATTTCATGAATGTAATGGAGAAATGTATGCGGCGTTTCCGCGGCAAAGTAAAGCGCGGCGGGCAGGATACGCATGAGCGAACCGTTGCCATTGTCGTCTTCACTCGTGCATCCAGAACTGCGCGCGCTCTTGCGGTCACTGCGTATCGATTCGAGCGCCATGAATGTCGTGAGGCCCGCGTCAAATACAAATCCAGTGGGTGTCCAATATCCCTCGAAAAGCCATTTACAGAAGATGGCTCCCAGATCGTCAATATTGTAGCCGCCGCACAAGCTCTCCATCGTACAGAGTATCATTGATGAATCGTCCGACCAGGTGCCTTCGGGCTGATCGTAGCGGCCGTAGCCGAGCATGTTTTTTACCGATGCAAGGGCAAGCTGCTGCCGCGATGAAGATTCGACGGGCACCCCGAGGGCGTCGCCGATTATGGCGGCATAGAGGGAAGCGGATATTTTCTCGCCGGATGCCATATACCATGAAAATAATACGCGAACCATAATTAAATCAGCTATTTTTTTACTCAGGAAAAGTCGTGGAGCATATTTCAAGGCGTTGCGGCGCGCGGGAAGCGTATGAACATAGTGGCTGATGCTGATATTGCGTTTGTACAAGAGGCGTTTTCTGAATTCGGCGCGGTTGAATTACTGCCCGGACGGCGGATTACGCGCGAGACTGTACAGGATGCCGCGGTGCTGCTGGTGCGCTCCGTTACCCGCGTCGACCGGGCGCTGCTGGACACAACCGCAGTACGATTTGTCGGGACCGCAACAATTGGAATCGATCATGTCGACACGGACTACCTGGCGCACCAGGCTATCGGGTTTGCGAGCGCACCGGGGTCCAATGCGGATTCCGTTGCGGATTACGTCACGGCGGCGCTTGTTCAGCTTGCAGAGAGCAAGCGGCTGGAATTGCAGTCGATGACAATCGGGATTATCGGCGTGGGAAATGTCGGGAGCCGCGTGATGGCGAGGGCGGAGGCGCTGGGCATGCGCTGTCTGTGCTGCGACCCACCCAAGCAGCGGATGACGGGAAGCGGCATGTATCTGCCGCTCGGCAACGTGCTGGAAGAAGCTGATATCGTGACCCTGCATGTTCCATTGACCGCCGATGGTGAGGATGCCACGGTGCGCATGGCGGATGAACGCTTTCTCAGGCGGATGAAAGAAAATGCCATACTCATTAATTCGAGCAGGGGCGGGGTGATTGATGAAGCGGCGCTCAGGCGATACCGCGGAAGGCTTGGCGGTTTTGTCGCGGACGTATGGGAGGGAGAGCCGATGATTAATCTCGACACGCTTCGCTGCGCGGATATCGCCACGCCGCATATCGCGGGGTATTCGTTTGAGGGAAAAGTGCGGGGCACTGCGATGATACACGAAGCGGCATGCGCATTTTTCTTTCATGCGCCCGTCTGGAGGGCCGTGCGATACTTAGGAAAGCGGCCTGCCGGCCGGATTGATGTCAGCGGGGCGAAAAAGCCGGTATATAAAGCGGTGATGACGGCGTATCCGATCATGGAGGATGACGGCCGGATGCGTATGATTGCCGACACGCCAGCGGAAAAGCGGGGTGAATATTTTGACGCATTGAGGAGAAGCTATCCGAAGCGCCGGGAATTCAGCCACTACACCGTTATGTGCGACAGAAAGCATCAGGCAGACGCCGATGTGTTAAAACGACTTGGATTTTCGGTACAAGTGAAATAACACGCGCATCTGTCGTTCTATCCCCGCGTATCTGCGGACCGCAGGGATTTACATCTGTGTTCGTACCTTATATGTCACCTTCACTTCCTCCCCGGCAGGCACTGATACATCGAACCGGATTGTGAAGGCATCGACAGCGGTATAGGGATGGCTTTTGGACACTATTTTCCAATCGCCGCCTACTTTTTCGACAACGCCGATTTTAACCCGCTCTTTTTTATGGTTGCGAAGCGATATTTCCCATGCCGCTTCATAGGCGCGCGAGCCGATTTCGTTATAGCTTTTCTGTGTCCGTTCGGCGATAATGTCGAATGCCTCGCCGATTTTCAGCTTTATCTCCTCGTCTTTGGGCGTATGCTCGATGCGGTCCTCGCCTATCAACTGCCGGCTTCCGATTTCATCGTTTTTATACACGCGGACGACGCCCGCCGGAAGCGGAATGCCGAGATTGTTGTTTTTCATCCGCACGAATACGTCCACCGGCTGTTTTCGCGTCGCCTCATACTGCCGTGGGCCATACCCGGTATTGAATGAGCCGGTGAGCAGCTCTTTCTCGACAGCGATATCGGCCGCCTGGAGCAGGTGAATCTGCTTTGTCTGGTTGTTCTTGACCGTGGCGGGGCGTTGAAGGTTATAGATGTGGTATTCAAAAAATTCCTTTTCCTCGAATTGGGGCTCTGCAGCCATCGCCATGACGTCGGCGGCCCTGCGCAGACCCTGCTTCCGGAGTTGAGACTCAGCCGTATGGATTTTGCCGGCTACGAGAGTGATTTTTGCCTCCGTATATGTCGCACCGCTGCGGTTGTCAATACTCACCCATCCGTTCAGATCCGACCGCGTATCATCCTTGTTCAGTACCATGATATAATCGGCCGTCCAGTTTATACCGGCGGTGAGGTAGGAAATCTCGATGCGATGCTCAGCCGGGCGTTTGCACTCAAAGAGCCACGCCAGGGTCGGCCTGGCGATCAGATCGCCGGGCAGGGAAGGAAGGACCGTGTGACCGGGGTAACCGAGATAGATCTGGTCGTTGATTTTGTATATTTGGCCGTCGTTGTTGCTCAATAGAATCGCTTCGAGTTCCTGCTTTTTATCCTTGTATTCGGTTACATCGACGATTTTGATTTTTTTGCCCACGTATTTGTCGAGCAGTTTCTGCGCGTTCATGAGGTCATATTCGTAATTCTGCTCAAGCACCGTGAAATCGCCGGGATGGGTAATTGACACGGCGCGCACAGTGACCGGCATGATTTCCGAGGCGACGTCCATAAAGCGAAGCTCGCCGCTTCCCTGCGGCAGTTTCACTGCACGAACGTCCTTGACCAGGCCGAGGTTATTGTTGTATACCGTGAGTTCGACAGCCGCCCGGCCGGAGTCGGTGCAGATGATGGGGGCGGGAGCGCCGGCACCGGAGGCCGAACATACGCGGAGGCCACTGATAATCAGAACAAGGGTTTTAAGGCGGAATAAATACACGCGCATCTCCTTTGATGAGGGACGGAGGATACAGGCAGGAATATACTTTCTTACAATTAAACATTATTGAACGTATGATAATTCGGCCGTCTTTCTAATGCATGACTGTATTCCTTTCGGTTAGAGTGTGTATCTGACGTATAGACGTCTTTTGCGTAGATACTAATCAGTCCATAAGTAAGGTTTCATTATATGCCGTATGCCGTTTTTTTCCCCCCCGTCGACGGAGAGGGGGAAAGGGGGTGAGACGATAATCCGGTCAGAATGTGCCCTTACCTATGAACTGCTTAGTCATGCGTTTCATGTGTGTTCCTGGCGAAAACCTACAGCTGCAGGGTCACCGGCATCCTACCTCTTTTTCTTCGCTTTTCGTATCGCCGCGGCGAAGAGGCGAGTCTCTTCCCGTATTTGTTTTACGAAACTGTTGTCCTCGGCAGTGCCAATCGCCGCTTTCTGCTCGCGGACGTTGCGGAAGGTGTTCTGCCGAAACGGATTGTCGTAGTCTTTTTTCCGGCTTTCATACACACTATCGCAGACATATTGCTGTATCCGTGCCGCTTCATCGCACGCAGCGCGCCATTGCTTTGCCGAGAGCTCGGCGGTGCCGAGAAGGCCGCAGAGCGAGGCGTATGCGTGGTGTTGCTTGTCGCGCGGGTAACGCTCCCAGAGCGAGTCGTACCGCCGGTGAACGTCATCCCAGGAAGAGATTTTTCCGCGGCGGATATCCGCCCTGAGCTTATCGACGTCGACGGCCGGCACAAGCTGGCCGCCCATGTTCACCCACTGCCGCTGCCGCGTGCCTTTGAGCGCCTTTGCCATTGCAGCGAGGGTTGAGTGCGGATGGGCGGAAAGCCAGGCAAGAATGTTTTTTACCGCGTAGTACAGGATCATGTCGCGGTATGCGAGGTATCCCCGGCGCGCCTTGAGGATTACGACCGGCCGCGATGATTTCTCCATACGCTCGCCCCTTATTTCAAGCTTTTCCGTAATTTCCGGGGTATCCAGCAGAAGCGTCCGCCCCATCTTCGCCAGACCGTCGTCGCCAGCCTGTCCATCCCTCCTCTGTGGGTTCGCTTTCAGGTGCGCCCTGGCGGTCCAGATTTCCAAAAGCCGCATTGCCGTAAACAGTTCCTCGACCGTATCGGGCGCAAGGTAGTCGAACTCAATATGCTGAACTTTGGTCTTCCGTTTGTCGCGGGTCTGGAATTTGGCGCTGTTGTGTGCAAGCGCATACATGTTATACAGCCACCAAAAAGCCGGCGTCACCGTCAGCCTGTCGCGTGCAACATCGTTATCGACAAGAGAGAAGGGGAGAGGGATATCGAGTTCTGCGGGATAGTCGCCTTTCTGCAGAAGAACGAACGAGGCGAAGCGGCTTGAGTGTTTCAGCGTGGTGCACAGCCCCGGCCAGAAACCCCGTCCCGCCTGTATCTCGCCGTCATTGGCCCTGCTGTTGTGATTGGAACCCACGGTGGCGCCCGCGGCCATGTTACTCTGCCCCATGACCAGCGACGCGATAAGGAACGAATTGTTGTGATGCTGTTCGTGGGCGGGGAAAATCAGGTTATTGAGCGCTTCGCAGCAGGAAATGGTTGAGTTGTCGCCCAGAAACGAATTTAACAGCCGCGCGCCGTATTTGAGATTGGCGTTGTTGCCCAGGATAAAGCGCACGGCCTTGCAGCCGTAAAAGATATGACACCCGTACCCGATAATTCCATTGACAAGCTCAACTCCCTCGCCGATCTGCGTCGGCTCCTCTTCGCTTGAGTTGATCGTCAGGTTCTTCAGCTTGTTGGCGCCTTTAATATAGCAGCATTCGCCGATCTTGACGTCCTTGATAATACGGCAGCTTTTGATGATCGAGCGGCTGCCGACCGTGCCGTAATATCCCCGCCTGCTGTCGAATGCCCGCTGGGTCATCGCTCCCAGCCGTTTCATCAGCGCGGCGTCGTCGCGGTATTTCGCCCACAGGTATGCGTCCGCCGCTATCATGCCGTCAAACGGCATCACCGCCCGGCAGCCGGTTTCGTTCATTATCTCCAGCCACACGCGCACGTCCTCGGGCTCTCCCTCTTTCACAATACCGTTGCCGAACTTGGCGTGATTGGTCACATGCATTTCGTCGACATTGAGAAGCATCACGTTGCTGCCGAGAATGTAATGCGCGAGGTAGCGGACGTTGTGAACGGCACAGTTGTCGCCGATATCACAGGCGATGACGCGGCTTTTGGTAATGCCTGCGGGCATTTGAAGGTCGTGAAACTGCACCATCACCCGCTCCAGCCTGCCGATGCGGACGAGGCCGATAAATTCGTTATCCTTGATGAGGTCGGGCGCGAACGGATCGGCAACCATTATCATGTCCCAGGCGTTGCAGGTATTGCCGTTTTTGACCAGCACTTCGATTTCATCGGAACGCAGCTGCCGCCAGTGGTGCGGCGGCGTCCAGGCCTGGGCGTTACGGAGATAATATTCGTCTTTGCCTTTCGGCAGATACTCCTTCGGTATGAAATCGCGTCCGATACGTTTAATGGGCATGATCTGGATCTCGCTCATATCATATCTCCTTATGCATCAAAGAAAGGTATGCCGTACGGTATGCCGCATAGAAATATACTACGGTTTATGGGCTCTTCTGTCGCGGGCGTATTCCAGCTTGTTTGAAAAATAAGCGGAAACGGCACCGCTAACACAAATAAGAGCGTAATGAACGCGTTGAAGACCGGGAATACGCCCATATTTTCGACGTGGTCCGCCGCCGCCCATCGACTCGAATGTGTGGGCACATGCCGGTGGCGTATATTCTTATACGACGATAACGTATTCACAGCCGACGGAATCCAGATGGTTGATGATGCGTCGCGAGTAAAAGCCGGAGTCGATGTGGAATCGTATTCGGCTCTTGGCGAAGGAGGCACAACGCTCAAAATGTTGCTATCGCGGCGTAAAGAAATCCCAACCTCTCAAGGCATGATAAATGTCTTGACTTTAGGGGCGTACTACACCTGTCCGGTGAGAGTTTCCTCAAAAAAAGGATTTACCCCGTCTGCACACACCACAGGCTTTCTGGCCGGACGGGGGGTGAAGCCTCAGGCTTTTTTATATAAAGCGCATAGGATATTATATACCGCGGCCTTACTATTCACTATTCAGTAAAAATAACTGGTATACGCACTGTATTTCCGGAAGCGCTTGCGCGTGTTTCTCCGGAATATTCCTGAATGGTTCCGCGAAGAAATTGTCCGTGTCGATATCTGCTTGCTATTGGACATTCAACGTTCGCGTTTGCTATATTCTGATGGTGAAAAATACCGGACTTTCCTATCGGAGAATTCAATGGCATGGACTAAAAAGGATATCATCAATTATTACCAGAGCAACGAATTCGCCTACAGGCTCTGGGGACCCAACATGCACTACGGCTATTGGGATAAGGGTATTTATACGCAGCGCCAGGCCTCAGTGCGTTTCAACCAGGAAATGGCAAATACCGCCGCTATCACCAAAGACGACCATGTTCTTGATGCGGGATGCGGGGTCGGTGGAGCATGCGTGTTCCTGGCGAAAACCTACGGCTGCAGGGCCACCGGCATCACCATAACGCCGCGGCAGGTCGAGCTTGCCCGAAGTAATGCGCGAAAACAGGGCGTGTCGCATCTGACCGAGTTCTACGAGATGGACTACCAGAAGACAACGTTCGACGACGGGCGGTTCAGCGTCGTATGGGGGCTTGAGAGCATCTGCTATGCTGAAGACAAAAAGGAATTTATACGGGAAGCATACCGTTTGCTGCGTGACGGTGGGCGGCTCATTGTCGGCGATGGGTTTGCCAGCAGGGAAGAATACCACGGCAAGGACGCATGGCTCCAGCAACGCTGGCTTGACGGATGGATAGTCAACCACTTGAACACCCCGGCACAATTCAGGCAGTTTGCCGCTGAAGCAGGTTTTGCCGTGAGCTCATACCGTGACGTCACCGCCTATGTGCGGCCGACGTCGCTGATAATGCTCTGTGTCTCCCTGCCGTTTCTACCTCTCCATATCCTCAACAGGTTTATCCGCATTCGTCAGTATCCCACCGATGCGCTGTGGAACCAGTTCTTTGCCCTGAAGAAGGGATTGTGGGAGTACGGCATTTTCTGCGCGCGCAAATAAGGCCGTTTTGCGCAATACCTGACGTCTCCTGTCACCGCTTCGCTCGAAAACGCCCATATACCGCTGTCACGAGCGACAGAACATTATTCATTGTCCAATACAGCACCATGCCCGAGGGAAATGTATAGAACAACAGAAAGAACGCTCCCGCCAGCACATACAGATTGCGGCGCTGTTTTCGGCGAAGCGCGGGGGAAAGAGAGCTGTCGGAAAACATCCAGGATGCGCACAGGCTGATGCCGGTCATGCAGAACGGAAGAAGATTGAAAAAGCGGCCGAAAAACGGGGCCGAAACAGAGAACGTAAAAAGCCGATCGGGCATGGCAAGATTATCAATCCACAGGAACGGCACGCCGTTCAGGGCGATGGTTTCGCTGAGCATGTGATATGCCGCGAAGAATATCGGAATCTGGATGAGCGCGCTCAGGAGGCTTTTAACCTACATTCCGCAGGGGGGTGGATGCGAATACGTGCGTGGAAACTGGCGTGAAGGCGGCGCAGGGCATATCCGTCG
>Ga0129299_1002734_pt1 | contig 11629 bp, 11 predicted proteins | sample ConPoolayeCmetaG_FD_94477 | JGI IMG/M metagenome (GOLD analysis project Ga0129299, IMG submission 94477) | Hot spring microbial mat communities from California, USA to study Microbial Dark Matter (Phase II) - Cone Pool mat layer C metaG ... | reverse complement strand
GAGGAGGGTTTAAGAGGACTGCGTGGGAGAAAATACGCCTCAAGAAGGTCTTTAAGGCGTGACGTACCAAGGTTGTTGGACAATCCAATCCCCAAAGTGCACTAAAAACTTTTTATGCCCTTTTAAGAAATTATAATCTGTATTTTTTCTACTGCGGGTTCGCAGACCTTACGGACTCCATGTTCTCCCGGTTCGTAGTGGGATTTTAGTAGTCCTGCTTTCTCTAGAATTTTTACTTGGGCTGAGACATTTGCCTCTGTTTGTTTTAGTGTTTCTGCTATTCTGCTAACATCCATTTTCTTTTCTCTGAGGAGTCTTAGGATTTCCCACCTTGTTTGGGAAGCTAGAGCTTTTGCAATTTTAGCCACTTCCTCATTTTTAACAATTAATTCTGACATTATCTTCACCTTTTTTAATTCTTCTTAAAAGGAATAGTACTTATAACTCTTTTTAAATTTATCTTGCTTTTAAGTATACCTTTACCATATTTTTTATGTGTTATAATTTTTCGTAATATTAGTACTCTGTACTTTTACCTATTATCTCTTATAGTATAACTTTAAAAAACTTCTATATGTTTAAGCATATTTATTTTACCTTTTTTTCTCTCATTAAACCTTCTATTCAATTGGTTAATCTGATTATTTAAGTGCAAAATAACCATTTTCTTTTTAATTTGAATTGCGGAAATATATCTCTAATAAAAATAGTTTAAAATAGAAGCTATTCTACTTTTTTAATGAATTTTGGTTTTTCCCAATTAGCTCGGTGTGGTTCGATGGAGAAAGCAATCAAATCCTTTAAGCAACTGGAGAATGAAGATTTCCGGATTTTGGCGACTGTAGAGAGAGGGATGGGTAGCTATGAATATGTCCCAATAGATTACATTACGAAAGGTTACTCTAAAAATGTGAGTGAAGCTATTTCTCGATTAGATCGTCTTCACAAATTGAACCTTCTTGTCCGCTGGATTGGCGCCTACATTGGCTACAGATTAACTCTTTCTGGCTACGATATTTTAGCTCTTGGCTCACTTGTTTCTTCTAATATTATTTATGCCTTTGGCCATAGGGTAGGTATAGGAAAAGAATCAGATGTTTACGATGCTTTAACTCCCTCTAACGAGAGGGTTATAGTTAAACTTCACAGGCTGGGCAGAACCAGTTTTAAGCAAGTAAGACGGCTACGCAGCTATGTTCGTAATAAGGGTGGTTCTTGGTTCTTTGCCAGCCGTGGCTCCGCGGAAAAAGAGTATTCGGCGCTTCAAATTCTTTTCGAAGCAGGAATCAATGTTCCCCGACCTAGGGGGCAGAACAGACATGCAGTAGTTATGGATTTTGTAGAGGGAGATGAACTATACTTAATCAGGGAATTGCCGAATCCATTAAAAATTCTCAACGAAATTTTGGATAATGTGAAGTTATCATACCAGGTGGGTATAGTTCATTCGGATCTTAGTGAACACAACGTTATTGTTAAACCCGATTTTCACGTGGTTCTAATAGATTGGCCACAGTGGCTGCCAGTTAAACATGTGGAGGCTTTGCGATATTTAAGAAGAGATGTCTCTAATATTCTCAGATTTTTTGAGAGGCGGTTCGGTGTAAAGAAAGATTTGGAAGAAACTATGAAGAAAATTCTTTGAACTTTTTGTGATGTCCTAATTTTATGCGGCGAAGTATTAACAATCGAATTATATAATAAAGGTGATATTTGCACAGACGATAAAGGTAAAAACGTAGTTGGTGTTTTTTAAATTGAGGAAGGATTATTCAGCGTTCTGTTTTTAAAAATTGGTGGTTTAGCTTGTCGAAAATTGTATCGGACTCCTGCATTATGGGCGTTGATATTCTACCTATGAGTTCTCCATCTTCAATGCTAAGTCGTAGGTATGCGGCCTTCCTATTAAGTAAGGACACCAATAAAACCTTTGAGAAACTGACCTTAAGAGAACTCTTAAAAATCATCAATGAGGTAAAACCAGATATTGTTGCGTCCGATAACATTTTTGAATTCGCGCCAAATCAGAGGGGGATAATATATCTGCTTAGAAGGTTTCCTCCCAGAACAAAGCTTGTACAGGTTACTGGTTCGCCTGCGGGTGGAATGGAGCCATTAACCAGTATTGCGGCAAAATACGGTCTAACTATCTCTTCAAAGTTGAGTCCGACGGAGGCCGCTGAAGTTTGTGCTCGGCTCGCCGCCAAGGGTGTTGGCTACATTGTTTATGCCTTTGAGAATGAGACTAAGATTATTGTTTCACGAGGCAGAACCTTGGGGCCGGGAGGTTCTAGTTCTGAGAGGTTCCGAAGGAGGTTGCATGCACTCGTTTCACAAACCACTCAGGTGATTAAAAATATACTGGATGACGCTAAAATAGATTATGACCTCTATACCCAAGAATCTGAACATGGTTTAAAACAAAGTAAATTTCTGGTTTACACGGATAGGGCTAGACTGGGAAGTTTAATAAAACCAAGCAGAGGGCTGGACGTTCAAGTTAAAGTTGAACCGGTGGTTCTCGATGAATTGGAATGGATTCCTCTCATTCCCAAAGTTGTTACACCAGTATCGAAGAAGGCTCTGATTCTGGGAATAGATCCCGGTATAACCTGTGGTCTAGCTGTTTTGGATTTAGATGGAAACCTACTTTTGCTTCGGAGCGAGAAGGAGTTAACGCGAAAAAAGATTATAGAGGAAATTTCAAATTTTGGTGTTCCAGTATACATTGGTTCAGATGTTTATCCCCCTCCAGAATTTGTTAAAAAACTAGCTAATTCCGTTAACGCCAAAATATTCTCCCCCGCACACACTATGAGTGTTGATGAGAAAAGGGAAGTAACTAGGAAATTCCTAGATGGAAAAAGTTTAAAGCCCAGAGACTCCCATCAACGTGATGCTTTAGCTTCCGCTATAAAGGTTTACCAATATTTAAAAAATAAATTTGAACAGGTGGAAGCACACGTTAAAGAAATGAATGTAGATGTGCCTCTCGACCAGGTGAAAGCCTCAGTCGCCAAGGGCGCTTCTATAAGTGAGGCTATAGCGTCATTTTTGGAAGAGGAGCTTGAGGAAGCTGAAGAAGTTAAGGCGGTATCGGAAGAAAGGCCTGAAGAAACAATTGAGAAACTCAGAAAAAATCTGGAGCAGCTTCGCTGCAAATTCCGCAGGTGCAGAGAAAAGAACCAGAGGTTGGAGCAACAAATTTTACAATCTCAGGAAATAATTAACAGTTTGAAGGAGGAAATCAAAGCTTTAAATAACCAGTTGGAGGTGCTGCGATCCGAAAATTTTGCAGAGATAAAGCTCAATCGGTTGCATATGAGGTACCAGGAGGAGAATGCCAGATTAAAGGCGGAGTTAGCCAGAATTAAAAGCGAACTAGCCTCAGTAAGACTTCAACTATCCGGTCTCAGAAGAATAAAACTTATGGAGTCAAGAGGACTCGTCTATCCCTTAAAGGTTGTGAAATCCTTTACCCAAGAGGAAATTCGTAAAGCAGATGAACTTCTAGGAATAAAAGCAGGAGACATAGTTTTTCTCGAAGACTCTACAGGAGGGGGACGCCAAACAGCTGAAATCCTAGTGCAGAAACGAATATCGGCTGTTATCTGCGGTTCCGGAATTTCTCACATGGCGATGGAAAGATTTCTGGAAGCAGATATACCAATTATTCCACGTGAAGACATTAACATAAAACAAGTAGATGAATTTGCCATTGTAGATAAGGAAGAGTTGGAGAGAGTGCTAACTAAGTATAAGCAGAGAACACTAGAACAGAAGAGGGCTCAAGCGGAGAAATTACTTGAAACCGTTGTCAAACAATATAGAGAAGAACGGCAACGTGAACTATCTGAGAACCATTAGTTTCCTCCCCATTCACAAACCACATATAATGTGAATTACTTCAAATCTAAAAGAAGTGCTACGAACTTCGGTTCTACTTTTTGCCTTTAACTTCCTTACCCTTTTCCTTTTCTTTCTCTTTGGGTTCCTCAGCGAAATCAAGGGCCCCAGCATCTGGTTTTATGAATAAAATGTTATTTCCACGTATGAACACTTCGCCATACCTTGCTACTGGTTCGTCACCGTCTAGTTCTTCAGCGCTTGTGAGACACAGGTTCATGTAAGAGTCGCAGTGGGATAATCTGCCTTGAAATGTTTTCCCATCTTTTAATTTAACTTGAACCACGTTATTTATTGATTTTAGAAGTATTTGTAATGGCTGACGTTCAGACATTTTTTCAACTCCAAAGACCTGAAAAATATAGGCAAACATTAATTTTAAAACCTATTCTTTCACTTAAAAATGTTTGCTAACACCTTTCTACGACAATAATATTTAGCTAAAAAATGTTTTTAAACCCTTGTGAAAAGCGATAATCTTCTGCTTGGAAATATTTTTAATTTTGTACTCGTTTACATACGTGAAGATTTATTAATGGGAAAACTTAAAGGCGTACACGCTATTTTTGAAGGAAGGAAGTGTAGAAATTTTGACAACCCAGATACAATTAGCGAGGAAAGGAATCGCTTCAAGCGAAGCAGAACAAGTTGCAAAGGACGAGGACTTCCCACTAGACAAACTATTAAAACTAATAGCATCGGGTAGAGTTGTCATAACCCGAAATGTTAAGCGGGAGAACGTTAGGCCCCTAGGAATAGGGGAAGGCCTTCGTACAAAGATAAACGCAAACATAGGTTCTTCGGCGGATTTCTGCGATGTGGATTACGAATTGAAGAAGGCTAAAATAGCTGTTGAGTACGGTGCGGACACAATAATGGATTTGAGCACTGGTGGAGACATAGACGCGATAAGAAGGAAAGTGATAAAAAACATTGACGTACCCCTAGGCACAGTTCCCATTTACCAGGCAGCGATAGAGGCGAGCAAGAAGAAGGGCGCCATAGTGGACATGGACGAGGATGACATGTTCAAAGCCATAGAGAAACACGCGGAGGACGGTGTAGACTTCATGACGGTACACGTTGGAGTAACCAAAAAGGCAGTGGAACTACTGGTTAAACACAAAAGAATAATCCCTATGGTTAGCAGGGGAGGAACATTCCACGCCGCATGGATAATACATAACGGCCAAGAAAATCCACTATACTCCAACTTTGACTATCTTCTAGAATTAGCGAGAAAATATGATTTTACACTCAGCTTAGGAGACGGTCTAAGACCCGGTTGTATCCATGATGCAAGCGATGAACTTCAAATGCAAGAGCTTTTAACAATAAGCGAACTTGTGGAAAGAGCATGGGAGGGAGGAGTGCAAGTAATGGTAGAGGGCCCCGGGCATCTACCAATCCACCAAGTTGGGGCTAATGTTAGAATACAGAAAGCACTATGTAAGGGCGCCCCCTTCTATGTGCTGGGTCCCTTGGTAACAGATTTAGCGCCCGGTTATGACCACATTACTGGAGCCATCGGAGGCGCCATAGCTGCAATGGAGGGCGCTGACTTTCTATGTTACGTCACCCCCGCTGAGCATCTAGGTCTACCCAATGAAGATGACGTCAAACTTGGTGTTATAGCCTCAAAAATTGCGGCGCACGCAGGAGACATCGCAAAACTCGGAGAAAAGGCATCTTACCGGGACGATGAAATGGCTCGTGCCAGAATCGCAATAGACTGGGAAAAGCAATATGAGCTATCTCTAGACCCTAGAAGAGCACAGTTATACCACGAAAGATTGAAGGCTAAGGAGCCTAAGACCTGTACAATGTGTGGACAGTTCTGCGCCATGAAGATAATTTCAGAAGCTCTTGGCAACCCTAACATAGAAAAAATGAAGTGTTAGGCAGTTTTCGGCCTTTGACTTACTGGGAGCTTACCTAATAGGGCACCCCACTTCCTTAGGGTGGAGCTTGAAACAAATAGACCCTGACTTCCTCTCCTTCTTCGATGAATTGTACTTCTGGGCCTATCTCTATATATCCCTGTGATAGGGCTAGAGTAGTTATGGCTTCAGAGCCTGTAGGAACTGGATAAGCTACAAACTTTTCTTTTTCCTTTTGAAGTCGGACTGGTTGAAAATTTAATCTTCCCCTTTCAGAGTAGATTCTCTTTCCAGTTACTGCTTTGACTTGCGGTCTACTTGTGGGAGGGAGGCCTGCCCACCTTCTAATTTGTGGGTCTACAAGAGTGTAGTATACCATGAGTGCCGATGTGGGGTATCCGGGTAACATAAAGACTGGTTTTCCATTGTATGCTGCTACTGCTGTTGGTTTTCCTGGTTTCATTGATATTCCATGTATTATAAAGTCTGGTTTGCCCACCTCACTGAGTGCTGTTGGAACTGTGTCGCCTGGACCCTTTGAGGTTCCTCCCGAAAATATGGCGATATCTGCGTTTTCTAGTGAGTGTTTAATGGATTTTATTAATTCCTCTTTATCGTCTGGTACGATCCCCCTGTATATGGGTTCTCCGCCTGATTGTTTGACGGCTTGTGTTATGGTGACTGAGTTGATGTCATAAATTTTTCCGTGTTCCAGTTTAGAGCCCGGAGTTATTATTTCGTTTCCGGTGCTGGCGACTGCCACCAATGGTTTGGAGTAAACAATTACTTCTGTAACGCCGGTTGCCGAGATTACCCCCAAATCTTGGATGCTTAGCACGGTTCCCTTGCTCAATATTTTCTGTTCTTTTCTTATGTCGCGGCCGATTTTAACAACATTCTCCTCGGGAGACACAGGTCGGTATATTCGCAATTGGTCATCTTCCTCCTCGGTGTACTCCACCATCACAACAGCATCCGCGCCTTCTGGTATGGGTGCTCCTGTGGCTATTTTAACACATCCCCCCTCTTCTACACGTAGATTACTCTTTTCTCCCGCTTTTATTTCCCCTAAAATTCTCAGAATTTTCGCCTCCTCCTCTTCCGCCCCGAAGGTGTCACTTGCCCTAACCGCAAACCCATCCCTTGCAGCTCTTTGGAAGTGAGGCACATCAATTGGTGAAAAGAAGTCTTCAGCAAGAACTCGCCCCAAAGCCTCATTTATGCTAATTTTTTCAATTTTCCTCTCTATGCTTATTTTGGACAAGGCTTGAATCACATCTTGGAGAGAAGTTGTGGTGTAAAAACTCTTCCTAATTTCCTCTCTCATTCCTTATCTCCTCCTTACGCTACGATGTGGGGAAAAAGAGCCACTCTTACGATTTCCCCCTCATTTATACCCTCCACATTTTCTGGAATTTCCACAATTCCATCGGCATTCACCATACTACTTATTACCCCTGAACCACCTACTCTTATGGGCACCGCCAGCACTCCCTCCCGAGTTTCCTCTATTTTGACTCGGACAAAATCCCGTCTGCCCAGAGTCGAAGCAACTTTCCTGGACATCTTTGCCTCAACAAATATGCGGGGATCAAGCTTTTCGGCTCCCAGCATTTTTCTTATGGTGGGCGCAACAAAGACTATAAAGGCTATCATGGTTGACACCGGATAACCTGGTAGACTAAAAATCGGTTTACCGTTGAGAAATGCGGCAGCCGTAGGACTCCCCGGCTTCATGGCCACCCCGTGAAAAATTAACTCCCCCCTCTTTTTTAGAAGATCTGGAGTGTAATCATATTTTCCCACCGAGGTTCCGCCTGAAAAAACTCCCACATCATATTTTAAGACTTCATCTATAGCCTTTTCAAGCTTTTCCGGTTCGTCCGGGTATATTCCAAGAATCTTAGGTTCTCCACCATAGACTCTCACCAGAGAAGCTAGGGTATAACTATTGGTGCAAACAACCTTTCCCACATCGGGAGTAGTGTGAATATCAACAAGTTCGCTGCCAGTGGAAACAATGGCTACTTGAGGTTTTTTCGCCACCTTGACTTCAGTAATTCCACATTGTAGGAGCATCGCTTCCTCTTGGGGTCTTACCTGTTTACCACTACTTATAATTTTTTGACCCATTTTCACATCCTCTCCAACCCTGGAAATGTTTTGGCCGGGTGTTACCGGACTGTATACTTCTACCTCATCGTTGATACGCTTAGTGTATTCAACCATAACTACGGCGTCAGCCCCTGGAGGTATAGGGGCCCCAGTAGCGATTTGAGCAGCCCACCCCCTAGATACTTTAATGTTGGGCGGTCTTCCCACAGTTACTTCTCCTACTACCTTTAGTTTGATGGGGTTATGCTGGCTGGCGCCGAAGGTGTCCTGTGCTATCACAGCGTAGCCATCCATAGCGGACCTATCAAAGTGTGGAATATTTCTCGGAGAATAAATATCCTCATAGATTATTCTTCCCAGAGATTCTGTTACCGGTATTGTCTCCGGTTCTAACCTCTTAATTCTGCTAATTATCCTGTTTAGCGCATCATTAACTAGGGTGTACTCGGCAAAACCTCTCATACGAGCGTTGGACTCATCCAAACTACTTTTCCTCCTTGGAGTCTTTGGAAATTTTAGTTTTCATGTGGCTGATAATATGTTCTATTTCTGGAAGAATAAAACTGGTAAGGGCGGTGTGTACTGCATTGGGGGATCCCGGTAAACAAAAAATCACCGCACCTTTATAGGTTCCCGCCTCTGCTCTAGTTAACATGGCGGCGGTTCCAATATCCTTGTAGCTTTCGAATCTAAAGAGTTCCCCGAAGCCAGGTATCCTCTTTTCAAATAGAGGAGAGATGGTTTCTATGGTTACGTCTCTGGGTGAGAGGCCAGTCCCTCCACTAGTTATAATAACCAAGATTCCTCTTCCTACAAGTTCGTTCAGAGATTTGATTATATGTTCAGGATCGTCAGGAACGAGGGAAACGGATGTCAGCTTGTGACCTGCTTCTTCTATTAGCTTCTTCGCCATGGCGGTTGTTTCGTCAGTGCTTTGTGCGCCAGTTTGAATTTCTCGGTAGCGTGTATCACTAATCACTATTAATCCAAAGTCTACGGGCCCAACGGGTACTCTGTGTTTTTCATGGGTGCTTTTTGGTTTCATGTTGTTCTCTACCTTGACTACTTTTTTGTTGGCTGTTTGGTTTTACTCACCACCCTAACTTCCTCTATTTCTGTGTCGGGGTACTGTCCTTCTTGGTCTTTTTCGTAGGGTTTAACCATGTCCCAAACTGTGAGTAGGGCAACAGAAGTTGCAACAAGTGCCTCCATTTCTACGCCAGTTTTGGACAATGACTGTACTGTGGATTCTACTGTAACCTCACTATTTCCAACAGAGATTTGGACATCAACTTTGGTTATTGGAATAGGGTGACACAAAGGTATTATTTCTGGGGTTTTTTTGGCTGCCAGAATACCTGCTATCTGAGCAGTGGTGATGACATCACCTTTTCCCAAAGTTTTTTCCCTAATTCTTTGGATAGTTTCAGGCTTAAGTTTGATGATGCCTTTCGCAATTGCAATACGCAGAACATCTTCTTTACCACTAATGTCGGCCATGTTAATACTCAAAATGTTCCATCCTCCATATTTGCCTCTAACCTAGAAAACCATAACCTCAGTTAAATAAAAAGTATTCTAATGCCCTTTTATTATATATTTCATTTAAACGAGGATTTTTGTGGAAAAATGGTTATCCTTTTATTGAGAAGAGGTTATTACGTTTAATTACTATTAAAATTTCGATTTCAGGTAATTCTAAGTTGGGAGGAATAATATGATTTTCCAAATAGTTGGCTACCAGAGACATGTGGGCAAAACGTCTACAGCGGTTAGTTTAATTCAAGAGTTTAAAAAGAGAGGGTTCCGAGTTGCCGCCATAAAACATTCCCACAAATACGACATCAGCCAAGACACTAGGGGAGCGCTAGACTCGAAGGACACAGAAAGATATCTGGATGCGGGAGCAGATGTTTGTGGAGCGATTACAGACAGGAGCTTAGTTTTGATAACTCCCGAAAATTCCCTTAATTGGGCCTTAAATATGGTAGCTCCATTTTCTGACATAGTAATTTTGGAGGGATTCCGAGAGGAGCGCCGTCCAAGAATAATTGTGGCGGAATCAGCAGACCAATTTTTTGAGCTCTATATTGAAAATCTAGTTGTGGCGGTCACTGGTGTTATCACAGAGAATGAGGATGAAAAGGAGAAGGTGAAGGCGGCCTATCCCAATATTCCCATAGTTTCTAAGACCTCAGAGTTAGCTGATCTTGTACTCTCCAGATTTGTGGATGAAGTGATTAACCGGCTAGAAAAGAAAACTTGTGCGGTGTGCGGTTATCCCAACTGTGAAGAATACGCCAAAGCCCTAATAAGGGGAGAGGCCAAGCTATCTGCATGTCCACAAAATGCGGCTCAAACAGTTTTATACGTTAATAACAAGAGAATTGCCATTAACCCCTTCGTTCAGAGAATAATCAGCGCCACAATTCAGGGAATGCTGTCCACTCTAAAAAATATAGACAAACTCGAGAACATTTCTATTCACATAAAAAGTTGAACCTTGAAGCGAATCAAAATGAGAATCCTAAATTAAATGATTTTTATTTCTCTTTTGTCATGTAGTAAGACAGGAGACGGGAACAGTTGCGATACGCTGTTAGACTGGCGTATATAGGTGAGAACTATTCTGGTTTCCAGAAGCAACCCAATATGAAAACAGTCGAAGGCACAGTTATTGAAGCTCTAAAAAAAGTAGGATGGATCGAGGATGAAGAAAAAGCAAACTACAATCATGCAGGACGCACGGACCAAGGTGTGAATGCTCTCAGCCAGACCATTGCCTTCAACACTTCAGAAAAAATTATTTTACCAGCCCTAAACAACAATCTCCCCAAAGATATATGCTGCTGGGCTTATGCTCCTGTCGCCGAATACTTTGATCCACGCAGAGATGCTCTACTCCGTACATACAAGTACTATGCCATTTACGAAGGCGAAAATTTACGAATGATGAAGAAGGCGGCATCCCTACTTAAGGGGACGCACGACTTTAAAAACCTGTGCACCCCCAAACCAAATAGAAAAACCATTAGGACTCTATTAGAATCAAAAATCGAAAAAAGAGGAGACCTACTCATTTTCACCTTCTCTTCCAAAGGATTTCTATGGAAAATGGTAAGAAAAATGGTTACCGCCCTAAGGAAAATCGGTTCCGGCGAGAAAAACCTGGAATATTTGAAGGATTTGTTAAACCCGACTTATCAGCCTAGAGGAGGAGTTGCCCCCGCGGATCCAAGCGGGCTAATACTCTTTGATATAAAGTATCCCTTCGATTTTCTGGTAGATGAGGTCAGCAGAAAAATATTTTTAAAAACTTTGTATAAAAACTACGTTCAAGAGAGGATAAAGGCCCAAATTTGTAAAGTCATAACGTTGGAGCTTGAAAAGATGCGCTAAACCTCACTCTTCAGTTCCTTCATTATCTTGTTGTACGTCTTCTTATCACCCGAAATTTCTTCAATTAATTCCTCTTCAAATTCAAAAAATCTGCATATTTTAGCTGCCCTCTTAGGGTCAGCCTGGAAAATCACTTTCAAGTAGGGAAGATAATACTCTACTCCTCCCAAGGAGGAGGTGTGACACTTCGCCCCTATCTTGGCCCCAATTGATGATAATTTGTCGCGAATTGATTTGGTTCTGCTCAGATTTCTAATCCAGGTTGGAAACTGATATTTAACATAGCTTGGTCTGCTAACTGTTCTTGATAGAGAAACACCAGCTGACAT
>Ga0129299_1002733_pt1 | contig 11629 bp, 9 predicted proteins | sample ConPoolayeCmetaG_FD_94477 | JGI IMG/M metagenome (GOLD analysis project Ga0129299, IMG submission 94477) | Hot spring microbial mat communities from California, USA to study Microbial Dark Matter (Phase II) - Cone Pool mat layer C metaG ... | reverse complement strand
GAGGTGAAGTCGATCCCCGGCCCGAAGGGCCGCAAGAGAATCGCCGGAGGTGAAGTCGATCCCCGGCCCGAAGGGCCGCAAGAGAATCGCCGGAGGCGAAGTCGATCCCCGGCCCGAAGGGCCATAAGAGAATCGCCGGAGGCGAAGTCGATCCCCGGCCCGAAGGGCCATAAGAGAATCGCCGGAGGCGAAGTCGATCCCCGGCCCGAAGGGCCATAAGAGAATCGCCGGAGGTGAAGTCGATCCCCGGCCCGAAGGGCCATAAGAGAATCGCCGGAGGTGAAGTCGATCCCCGGCCCGAAGGGCCGCAAGAGAATAGCCGGGGGCGGAGCGAAGCGCAGCCCCCGGTAAGCGAACACCTCACCACCCCAAAGCCCTGAAGGGGCGCAAGGACGCCGTTCTGTACGTCGACCCGCTCCGCCGGGTTATCACGTCCTTTCAGGGCTCTCAAGGCCCGACGCGCCCGCCTACCGAAACCGTTGGCCCCGGCTATTCTCGCGTGCCACTTCGGGGCCGAACGGAACCCGCCAAAATGGTCACGCCCCTCCCCCTCGCGAACCCCGGCTTGACCTGCGGGCGATCTAAGAGACAATATCCGTGGGGTGGGTCGATCCGGACAACGGTGTGGACGGAGGTTCTCTCATGTGGCATCGCGTACGACCGTTCCTACTCAGCGTGGCCGTCGTGATTCCTGCGGTCCGGGCCCTTGCCGAGGACGTCAAGAGACCCGAGAGCAACATTGTGACCGTGGAGGTTGAGGGGGAGGGAACGGACGCGGAATCCGCCAAGGCCGACGCCCTCCGCAAGGCCGTTGAGGTCGGCGGCAAGCAGGAAATCTCCTCGCACAGTCAGGCCGAGAACTTCGTGTTGATCCGCGACACGATCTACAGCCGCAGTGAGGGCATCGTCGTGGACTACAAGATCCTCAAGGAGGGTCCCGGTGTCGGCGGGAGTTACTTCTGCAAGATCCAGGCCAAGGTGGACAAGACGGCGATCGCCACGCGGTGGGGCGAGGTCCAGAACGTCCTGGATCAGATCGGCCGTCCGAAGGTCATGGTGTACATCCAGGAGAAGATCGACGGGCGACTGGATACGAGCAGCATCCTGGAGAGCAAGATCGAGGAACGGCTGATCAAGGCCGGCTTCGACGTGGTCGCCCAGGCCGCCCGGGAGGAAATCGCCAAGAAGGAAAAGGCCGACGCCGCCACCGAAGACGACGCCAAGAAGATCCAGGCCATCGCCAAGAGCTTCCACGCCCACATCTACATCATCGGGCACGCCAACGCCAACTTCGCCGAGATCGCGGATCTCTACGGCGTCAGCGCGGCGATGTACAACTGCGACGCGGTGGCCAAGTGTTACTACACCGACACGGGGCGCTTGCTGGCCTCCGAGTCCCTCCCCGTGACCCGACGCGGGGCGCGGGGCAAGGCGTCGCAGAGCCCGCAGGCCGCCAAGGCCGCTCTGGCCGCCGCCGGGGAGGCCCTCGTCGAGAAAATCTACGTGACCATCATGAAGGGTTGGGCCACCCAGACCAGCGCGGGCGGCGACATCGTGCTCGAGGTCACCGGGGCAAAGTTCGCCCAGGCCAACAAGGTCAAGAAGGCCCTGTCCGATATGAGCGACACCGTCAAGAAGGTCCACATGGACTTCAGCAAGGGCACCGCGACCTACCGCATCGTCGCCAAGTGCACCGGGGAGGAACTGGCCGCCAAACTCACCGAGGGGGAATTCGACAAGCTCATCGAAATCGTCGACGTGACGCTCAGCCGGATCCAAGCCAAGGCCAAGGGCGGTGAGGAGTAACTTGCCCTCGAAATGCCCCGCCGCGTCATACTTCGGCATCATGCGATCCACGTGCCGACAACGGGGTGAACCGTTGCCGGGGTGTGAAGTTTGCGCCGCTTATTGAGAACTGCACAAGTAATGCAAGTCTAGACCCCGGCGAAAGTGCTTGAAAAAAGGCATGGTTCAAAAACGGGGACAGGCACCTCGCCGGAACCCGTTTTCTGGGTCGTAGTCGAGGGTCGGCTCGGAGGTGAGTCCCCGTTTTTGAACCATGCCTGAACGGCATCATGCGATCCGCGTGCCGACAACGGGGTGAATCGTTGCCGGGGTGTGAAGTTTGCGCCGCTTAAGCATCCCATCCCGGAAATGCGCAGGGTTTCCATGGGAAACCGGATGACGCGGGAACCTCGTGGTCCCCGAAGGGGACGGAGGTGAATAGCCGTTACAGGCTCATCACGGAGTAGACGATGTCCTTGACGGTTTGGGCGGCCTCCAGTTGCTTGAGTACCGGATCGAGCTGGCTGGGGGCACCGGCTAGGAAATAGGTCCACCCCTCCGGATCGCTGCCCATCATCTCGCAGGTGAGGAAGGATTCGTCGCCCGCCACGTCGCGCGGGGTCAGCCGCCGCGTCGTCCGGATGATCGCAGCCTTCCGCAGATTGTGCGAATCGTAGGGGTGTTCCTCCAACCGCGTGACCTTGCTGAGGCGCCCGATCACGCGGACCATTCTGTTCTTCTCCTCCTCGTCGCATCGGAAGGTCACGACAACCGTGCCGTCGTGGGTGGCCTGTTCTTCGGCGCCGTGTCCGACGACGGTATCGATGTTGATTCCGCGGTTGCTGAAGGCCGAGGCGATACTCGTCAATGCCCCGGCACGGTCCAACACGTGGGCCCGGAAGACCCAGTGGCGATGTTCGGGCGGATTCATGTGCGCTCTCCTGCGTTTGAACGATATGACCGTACGTGATTCGGCACCAGGCATTGTCGGGCACGTCGCATGGGCATCTTGCCCATGGGCGTCACGGGCGAGACGCCCGTGCTACGGTGGCGCGGATTCGTGCACGGTCATATAGGAGGCGGTCGGCGGACGGTATCGCCGAGGCGGCTCGCTTCCGGAGAGTACGGCCACGGCGCCGGCGGCCATCGCGGCCATCTCCAGCGAACCGGGAAAGAGCATGACCGGCGCCAGGCGGCCTACGCGCTGTCGGACCCCCGTACGGATCCGTTGGCTCCGGGCAAGCCCGCCGGTCAACACGATGGCCTCCACGTCGCACCCCGCAGCGACGACCATCGCGCCGATCTCCTTGGCGATCTGATAGATCATTGCGTCCACCACGAGGCGGGCGCGGTCGTCGCCCGCCTCGATTCGCTGTTCGATGACCTCCATCCGGTGCTCGCCCAGGTACGATTGGAGGCCGCCGCGCTGGGTCAGCTCCTCGATCAGCTCACTCTGCGTGAACCGCCCCGAGTAGCACAGGGCGATGAGCTCGTCCATCGGCAACTGCCCTGCGCGCTGAGGTGTGAACGGTCCGGAGCCCAGCAGGGCGATGTTGTTGTCGATCATCCGCCCGCGCCGAACCGCCGCGACGGTGATGCCTCCTCCGAGATGGGCCACGACCAAATGGATGTCCTCCAGGGGGCGCCCGACTGCCCGTGCGGCCCATCGGGCGGCGGCGCGGACGCTCAGGGCATGCGACGTGCTTCGCCGGACGATCGGGGCGTACCCGGAGATCTCGGCCTCCGGAATGAACTCGTCCACGACGACGGGATCGACGGCGAACGCGGGCACGTTGAGCTGCCGCGCCAGTTCCGCCGCGATCGGAATGCCCAGATTGCTGGCGTGATCCTTTTCCGCGTGATCCAGAACGGCCGAGACCATGTCCTGATCTACGACGAGGTGGCCCTCCCGCCGCTCCGCCACGACGTAGGTCCCGCCGGCGAGTTTTCCCGGGGGGCGCGGGAGAAACCCGCCTCGCCCGACGACGGCGTCCAGGTCCTTGACCCCCCAACGCGCCAGCGTTTCGTGGGCGAGCTGTGCTCGCTGTCGGACCTGGGCGGCCCGCTCCGCCGGCGTCCCGATGGCCGGTGGAGGATGAACGACCTCGGTGTCCTGAAGGCACTCGTCGTTCGCGTACAGGGCGAGTTTGGTCGACGTCGAACCCGGGTTCACCGCCAGAACGCGGTACGTTCTCGTGACCGTCGGTTTGGACGGCGCTTTCTTGTCGGGTTGCCCGCGGAGGCATCGCTGGGCGTAGATGCTGCACAGGGCAATCGACTCCAGGCGAGTCTGTAACGTGTCGGCACGCGAGAGGATGATGTAGGGCACGGGCAGTCCGACGGTGATGCCGGCCAGGGAGGCCTGCCCGTATTTGATCATCGCGGTGACGACCTTGTACAGGATGTTCGCCGCATCGATGCCGGGGCAGACGAGCACGTCGGCCTGCCCGGCCACTTCCCGCGCCGCAGGAATCTGGGGCAACCCCTTGACCTCCACGGACTCGGGATCGATGGCCAGGTCGAGCGACAGCGGGCCGTACACCACGGCGTCGGGCCAGTGCCGCTCCGTCAGTTTCGCGCCGATCCATGTGGACGGAAGCGAACTGATCTGCTTTTCGTTGGCCGACAGAATCGCCACCCGCGGGCGCTCGAGACCCATGATGACATGGGCGATGTCCACGGCGTTGCGGACGAGGTCGACCATCCGCCCGAAGTTGCACACCGTCGTGACGCCGGCGTCGGTCAGAGCGATCGGTCGTCCCCCGCCGATCGGTGCGGCGTCGAACACGGAGACCAGGCTGACCGTCGACCGAACCGCCATCGGGAGCATGTGACGGTTCAGGACGGGTGTGGAGATGTTGCCCTTGAGGACGATATCGATGCCGCCGGCACGGACGCGATCGGCGGTGACGGCGGCGATCCGGTCGTCCCCGTCGGCGGCGATGATGTCCTGCGTGTCGATCTCGATGCCCACCTCGTCGACCGCCCGGGCGATCCGAACGGGGTCCCCGACCAGGAGGATGCGGTCGATGATGCCGTGATCCCGCGCCGACTCGACCAGCCGAAGGTCATCGATCCGATCACCGCCGGCCACCATCACGGTCGAGGCCGCCAGTCTCCCGGCGATTTCGACCAGGTCGGCTACGGACACAAGGGGTTCGGGAGCAACGGGGATGGGCTGGTCTCCGGACACGTTCGACTCCCGCATCGGGCCCACTTTGCGGACGGACCCAATCGTCGTCGGTGCACCGCGCGGCCGACGGGACTATCATACGAACGCCGCGATACTTTATCGAGCGGTTGTGGCCGGTCAACCCGAGCGTATAATGGGGTTGGCTTGGGGGCGCGAACGCGGCATTCGGAGGACGTTCCATGTCCGTCGCGGTGAGAGGGGGCGTTGCGTTCCTCCTTTTGATCCTCCCGGGAAGCGCGTGCCGGGCCGATCGATTACACCTCACGAATGGGCAGGTCATGGAGGGCAAAGTCGTCAAAAAGGATTCCACCGGCGTCGATTTCCGGGTGGTCATGCACGAGGGGAAGCTCACGTTTGTCAAGCACTACGCGAACGCGGAGATCGCCAAGATCGAGTACGGCGAGCAGACCACCGAGCCGGCGTCCGAATCGGCGTCGCCCGCCGAGGCCAAGCCGTCCGCTTTGTCCGTGGTCCAGCCGGCCACACGGGCGGCGACGAAGATCGAGGACAAGCCCGCCTTCCTGAAGAAAGCCCTCGCCAAGATCAAGGAGAACAAGCCCGACGCCGCCGTGCTTGACCTGACGAAGTTGGTTCACGCCAGCAGCGAGGAGGAGCTGGAAGAACTCAACGAGCAGTGCAAGGAGGAGGCCGGCCAACCGCTGGACGAGTTGCTGGCCTTCAACCGCTTGGAGGTGGCCAAGAAGAAGTCGGCGGGGCAAGTGTCTCGAAGTGCGATCACGGGGTTCGAGAAGAAGGCGATGCTCGTCGAACTGCACCGGGCCATCGAGGACTGCCGAGGCCAACGGGTCGGACGCACCACGATCGACTCGGAGATCGACCGCCCGGAGGACTACAAGGGTGAACGAGAAGATGCCAGAGAGTTCGGCAAACACATCGCGCTGACGCTGAACCTGGTCAACTTGGCCGTCGAGCTGGAGAAGTCGGACCGACCCGCCGCCACCCGATCCAAACCGGCCCGGTCGGGAGACAAGGATCGAGATGAGGCAGGGGAGGACGAGAACCCCGCGTCGGGCCGGGAGAAGTCCGGACCGAAGACCCGATCCGCGAATAAGGGGGATGACGACTTGGTCGCGTTCCGGTCGCAGTTGTTGGCGCTTCAGAAGGTCGTTCGACAGGCGAGCGGTCCCGGGGGCACCCTCCGGAGGGAGCGAACGTACGGCGGGGTGGAGGACCGGCGTCCGGAGGGCGAGGAGGTGGACAGGGACCGCCGTCCCGGTCGCCGCGGACTGCCCGTGCGAGGACGGAGGGGGTTGGTCCCCGGTCCACCGCCCGACCAAGAGTGGGGTCCGGACGACCGCGATCACCCCGACGATCGCGACCGAGGTCCTCGAGACGAGCGATAAGTACAGCGCCCCAGAAATCAGGGGTCGAATTACCCCCCGAGTCGCGTTGTCCTCAACGCGGTCAACCGCCGTGAGGACACGGCGGATCGGGTACGGCGAATTCCGCCCCCAACTTCCGGGGCGCTGTCTTAGGGGGCGAAGGCGGTTGGTGACGGGACCTCGCTCAATTCGACGGTTTGGCCCGGTGGTGGCGGGGTCATCTGGACCAGCCGGCCATCTCGCCAGGCCAGGAAGAAGTACGAAGCATCGTTCAGGCTTCGCCGGAAGACGAACCGCACGCTGCGGATGCCGGTGGGTTCGACGGCCAGCGCCACCGCGGTGAACTCGGGCGCTTCGAAGGTCGCCCCCGGATGCAGGCCGGTCCGCGCCGTGCGGAACAGGCGCTCGAACCGGTGGTCCATGAAGGGACAGGAACGGCTCGTAAGGGTCATGGTCCTCTCGTCGTCCCGCCGCCACGTCAGGGGGCGGCGCCCCATTTGCAGCGGGTAGACATAGGTCTGCCCGTCGTGGTGAGCGACGCCCCACGTGCCCGACATGCTGAGGGCAACGAGGCTCGACGGCGCATTCAACAGAAAGACCGATCTCGGTGTCGGTGCGGAGCGGTCGACGTCTGCGTTCACAATGGTGTCCCTGTCCACCGCGGCCATACGACTGAAGAACTTCGCACGAATGGCCGTCGAGATCACCGGTGTGACCACACCGGAAAGCACCAGCATGCCCCCCACGATCAGCGGGACATGCTCCCGAGCGGCTATGCGAGCGGACACCGGCCGGAGGCAGTGGAGGAACAGCCCGACCAATAACGAGGACCCGACGGCGGCGTTCACGAAGAGCCGGTCGGACAGATCGGCGCCGATCTCCACCAGGAGCGAACAGACGACCCACCCGCAGGCCAGGAGCGTGGACGGCCCCGGGCGGACAATGCGGAACACCACCCACCCGACCCCGGTAAGAAAAGGAACGCCGGCGAAAACAACCACCCACGTTAACCAAGGATGCACGGGCATCAGGTCCGCGGGGAATCCGAAGAACAGACTCAGCAGACCCACGGGAACCAACACCGCCAATCGTCTCAGGCACTGGATCGGGTCGTCCCAGGGGGTCGGATAGACAACCGATCGGGCCCCGTACCCCGCGGCAAGATACACGGTCAGATAGGCGACGGCTGTCAAAGTAAAGGCCCACAGCATCCTTGAGCGGAGTACGTTCGAGAGGACCCGGCGAAACGGTCCCGCCGCGTTCACCGGATCGTACAACGACAGGTACATGGCCATCAGAGGCAGCCCGACCAATCCAGATTCCTTGGAACCGCAGGCGAGTAGGAAGCAGATCAGCCCGCCAGCCAGGTGACACCGCCGTCCAGACTGCCGATGGCGGTGCACCATCCGAATCGTCGCCACGACGAACAGAGCGGCCAGCAGCGTGTTTCGGTTGGCGATCCATCCGACGGGGACGATGTGGACCGGACTGAGCGATAAGACGGCCAGCGCCCAAAGGGCGGCAGAGGGCGGCGCGCCGAGCTCCCGGTACAACCGAAACGACAATCTCAGGAGGACCGCGAACAACGCCAGGCTTGTCAGGTGATACCCCGGTGCCCAGTCACGGTAGAGGCGGTAGTCGAGCCCAATCGACACGCTGGTTACGGGGCGAAAGAACCGGACCTTGAAGTCCGGGTCGGCCCACCAGGCGTGGAACCGCCATTCCGCGTGGGGCCGGACGGACCCGGGTCGGGGTCCGAAGTCGTAGAGGTTCCACGGACGGACGTGCGAGTCGGTCGGCAAGCCGCGAAGGGCGAACTGGTGGAGATAGTCGTCATATTGGAATCCCCATCGCAACGACCACGCGTTGTTGGCCAGACCGATCAGGGTCAGTACTACCGCGATTCGGGCGGACCGCGGGTTCCCCCGGTCGGCGTTGGACGAACCGGAGGACACGGCACCGGTGTCGGAATGGGGCGGGACGAGGGTCATCGTTCAGGCGGTCTGTTCGGAGGCAACCGGCGTACCCGGTGGCGGCAGATCGCGGATTTTCTTGGCCGGCACGCCCGCCCAAAGCTCGTTCGGACCGATGACGGTCTCGGGCAGGACCACCGCGCCGGCGCCGATCACCGACCCCGACCGAATGTGGGCCCCGCCGAAGACGAAGGCGTGCGCTCCGATCACCACGTCGTCCTCGATCGTCGTCTGCCGGAGCAACACGGAGTCTCGATCCTGACAGTGACCCGCAAGGGTGGCATTGAAACCGATGACCACGTTTCGACCCAGGCGGACGAGGTAGGGGTCGAGAATCTGCGGATCGGTTACGTTGCACGACCGCGACCGCGGTCCGAAGACCGCGCCCATTACCCACCGCATCGGCGGCAGGTTGGCGACGTGGAAAACGAGGAACCCGGGAAACGGGGCCTGATACCGTGCCTTGGTCAGGGTCGCAATCAGGCACGACCAGAGGAGTTGGCGATTCGGTCGACGCGTCCCGGTGGGGTAGCGTCCCTGTTTGGGCGTCGGGATCGGCAACCGCAAGACGACGAGCTCCGCGACGTAGACCAAGTTAAACAAGACCACCCAACCGGTGAGGACACGACCCCATCGCCAGGCCAACCCGAGGTCCGCACCGACAAGCCCGCGATCCGGCCAGGCCCCCGCCGCCGTGAACGTCGCCGTCGCCACGGCAAGGGCCGCGGACCAAACCAATAACCGAATGACGGCGTCGAGCAAGACGAAGCCTTGGAGGGCAGTCAAAGAATCCGGACGCGCCCCGACCGGGAAAGGGGCCGGGACGGCATTCGACGGCTCGGTGTCGGCGTGGAAAGATGTCACCGGTCTGTCTCCTTATCGACGGGGTTTGAAACGCGGCGCGCGTGCTCCGGATAGGCTATCTCGCGGAGGGCGGGGGACTCAAGCTCGTACACCCCGATTGGGATTACGTCGGATTGGGACGCACCGCCGGTTGGGAATGATACCATTCCTTCATCCGGCGCATCCCTTCTTGGAACGTCATCCGGGGTTCCCACCCAAGCTCGTTGCGTATGCGGCGGCTATCGACGACCTGGTCCGCGCCCATCAGCACGACCATGGCGCGGTTGAAGGGCGACTCCCCACCGACCAGGCGCGCCCACAACTCCGCCAGCGTCGCTCCGACGTAGGCGATGCGGTGTCCCGCGGAACGGGTCGGGCGCGGTAGACCGACGGCGTCGGCGGTGGCGTCGAGGTACTCTCGCTGGGTCACGTGCTCGTCGCTGGTCACGTCGTAGATCTTCCCCGCCGCGGCGGGATGGGTGCCCGCCAGCACGATCGCCCGGGCGGCATCGTCCACGTAGAGCGTCGCGATCCGGTTCGTACCGTCCCCGATCACGAAGACCAGGTCCCGTTCCAGCAGCGGAACGAAACGGGCCAGCAGCGGCCGGTTGCCCGGTCCGTACAGGAATCCCAGCCGGACGATGGACCAGTCGACGCCGGCCCGCTCGCACTCGCTCCGGACGAGGTTTTCGGCCTCGATCTTCGCCACAGCGTACAGGTTGTAGTGAAACGGGTTGGCGGGGGTGCGGTCGGCCGCGACGCTTCCGCTGACGCCCTTGCCCAGGTAGACGGCGGCCGAACTGATGTAGACAAACCGCGCCGGCCTTGCGGGCAGGGCAGCCTCCAGAAGGCGGCGGGTTCCCTCAATGGTCGTTTGGGCGAACTCCTCCCAGCGTCCGCTCATGTCCACGCGGGCGGCTCCGTGGTAGACGGTGTCGCCGGCACGGACGAGACCGTCGCACCCGCCGGGGCGAGTCAGATCACCGCCCACCGGCACGGCGCCCATCGCCCGTATCCGGGCGTGATCCTCGGGTTTGCGGACAAGGACCCGGACGTCGTCACCTCGTTCGACCAGCATTCGAACGAGAACCTGGCCGATGAAGCCCGTGCCGCCCGTAACGCTCACGTTCATGCCGATCTCCCGCAAGGGGCAATGCACCCCTCTCCCACGACCACCCTGCTCTCGTGGACGGCGCGGAGACTTCCCGGACGGATGACCCGCCCGAGTCCGTCCTACCCCTGAGGAACAGGCGGAACGATCTCCGTGTCCCTACCATTTCACCACGAAGCCGGCCGACATCCACTTGCTGGATTCCACGGAGTGGAGCAGGACCGTTTGACCGGGTCGGATCTCCCCCGAGCGCACCATGTCGTCGAAGTGCACGAGGATCGAGGCCCCGCCGCAATACCCGCAGTGGCGGGAGCGGAACTTGACCTGTTCCGGTCGGATCCCAAAGAGCGAGGTGACCTTTTCAAGATTGCCTTCGTACAATTGCCTGGTCGGGATCGAGTAGACGTAATGATCGATGGAGTTCTTGGCCAGCCCCAACGAGTCCAGCATCTTCAACGTCCCGTTGAGTAGGAAGGTCACGGCATCCCGGTTTACCGCGCTGAAGTCCTGGTCCAAGTGGTGACTCCCGCGGCTCAACACCTCGAGCACCGGACTGGAATGTTCGATGAGGTCCGCCACCCCACCGCCCGCCGTCATCGCGGGAGGACGCTTGCCGCCGACGGACTCGACGTAGGTCCCCAAGAGCTCTTGGGGAACGACGGCGCCGTCACCACCCGCTTCCACCGCCTTGAGCAGGACGGCCCCGCTGCCGTCCGCCAGGATGTACCGCAGGGCCGCCTGGGTCTTGGTCATCTGGGCCTGGTTGAAATAGCAGTCGCGGAGATAGACGCTGGACAACTGAGGGTAGGTTACCAGCGCGGTCTTATAGCGTCCGGTCCGAAGTGCGTCGTACGCCACCTGCATGCACTTGCCCACGCCGGAGCAGTTGCTGTGGATCTCCATCTCGGCGCAGTTCTCGATGCCCAGCCGCTCTTGCAGAATCGTGGTCGTCGGGGGCGTCGTGTGATCGTAACTGGGACTGGACAGGAGCAGCAGATCCACCTCGGTGGGTGACATCCCGGCGTGGTCCAGGGCCCGTCGGGCGGCCTCTTCGGCCAGCGTGGCGAGCGTGTGTGTCAGCTTGCGCGTCTTGGGGTCGATCGCGAAATGTCGGAACTCCACCCCCCCGTCCCGCAGCATCCGTTTGCCCACCGTCTCAATAAAGGACCGGACGCGCGCAGGGGCATTCGTGATGGGTCCCAGAACCTCGTCGATTCGATCGTTGGGGATCGGATCCCCTGGCAGGAAAGACCCCGTCCCTGCCACGGACACTCGGCAGTACGAGTACTTCACTTTTCCCTTCTCCGGCGGCGAGTTGTGACACCGCGGAAACCCGACTGGCGATAGGTCTCAAACAAAATCATTATAGTAAATACTAAGT
>Ga0129299_1002728_pt1 | contig 11641 bp, 10 predicted proteins | sample ConPoolayeCmetaG_FD_94477 | JGI IMG/M metagenome (GOLD analysis project Ga0129299, IMG submission 94477) | Hot spring microbial mat communities from California, USA to study Microbial Dark Matter (Phase II) - Cone Pool mat layer C metaG ... | reverse complement strand
GAAACAACGACCTTGCGGAGGAGTGTGCCCATTTCTCGTGGCCTATCACTACGCTCTGGGCGCCAATGCGCGCGACGGTTCAACCGCTCAGTTTTCAGCTCGCCCGCTCCGCTCGATCACCAGCGTCCCCCAGTCCTGGGCGAAAAGCCCCGAATCATCATCCGGCGGATGCCAGCCGATGATTCGAACGCCGGGATCCGCGTAGATACGCCGCGCCAGCCGCATCAGCGGAGAATCGTCGGCGACGGCAGCGGCCGGCGAAATCCCATGCGCGGCCAGTGCTCGACTCATCGCGCCCAGGCGCACACCCGGCCGCAGTTGGGCTTCGATCGCCAGGGGCACCCCGTCGTGTCCGCACAGCAGGCGCGGCCGGGCGATGCGCCAATGGTCCAGGCCGGGGGCGATCGGCCAGGTGGGCGCGCGCCATTCGATGCGCAGCGGCGAGGCCTGCGCCGAGGCAAAATAGCGCCACGCATCGCGCTGGACCAGCGGGCCGTCGTGCACGATCACGTCTCCGCCGCGCTGGAGGGGCGGCCAGCCTGCGCTTCGCCACCACAGCAGGCCGCCCACCATGGCCAGCGCGGCAAGAGGCGCCAGGGCGGCCGACCAGCGCCGGCGCACCAGTGTGAGCGCAAGGAATACGATGCTGGCCATCAAACCATAAAGCACGATGCGCCATCGAAAGGCGCTGGGCCACTCGGCCGCCCAGCCGTCAACCGGCGCGAACGCCGCGGCATTCTCTCCGCCGCGCGGCGCGAAAGGTGAAACAGCTCGCAGAGTCCAGATGCCGCCCGCCTGCCGCCAGGGCAGCCCATCCGATGGCTCTGTCTGGCTTGCCAGCACGATCCCGCAGGCCGCCAAATCCGCCATCCGCCGCTCGTCCAGCCCGTGCCCAGCCCCCAGCACCAGGGCATCCAGCGCCTGCCAGGCAGCCGGCGAGCCGGTGCGGAGGTCGGCCGGCTCGATGCGAACGGGAATGATCGTGTCCTCTTCGGGGAACAGCTCGCTCAGTTGAGGCGGCTGGGGCGATGTATGGCCAACGAGCCGCTGAGCGGGTCCCAGCTCGCGGAGGACCAGGGGGATGCTGCCGCCAGCCGCGCTTTGGCCGCCTTCCAGAGACCAGGCGATCTGATGGACCGGGCGGACGACCAGCAGCGGTATCGTTCCCTTTGCCCGTCCGCCTGCCAGCGCCATGACAACGGGCATTGCTCCATCGGCCTCGATGCGAATCGCCGAGCCGGGCTCGTCGGCCACAACACACAGGGGCATGTATCGCCCCCCGCGGTAGTAACCGCCAAGGGGCAGGGTAACGTCGGTGGCCGCCTGTGCGGCCAACGCCGAAAAAAGCAGGAGCAATGAGCAGCCGGAGAGGATGCTGCACAGAAAATGACGATGCCTCGGTGGCGCCTTAAAGCAGTTCACTGCGGGGATTATGGTAACGCGCAGGTGCAGCGGCAAGCTGTGGTAAGCTGTCAGGCATGGCGGGCGGGCGGTGCATCTGCATCATGTATTTGACTTGTAATTATTTTGCGCCATATTGGAGTACGCGGAGCCGAGTCAGTTCGGCGCGGTCAGCCAGTTGTCAGGCCCGCCACGATCGTGGCATGCCCCTTTTCGCGCAGCGCCGGTTGCTGAGTCGTGCCCAGCAGCGAGGATACGCCTGTGCCCTCGGGAGGAGCCATGTTCCACCGCTTTCGCCGATCTTTCGGAGCCGGTATCTGTCTTCTGCTGCTCTTGTCTGTTTCGTCGGCATATGGGGCCAGCGTCGCCGGATGGACTGCCGGCCCGCATATGTACAACAAGAGCACTCTGGATCCCTATCCCGCCATTTGGATGGATCAGTGCGACTGGGTCACAACCGCCCTCACCAACGCCGGCTACACCGAAACCAACGGCTGGTACTTCACCTACAACGAAGGTGAGGACCTGCGATCCAAAGTCGAGATCAAGGTCTACGACGCTTTTGTCGTGAACGCCCCCGATGTGAATACGCGCGGTGGTCTCTACAAGGGCAAGGATCGCGTATCAAACACGGACTGCGGCGGAGCGGTACTCTACCTCGAGTACAATCCCACAGGCTCCGACCCCACCAGCATCCACTGGGTTCAGGCCTACCGCCAGCGCCTTACCGAGGGAGGTTCCTATACGATTCACCTCGATAACCCCACGGCGGGCACTCCATGGTATGACGTCGGCGGCGCGGCCGGTAACAACTGGTTCCTGGATCGTCCATACGACGTCTGCAGCACATGTGGTTGCAGGCCGCCGACGGGCTGCAACACCGATGTGGAGTTTCAGGTGTTCATCGCCGTCGACACGACCCGCGAAGAGGGGGGCAAGATGAGGCACGATGTGACGGTATATGATGGCCTGTGGTGGGGTTATGAGTACGTCTGCGTTCCCATTCCGCTGCCGCCGGCTGTGTGGGGCGGGCTGGCGATCATGGGCGTGCTGGTCGCCAGACGCGCTCGCCGCGCCATGCGTGGGCGTCGGCTCTGAGCGCAGCGTGGCGGCGAACTGGCTGTCGCCGCGACGCGGACGGAAATGCGCTGGCAGAGTCCGGCATCCTGGTCGAAAGATCGTGCGGGCGGGCGGCCATTGGGCGTAATTCCAGCGGGCAAGCGGCCGCTCGGGGAGGGTGATCCAAAAAAGCCGGAGACCGCCTTGCTTTTGTCGATTTCTGTGGCAATATAGCACTAGAGACGTACATAATTGGACCGCACGTCATCCGCGGCCGTTCGTGGGTTCGAGTCCGCAGGTCGGCTCGGCTTGGCCGTTGTTGCACTGAAAAACACAGGAGAATCCGCCATGTTCGCGCGCACTCTGCGGTTTTTGGCCGTCCTGCTTGTGCTGATGCCCTGCGCGGTCGTGCTGGGCCAGGCGCAGCCCGTCTTGAAGTTCGATGTCACCTGTGACGATGCGAAGATCGGCACCATCAGCATCGATGTATGGGAACCACATACGCCCACGTCGCCGGGGGGGCGCGCCCGGCCTTTACGGCGTCAAGATCCAGGGCGGCTTTGACTACGCCCCGGATCCCGACGCCTGCCCGCTGGACCCGCGGGCCAGTTTCTACTGGATTCAAGGCTATATCGGCCGCCCCACGCTCTATTCGTGGGAAAGCGTGGACAAGTGGTCGTATGACCGTACTCGCGGCACGCCCGACACCAAGATCGCCGACGGCTCACCCTTCTACGTCAACCTGCGCGGACCGGGATACGGGCATTCCACGCTCGGTTTCCTGGACGTCCCCAGAGATGAACTGAATGCCAACAGCCCCATCATCGAGTTCCTCTTCCAGACCGCGCTGGTCTGCGCCATCCCCGGCGAAGGCGGCAACAAGGGCAGCATCCATATGATCGACGGGTTCACCTGGGAGTTCCGCTGGGTCTGGGAGGCTGGTACCCCGACGTTCCACGACTTGGGCGTCCAGCACTCTAAACTCCACTTCGGCGATCTATTCAACGCCTTCATGAACGACCCCGACCCGGATACACTCAAGAACGCATGGAACCTCTATCAGGACGGCTGCTGCTGCATCCCTCTGCCCTCGGCCGTGTGGATGGGCCTGGCCCTGCTTGGCGCGGTGGTCTGCGGTGCTCCCCTGCGGCGGCGACTGGCCGCCTGATTTTCCCGGCCGCGGTCGCCTGCGCAGCGATGCTCATGGCGCTGACCACCGGCTGCATGGCGGCCGACGATATACCGCCCCCATTGCCTGTCTGGCTGACGCTTCGCTGGGACGGTCCCCAGCGCGAGACCGTCCCGCCGCTGATCCTGTACGTGAGCGACGAAGTCCTGAAGGCGGCCGAGAAGGACGCCGGCGGCAGTTCGCCCTGGACGGCCCGCATCACCCACGCCCAGTTGCAGTCCATCCGGGCGTGGACTGAGAAACACGCGAAGGAACCCCAACCGGCGGCCGCCTTCCGTCTGGCCCTGGGCGAGGAGCGCCAGGTGGCGGTGACCCGCCTCTCACGGGCACGGGCCGGCGAACTGCTGGCCGTGCTGCTGGATGAGCTGAAACTTGGCGAGGATGCCCAGAGGGCCTGCCGCAGGTTTGCCATTGCGCACGGCCTGCGCCGCGATGAGAAACCCATGTGAGAGACGCCGCGAGGGGACCGTGCGGCTCAGACGTTGATCGAGGTGATGCGCACGCGCAGGTACTTCTGGCGGTGACCAATGTGCTTGTGATAGCCTTTGCGGCGGCGGTACTTGTAGATGTCGACCTTTGGGCCTTTGACGGGGCCGACGATTTCGGCGCTGACCGAGGCGTTGTCGACGGTGGGGGTGCCCACGCGTGGCTGACCTTCGCCGCCGACCAGCAGCACCCGCTGGAAACTTACGCTGGTGGCGTCGGCTTCGGGGGCGCGGTCGATGTCGATGGTGTCGCCCGCGGTGACCTTAAACTGCTTGCCGCCTTCTTCGATGATCGCGTACATGCTGCCGTGCCTTCGTGTAAAGAGCCAAGTAAGTTAGCGGCAACCGCCGCCGTGTCAAGGCGTTCGGCCCTCTTATTCTTCCTCATCCCCGGGGCGCGGCTGACGGATCGGCGTTGACAACGCCCGGCACGCATCCTAGCTTGCCGGCATGCTCGGTCTCTCGCCGCATGGTCTGCGCGAAATGCTCCTCGGCACGCTCATTCTGGGCGCTGTCGCGGCGGGGCTGGCATGGCTCTGGTGGCCGGCGGCGCTGCTGCCGGCTCTGCTCTGGGTCTGGCTCATCAGCTTTTTCCGCGATCCGGAGCGTCCCGTGCCGGCCGATCCCGCTGCCCTGGTCAGCCCAGCCGACGGGACGGTCAGCGACATCACCCCTCTGGACCACGTTCAGGAGCTGGGCGGTCCGGCCGTGCGCGTCGGCATCTTCCTCTCCATCTTCAACGTCCACGTCAACCGCAGCCCCTGCGACGCCCGCGTGCTGTCCCTGCACTACAAGCCGGGGCGATTCTTCAACGCCCTCAATGCCGAGGCGGCGGCCGAGCACAACGAATCCAACACCATCCTGCTCGGTGACGTGAAGAGCGGTCGGCCGATCGTCGTCGTGCGGCAGATCGTCGGCCTGCTGGCACGGCGCATCGTCTGCACGCTGGGCGTGGGCGATGTGGTGCGCCGCGGGCAGCGTATCGGGATGCTCAAGTTCGGCAGCCGCACGGAGCTGTATATCCCTTTGGCGCACGACCCCGACCTGCGCGTGAGCGTGGGCAGCCGCGTGCGCGGGGGGTGCGACATCATCGCCGTGCTTCGCGCCGCCGCGGCAGCGCCGTCGCAACAACAGCAACCTGTCGGCACAGCGAGCGGGGCATGAGCAGCTTCGACCCCAACCACGCCGCCGCCGGGCCGGGCACCCGCCAGCAGTCGCAACACCGCCGCGACCGCCTTCACGCCCGCCGACGCTTCCGTCGCCGCGGGCGCCGCGCCTACATCCGCTCGGTCTATTTTCTTCCCAGCCTGGCCACGCTCGGCAACGCCGTGTGCGGGTTCGCCGCCATGTACGTGGCCGCGCTTGATCCCATCGGGCTGCTCTCCGGCGACCGCATTACGCGTTTTTTCGCCCTGCACAGCCTCGACATGGCCGCCTACCTGATCTTCATGGCGATGCTGTTCGATGCCATCGACGGACGGCTGGCGCGGTTCACGCGTCACACCACCGACTTCGGCGGTCAGCTCGACAGCCTGGCCGACGTGATCAGCTTCGGGGTGGCGCCCGCGTTCATCTCACTTCAGCTCATCCGCAGCTCGCCCCTGGAGTTGAGCGTCGGGCTGTCGCGGCTGATCTGGGCCATCGGGGCGCTGTACGTCAGTTGCGCGGCTTTGCGGCTGGCCCGCTTCAACGTGAGCAACAAGCATGGCGAACAGCACCACTTCAGCTTCCTGGGTCTGCCCAGTCCGGCGGCCGGCGGCGCCATCGCCGCCTTCATCCTCATGCAGCGAGACATGCAGCGCCAGAGCACCGGCTGGGCGCTGCTCGACGGTCTGGCGAACGTTTGCCTTCTGGCGCTGCCGGTGCTGCTGGGAGCGCTGGCGCTGCTGATGGTGAGCAAGGTGCGGTATCCGCACCTGGTGAATCGTTATCTGCGCGGGCGACGCTCGCTGGCCCAGCTTGTGGGCGTGCTGGCGCTGGGTCTGCTGGTCATCGTGGCCCACCGCTATGTGCTGGGTCTGGGCACGTTGGCGTATGCGCTGTGGGGTCCGCTGGGGTGGGCGATGCGACGGCTGCGCCCACGGGGTCAGGAGCCGCCTCCTCCCTGAGGTCCTCGCCGGCCCGGTGTGCGTCCATTTTTCCGGAAAGATCGAACACCCATGATCGTCACGCGATTCGCTCCCTCTCCCACCGGATACCTTCACGTCGGCGGCGCCCGCACGGCGCTGTTCAACTGGCTGCTGGCCCGTCACCACGGCGGACAGTTTCTGCTGCGCATCGAGGACACCGACCAGGCGCGCAGCACCGAGCAGGCCTGCCGGCAACTGCTGGAAGACCTGCGCTGGCTGGGGCTTAACTGGGACAACGCCGAACTGGTCTATCAGTCGCGGCGACTGGGGTTCTACAACGCCATCATCGACGACCTGCTGGCGCGCAACCTCGCCTACCGGGCCTATGAGACGCCCCAGGAGCTCGACGCCATGCGACAGGAGGCCGAACAGCGCAGGCAGAACTTCGTCTATCGCCGCCGCGATGTGTCCGCCGAGCAACTGCGCCGCTGGGAGGCCGAGGGCCGACCCTGTGTGGTGCGGTTTGCCATGCCCGTGCGCGAGTACTGCTTTCACGACGTCATCCTCGACAGGCAGATCGCCTTTCCCCCCGAGGAGTGCCAGGATTTTGTGATTCGCAAGGCCGACGGCATGCCGACCTATCACTTTGCCGTGGTCGTCGACGATGCCGCCATGAACGTCACCCACGTGCTGCGCGGACAGGAGCACACCAAGAACACCTTCTATCACATCGCCTTGCAGGAAGCCCTGGGTTATCCGCGGCCCGTCTATGGCCACCTGCCCATCATCCTCAACATCGACGGCAGCAAGATGGGCAAGCGTGATCGTGACAGGAAGATTCGCCATCAGGTTCACCTGTGGCTCAAGGCGCCGGGGCGGAGTGTGGCCGATCTGGCCGCCGCCGCTGGGCTTGATCCCCGGCGGCTGGGCGAGTGGCTGGCGGAGGACACGCGGCAGCTTGACCTCGACGAGCAGAAGGCGGTCATGGCCGCGATCGGCCTGCGCGAGGTTGACCTTCCGGAAATCCTGGTGCACGACTTTCGACGCAACGGCTATCTTCCGGAGGTGCTGCTGAACTTCCTGGCGCTTCTGGGGTGGTCGCCCGGCGGCGACCGCGAACGCATGGGCGTGGAGGAGATGGTGCGGCTGTTCTCTCTGGAGTCGATCAACAAAGCCAATGCCCGCTTCAGCCGCGAGAAGCTCCTGGCCTTCAACACCGAAGCCTGCGCGGCCGCCACGCCCCAGCGGCTGGTGGCGGCTTTTCGCGAGTATCTGGCCGCCAATCCCGATTCCCCGCTGAATCAGGCCGACGATGCCGCTCTGGCGCGGCTGCTGGAGATGAAGAAGGGCTTCCGCACGCTGCGCGAGGTGGATGAGACCTCGCGGTTCTTTTTCGTCGCCGACGACGCGATCGTGTATGAGCCGGCCGCTCTGGACAAGGTCCTGCGCAAAGACGGCGGCAGGGGCCGCGACGCCCTGCGGGAGGTGAGCGGCGTTCTGGCGGCCGCGCCGCAATGGACCGCCGCCGCCCTGGAGGCGGCCGTGCAGAGATTCTGCGAGCAGCGCGGGCTGGCATTGGGCAAGGTGGCCCAGCCGATCCGCGTCGCAATCAGCGGCACGACGATCAGCCCGCCGATCTTCGCGAGCCTGGAGTTCCTCGGCCGACGGCGCGTCCTGGCGCGGATCGAGCGGTGTCTGGAGCTGGTGCAGAAGTAGAGCGTCCTTCCGCAGCGGCAGGTAATACGGCGGCGACGTCTCAGTGAGGGGGAGGAGCCTGCGGGGCGGCCTGGTGAGGCTATGTGTGGGAAAACCGCGCGACGCCCCTTCACGGCTCCTGCGACGACTCAATGCTTTCCATGGCGTCGTCGATCTCGCGGCGATCCATCAGGCCCAGCTCCTCCAGCGCCAGCAGGGCGGCCTTCTGTTCGGCCGCCTTCTTGTTGGGGCCCCAGGCCGATGGGAATCGCTTGCCGTCGATGGTGACGCACACCTCGAAGCACTTGCTGTGGTCGGGGCCCTTCTCGTCGAGCAGCTCGTAGGCCGGCGTGGCGCTACAGGTCTTCTGAGCGTGCTGCTGGAGAATGGCCTTGTAGTTCTGCTGGTGGGCGCTGGCGGCGATGCCGTCGATCCGCGGCCCCATCGTGCGCAGGACAAACTCCCGCGCTGCCTCGAAACCGCCGTCGAGGTAGATGGCGGCCACGATCGACTCGTAGACGGCGGCGGCCAGCGAGCTGGGCATGTCCTGGCCGCTGCCCACGCCCTTGCCGATGATCAGGAGCTGGCTGAGGCCGATTTCATCGGAGACCTCGGCGCAGGTGCGCCGGGAGACGACGGCCGACTTGATTTTGGTCAGCTCGCCCTCGAGGTGTTCGGGAAAGCGGTGGTAGAGCGCGTCGCAGATGATCAGGTCGAGCACGGCGTCGCCGAGGAACTCCATGCGCTCATTGCTGTGGAGGCGGTCGTCGGCGATGGAGGCGTGCGTCAGGGCCTCTTTCAGCAGTTGGGGGGCCTTGAAGGAATATCCCAGCACCCGCTGCGCTCGCTGGCTGAGGTCGTTTCTCACGGCAAAGACTCGCAGAGGGCCCTCCGGGCACGACAAGGACCCAGCATCGCGCTGAGGCTATCCCGAGGGGGTCAGGTTGTCAATGCAGCTACGGTCAACGCGAACATGGAATATGCGCTTGGACAAGGGCGGTATTCCCAATATCCTTTGCGCCTTGCCCAGCGGCCGCCAGGCGGCGGTCCGCGACACTCGAAGCCACACAGAGGTGCATCGCATGCCCGCATTTACGGACGTCTCCGTTCCGGCCGATGGTCAGCCGATTACCATCGCGGCCGGCAGTCTCCAGGTGCCCGACAATCCCATCATCCCCTTCATCGAGGGCGATGGAACCGGCCCGGACATCTGGCGCGCCAGCCAGCGCGTCTTCGACGCGGCCGTGGCCAGGGCTTACGGCGGCCGGCGCAGGATCGCCTGGATGGAGGTCTACGCCGGCCAGAAGGCGTTCGACCGCTTCAACAACTGGCTGCCCGATGACACGGTGGAGGCATTCCGCCGGTTTCTCGTCGGCATCAAGGGTCCGCTCACCACGCCCGTGGGCGGAGGCATCCGTTCGCTGAACGTGGCCCTGCGCCAGTTGCTCGACCTGTACGTGTGCCTGCGGCCGGTGAGGTATTTCAGGGGCGTGCCCTCGCCGGTGAAGCGGCCGGAGAAGGTGGACATGGTGATCTTCCGCGAGAACACCGAAGACATCTACGCCGGCATCGAATACGCGGCCGGAACACCCGAGGCGCAAAAGATCCTCGACTTTTTGGCCCGGGAGTTCCCCAAAGACTTCAAGAAAGTGCGCTTCGGGACGGCCGAGGCGGCGGCCGCGTGGCAGAAGCAGCTTGAAGGCATCGGCGGGCCGAAGCGCGACGTGGCTGTGGAGGTGGGCGTGGGGATCAAGCCGGTGAGCTACCTGGGCACCGAGCGCCTGGTCCACAGCGCCATCAGCTATGCGATTCAGCATAAGCGAAAGAGCGTGACGCTGGTCCACAAGGGCAACATCATGAAGTTCACCGAAGGCGCGTTCCGCGACTGGGGATATCGCGTGGCCCGCGAACGCTTCGGCGCCGTCGAGATCGACGGCGGGCCATGGTGCCGCATACCCGAGGGCAGGCCGGGCGCGGGCATTGTCATCAAGGATGCCATCGCCGACATCACGCTCCAGCAGGTGCTCACGCGGCCGGAGGACTTCGACGTCATCGCCACGCTGAACCTCAACGGCGACTATCTCAGCGACGCTCTGGCGGCCCAGGTGGGAGGGATCGGCATCGCGCCTGGCGGGAACATCAACTATGTGTCGGGGCACGCTGTGTTTGAGGCGACGCACGGGACAGCCCCCAAATACGCCAATCAGGACGTGGTGAACCCCGGAAGCGTGATCCTCTCAGGCGTGATGATGCTGGAGTACATGAAGTGGCAGGAGGCGGCCGACCTGATCGTGCGGAGCCTGGAGGCGACGATCGGGGCGAAGCTGGTGACGTACGACTTCGCACGGCTGATGGAAGGGGCGACGCAGGTGAAATGCTCCCAGTTCGCCAGCGAGATGATCAGGCGGATGGGCTGAGTGCGGCGATTATGGCCGCTGGCATAGCCTTGGCGGCGGTGTAGTTGCCTGCCCGCCGGCCCAGGATTGATGGTGCCTGCAGATGCTATAACGCGCCCCAATCAAGCCCGCCAGGGGCAGGTCACAAACCGCGCCGGGGCCAGGACGGCCTCAAGCGACAGGTTCAGCGTCTGGAGATGCTCCTCCAGAATGGCCGCCACGGTGTTGCGCAGGTCCTCGGCCGCCTTAGCCTCGACGGGGCGGCTGCCGTGGGCCAGCAGCGAGCCGTTGCGGATTTCCAGCTGCTGATGCAGGGGGCCTCTCTGGCGGTGTTCTCCACCGCCGTGATAGCGATCGTGCATGGTTCGGCCGACGCTGTCGCCCGCTTCCGCCAGAAAGCTTATCACGTGGCGCAGGCCCAGGCTGATCCGCTCGCTGCCGTTACGCTGCCGCATCAGTTCCCCTGCCAGCGCCGGGGCGCGCTCCTCTATCTGCTTCATCGGGACGTTGCCCGTCGGGTTGTTGGACCATTTCAGGCCGGCGGCCTTCACAAACCTCACCTGTGCGATGTACTCGGTCAGCCGATACAGCCTCGCCACTGCGTCGTCGTGTCGGCCGGCCGCGATGCATCGGTCACTGTTGGCCAGGATGTCGGCCAGGCGTTGGGGGCCGGCCGGATCTTTGGCACAGTGCTTCAGGTGCACCACTTGTCGAGCGATCGCCGTCAGATCCCAGCCGGCGGTGCTGAAGCAGGCGTCGCGACGCTCGATGTTTTTGTATTCGCGGAGTTTGGCAAAGGCGTCGTCCCAGTCGAAACGGTCCCATGCCTCGTAGGCATCGGCCAGCATCGCCAGAGAACGGGCACGGGCCAGCAGGCGCTGGTCGAGCAGGTCGGCGGCCAGCGCCTCGGCCTGGCGCCGCACGGCGGTGAACTGAGCAGCGTCGAACAACACGCCAAGCTCGAGCAGTTGGCGCTCGGCCACCAGGGGCGCGGTGGACAGCGAGATCAGACGGTCGGTGCGGATGGCGCGGCCGCTCTCGTCGCGCGGCCCTACGGCGTAATGAAGCAGAGGCAGGCGACGAGCAACGGCGGCGGCGACGGCGGCGACCGACATGGGCTTGGTGCCGCTGGTGAAGTCCAGCTCGATTTGAGCTTCGCGAAACTCGCTGCGCAGTTCGTCGATCTGGTTGAGATAGTCCAGGGCGAGCCGGCTGACGTCGTCTGGATCGTCGCAGGTGACGCGTCGGATGTCGGGGGGCCGGTGGGCGGCATGCAAAGCCTGGTCGAAAGCGGGGATGGTCTGTTCGGCAGTCAGTTGCGAGCACCATTGAACCAGCAGGTGGGGT
>Ga0129299_1002727_pt1 | contig 11641 bp, 8 predicted proteins | sample ConPoolayeCmetaG_FD_94477 | JGI IMG/M metagenome (GOLD analysis project Ga0129299, IMG submission 94477) | Hot spring microbial mat communities from California, USA to study Microbial Dark Matter (Phase II) - Cone Pool mat layer C metaG ... | reverse complement strand
GGGTGGGGATAGCGGGGGCCAGAGTCGCCCCGGCCCAGTTGAAACAGGTCATGCTGAACTCCGCTCCGAGATGGATAGGCGGCGGAATGCTCACCCTCACCCTGGTCGCCTCGCTGTTGATCCTCGACGCGACACTGGTAGAGGGACGGGTGCTGACCACGATCAACGCCCGCGACGCGGCGCTGATCGCCTCTCTTGCGGATGGCTGTGAGCTGATCTACTCACCCTCCTTTGATCTGATCGGCCCGGCAGCAGCGGAGGCGGGCATCTGGACCCTGCACGGCGTCGATCCGTTCCAACTCCGATGGAGCGCCGAGGCCATTGCGCGGGCGGCGGGTGTGGAACAGGTTGGGTACAGCGTCACTGCGCCGCCGCTGCCACCCGATACGGAGGATGCCTCCCTCGCGCTGGCGGAGGTTGAACCGGATTATGACGCATTGGCACAGCTAGGGGTGCAGCACGTGGCGGCCCGGTTTCCCCTGCAATCCAACCGGCTGGCGCTCGAAGCGGAAGCGGGCGGAATCCACCTATACCGGCTTGTGGGCAGCGAAAATACGGTGGTTTGCAGCCAGGGGCCAAACCGCTTCGTGATCGACACTTCGGGCGAGCCGCCAGATAGCGCAGGCCGCGTTGCGATCCGGCAGGCATGGGCCGCTGGCTGGTTCGCCCGCGTGGACGGGGACCTGATACCCGTCGATCTCACCCAGGACATGTGGCTAACTGTGACACTGCCCACCCCGACAGCCCAGCAGGTCGAGTTTGTGTATCGCCCGCTGCCCGATTTTGCCGGGCTGGGAATCAGCGGCGCAACAGTGGTGGGGCTGATCACGTGGCGCTTGACTGCGCGACGCCAGCGGGGAGCGCGGCATGAGGGGTAAGGCTACAGGCCGTGAGTGGGCGTGGGTCGCGCTAGTCAGTGTCCTAATTATGGGGCTGGTTACTGTTCCCTACCTGATTGGCGTATTCGCCGCGCCGCCCGGCACGACGTTCAGTGGGTTGCTGTTCGGGCTAGAAGACACGTACTCCTATATAGCCAAGATGCGCTACGGGGCACGCGACGGTTGGGCTTATCAGATCGTCTACACCACCGAGCCACACCGGGGCGGGATCGTGTACACCTTCTATCTGGGCCTGGGCAAGCTGGCAGCGTTGATCAGCGGACAGGGGGCGACCACGCCAGCCCCGACGTTCGTGCTGGCTTACCACACGGCGCGGATTGTGCTGGGGTTGCTATATCTGGTGACGCTGTATGGCTTCGTGGCCGAAATCCTGGAACCGCCACCTCAGCGCCGCCTGGCGTGGATACTGGCAGCACTGGCAGGCGGACTAGGCTGGGGGCTGCTAGTCGCCAGGCTGGATCAGGGCGCTGATGTGCACCTGCCAGTCGAGTTCTACGTGCCGGAGGGCTTCTCGCTGCTACTGCTGTACGGGCTGCCGCATCTTTCGCTGGCGCGGACACTGTTGCTGACGGGATGGATGGCCCTGTTCCGTGCCGTCGAGCGTGGCCGATGGTATTGGGCAGCCGCAGGCGGGCTGGCCTGGTTCGGGATGGCGATGATCGTGCCGTTCCATGTGGGGCTGCTTGGCACGCTACTGGCGGCCTGGCTGGCCGGGCTGTGGGCCACTCACCGACGATTCCCCTGGGGCAGGCTCGGATGGGCCGCCCTGGCGGGCGTGCCGCCGCTACTTGTCCTAGCTTACAACGCCTGGCTTTTCTCGCACGACCCGGTCTATGCGGCCTGGGCTGCGCAGAACTCGTTGCCCTCGCCGCCAATCATCGACTACGCACTGGCCTACGGGCTGCTGATCGGCCTTGCGACCCCCGGCGCGATCCAGGTGTGGCGCAAGGGGCTGACAGACCGAACGACGCTCCTCATCGTCTGGCCGCTGGTGACGGCGGCAATGGTCTATCTGCCGGTCAATGTGCAACGTCGCCTGTTGGAAGGGGTGATCGTGCCGTTGTGCATCCTGGCCACGTTCGGCATCTGGAGATTGGTCGGCGAGAAACCCCAAGCGCGCCCCTCCACCCTCCCCCTGCCTGCTGAGACAAGGAGCCAGCTCACCTGGCGGCTGCGGCAGGTCGGCGCAGGGGTGCTGCTGATGCTGCTGTTCCCTTCCACCGTGCTGCTGCTGGCTGGGGGCATCATCACCGCTCTGGACCCCGAATGGCCAGTCGTCCATCCTACCGAGGAACTGGCCGCGCTGGACTGGCTGCGGCTGCACGCGCCGCCAGGAAGCATCGTGCTCGCCACGCACGAATCCGGCAATCTGATCCCTGCCTACGCCGGGGTACGGGTGTACGTCGGGCATGGGCCAGAGTCGGCCAACGGCGGGGTCAAGCGCACGCAGGCAGAGGCGTTCTTTCACAGCGGCATGACGGGGGACGAACGCCGCGCCCTGCTGGACGAGGCAGCGGCGGACTATGTGTGGATCGGCGCGGCGGAGTGCGAGGGCAGGCGCGCATCCAACCTATGTCCTGACCTCCACACCCTGCCACTGCGGGAGGTCTTCCGCAGCGGCAGGTATGCCATCTACGAGGTGGTTCGGTGAGCGCCTCGGAGCGCCGCTGGTTGATCGGCGCGGTGGTATTGGTAACCCTGTTGACCAGCGCTCCCTACCTGATCGGCTGGGCAGCGTCTGAGCCAGAGCGCCCCTTTAGCGGCGTCCTGATGCTGCCTGGCGATATGTACAGCTACTTCGCCAAGATGCGGCTCGGCGCAGGTGGCGCGTGGCTGTACCACAACGTGTACGCCGTTGAGCCGCACCCGGCTACCCCCCTGTACCTGTTCTACCTCCTGCTGGGTCACGCGGCTGCCCTGGGGAGCGAAGGAGCACGAGTGCCGCTCGCCCGACTGGTGATGATCTACCACGCCGCTCGCGCTGTGTTCGGCGCCGTGCTGCTCGTCATGCTGTACCCCGCTATCAGCCTGCTGCTGAACGATCCCCGGCAACGCCGCCTGGCCTGGGCGCTGATCGCCCTGGGCGGTGGACTCGGCTGGGTGATGCTGATCGTCTTCCGTGAGCCGCTTCCGCTGGGCAATCTGCCACTTGACCTGTACCTCGGCGAAGCAGTGACAGCCATCTCCTTGTTGATCCAGCCACATGCCCTGATGGCCCGGTCGGCGCTGCTGGGGGGCTTGCTGTGTCTGACCCGCGCTGACGAGAGTGGCAGCGAGCGCTGGGCGCTGGCGGCGGGCGGCTGCTGGCTGCTCGCCACTATGGGCGTGCCATTCGATATCCTGATCGCCGGGGGGATTGTCGGTGGCTGGCTGGCGGCTCGCTGGGCGCTCACCCGCCGCTTCCCAGGCCGGCTGGCGCTGCTGGGATTGCTAGCAGGCGCACCAGGCATGGTATTCGACCTGATCACGCTGGCTGTCATCAGCGGAAACCCGGTCTACGCCGCGTGGAACGCGCAGAACAGCCTCCCCCTGCCCCACCCGCTGCACCTGATCTCGCTGTATGGGTTGCAGCTTGCGCTGTCAGTGGCAGGGGTTACAGCAGTGATTCGCGCCCGGCTGCGGCGTGCTGACCTGTTCACCGGGTGGTGGGCTGCCGGATTGTTGTTGCCGTTGATTCCGTTGCCTTTTCAGCTTCGTCTGGTGGAGAGCTACAGCGTCCCGCTAATTACTCTAGCCGTTGCCGGTCTGTCCCACCTAACTCGAAATTGGGGCGCGACCAGGCAGCGCATCGCCCGTGTTGCCCTGCTGATGCTGCTTCTGCCTTCCACACTATTCCTATTTCTCGGAAGCATCTCCCAGCTCCTCTTCAACATGGACGCCGTATCCTATACCCGCGATCAGGTGGCGATGCTTGGCTGGCTGCGCCAGAACGTGCCCCCCGGCTCCGTGATGCTCTCCAGCGATGGGACGGGCCTGCTGACCGCCGCCGCTGCACCTATCACAGCCGTGGTGGGGCATGGATTCGAGACCCCAGACTTCGAGCGCAAGCAAGCGGAGGCACGGCGTTTCTACGGGGGGGAGATGTCCGACGAAGAGCAGGTGGCCCTCCTGACTCGCTATGGTGTGCGCTACGTGTGGTACGGGCCTGCCGAGCGCGCCCTGGCGTGCGAAAACGCGGAATGCATAGCCGACCCCTTCGATCCGTCCGGGCTGCCGCTGCGTCTAGCCGCATCAAGTGGGCCTTACGCACTCTATGAGGTCATCGGGCCATGAGCAAGGGGATTCCACGCAGGCTGCCGGAGGCCATCCTGCTGGCCGCGCTGGCGGCGCTGTTTCACCGCCTGTTGCTTGGCGAGGTGATTTTCTGGGGCACGCCCATGCTCCAGTTCTTCCCCTGGCGCAAGATGGCCTTCGAGACGCTGAGAGCAGGGCAGCTACCGTGGTGGAACCCGCTGGTTGGCAACGGCGCTCCACTGCTGGCGAACTACCAGACGGCGGTATTCTACCCACCCAACTGGCTCTACCTTCTCATCCCAGCAGAGCACGCCATGGGCCTGGTGGGACTGCTGCACCTGATCTGGGCCGGGCTGGGGATGATGGCTTATCTGCGACAGTTGGGTGCAGATCGGCTGGGGCAGGGGATCGGGGCGCTGGCCTTTTCGCTGAGCGGATATCTGATCGGGCGCTTTGGTTTCCTCAGCATCGTCAGCGCAGCGGCATGGCTGCCGTGGTTGATGGGGGCAGTCGAGGGGGTCATGGCGGGGGCAGGCCAGACAGGTCGCTGGAAGACAGCCAGCGTTTCCCTGCTTGCGGGCGTCGTGGCGATGTTGCTCCTGGCAGGCCACGCACAAATGGCTTACTACAGCCTGACGCTGGCAGGCGCATACACCATGTGGCTCGGAGCAATCTCACCTCCTCACACCCTCTCACGGCGAGAGAGGGGGATCAGGCTGAGCCTGGCGCTAGCAGCACTGCTGCTCGGCGTGGGGATCGCGGCTGTCCAGCTTGTGCCAACGCTGGAACTGATGCGGGCCTCCCAGCGCGCGGCAGGGGTGGAGCGGGAGCTGGCGCTGACCTACTCGTTCTGGCCCTGGCGGCTGCTATCGCTGCTCTCTCCCAACCTGTTCGGCAGCCCGGCAACAGGCAACTATTGGGGTTACGGGAACTACTGGGAGGATGCCCTCTATGTGGGCCTGCTTGCGCTGACCCTGGTCGGTCGGGCGATCCTGCGCTGGGCGCGCCAGCGCGACAGGGGGAGGGCGCCAGCACTGCGCGTCGTCCCCTTCTACGCCCTGCTTCTGCTGCCGGTGCTGGGGCTGGCGCTGGGCAAGAACACTCCCCTGTTCCCGTGGCTATACGACCACGCACCGACCTTCAACCTGTTCCAGGGGCCGACGCGCTGGATGCTGCTGGACGTGTTCGCGCTGGCCACGCTGGCGGGGATCGGGGCCGATCGCTGGCAGACGAGCGCGCGTGGGCAGGCATGGACGCGACGCTGGATCGCAGGCGGGGTCGCTATCCTGTTGGGTGGGCTGTATGCGGCGCACTGGTTGCCAGAGGTCGAGCCGACCCTGGCCTGGGGCACGGCCCGTCTGGGGGCGCTGACCGTGCTGGTCGCAGGGCTGGCGCTGGCGCTGCGCCACGCCGAGCAGCATCCCCGTCTGCAGCCCTGGTGGCAGGCAGCGGCGCTCAGCCTGCTGGCCACTGACCTAGTGGTAGCACACTGGGGTCTCAACCCGACCGTCGATCCAGGTTACTATCACCGGACCTCATCCCTGGTCGAGCAGATCGCCCCGCTGCTCGATGAAGCCAGGACGATCTACATGCCCCAGGACGAGTACACCGCCAAGTTCGAGCTGTTCTTCAGCTTCGCTGATTTCCAGGCCAGTGATCGCGCCCACTGGCTCGAAGCGCGCGCTTCGCTGCTGCCCAACCTTGGCATGATCGACGGCCTGCCCAGCGCCAGCAACTTCGACCCGTTGCGGGTGGGGGTCTATGATGCGCTGCTGCAATCGCTCGCCGGCCTGCCGCCGGACGCGCAGGTTGAGGCGCTGGCGCGGATGGGCGTTGGGGTACTGCTGACTCCCGATCAACGCAGCGATCTCAGCCTGATCGCCCATAGCGGGGCGACCCGCGCTTATCGCGTGCCCGACCCCTGGCCGCGCGCCACGCTGGCAGACTGCGACGGCGGGCCAGACGAGCTACAATGCGAGCGCCGGGATGACGGCAGCGCGGAAATCGCTTCCGACGAACCGGGCAGGGTGGCAGTGCGAATCACGACGGGCCAGCCTGCAAGGCTATTGTTGCTCGACACATTCTACCCTGGCTGGCGGGCGACCCTGGATGGGGAGCCGGTGGAAATCCGGCGGGCCAACGGCGCGTTCCGGGCGGTGGATGTGCCTGCCGGGGAGCACGAGGTGGTGTTCGAGTATCGCCCAGCCAGCGTGCGGATCGGGGCGGCGATCAGCGGGCTGGCGACAGTCGTCTGGCTGGGCCTGGGGTTGTTGAAGTGGTCGCGGATGTGAAAGAGGCTACAGGCGCTTGATCTTGTTTAGGATGTTCAGCCAAATTCGAGCTGGCCGAGTCGCTCGTAACTTGGCTTGGCTGGGAGGCAGCTCCATCATCACTCGCATCCTCAGCTACGCAACTCTGGTGGTGATGGCTCAGAGGCTGGAGCCAGATGGGTATGGTCTAACGGTCTTTACCCAGACTACAGTCACCTACTTCGTCTTGCTCGCAGACTTTGGACTCGGCATCTACGGAACGCGCGAACTGGCGCGGGATCGTGCCAATGCAAAGCACTGGGCAGCCACGATCCTGAGTGCCAGGTTAATGACTACGATGGTGGCAGCATGTTTGCTGGCGCTCTACATCGCAACCATCCCCCTCGCCCCGCTGAGCAAGAGCCTTCTCTATCTGTACGGCCTAAGTCTGCCCCTAGGGATATTCACGCTGGAATGGCTCTTCCAGGGCCTGGAAGAGATGCGATACGTAGCTATCGGTCGCGTCGCACAGGCTGCGGTATATCTGTTTCTGGTGGTTTGGTTCATTCGAGACCGGCACAGCTTGATGCTTGCTCCGGTGCTGCTGGCAGTCTCCATGCTCGTTCTTAATGCCACCCTGGGTATCGCCTTCACTCGCAGGTTTGGGCTGCCGAAGTCCCTGGCGGCCCGGTTGCCCGTGGCAGACGCGCTCCGCCAGTCCCTGCCCATTGGCCTATCGGCCATCATGATACAGGTTTACTATAACGCCGACCGAATCTTACTGGGGTTTATACGCTCAGAGGCCGAGGTGGGCTGGTATGATGCCGCATACCGATTTGTGCTCTTGTTCACTGGAATAGCGGCGCTGGTGGCGCAGGCCATCCTGCCCCGCCTATCCGCGCTGGCCACCCACACCCACAACGATGAGATCAGATTGGCCTTGAGGTTGGCAGCGAAGATCATGATCTATGCAGGACTGCCGATTGCATTAGCGGGATCAATGCTCGCAGTTCCCCTTGTCACCCTCATTTACGGGCCGGGTTATGAACCGAGCGCGCCTGTGCTGCAGATTATCATGTGGCAGGTATTCACCGTATTCGCCAATGTCGCATTTGCGCAGGCGTTGCTCGCCTTCGACCACCAGAAACTCTATTTCTACAGCGTCCTATCTGGCGCGATGATCAATCTCGCGCTGAACGCCTTCCTGATCCCGCGCTATGGGATGATCGGCGCTAGCCTGTCCACCATGGCAGCCGAGATCGGCGTATTGAGCCTGCTCTATTATTTCGCCACCTGGAAAGTAGGGCGCGTTCCCATCATCGAACCGCTGGCTAAAGCCGTCCTCGCTTGTGCGGGCCTTGGCATTGCCATCCTGGTAGCGCAATCGGTTTTCTGGCAGCTCCTTCTGGGAGGGGCAGCCTACGTCCTGATTCTGGCGTTGACCAGACCATTCAGTGAACAAGAGAAGCAACGTTTGCTCTGAGGAGGCCAGAGTGGTTACATCTGACCACTATGCCCACAAGTCGCCCGACTACTTTATACACACTCAACAGGAACTGCTGCTGTTGATCACCGGTAATGGACATCGCGTACTGGATATGGGGTGCGGAGAGGGGAACACCGGGGCGCTGTTGAAATCGACTGGCAAGGCCCGCGAGGTGCACGGCGTTGAACTAGTACCAGAGATAGCTGCACGCGCACACACGCGCCTGGATTCCGTCATCGTTGGCGACCTGGAGACAATCTCGTTGCCGTTTGAGCCGGGCTACTTCGACTATATCATCGCCACAGAGGTACTGGAACACCTGATCGATCCTGGGGGGTTGCTCTCCCGACTCAAGGGATTGCTTCGGCCCAACGGCTACTTTATCGCCTCGACGCCCAACATGCGGCACATCCGTCTGCTGTGGCATCTTGCGGTGCAGGGCGACTGGCACTACACTGACTCTGGCCCGCTGGACCGGACGCATCTGCGCTTCTTCACACGGCGAAGCCTGGTGCGATTATTTGTGGAAGCAGGCTATGAGGTCGAATCCACCCATCCGGTACTCCTCCAAAAAGCCAGAATCCTTTCCCGACTCACCTTTCACCGCCTGGATGAATTCCTGGCCTATCGTTACTACTGCAAAGCATCGGTGTCGGCGGCAACATGACGGCGCTCTCTGTGGTGATCGTGACGTTTAACCCTGGCGAACTGGTTCTGGAATGCCTCCGCAGTCTGCCAGGGAACGTGGCCGGCGAGCCATTGGAGGTGATCGTCGTTGACAACGCCTCTCAGGATGGGACGCCCTCCCGAATCGAGGGGGAATTCCCGCATGTGCGTCTGATCGCAAACCAGTCGAATGGGGGCTTTGCAGCCGCGAATAATCAGGGGTTAAGGCTGGCCCGGGGGCAGTATCTACTGCTGCTGAACCCAGACGTTGTGGTCCACCCTGGTGCGCTGGAATCAATGGTGGCGTACATGGAGGCCAGTCCACAGGTGGGGATCGTTGGGCCACGCACCTTCGACGGCATGGGCCAGGTGGCGCTGACCGCGCGCCCGGAGTTTACGCCCCTGAGCATTCTATGGCAGTACCTCCAACTCCACCGCCTGTTTCCAAATCGAGTCACGGGTCGCTACCGTCGCGCCGCGCTAGCGAGCCAGCATCCGTTCGAGGTCAGTTGGGTTCAGGCATCCTGCTTAATGTTGCGGCGAGCTGTCTACGAGGAGATCGGCGGCCTGGATGAGGGGTTCTTCCTTTTTGCGGAGGAACCGGACTTATGCGAGCGTGCTCGGAGCCAAGGCTGGGAGGTCGTTTACCTTCCGTCTGCTGAGGTGACACACTATGAATCCAGCACAACCTCCCGCTATGCCCCCCAGAAGATCCGATGTCATCACATCAGCCCACTCTACTACTTCCGCAAGCGCGACCAGAAAGGGCCAATCAGGGTGCTGAAGGTTGGCTTCACGATTGAGCTGATCGTGAAGCTAGCGATTCGCTTGGCTGAGGCGATTGTACGGCATGACTCCGAGCGCTTAGGTCGCGTTGTAGTTTACTGGAATGTCTTGGGTGAAGTCTGGCGGTACTGAGGCTATGCAGGTCTGGATGATCGATCCAGCGGCGATGACGCCCTACTATGATATCCAGCTCACAGCAGCGCTTCGCGCTGTCGGGGTGAATGTGCGTCTGCTGTCATCGCGCTTTCTGTATGAAGATGTGCCCCTGTCCAATGAGTACGTTGACCCCTTCTTCTTCAGACCGCTGGCCCCGCGGGCGGCAATCCTTCGCAGCAGGCCATTGCTAAGACAAGTTTCCCGGCTGGCAATCTACCCTTTCGATTTACGACGGCTCTGGCAGGCGTTTAAGAAGCACCCGCCCGACCTTCTTCATATTCAGTGGACATGGCTGCCTCGTATTGACCGCCATGTGTTCAAGAGATTGGCAGACCGAGCACCCTGCGTGCTGACCATACACGATCCGGCCCCCCATCAGCAGGCATGGGCCCATGTCACAGATATGTTCCCCTTATTGGGCCTTGCCGATCACGTCATCGTCCATGCAGAGGACAATCGGCGGCAGCTCCTGGAACGGAGACCCAGCCTGGAGAGCCGGGTAAGCGTGGTGCCCCATGGCCCCCTGTTCACCGAGCAGGCATTGCTCAGTCAGGAGGAAGCCAGAGCTTACCTTGAACTGGAACCGCAGGCTGGGATCATCCTCTTCTTTGGCCTGATCAAACCATACAAGGGGCTGGTCGATCTCATCCAGGCAGTGGCTGAGATTCAAAGCAGGAATCCCCAACTCCGGCTTGTGATCGCGGGGCAGGTTTCCGGCTCAGAGAAGCCCTACGTGGAGGCGATCAGAGAACACGGCTTGCAGGATATCACATCCTTGCATCTGCGTTTCATCCCCAGTGACCTTGTGCCGTACTACTTTGTGGCGAGCGATCTTGTCTGCCTGCCCTATTGGCAGGCAACCCAAAGTGGGGTGCTGATGGCGGCCTATCGCTTCGGGCGACCGGTCGTCGTCACTGACGTGGGAGGCTTACCGGAAACAGTTGAAGATGGTGGCAACGGGTATGTTGTGCCTGCCCACAACCCAAGGTCCCTCGCCCAGGCATTAGAGAGACTGTTGGCTGATCCTCATCTGCGGCGTCGGTTCGGGGAGCGTTCCAGGGAGCTAGCGGAGACGCGATTTGGCTGGACGAATGCCGCACGTCTGACGCAAGCCATCTACAACCACCTCACCAGTCAGACTTGACAGTAACGACTCTCTGAGGAAGGAGCCTGCTGCGTACCAGGACGCCGCGCGTAAGACACATGCCCGATCTGAACTGGCCCGCCGTGTCCGTTATCATGCCCCTGTATAACGAGGCTCGCTACGTCGAGCGCAGCGTCGGCGCGATGCTGGCCCAGGATTATCCCGGCCAGATCGAGGTCATCTGCGTGGACGGCATGAGTACGGACAGCACCCAGAAGATCGTTCGGAGCATAGCCAACCATGACCCACGTGTGCGCTTAGTAGAAAACCCGAAACGTATTCAGGCCGCTGCGTTGAATCTGGGCATTCGCAAAGCGCGATACGACCTGGTGGCACGCATGGATGGTCATACCTGCGCCGCGCCCGACTACCTGCGGTTATGTGTTGAGACAATGCGGATAACCGAGGCGGCCTGTGTAGGGGGGCGTTGGGAGTACGATGGTGAGACATTTGTAGCAAGGGCCATTGGCGCGGCAATGGAATCCCCTTTTGGGGCAGGCTCGGCCCGCTGGCGACAATCGTCTAAAGCGGGCGAAGTGGATACTGTGCCCTTTGGCATCTGGCAGCGCAAAGCTGTGCTGACTCTCGGCGGCTTCGACGAGACGCTGATTTGTAACGAGGACTACGAGTTCAACTACCGGCTGCGAACGGCGGGCGGGCGCGTCTACTACTCGCCGAGCATCGTAACCACATACTATTCGCGCCAGAATCTGCGCGCGCTGGCGCGGCAATACTTCCGGTATGGGTTCTGGAAGGCCCGCGTGCTTCAGATGCACCCCGCCTCCTTTCACCTCCGACACCTAGTTGCGCCTGCGTTCGTCGGCGGGCTGGTTACCGGGGCAGCGCTAGCGGGGGTGTGGCCGCTAGCACGCAGCGTCTATGGGGCTGCGCTGCTCACCTACACCCTGCTGACGCTCTTCTTCAGCGCACGGCAGGCGACCAAGCATGGCTGGCGATACTTCCCCCTGCTGCCCTTTATCTTCCCGATTTTGCACCTGTCATGGGGGGGCGGGTTCTGGGT
>Ga0129299_1002725_pt1 | contig 11647 bp, 4 predicted proteins | sample ConPoolayeCmetaG_FD_94477 | JGI IMG/M metagenome (GOLD analysis project Ga0129299, IMG submission 94477) | Hot spring microbial mat communities from California, USA to study Microbial Dark Matter (Phase II) - Cone Pool mat layer C metaG ... | reverse complement strand
CTACAGCGCTGCGCGTGACCGGCATGCGGTCGCCGGTCACCTCCACCAACGGCAGAGGCGCCGGGCGGCACGGCGCTGCGCGGATCGGACCGCCAAAGCTCGCGCTTCATGCGCCATTCGTGGCGCGGTCGTGCGAGGCGATGGCAGCCCGCGTTCGGCGGCCGGCACGGAGGCCGGCCGCTACGGTGCTGCGCGTGACCGGCATGCGGTCGCCGGTCACCTCCGCCAAAGGCAGAGGCGCCAGGCGGTACGGCGCTGCGCGTGACTCATGCACGACCGGTGGTCAGGTCCGCGGGGCAGACCGCCGGCCGGCGGTCAGAGCTTCCAGGGCGGGCGCATCGGCCGGGAGAGCATGGCGTCGGCCTCGGGATCGTTGGTGATCCGCTCGGCCGCCGGGTCCCAGACCAGCTTGCGCCCGGTGAGCATGGCGATGTTGTTCAGGTGGCAGATCGTGGCCGTGCGGTGGCCGATCTCCGCGTGGGCCACGGGCTGGCGCCGGCTGCGCACGCAGTCCAGGAAGTTCTGGTGATGGCCCGGGCTGCGGCCGAGGCGCAGCTCGTGGTCGTCGATCTTCTCCTCCAGCAGCGAGGCCGGCTCGGCCTCGAGCTTGGCGCCGTGGATGTGGATGAAGATCCAGCCGTCGGTGCCGATGAACTTCAGGCCCCGGGGCTCCCGGCTGGATCCGATCATCCGCACGCCGTTGGCGTAGACGTTCTCGAACTCGTAGTTGAAGAAGGTATCGTAGATGCCCGAGGCCGGACGCGTGCCCCTGGCCTGGAAGGTCACCGGCCCGGTGTCGTCCGACCCGTTGCCCAGCTGGGCGAGGTCGATGATGTGGGCGCCGCGATCGGTCATCTCGCCGCCGCCGCAGGCCAGGATGAAGCGCCACCAGAAGTGCACTCGCCGGGGCGTGTAGGGCGCCTCGGGCACCGGTCCGAGCCAGAAGTCGTAGTCGAGCCCCTCGGGCACCGGCATCTGGGGCTGCGGACCGGTCTGGCTCATCACGTCCTTGTGGTGCGGGTCGCTGCACGGCAGGTTGATCTCGATGGTGTGCAGCCGGCCGATCCGGCCGTTGCGGACCAGCTCGCAGGCCAGGCGGCTGTTGTCGCCGGATCGCTCGTGCGAACCGGTCTGCAGCACGCGTTTGTTCCGCCGCACCGCCTCGCACACCGCCCGCCCTTCGGCCACGGTGTTGACCAGCGGCTTCTCGCAGTAGATGTCCTTGCCGGCCTCGGCGGCTGCGACGCAGATCAGCCCGTGCCAGTGATCGGGGGTGGCGATGGAGACGGCGTCGATGTCCGGGCGCTTCAGCAGCTCGCGGAAGTCCTTACAGGTTTCGCAGCCCTTGTATTCGCCGGCCTTCTTCTCGGCGTAGAACTTCTCCACGATCTCGCGGGCCGGCTCGCGCCCGAAGGTGCCGCCGCCGTAGTAGAGGTTGCTGGAGGTCTCCACGTCGCAGACCGCCACCACCTGGGCGCCGAGCTCCATGAAGCGGCGCATGTTGTGGACGCCCTGCCCGCCGACGCCGATGCAGCCCATGACGATCCGCTCACTGGGGGCCGTCCGGCCGTTGCCTCCCAGCGAGGTCGCCGGCACAAAGTACGGGAAGGCCAGGGCTCCCGCCGAAGCTCCGACCGCCTGCCTGATGAACCGCCGCCGCGTGGACCTGATCCGGGACATGGGATACTCCCCTTGTGCAGAAAACCGACATACCGCTGTGCACCGACCACATCCGCCGCCGTCCGGCCGCCGGGGGCCGCACGACTGGGGCCTCATGGTAACGCATTTCTGCGGCCGCCACACCATGCCGGGGGTCGGCCGTTCCCCCGGGGGAGTCACCGTCCGGGCGGCCCTCTGCCCGCCCCGCCGGCTTGCAGAGGGCCCCGGCGGCCGCAGCGCCGCTCACGCCGTGCGCATCGGCAGGGCCCGCCCATAGGCGGCCATGCGCCAGAGCCACTCCACCGGACCGTAGCGGAAGAACCGCAGCCACAGGGCACACAGCGGCAGCTGCACGGCGAAGATCGCCGCCGCCAGCAGGGCCCCACGGGCCGGCCCGATACGCCCGTACATCCCCAGCCCGTAGCCGCAGAAGACCAGGCTGCAGACCAGCGACTGCCCCAGGTAGCCGCTGAGGGACATCCGCCCGGCCGGCGCCAGCCACCCCAGCCACCGGCCCGTACGCGGACTCCGGCACGCCAGCAGCACGCCGCCGACCAGGAACAGGGCCAGCGCCGGTATCCGGACCGCGTCACCGGCCAGCAGGAGCAGCGCCCGGCCGGGGTGGTGGTCGGACCCCTCAGCCGGAACCGCGACCAGCGCCGGCAGGCATCCGGCGACCGCCGCCGCCAGGGTCCAGCCGGTTGCGCGGCGCAGGAACCGCAGGTGGCTTTGCGGCTCCTGCAGCAGCCGGTATCGGGCGGCCAGAACACCCAGGGCGTACATCCCCAGCACCCGCGGGTACTGGAAGGCCGCGATGCTCGCCGTCCAGATGGCGTAGTCCACGAGGCGGTGCAGGGCGATCCGGAGAAAACCGCCGCAGGCGTAGACCTCGACGGTGTGCCGATGCCAGCGCCGCATCAGGTCGTCCCACTGCCGGGCGGCCTCCGGCGGCCGGGACGGCTCGGCGGGGCCATCGGCGGCCGGCTCCCGGGGCTGGCCGGCGGCCGCGGCGTCGTCGGCCGATTCATCGACCGCACGCGAGGGCGGGACGGCCGCGACCGTGCCCGGACCGCCGGCTATCGACGCGGCGACCAGGGCCCCGGCCAGCAGCAGGCTGCCGGTCGCCAGTCCGGCGGCGGACCAGGCGATCAGGGCCCGGTCCGGCAGACGTCGCAGCAGCGGCAGGGCCAGCCCCAGCAGTGCATAAGTGATCAGGATGTCGCCCGCCCAGATCAGCACCACATGAGCCAGCCCCACCAGGGCCAGCACCCCCAGCCGGCGCAGGGTCACGGCCCGCGCCGACGCGCCGGCGGCCTCGCATCGGTCGGCGATGCCGACGAAGCCGAAGGCGAACAGGAACGCGAACAGGCAGTAGAAGCTTTCCTGGCAGAGCGTGGTGATGATGCCGTGAACCAGCCGGTCCACGCGGTGATCGACGGGATTGAGGCCCTGGTACTTCAGGAACGTGAGGTAGTCCAGGAAATAGGGGTGCCCGTGGTAATAGACGTTGACCACCAGGATGCCGCCCAGGGCCAGCCCGCGAAGCACGTCGATGGCCGGGACCCGCTCGGCCGGGGCGATCGGCGACGGGCCGGCGGGGACCGCCCCGGCCGACCCGACGGCGTCGTGGTGCTGGTTCATCCAACGGGCTCCGGGGGCAGGCCGGCGGCGCGACGCACGGCCCGTGGGCTTCTCAGGGGGCCGCGCCGGCGGGCCTGGCGGGGGCCGCCTCGGCCAGGGAACTGATGTCCAGGCCGACGAGGGTGTAGACCTCGCCCATGTCGGCCATCATCCGCATTTCCGCCAGCCCCGCGTAGTAGCGGTCGGCCTCCAGCTGGATCCTGGCGCTGGTCCACTCGTTCAGCGGGGCCAGCACGTCGTCGATCGACATCGGCGGGTCGCCGCCCTCGAGGTAGATCTTGGTCCGCCGCTCGTACTCGGCGCGTTTCTGCTCGCAGACCTCCAGCTGCTGGAGCCGCAGCAGGTGGTTGTCTCGCAGGGTCTGCACGTTGTTGCGGATGGTGCGCTGGATGCGGAGCCGCTCGGCCTCGATCTCCGCCTCGTACTGGCGGATCTGGGCCTCGGCCTTCAGGCGGGTGGCGGTCAGCACGCGCTGGTCGTTGAGCCGGACCTTGACGCCGCCGGCGACCTCCCAGCCGTCGAGCCGGTCGTCGTAGCTGACCGCCCCGAACGGGTGGTGGGTGCCCTGCACGTAGGCGGTGATATCATAGCGTCCCAGAATCGCCTGCCTGCGCTGCAGCTCGGCGTCGCGGATGGCGTCGTTGAGCACGCGAAACCGGGGGTTGTTCTGGAAGGCCTGCTCCAGCATGGCGGCTTCCCCCTCGGCGGTGCCCGACCGTTCGACGTAGCGGCTGGGGGCGTAGGGCTGCTCCTCGAGCACGAAGGCCGACTCCAGCGGCAGCCCCAGCGAGGCCAGCAGCTGGGTGCAGTAGCTCTCGTAGGACGACATGTTGTTGTCGATCAGCACCTTGGCGCTGGCCACGCTGGAGACCAGACGGTCGCGGTCCTCGGGGCGCATGCGGGGATGATTCATCAGCGATTCCATCATCCGCACCTTCCACTCCCAGACCCGGGCGTAGTTGAGATACAGCAGGGCGGCGTAGTACTCGCCCAGGGCCTGGATCACATAGGAGCGGTAGTCGCGGAAGTAGTCGAGCTGGGCCTTGCGGGCCTGCGACTCCTGGAAGGCGGCGCTGATCACCCGCTGCTGGCGCTTGCGGGAGCCGATGAACGGCACCTCCACCCGGGCCCGCACCAGGCCGCCGCTGCCCTCCTCGAGCTCCTCCTGGCCGGCCTGGACCTCGCCGAAACGGAAGCGCGAACCGCTGGCCCCGCCCTCGACGCGCAGGACCGCTCCGTCGTAGGTTTCCTTCTCGATCCCGCCGACGATCTCGCCGGTGATGCCCTCGGCGTCGCGCCGCGCGGGATAACGCACCATGTCGGCCTTGGTCTCCACGAACGGCTCCAGCCGGCTGAGATTGGTGCGGAATTCCGTGAGGGCGTGCTGGGCGGCGGTCATCTCCTCGCGCGCCGCACGCACCTGGGGGCTGACGTCGAAGACCAGCCGGGTGATGGTCAGCGGGTTGAGCGTGTAGACCTCCTGGCCGGCCTGGTCACCGGGGTGACCGGGCACGGTCGGTGCGTGAACGGTTCCCACCGCGGGTTCGACCGGTTGCGACGCCGCCGGAGGCGCCGGACCGCCGCCGGCGACTGCCGGCCCTGATGCCGGAGGTTTCGCACTCCCGCCGGCGGCTGCCGGGCGGGTCGAAGTCTCGGTCTCGGAGGCCGACGGACGGGTCGCCGGCCGGCTGGTCGGATCGGCCTCCACGGGTTGCGTCGCCGGCGAGGCCGCCATCTCGACCGCGACCGGCAGACCGAAGCCCCGGGCGGGCCTGGAGGCCGTCGGGCCGACGGGCCCGGAAGGGACGGAGGCGGACCGGGCCGCCGCCTCGCGCCGCACGACGGCCCCGCGGTCCGAGGCGACATAGGGCTTGACCTGGCCGCCGGTGATCGAACTGCATCCGCCGCCGGCCACGACCGGTACCGCCGCGACGAGGGCGCGCAACGCCATCGGCGACAGGGCAGGAAGGCCGGCAAACGCGCGACTCGTGCGCCTTCGTGGGAAAGTCGGCATCGGCAACAACCGGTCGGCGGCGGCAGGCCCGCGGCTCGTTCCACTGCCCCCCAGTCCGGCCGGGGGCCGCATTCTAACCCCGGCGGTGCCGGATGTCGATCCCTCCAGCGGATCGCCGACCGCCGGCTTGCCGAATCCTGCTCCCTTCCGCGCCGCCCGTTGCCGGCAGGTCGTCGGCCGGCGCCTCCCGGGCCGCGGCAGGCCGCGGCAGACAGCCGGTTCGTCCCGGGCCTTGCCTCCCGGACATCGGTGCGGTTATGATGCCGCCCGGCGCGGTACCTGAATCATTCGAGACCTGCGAGAGCGCGAAATTGACAACCGACGGGTTGTTTCTGCCATTGGCCGGCGCGGACAGTCCACTGGTGGTGTGGTGGTGGTATATCGCCCGCAACTGGGCGCTGTTCTCCATCCCGCTGACGATCATCTTCCCCATCGCCATCGCCTGGTTCGTCCTGCGCCGCTATGTCCGGATCATGCTCAACATCATCCGCGACACGCCCCCGCCCCTGGCCATGGGCCCGCGGGACTTCGAGCGGATCGACGGCGAGCGGGTCACCTTCCGGGCGTTCGACAACCTGAACCTCTGCGGCATGTTCCTCACCGGCCGGCACGGCGGGCGCCCCAAGGGCATGATCATCTTCGCCCACGAGTTCTCCAGCGACATGTACAGTTGTGCCCGCTACTGCCGCCCGCTGCTGGCCGCCGGGTACGACGTGTTCAGCTTCGATTTCCGCAACCACGGCGAATCCAGCCACGATCCGACCTACCGGGCCCGTCAGTGGCCCACGGACCGCGAGGTCAGCGACATGCTCGGGGCCATCGCCTACGTCGAGGACTGGCTGGAGCGGCAGGGCCGACCGATTCAAGTGGGGCTTTTCGGCATATCCCGCGGCGCCGGGGCTGCGATCCTGGCGGCACAGAACAATCCCACGGTCGCGGCCATCGTCACCGACGGGGCGTTCAGTTCCGACCGGGTGCTGGAGTACCTCATGAAGCGCTGGGCGTACATCTTCGCCAAGGTGCGCTTCGTCTATGAGAACCACCCGCCGCAGTTCTGGAGGTTTCTGCGCTGGCTGCTGTTCAGGGAGTGCCGCAGGAAGCTCAACTGCACGTTTCCTTCGGTCCTTAAAGCACTTAAGCGCATGAAGCCTCCTCGGCCGATCCTGTTCATCCACGGAGAGCGGGACAGCTACATCCCGGTCGAGCAATCCCGGCTGCTTTACGACGCTTCCCGGGGGCCCAAGTCGCTGTGGGTGGTTCCCGGGGCCAAGCACAATCAATCGGTCGTGATCCGCCCGGAGTACTATGCCGCCCGGACGGTGGCCTTCTTCGACGAGCATCTGGCCCGGGCGGACGTGCCGGCCGGCGGGTCTGGCGGGGCCGGATCGATCGCAAATGCCGCTGCGGCAACAGCTTGTCAGCCATCTGCCGAATCGGTGCGACCGGGATCGTCCATCCCGTCGGACCGTGACCTGTCCCGGGCCGCAGGCGGGCAGGGTGCCTCGCTGCAGAGCACCTGCGAGGGTCCGGCTTCCGCAGATAGCTTGCGTTCCGGGGCGGGAACCGCCACCCCCGGCGTTCGTGGGACCGGCCGGGCCGCCGGCCGGCCGTGACCAGTCGGCCCTGACCGGCCGGCCAGACTTGCCTGCTGCCCTCCCGGACTCCCCCGGCCATGGAGGGGCGGATTGGCGGGACATTTGACCCCCGGTAGGATACCATGCATGGCCTCACCGCCCTCCGCCGGAAAAGGGCCGGGCATCCGAGGCGATGCGGGCGATGCAGCCGGACCCGGCCCTCCCTGGGGGGCTGGGAAACGAGCCGCCCCCGCCTGGCGACCCGCAAAGGTCCCAGGGGCGGGGGTCCTTCTTGGAGTTTCCTTGGCGAGGTAGTCATGCAAGAGAGCGCTGCTGGCCAGGTGATGCCGGTGCGGGTTCGCCTCGTGGTGTGGTCGCTGGCGGCGGCAGCCGGTCTGGGAGCGGTCCTGCGGCCGGCCGTCGCCCAGTTGCCGGTATGCAATCCTGCAGCCCCCGAAGCACTCACCCCGGTGCCCGCTGGCAACGTCTACTACATCCTGGGCACGGACGAGTACCACGACATCATCACTCCGACCATTCTGAAGATCCCCAAAGATGCCTTCGGAACCAACCAGCCCGCCGTGGAACTCACGGTGATGCAGATCCTGCATCAGACCGTGACTTATGCAAAGGACGCCAACGGTCTGGCGATCTGCAACCAGAGGACGGTATCGCCTCCCTGCGTGCTCTTTGACGTCCCCAACGAGTACCAGGACATGCCGATTCTCGAGGGCGGGGAGGATACCGTCGGGCGCGTCGAGATTCTGGGCGGCTCCTACACCACCGGCTGCGTGGGGAGCGTGGATTTCGAAACCTGCGCCGGCGGTCCGGACGACTGCAACCCGGCAAGCACGCCGGACTGTGCCTGCCGCGACGACACGCTCGATGGACGGCTCGGCAGCACCAAGGACGCGAACTTCAAACTGGTGCTCGACGGCCAGGGCGGTCACGACCTTCTGCGCGGCGGCCGTGGCGACGACATCCTGAGGGGCGGCGACGGCGACGACTTTCTGTACGGCGGCCCGGGCGACGACCAGCTCAACGGCGGAGCCTGCAACAATGTTGTCTTCGCCGACGACGGTTCCGGCGACGACGGAGGCAATGACAGCGTCAGCATCTCCGGCGCGCTGGACATGTACAGCGCCCGCTTCGATCCCTGCGCGCCGGTCACGATCGATCTGTCGGGCTGTCCGGAGGAACCGGGCCGGTACGCCAACTCGTGCGGTGTGAGGATCGACGAGTTTCCTTGCTTTCCGATGCTCCAGGGCAGCAACGCCGGCGATGTCCTGATCGGCAGACCGTCGGCCTCGAATATCATCCTGGGCCTGGGGGGCGACGATCGGATCAGGGGCGGATCGAGGCGTGACCAGCTGTTCGGCGAGGGTGGCGCCGACGACATCGACGGTCTGGGCGACGACGACCTCATCGTCGGCGGTGGCGGAGGGGACCGGATCACCGGCGGGAGCGGGGCCGATGAGATCTACGGCGACGGCGACCCTCTGCCCCACCCGGACCTGCTCACGTACTTCCAGTCCGATGATCCGATCTACCCGAGCGTGCAGCCGGTCCGCAGTCCGCTGTGCCTGATGCGGCTGAAAAACCAGCTGCTGCCGCCTCCGGACACGAACAACTCCATCCGGCCGGACGACGACCTGCTCACCGGCAACGACCTGATCTACGGCGACGAGGCGAACCCCGGCGGCGGCAATGCCGATCTCATCGCCGGCGGACCGGGCAACGACTGGATCTTCGGAGACGGCGGCAACGATACCATCTACGGCGACATCCAGCCTCGCACCCAGCCGCCCTACCCGACCGCCGACCAGGTGCAGAGCGAGCCCGGCGGAGACGACCACATCGCCGGCGACGGCGGCAGCGATCTGCTGATCGGCGGCAGCGGCCGGGACTCCATTCACGGCGACGGGGCCCGGCGGATCCTGGCGCCGCTGAACAACATCAACAGCGGCGGGTTCGACACCATTTACGGCGACTTCTTCTTCGATGTCCCCGCGACTTACCAGCTCGTCGTGCAGAATGCGTCCGGGCTGGCCAGCTACGGCGACAGCATCTACGGCGGCAGCGGAGGCGCCGCGATCTTCGGCGGGCCCGGCGATGATTACATCATCGGCGGTCCCGGCACCAGCTGGATCATGGGCAACACCGGCAACGACTGGATCGCCGGCGGCCAGATCGATAACCACGACCCCAACGGTCGGCTGGATTATTTCACCGTGGCCATGCCCTGGGACCCCAGCCGATACGACGAGGAAGCGGTCAGTCTGGGCTGGATGCCTCTGAATCGACGGCCCGGCCCGGAAATCGACGTAGATCCCGACGACGTCCTGGATTACCACCTCGTGCCGCCGATGGTGCCGGAGAACCCCGGCGACGTGCTCGGTACGGGGGTCTACGTGGTGCTGGGCAACGACGACATCGGCACCGGCCAGACGGCGGGCCCGGGCGGCCTGCACAACGACTCCCGTGGCGACGGCGAGGGCGGAGCGGACACGCTGCGCGGCATGGACAACGTCATCGGCACGGTCAACCACGACGTGCTCATCGGTCATCAGCGCAGGCTGAGCGACAGCACCAACTTCGCCGTCCTGCAGGATTCGTTCGGCCGGCTCCGTTTCCCGATCGGCCCTCAGACGCCGGACAGACTCTCCTTCGACAACATCATCGTCGGCCTCGAGGGCGACGACCTGCTGATCGGCCGTCGCGGAGACGATGCCCTGGCGGGCAACGACGGCAATGACGTCCTCTGGGGCGATGCTCAGGACGAAATCGCGGCCGGCGGCGGCGTCGGCTACGACGATCCGGAGAACGAGGCTGACGACGAACTCTGGGGGGATGCGGGCGACGATCACCTGCACGGCGAGTTCGGCCGCGACATCCTCCGCGGCGGGCCCGGCACCGATTACCTCTCCGGCGGCGCCGGTGCAGATACGCTGGACTACAGGGAGGCCGGCGGCGCGGTCTGCGTCAACCTGCGACACGACCGCAACGAGGATCTCACGCCGCTGGGCACCATCGCCGATGAGATCTTCGGCCTGGACACGCTGATCACCGGCATCACCGACGACACCGATGAACGCTCGCTGAATGCCCGCCGGATCCAGCCGATGACGATCACCATCGTCAACGGCACCTACGACTATCCCGATTTCATGGCCCACGACCGCGACGGCAACGGCTGCACGCTGGAAAGCGGGGCCCCGGCCGGACCGACCGTCCAGTGCGCCGACTCGGCCAGCGACGGCGGCGGCCAGGACGGCCAAGGGAATCCGGTTCTTCCGGCGATGGACACGCTGGCCAACAACCGCACCTACCGGGTCGGCAACCAGCTTTACCTCGACCGGTTCGAGATCGTCCGCGGCTCAGGCGGCGGCGACGTGCTGTTCGGCAACCGGATTCTGGCCACGGAGCTCCGCGGCCAGGCCGGCAACGACATGCTGATCGGCGGCCAGGACAACGACCGGCTGGATGGCGGTGCGGACTCGGACTACCTCCAGGGGCAGGGTGGCAACGACGACCTCGTCGGCGGCCCGAGCCCGCGAACCCCGCCGGGCATCCAGCTGGAAACCGAATCCGACTGGGTCAGTTATGAGGACGTCACCAACCCCGCCGACGGCATCGGCGGAACCCGCGGCGTGGTCGTGAACCTCGGCAGCTCCGAGCCGCAGGACACCCGGGCCGCGGGAACCGACAGGCTCACGGAGATCGAAAACGTCATCGGCACGGCTTTTGAAGATATCATCAAGGGCAACCAGAGGGCCAATATCCTCTACGGCGCGGCCGGGAACGACTGGCTGGTGGGGCGCAGTGATGACGACATTCGCCAGCACAACCAGATCCACTACCGTCAGGACCTGCTGGTCGGCGGGGCCGGAACCGACGTGGCGGACTACCGGATGAGCGATCCGGCGGCCATCCGCTCCTCGCTGGCCATCCTGGAGGCGATCAGCAACCCGCCGGCCTGCTTCAGCGATCCGGCGCTGCACTGCTTCATCGAGGACGACGGCGAGACCGGCAGCGACTGGCTGGTCCAGATCGAGGCCTGGCGCGAGCCGGGGAGCAACCTGCTGCCGGTGATTACGGTGGTGGGCACGACCGACCCGGCCAAGCCGCACGTCCTGCAGGACGACGGCAGCGTGGTGATCGCGCCCAACGCCCGGCTGAGACTGCTGGCCGCGGCCACCGGCGGGCAGCCGCCGTACCGGGCGGAGGTCACGCCCACGACCGACAAGACCGTGCCGACCGAGCAGGATCCGCGAGAGCGGACCGTGCCGATCGTGGTGCCGGCCAGCGCGTCGAACCTGGGGTTCAACGTCCCGTTCCAGTTCGAGGTCCGACCGCTGAAGACCACCACCTTCCGGGTGACCTTTACCGACCTCCAGGACGCCTCCGACCTCGGACAGGACGGCGACGCTCCGGCCCCGATGACGGCCTCGGCCTTCCGCAAGGTGATCGTCGCCCCCACGCTGGGCGTGACCATCGACCGCAAGCAGTACACCGTCCGGACCGGCGAGAGCACCCAGCTCCAGGCCACGCTGACCGGCGGGCAGCCGCCAATCACCATCCTCTGGACGCTGGAGGACGGCCAGCCGGCTGCCGGCCTGACGCCGACCAACGTCCTGAAGCCCACGGCCGCGCCGGCGGTCACGACCAAGTACCTGATCACCGCCCGCGACGCAGTCGGCCAGGTGGCCGAGGCGACGACCACCGTCGAAGTGCTGGCCGAAGGCTCCAGCGCTCAGAT
>Ga0129299_1002724_pt1 | contig 11648 bp, 11 predicted proteins | sample ConPoolayeCmetaG_FD_94477 | JGI IMG/M metagenome (GOLD analysis project Ga0129299, IMG submission 94477) | Hot spring microbial mat communities from California, USA to study Microbial Dark Matter (Phase II) - Cone Pool mat layer C metaG ... | reverse complement strand
GCGAGGGCGCGACCAAGTTCGTCGAAATCAACGTGCGGGGCGCGCGCGACTTCGCCGAGGCGCGCACCGTCGCCAAAGCCATCGCCCACTCGCCGCTGGTCAAGACCGCCCTATACGGTCAGGACGCCAACTGGGGCCGCGTGTTGTGCGCGGCAGGCTACAGCGGGGCGGACATTGACCCCGACCGCGTCGCGCTGTGGTTCGGCGACCTGCAACTGGTCAAAGACGGCGCGCCATACGATGTGGACGAAGAGCGCGCACTGAAGATCTTGTCCAAGAAAGAAATTACCATCACGCTGGATTTGGGTCTGGGAAATGCTGAAGCGACTGTCTGGACCTGTGACCTGTCACACGACTACGTGAGCATCAACGCGCACTACCGGACGTGACAATCCACCCAATACAGATACGTTGAAGAGTGCAAAGGAGGAGAGAAATAAGCATCCTTATGCCTTATGCGCTCTTCACTTCTTTCTTCGGTTCATTTTGCGAGACTTCTCGGCCTGCTTGCGCTTGGCCTTTTTTTGCACCTGAGCCTGTGCCTTTGAGCGAGCCTTGCCCGGTGGAGGCTCTTGTCTCGACGTCACTCTGGCACTGGCCAGGGAAGTCCGGGAAATATGGGGCCATGGCCTCTTCCAAGCCTGCACATTTAGGTCCCCCACCAGACTTGAGTCCTCCCACCTCTTGTCCCAATATGCCAACAAGTCATCCCGATAGCCGAATAACACCAGAGCATCCTGGACATCATACCAGTTCACTAAAGTTTCTTCAACGTAGCCCCCTTCGAACGCTTGCTCAAAAAGTGGCAGGGCCTCGATCGCCCTCAAATCGAGCAGGGAGCTGATCCAGGAGGCATTGAGTTCGGGGGCATTTTCGGTAAACCGCGCCAGTTGAGCGGTAATGGCGGCCACACACTCGGCGCGAGACTCTGGGTAATTCTGCCCTATCTTGGCCAGACAGTCAGCCACTGTCGAGCGTGAGTAGATGGAGTGGGCCGGGTCATTCATGTACGCGACAAGTGCGGGTATGGCGGCTGGTCCGATCAGCCCGAAAACCGGGGGGTAATCCTCCATCGTCCATTCGTCAAGGTCATCACGTGACAGCCGGGCGAGCAGAGTGAGCAGTGGTTCGATGGCCTCTTCGGCGCGTAACTGGCCCAGGGCGCGGGCAGCGTGGACGATGGCCCATAGCTCAGGCGCACGCTCATCTCCTATGAGGATCAGTGTTTCGTCGGTGAGCATACGGAGCAAATCGGGCACGTGTTCCGCGCCAATGCCCAGCCTGCGGTAATCAAGCCAGTCTCTTCCATCGTAGTTTGCCTCACCCAAAGTGAGCAATTTGCCCACGGGTAATGAGTAAGTCGTTTGGTTCATGTTTCACTCCTATTTCGACTATATTCAGGACATCTCAATTATACACTGCTCCGCGCGGACAAAGCAAAGAAAGATGCTCAGCAGTGTATGGCCTTTGATCCATTTATCTTTGCTAAAAAGAAACGAGCCATGTATAATGTGTTTGCTAGAAGAGGTGATGCACATGCCGAGAACATCCAATCGAGGTCCTTATTCCAGTTCTAACGGGGCGATAGCCAATCTGATCCGAGAGATACAGCTTGCCTGGCTGCTGCTGCGCGATGCGCGTGTCCCTGTCTACGCTAAGGCCTTGCCTGTCTTGCTGGTGGTGATCTACGTTCTATTCCCAATTGACATTGTCCCCGACCCAATCTTAGGGCTGGGGCAATTGGATGACTTGGGCATTTTCCTTCTGGGCTTAGCCATCTTCCGCGCACTGGTGCCCAACTATATCCTCGAAGAATACAGCGGCAAGGTAAACCGTGGAAAAGTAAATCCTCAGCGGTCAACCCGGACGAACGAGGACTACATTGACGCGGAATACCGCGTCTTGCATGATGATGAATGAGTTTGCACCTGAGCCCGGGCAGTCGGTGAGCGACGATGAGCCCACCCTCCGGTCCCCCAGCGACGTCGCCCGCCAGTTAAATATCTCATATTCCACCCTTCGACGCTGGTCAACAGAATTTGCCGACTTTCTCTCAGAGTGGGCCGGACGCCCGGAACTTTCTGAGCGCGGTGAGCCGGTCCACCGACGGTACACGGACTCAGATGTAGCGATACTGCGTTCTATCGGAGAGCTCCTTCGGCGAGGATTAACCTATCGGGAAGTAGGCGGCCAACTGAACCGTTTGAGGCAAGGCTTGGGCCAAACCGTTGAGGCTGAGCCGGGCAACGAGTTGACCATCGTACCCAACAGAACTGAGACCGGCTCTCTCCTGTCAACGTCTTTCTCTTTTCTCAACAACGCGATGGAGAGGGTGGTTGAAGGGCAGCAATTCATTTTAAGCAGCCAGCAGGCCAACCGTGACCTGATGGGCATTGTGATTCAGGACAACTTCAACCTCAAAGAAGAAAACGCGCGTTTGAGAGAGCGCATGGGAGACCTGGAGAAAGAGATTTCTGAGCTGCGTCGGCAGGGGCAGGCTTTACGTGAGGAGATGGTGCAACGCTTCTCCGACATCGAGGCCAGGGACAAGGCCGCTGCTCAACCAGCCGGCAGTGAGCCGCCCTCCCCGCCGCCAGGATGTCTCACGAGATTGTTCCGTTTGTTGTTCTAGGTTTATATGACTCGCCCGAAATTCTGGATGCAGCCTGCACGTCCAAGAATTTGCAGAAAAGCCCGAACTGAGTTAAAATAGCAGGCTGAAGTTCAGATATTACAATTGAATTCGGAGGATTTCTTATATCATGCCTAAACGAACCTGGCAGCCCAAGAAGCTTCGCCGTCAGAAAGTGCACGGCTTCCGGGCTCGAATGAGTACAAGAGGTGGTAGGAAAGTGCTTGCAGCCCGTCGGAGAAGGGGCCGAAAGGTCTTAACAGTCTAAGCCAGGGCCGACAGTGGCCCTTGCTTTTTGTCGCGGATATGGAGAAGAAGCTCCGTTTACGTTCCAGCACGGATTTCCGAAAGACCAGACAGCAAGGGCAGTCATGGGTTCATCCGCTGATGGTTCTGTACGTCTTCCCGAATTCGCTTGAACACAGCCGCTTTGGCTTTTCCGTCAACCGACGCCTGGGGCGGGCAGTTGTACGGAATCGGATCAAGCGTCGGATGCGTGAGGCGGCCCGGCGATGGAAGGATGAAATCAGAGACGGTTGGGACCTGGTTTTCGTTGCTCGCTCTCCAATATCTGAGGCAACATTCCACTCAATCCAGCACGCAATGGGGATTTTGCTGCGCCGGGCACGCTTATTCAAAGCAGACCGGCCTGAGTTGTGTCCTTGCGCTCGGATGGCAGGCGCTGAATCAGAAAATTAAACATTTCTCCACACACCGTTCACACAGGATCAACGATTAGATTTAGATAAACAATGAAATATGTATTGATGGGGCTGATTCGTCTGTACAAGCTGACTCTCTCGCCGCTTTTGCCATCGTCTTGCCGTTTCACACCGACGTGTTCGGTATATAGTTACCAGGCCATCGCAAAATACGGGGCATTGAAAGGAGGGTGGATGGCGGTGAAACGTATTGCCCGATGTAATCCTTTCAATCCGGGCGGGTACGACCCTGTGCCCTGATCTCAACAAAAGTTTAACATGGAGGACACGTTTTGATAAAGAGCCTGAAAAAGATTATGCTGGCGCCTCTGGCAGTTGCCATTATCTCTGTTCTGGTCGGCTGTGGAGGCCAGTTAGCAGACAGTTGGCCCGGACTGGGGATAGATAGAGAGACCATATATGCCTCATTGGGGCCTAAGGTGTACGCCTTGAACAAAGAGACCGGAACGCAAGAGTGGGTTTTCCCCGCCGAGGAAACCAAAAACGGGCACATGTTCTACGCACCGGCTGTTGAAGACTCGGCCGGGCGCGTGTTTGTGGGGACTTTCCAAGACAAATTCTACGCCTTCGCCAAGCCGGGGAAGCTGTTGTGGACTTTCGCCACTGGTGGCGCCATCGTTGACCGGGCCACAGCCGTGGGAAATACGGTCTACGTCGGCGCCAACGACCGAAAGGTCTACGCCCTTTCCTCAGAAGATGGCTCGACGAAGTGGGTGTTTGACACCCAAAACTGGAACTGGGGCTCGCCTGTGTACGCGGATGGGTTGCTCTATGTCGCGTCGATGGATCACCATGTATATTGCCTGGATGCCGAAGACGGCAGCAAGAAGTGGGACTACAGGGCTGATGGCGCGATAGCGGACGCCCCATTGCTGGCAGAAGGCAGGCTGTTTTTCGGCGACTACAACCGAAAGGTGCACGCCCTGGACGCGGCGAATGGCAAAGAACTGTGGTCTTTTTCGACAGACCATTGGGTGTGGGGCGCACCAGCATATTACGATGGCCTGGTCTACGTCGGCGACCTGTCCGGCAAGGTGTATGCCCTTCAGGCATCGACCGGACAGAAGAAATGGGATTTCAAGGCAGAATCTGGCGTTCGCGCCGGCCTGGTCGCTGGCGACGGCATTGTATATGTCGTGGCCCAAAAGGGCCAGGGCTATGCGCTCGACGCTGGATCAGGCGCGGTGAAATGGAGGTTCGCCCCAGACCATGTTGGTGAGGGAGGGGAAGGGTTCCTTTCCACGCCCATCCTGTCCGGCAATCTTTTGTATGTGGTCAGCGACCGGGGTATCGTGTACGCTTTCAGCACCGACGACGGCGCCAAGAAGTGGACCTTTAGCCCCGTCAGTAAAGAGTAGGAGGTTTTTTCTTGGGAATTACTGAAATCTGGACAACCTTTTTCCTTCAGCCGATGGTGAATTCACTGCTCTGGCTCTATTCCGTGCTGGGGCACAACTTTGCGCTGAGTATCACCGTGTTCACCATCATTGTTCGATTGATCACCCTGCCTTTGACCATCCCGCAGATGACCTCCTCGAAGAAGATGCAAGAGCTACAGCCCAAACTGAAAGAGCTCAAGAAGAAATTCGGGGATGACAAAGAAGCCCTGTCGCGAGCCCAGATGGAGCTATACAAGCAATCGGGCGTTAACCCGATGGGAGGGTGTCTGCCTACTTTGGTGCAGTTCCCTATCTGGATAGGCTTGTATCAATCAATTTATCAGGTCATGGCGGTCAACCCAATCCAGGTGTTGCACCTGTCGGAGAACATCTATCTGAACTTCCCCAACCTGTCTCAACTGATCCCACTAAACGACCGGTTTTTGTGGCTGAATTTGGGGCGACCGGACCCCTACTATATCCTGCCTGTTCTGGTCGCTGCCTCGATGTTCTTCCAGCAGAAATTGATGACCACCCCAGGAGGCGACCCTTCGACCGAATCCATGACGCGCTCCATGAACTACACAATGCCGCTCATGTTCGGCTTCTTCAGCCTGAGCTTTTCGTCGGGGCTGTCAATTTATTTCATCGTTTCCAGCCTGGTGGGAATTGCCATTCAGTTGGGCCTCAACAAGTATATGGGGCTGGGGCCGGCAGCGCAGTCTGCCGGCATCAGCTCGAAAAAGGATAAGGAACAAAAAGGCCTCGTGGCCGTGACAGAAAGCATTTCCTCAACCGAGATGAAAGCCGGGCAGGGGGAACTTGTAGCGCAGGATGTATCCCTTGCCGAGAGTCCGGCCACGTTTGGTGACAGCGCAACCGAGAAAGGGAAGAGGAGACGTGCGAGAAAAAAGAGACGCTGAGTTCAGCGGTAGAAACATTGAGGAAGCGATTTCTAAAGGCCTTTCGGAGCTCGATTTGAGCCGGGATGAAGTAGAGGTTCACATTATCTCTCCTGGCAGTCGCGGCGTGTTGGGGATCGGCGCCGAGGAAGCTCGCGTGTCCCTTACATATTACGTGGACGTTCCAGATGCACCGGAACGAACAGCCCAAGAGGCCGCTGCTCAGCCTCCGGCGCAGGCAGTCGGACAGGCGGTTGTCGAAAAGACATCGGCTCGTCCGGCCGACCGGGCTTCTGCGCCCAAACTGTCCGCGGGAGAAAACGAAGAGGAGACGCCGGGCGAGGCTTTGACAGATGAAGAATTTGTCCAGGCAGAGCAGGAAGCGATTAAGGTGGTCAGTCAGTTGCTCAAAGGCATGGGTATCTCTGCCAAAGTCGTCCCCTTGCCGCCGCAAGGCTTGATGGCGGAGCAGGCCGGAGAAGGCCGCCCCATCATTCTGGACATTCGGGGCGAAGACTTAGGCGTCTTGATTGGGAGACGCGCCGAGTCACTGATGGCTCTTCAATACATGACCCGGATGATTGTCAGCCATCAACTCAAGAAATGGCTGAATATCATCCTGGACGTGGAGCAATATCGCGCCCGACGTGAGCGAAGTTTGCGCCAGCTCGCGCTGCGTATGGCAGAGCGAGTCGCCGCTACACGACAGGCAGTGCCATTGGAGGCGATGACGCCATACGACCGTCGGGTGATACATTTGACTCTCCACGGACACGAACAGGTGACCACCAAGAGCATTGGCGAGGGCGAGAACCGTAAGGTGGTCATCATCCCGATTAAGAATGCTGACAAATAGGCCCAGACTGTACTGTTGTCTGTGAAGGGTGTAGCACTTGGAAGCTACTTTGGATTGCCCCGACTATTTGGTGATTGGCACAGTCTGTCAGGATCTGACTGACGAGGGGCCGATTATTGGCGGCACTGTCGCCTATTCAGGGCTGACGGCCAACAACCTGGGGTGCAGGACGGCAGCAATCACCAGTTTCGCCGATGATTTTGCTTTTGCCGAATTATTGTCTGATCTGCAAGTGGTGCGTCAGCCCTCGGCGGCCACAACCACTTACCAGAACGTATACGTTGACGGGCATCGGCAACAATACGTTCGAGCCGTGGCTGGCAAAATTGAAAACTCGCTCGTCCCTGATGCGTGGCGTGGAGCTAAAATCGTGCAGGTAGGGCCGTTGGTCCAGGAGGTGCGGCTCGACATTGTGGAGTTGTTCCCTCACTCATTGATAGGGGTAACGCCGCAGGGTTGGATGCGCCAATGGGATGAGGCCGGGCGAGTGTACCCTGCCCTGTGGACGCCATCTAAAGACGAACTGCGTCGGGTCAGAGCACTGATCCTGAGCGAAGAAGACGTTGGCGGCGACCTCAGTCGGGTGGAGGACTATGCACGCCTGGTTGAGATTGTGGTGTTGACCTCGGGTTGGAAAGGGTCGTCGGTGTATTGGCGTGGGCACATGACCTATATCCCGGCGCGAGATGTTCGGGAAGTAGACCCAACCGGCGCAGGCGACATCTACGCCGCTGCTTTCCTGGTCCGTCTGCATGAAACGAACGACCCGCTCGAGGCAGCCTATTTTGCCAACCAGGTAGCTTCATGCTCAGTTGAGCGGAAGGGGATAGCAGGCATTCCTACGCCGCAGGAAATTGCCGAGTGCAAGAAGATGCGCTACACTGCGGCGCGGACGGTAACCGTGCCCACATAGCGTTGCGCTGTGCCTCCTATGGCAACTTTCGTATCGGGTTAAGAGGAGCTAGAGGGCAGGAAGTGGCCAAAGTATATACCTTCGCCAACCAAAAGGGAGGCGTCGGCAAAACGACCTCAGCGCTGAATCTGGGCGCATTCCTGGCCGAACACGGGAAACGGGTGCTCATCGTCGACGCCGATTCTCAGGCCAACCTGACGAGCAGCCTGGGGTTCGATAAACGGGAAGAGCGTCTGTCCATCTACGACGTGATGGTAGATGGCGCCCCGGCCCTGGATACCATACTGCCCACGGCCCATGAGCGACTGCACCTTCTGCCGTCATCTCCTGCTCTGGCCGGGGCGGAGGTGGAAATTATCGGGCGGCCCAACCGGGAGCGCATACTGGCTTCGGCTTTGGCACCTGTGGCCGACAGATATGACATCGTACTCATTGACAGCCCGCCCAGTCTCGGAATATTGACGGTCAACGCGCTGACGGCAGCGAGCGCGGGAGTGATCATACCGATTCAGTGCGAATACCTGGCGCTTGAGGGCCTCAGCCAGTTGATGCAGACGTTGCGTCTGGTGCGCGAGCGACTTAACCCCCAATTGCGCATCTTTGGCTTGCTGATGACCATGTTTGACCCTCGCACCAATCTGGCGCAGCAAGTGGTTGATGATGTTCGACAACACTACCCTAACCTCATCTTCCGGACCATCATCCCGCGCAGCGTTCGGCTCAGCGAGGCGCCGAGTTATGGTCAATCCATACTTCATTACGCTCCCCGCTCGAGTGGGAGCCAGGCCTACGAAGCGTTGGCACAGGAATTCCTGGCCCGGAGCGGGGCGTGAATTGGAGGAACGCGCTGAAACAGTTCGGGAGGTGAGTGGCATGGCCCGTGCAAAAGGTGGTTTGGGGAGAGGCCTCGGCGCGCTCATTCCCGACGCCGGTCAATCGGAGGCTGCGCCGCGTATTTCGGCCGGGCCTGGCGGGGCAGTTGCAGTACCAATCGAGTCCATCACACCCAATCCGTGGCAGCCCCGCAAGTCCATGCCGGAAGAATCGTTGCAGGAGCTGGCTGCCTCCATCCGTGAACATGGATTGATCCAGCCTTTGATCGTTACTCGCACCTCAGCCGATCCCCTCCTCGATGAGGCGGAGTATCAGATCATCGCTGGCGAACGACGGTGGCAAGCGGCCAAATTGGCCGGCCTGACCGAAATACCGGTCATCGTCAAAGATGTCACGCCGCGAGAGATGCTGGAGTTGGCCCTGGTAGAAAACATTCAACGGGCCGACCTTAACCCGCTGGAAGAGGCGGAGGCATACCGCCAGCTCATGGACGGGTTTGGCCTGACCCAGGAGCAGGTCGCCGAGCGGGTGGGCAAGAGCCGGGTAGCCATTGCCAACGCCGTGCGTCTGCTCCGGCTGCCCGATGCGGTCAAATCGAGGATCATCAGCCAGGAGATCAGTGAGGGACATGCGCGGGCATTGCTGGCCCTGGAGGACGAGGGACAACAGGTCGAGGCATTGGAACTCATTGTCAGAAGGGGATTGAACGTGCGCCAGACAGAAGACCTGGTGCGCAGGATGCTGCGGTCGGAAAAGCCCAAACCGCCAGCCGAGGCGTCCGACCGTGAGCTTACCGCCGAAGAGCGAGCATTGGAAGATGATTTCAGGCGCGCGTTGGGCACCAAAGTGCAATTGATCCGCAGCAAAAGCGGCGGCGGCCGCCTGGTCATCCAGTTCTATTCCGAAGAAGAATTACAGGCGATTTTTGAAATCATCACCAGGAAAAACTGCCCCTGAAGGCTTAGCCGAAGGGTATCTCGTTGATCGTCATACAAGCAGATTGGAGTGAAAGAAGTGAACATCAGCCCTGAACAAGACAGACGTTACGATACACAAATAGCCTGTGTGCCCGAAAGGGGTTGGGTTGTCATCCATACAGAACTGTCCGGCCAGTGGGAGCATCCGGTATTTGAGCTCAGCATCCTGTCGTCTGAGAGGCGGAAACTGGCCAGCACGCTCATCCTGGATGCCCCGTCTTCCTTCCGCATCACACTGCATCCGAACGATGTTGAAGTGGGAATGCCCTTGCTCCTTCAGGTGAAGCTCGTTAACACGACGGACACGTCGGTCGAAACGATTGGCGAGCATCCTTTTGTCTATGAGAGGGCAGCCAAATGACATGCCCTTTCCAATTCAGCGCAACTATTCGCCCAGCATACGTGTTATATATTATATAAAAAGAGCCGGCGAGTACAGATTCCATTAAAACTTAGGAGGATCAAAATGGGCCAAATGAGATTTGTTGTGGATACCGCGGCGAGCGTGCCGCCCTATCTGGTGGAGAAGTATGATTTCGCAGTCGCCCGCTATGCCGTTCAGTTCGGAACCGAGTCGTACCTGGACAACGGCAAGGATTTGACTGAAGCCGAATTTGAGGCCAAGCGGATTGAAACCGGCGTGGTGCCCAAGACAGGTATTCCCTCAGTGGGTCAGTTTGTGGAAATATACCGTTCCATCGCCAAGCCCGGCGATACAATTTTCTCCATACACGTCGGCGCGAAACTGAGTGGCATCGTGGGCACGGCCCAATCGGCTGCTCAGGAATTGCCCGATCTGGACATCGTCGTGTTTGATTCCAACAGCGTGTGCATGGCCCAGGGCTTCATGGCGATTGAAGCCGCCGAAGCTGCGCGGGCCGGCAAAAGCAAGGAGGAAATTCTCGCCCTGCTCGAAAAAGTCAGGGAGCAGACTGACTTCTTTTCTACCTCGGTTGAGCTGGAGTACATCAAGGAAAGTGGCCGCATCGTTGGTGCCGAACGCGCGGCCGACGCGGCGGTGAAAAACATACCCATTATCCGACTCAAAGACGGCACGGCAGGTGTCACCGAACAAGCCCGCACACAGAACGGTGCCCTAAAGCGAACCATTGAACTGATCAAAGAGCGCGCCGCCGGCAAACCGATCAAGCGGATTGCCATATCACATGCCAATCGAGAGGAAGTAGCTCTCAAATATCGGGAAATGATAGAAAGTGAACTGTCGCCGCAGGATCTGGCGTTTGGTCAACTGGGTATCACATTGATGGTACACCTCGGCCCAGGCGCGCTGGCTACCTCGGTCCTGTACACCGAATAGCTCCTGAACAATCCCCAGCCCCATTACGGCCATCAACGTCTGCCAGCTCACAGCGCCAAGTGATTGACAGGCGTTGATGGCCTGCAACGACGACTTCTCTACAGGTTCTCCTTCTTTGCGATTTCCAGCCAGCCCTCGCGGATTGCGGAGACCAGCTCCCCTTCCACCGCGCGGCAGGCCTGCTGAACAGCACTGACCACCGCCTTGGACCTCGACCGGCCATGGCCGATGACCGACACGCCGTTGACCCCTAACACCGGGGCCGCGCCAATCTCCGAGTAATCCATCATACGTCGAACTCTGTTGAGCACTGGCATAAACTGCTCGACGAACGTGTTGGCTGGCAGCACTTCCTTGACTTCTTTTTCGATCACATTCAGGAGCGTTTCAGACAGCCCCTCGGTCAATTTCAACACCACATTCCCGGCAAAACCGTCGCACACAATGACGTTGGCCGAACCAAACGCGATATCCATCCCCTCGACGTTGCCAATGAAATTCAGGCCGCTGTTTTTCAACAGGGGAAATGCCTCACGCGCGACCTCATGGCCTTTGTTATCTTCCGAGCCATTGGACAGCAGCGCGACGGTTGGGTTGGAAATGTGGCGTATCCTTTGCATGTACACGCTGCCCATTAGCGCAAACTGAAGGAGGTACTGCGGCTTACAATCGACGTTCAGGCCCAGGTCCAGAACGAACGTGTCCCGCTGTAAGCCAAAGTATGTGATGCCTGCCGCCGGACGCTGGATGCCCTCGATACGTCCCAGGTTCCACAACGAAGCAATCATACCGGCGCCAGTGTGCCCCATTGTGACAGAGGCGTCTGCCCGGCCGTCGCGCACCAATTCGGTGCAAACCAGAATAGAAGCCCGTGGCTTCTGGCGCAGGGCAATCGCCGGCTGCTCATCCATGCGAATGAACTCATCGGTCTCTTCAATCGCGACCTTCAGCCCCGTGGTGTCATGTTTGTCCAGCTCGGTTTCAATCGCCGCCCTCTGTCCAACGAGGATAAGTTCGATTGGCTCCCTGCGGGCAGCCTGCACCGCCCCAGACACGACTTCTTGAGGGGCGAAGTCGCCTCCCATGGCATCAACTGCGACACGGATCATAATTTT
>Ga0129299_1002722_pt1 | contig 11658 bp, 6 predicted proteins | sample ConPoolayeCmetaG_FD_94477 | JGI IMG/M metagenome (GOLD analysis project Ga0129299, IMG submission 94477) | Hot spring microbial mat communities from California, USA to study Microbial Dark Matter (Phase II) - Cone Pool mat layer C metaG ... | reverse complement strand
TCACGGGGCCGGGCACGAGGGTCCCCTCAAGCGTTCCGCAAGTTATGTCCGGCTCCTTTCCGGGCTCCATGAGGCGGTGCATGATGAGCTGGTATTTCATGGCGCAACCCGCCTTCAGGCAGCAACTGGCAGTGTTGCCGCAATGGAATCCCATGAACAGATCCTCCCGATTCGCACCTTTCAAATCGGTCAGCGGCAGGTCGTCCGGCACGGTATTGTTGATATCCAGCAGAGTCGCCGGCTTCAGGAGGGCGAGTTGAAGCATGTACTCCGAGACTGCGCCGTATATGTCCACCTCGCAGGCCGCGGGTATGCCCCTCTGCGCCAACCTGCTGTTCACATAGCACGGGACAAAACCGAATGCCTTCTCGAACGCCGGCCAGCATTTGTTCGCGAACACCCCGAACTGCCGCGAGCCGAGGTTCTTCTCGAAGAAGCTCGTCAACGCCAGCTCGAATTGAGCAAGGGCCGCAAGCTTCTCAGGGTGCAGGTTTCCCTTGCCCAGTTCGCGCGCCATGTCCCTGGCAATTGCGCTGATCTTCTGTTTCTGGTCCGCAACGGACTTGAACAGCTCCAGCATGTCCAACTCGGAATTTTCCATCACTTCGATGCCGAGATTGTAGAGAGGACGCAACGGCGCGTTGCACGCGTAGAAATCCTGCGGCCTGGGGCCGAAGGAAAAAGTCTTCAGATTCTTAAGGCCGACGATTACCCTGGCCACGTCCATGAACCGGCTGATGTTCTGGGCAATCTGGGCCGGCAGCCCGACCGGCGCAGGCGGGAGATACGGCCTCAGATTCCTGAGTTCCGCGTTCAGACACGCGCTGAGCATGCCGCAGAACGCATCTCCCCGACCGTCAACAAGGCTCGAAGCGCTCTCCTCGGCAGCGCCCACCAGCATGAACGGAACGCCCATTTTCTCGGCGAAAATCGTCAGTGGCCCCTCGGGCCCGAAGTTGCCGAGATAAACCGTAACGGCATTGACACCTTCCCTGCGCATTTCGGCGGCAGCAGCGGCAGCGTCGGAATCAGTTTCGATGATTGTCTTAGCCTCCACGACATCAAGCTTCAGCTTGCGGCATTCGGCCGTAACCTTCTTGAGCCGCGTTCGGGCAAGCTCCATCGGAAAACAATCCCGGCTGACGCCGACTATGCCCATCCTTATTCTGGGAATGTTCCGCATCGGTTTCATTGTCTCCTCTCTTTCCTGGCTCTGCCAACTGCAGCCTTGCGGTCCGCCTCGGCCTTGTCGGCCGCCGCCGCAGACTCGCGCGCTTTTTCAGCCTGGCGCCTCATCTCCTCCACGCTCTTGACCGGAAGACGCGCCGCTCCCTTGAATCCTTTTCTGGTGGGTATGAGCGGCCCTCGCGAAAGCCTCTTCCTTGCCTCTGCTATTGCGCGCTTATATTGCGGCAGCCAGCGCGCCTGCGCAACAAGCATTTCGTCAACCATCTGCCATATCTCCGGCGGATCGCAGACCGCTCCGACAAGCGGATCCATCATCATGGCCTGCCTGAGCAGGGTGTCGTCGCCACTGACCGCCGCCTTAACCGCAAGCCTCTGGACCGTGATGCTGGCGTTGCAAACCGCCGCGCATCCGATAGGAAGATCGCCAACGATCGGAATGCTGATTCCGTTCCCGTCAACATATCCCGGCACCTCGACCACGGCATCCTGGGGGAGATTCGTGATGCAGCCCCGGTTCACCACATTGAAATGACCGCGATACCGCCGGCCGGTTTCCAGCCCCTCGATGATATACGAACCGTGTTCGTGTCCACGGTGTTCCGGTCCATACTTCAGGGGCGGGGCCTTCATCCAGTTGGGGAAATCAGTCTCGAACCATCTCCTGCCCTCGAGGCATACCCTCAGATATCCCCCTGTCTCCCCGTTTATCCAACTGCTCATGTCAATCCACTTCGGGATGTCCTTCAGGCGCTTTCGATACCACGCCACATATTCGCTCAGGTGCCCGTTGGATTCGGTGCTGTAGTACCCAAACCGCCTCAGCATGTCTATCCGCACCTTCTCCGTGCGGCTGAACACGGGATGTTTCTCGAATGCTTCGAGAAGCCTGCCCGTCATTTCCTCACCCCTGTACTTGACTGAAATGTACCATGTCTGGTGATTGATCCCCGCGCAGATGATGTCCAGGTCTTCCTTTTTCACGCCGAGGGCCTCTGCTATCTGCCACCATCCCCCTTCCACGCCGTGGCACAGTCCGATGGTCCGGACACCGTATCCGTACTGGCTGCAAGCCCACGTGTTCATGGCCATGGGATTGACATGGGAGATGAACAGCGCGCCCGGAAGAGACACCTCGCTGATGTCCCTGCAGAAGTCCAGCATCACAGGAATGGTGCGCTGGGCGTACATGATGCCGCCGGCGCACAGGGTGTCGCCGACACACTGATCAACGCCGTACCGCAGTGGTATGTCAATATCCAACTGGAAAGCGTCCAGCCCTCCCACCCTCACAACGCAGAAAACGTACTTCGCGTCCTTGAGCGCGGCCCGTCTGTCGAGCGTCGCTGTCAGAGTCGAACGCACCCCGTTCGCCTCCATGTCGCGCCGGCACAGCTTGTAAACCATGTCGAGGTTGCGTCTGCTGATGTCCGTGAAAGCGAAATTTACGCCATCCCGAAATTCAGGAACGGATAGAATGTCCCGCACTATTCCCCTGGTGAACCCTATGCTCCCCGCGCCGATGATCGCTATCTTCATCATGGCTCCGCTTCCCCTTTCTCTCTGTGGGCTGCGGCCTATCGTTGCACAAGCCAGCCGAAAAAAGCAAGACGGCGAAATCATTCCGCCTCAGCTCCTTCCAACCGGTCCGCGGTTGTCGCGCTTACCCGCGCTCGAATTCGAATCCAAGCCCTCTGATCTTGTCTTCTGTCCGCAAAGCGATGTTCCTGGCCTTGACGGTTGTGAACCTGAACTCCCGTCTTATCCGATAGTTGTTCCGCAGCAGGTCAAAGCGCCGTCCCCGTTCGGCGGGGTCCGCGCACAGGGGGTCGGCGGCTATCGCCCGCATGGAGGCATCGTCGGCCATGATATCGTAAACGCGAGACACAATGTCCATAAGCAAATCCTCATCATCCCTGCCGCGCCCGTCCGCTTCTATCACGGGCACAGGCGGCTTCGGAAGGATAGCCTCAGGGTCCCAGACCGGCTGCCGGCCAGCCCAGGCGCACGCGGCCCTGTACACCATGGCGGTCCCATTCACCTTGCCGTCAAAGGAATACCCGGCGATGTGAGGCGTCCCGATCGATATTCGCTCCAGCAGATCAGCGCGGAAGGACGGTTCCCCTTCCCATGTGTCTATCGCCGCGTCCAGTATCCTGCCGGAACGCAGTCCCTCAACAAGCGCGTCTGTCTCAACCACCGCACCTCTCGCGCTGTTGATGAGAACAGCCCCCCTCTTCATCCGGCCCAGAAACGCCCTGTTCGCCATGCGCCATGTCGGAAATTCGCCGCGCTTCTCGAGGGGAACATGGAGGGTAATGATGTCGGATTCCGCAAGAAGCTGTTCGAGAGCGACAAAGGCAGACGCCTTTTCAGGGCATTCCGTGCGCAGCCGCCTTTCCAGCGGCGGATCGTTTCTGAGGACCCTCATGCCCATCCTTTCGCATCTCTCCGCGACTCTTGATCCGACATTGCCTACGCCCACCACGCCGATCGTTTTGTCGTGCAGCCTGAAGCCGTGCCGCTTCCCGAGGACGAGAACGGCCGCCACCACGTATTCCGCAACGCTGACCGCGTTGCACCCCGGCGCATGGCACCACCTTATGCCCGACGCATCGAGCCACGAAGTGTCCATGTGGTCGAACCCGATCGTCGCTGTGCCGACAAAGCCGATCCGGCTGCCTTCAAGCAGTTCTTTTCCGATCCTGGCGGTTGACCGCACCACAAGCATTTCAGCTTCGGAAACGTCGGAAGGCCTCAGCTTTCTTCCCTCTCTTATTTCCACATCGCCAAGCGTGGAGAACGCTTCCTTGCCGAATGCCACCGTGCTGCAGCAAACAATTTTCATCCCGGATTTTTCGTTTGAGGAATGGCCCGGTTGAACGGGCTGTTGAGAGGCAGGCAAACTCCCTAATGCTGCCGGCAATGATCCCCCTCGCGACCAAGGACAATGTCAAGGTCCTTGTCGCCCCTTCCTGACAGGTTTATGACAATTATTCCATCGCTGCCCAAAGACCTGGCCCTTTTCCTCGCCTCGGCAACGGCGTGGGCCGACTCGAGTGCGGGCATTATGCCCTCGAGCCTGGAAAGCTCATGAAAAGCCGCCAACGCCTCTTCATCCGTGATCGAAACATATTCCACCCTCCCCGTATCCGCCCAGTATGCGTGCTCAGGACCCACGCCGGGATAATCCAAGCCGGCGCTCACCGAATGCGCGTTCAGTATCTGGCCGCCTTCGTCCTGAAGCACATAACTCTTGCTGCCGTGCAGAATGCCAACCTTGCCGCCGCATATGCTGGCCGCGTGCCTGCCGGTGCTCAGCCCCAAACCGCCGGCCTCGACACCGACGAGGCGAACATTCCTGTCTGGAATGAAATGATGGAATATTCCAGCGGCGTTGCTCCCTCCCCCGACGCACGCCACAATCATGTCTGGATGCCTGCCTTCCTTCTCCAGAATCTGCTCGGCCGTCTCAACGCCTATGACGCTCTGGAAATCCCTGACCATCATTGGATAGGGATGCGGCCCGGCGACCGAGCCGATCACGTAGAAAGTGGATCTCACCTCGGCGGTCCACGCCCGAAGCGCCTCGCTCATAGCGTCTTTCAGCGTCCGCGTGCCGCTCTTCACGGCTATCACCTCAGCGCCCAGCAGTTTCATCCGGCGCACGTTCGGGGCCTGTCTGCTCATGTCCTCCTCGCCCATGTAAACGTCGCACTTCATCCCGAACAGGGCGGCGGCCGTGGCGGTGGCCACACCGTGCTGCCCCGCTCCGGTCTCGGCCATCAGTTTGGTACGGCCCATGCGCCTGGCGAGAAGCCCCTGCCCGATGGTGTTGTTGATCTTGTGAGCGCCGGTGTGGTTCAAATCCTCCCTCTTCAGATAAATGCGAGCCCCGCCCCATGCGGCTGTCAGCCTCTTCGCCGGATACAGAGGCGAAGGCCTTCCCACATAATCCCTCAGAAGTTCATGGAACATCATTCGGAAGTCGGGGTCGGCGCGTGCTTCCCTGTAGGCTTCCTCGATCTCCAGCAGAGCCGGCATGAGTGTCTCCGCGACAAACCTTCCACCGTAAGGCCCGAAGCGGCCGGCTTTGTCAGGCACATCGCCCCAGGCCCTCTCCACTCCCGGGCAATCCCGGGCCTGTCGCTCCTTGATCATGATTGATCTCTCCCAAGCAGCATCTCTTCGCGGAGCTTCTCCGCCGCCAGCCGCACTGCCTTCACAAAAGCAAACAGTTTCGCTCTGTCCTTTCGGCCCGGGGCAGCTTCAACTCCCGAAACGACATCAACTCCGGCCGGCCGCACCGCCGCAATCGCATCGGCCACATTCTCAGGCGTCAACCCTCCAGCCAGCATGACCTTCCGACCCGATGCCAGGCACGCCGCCTCTTTCCAACAGCCGGCCCTGCCGCCGCCTCCGTAGATTCCCGGCGCAGCGGCGTCGGCCACATACCGCTCCGCTCTCCACGACTGCGGATCCGGGACCCATATTCCTCCGCGAAACCATACCGCCCGCCACAGAGGCACAGACAAGCCCCCGTATTCACACCACCGCTCGTCGCCGTGAAGCTGCACAGCGGCCAGTTGACATTCCCTTGCCGTCCGTTCAACAAACTCGGGAGTCTCGTTTACAAAAACGCCGACAGCGTTGCAAGACACTCCGATGGAATCAATGATCTTTCGCGCGGTCCCGGGCGTGACGGCTCTCGGCGAGCGCGGATAAAAAACAAAGCCCAGATAATCGGCGCCGGCCTCCAGCGCCGCAACAGCATCCTCGGCGCGTGTCAGTCCGCAAATCTTGATTTCAAGCGTGAATGATCTATCCATTGTCTGCGATCTCTGCGCCTCTCCGGGATCATTGCAGGACAGGATGTTTTCCAGCACGTCATGCAGCCTGAGCCTTTCTCAGACCCAAGATCCCGGATGAAACGCTGGTCACAATCCGAGGTCTATGTCCATAAGCCTCGAATCGGGGAAGGTCTGGGAGCCCGCAGGCAGCGTTCCGCCCAGAACCTTCATGCCGGCCTTCACTCCGCCATCGTTCGGGCAGGCCGACCGCGCAGTCCTTCTGCCCAGTTCCGACACTGAAGCCGTGACAGCACGTTTCAGAATCGCGGTTCTCGATGACGCGCCCTCGATGATCTTCTCAACCTCCATCACGGAAAGCCTGGCGCCCGGAGCAATATCCTTCCCGTCGGCGTCAACAATCATCTGACCGCCGACCACTCCAGCCACATATCCGAACTCCCCGAGCACGGGCTCGGATTCGGGTATGCGCGCTGAACGCGAAAGCTCGGTTATCGAAATTCTGCCAATGCTGACCACTGCGCCAGGGGCCGCCGCTCTCACCAGAGCGCCACCCACGAAGCACTTGTCCGCAACGCGCGCGAGCCTCTTGCCGTTGATGTAGAACGCCGCCACGTCAGCGACCCTCCTGATTCTGAAGACATAGCTCTGGCCCGTCCTGAGAACCGGAGATCCGGCCGGCCAGCGGGTGTCTATCTTGGCTCCGAAACCTTTTGGCGCCGGTCCCGACCACGCGATCGACCTGGCTCCCCTTTCCGCGCGTATCGCGTGCCCTTGAACGCTCATGCCGCCGCGGCCGGCCGATCCGAGCCCCACGCTGGCCCCGGATCGCGACGCAGGAAAATAAATCTCGAAAAGTACATCCCTCATCCACTCATCGGCCGGGGCAGCCGTCTGTTTTTCGATCCTGAACTCAATGTCAAACTGAAACGCCTCGCCAAACATGTCGTCAAACTGACACGACGGCGGTCCCTCCGAAAGAATGCCCGGCGTGCCGACCCAGCGCCCCATCTTTTCCTTCCAGTCGCCGTTAAGGGGCTTCCACATGTCCTTCAATCCAGACGCGCCGCCGGGAACATAAATCATGAACCCGCCTCCGACGTCCACGGCCCTGCCGGGAACCAGGGGAGTTTTGGAGATCAGCACCCCGCCTCCATCCTCCACCCCAAGATCCTGGCCATCGGCCCTCTCGCACACTACCCCGATCCCTTTCTGCCTGAAGCCGCAACGGGCGCCGTCTCCGGGCACAGCCGCAAGGACTTCGTGCGTTGTCGGAGAGACAATGATTTCGCGCGCCGGATGAACAAAACCAGCGTCAGGCGCAGCGCCGGCCGAGTCCAGCACCACCACCTTCCCGCTTCCGCGAAACCCCAGCATAGCCTGCGGGGCTGAGAGTCTCTTTGAAACCACCGAAACCGGGGATTCGTACTCGTCCTTCCTCTCCGCTGAAGCACGCGATGGAGACAGGGAAACAGCGGTGTGCGGTCTGATATCAACCGGCTTTTCCATGCGCGCAATCAGCCACGGCCCCTCGGCCTGAATCACGCGCGCCACGGCCTTTGCCGTTCCGCCCGCCCCAGCCTCGGCCGAGAACACATAAACATCGGCGCCCGGCCCGACCGTCTCCCACTCCCCACCAGCGCCGCGGGCTACGAGAATATCCCTTCGATCCTGCGAAACGCCGGCAATCTCCGCGTCTCCCGAGCCGGCGATTCTGTAAACCGATACGTTATCGAGCAGCATTCTCCCTGTATGGTAAAAGAGTATCTTCCTCACATCCTGACCGCCTGTTTCAGGCGCTATGGGGCAACTCCAGGTGGAACCCCCGACATCTATCCTTGCAAGCGAACGGTACCTGGCAATGCTGATCCTCTGGAAGGCGCCCATGACTGGACGCGGAATCTCAGCCGCTCTCACAAGACGGCCGTCGGCATAAATCCCCTGCCGGCGGCCATCGGCTTCGCCAAGCACTATCTCCAAGCTTCCGATGACAATGACAAGACTCTTTTCCGGCCGTCGTTGAAGGTCAAATGTCAGAATAAAACCAGACGAACCGATGTCCAGCGCCAGATCCAGATCCCCGCCCTCCGGATTGATCCTCCCCGGCTCCGACGGCATATCGAAGACCAGCCGGCCGTTTTCCAGGCCCACGACCGCATCGCTTCCAGCGCGCCATTCCTGATCAATCCTGCGCTCAAAATCCGCCGCGAAAATCTTTTCTCCCGCCGCGGCAGATTCTCTGGCGACAAACCGCGCGCCGGTCTGAATGTCCTTTCCGACAAGAACCATGTCGCCCAACGCCGGCGCGGGCTGTTTTGCTCCGGCAAGAACCGAGAACACAAACTGGCGCCCCCCGAGCGGCTTGAACGGCACGACCGAGTACACTTCCACATGCGCAGCAACCGCGGTGTTCGTGCCCACGCCAGTGTAAACGATCTGCGGCTTGCAGAGTCCCATCCTGAGGCCCTCTGGGTCCGTGAAATCGCGTGTTGTCTCCACGTAGTACTTGTCGCCGTCTATTTCTATGATTCTCCCGTCTCCAAGCCCTCCGAATGCATCCGCCCGCGCAGCCGTTCCCTTTGCGGCCTGCGTCGCGGCTGCGATCAGCTCCACGTATTCTCTCGCGGCATCAGTGTCTGCGTTCTTCTCCGCAAATCGCGCCAGCTCACTCGCCAGCCGCAGCGCCTTCTCCCGGTCGGATGAATCCAGCTTCTTGCTGAACGCGTTCGCCGCCTCTTTCGGAGGCGGCAACCGTTCTCCGGAGCCCATGCCCTTTGCCCAGATTTCCGCAAGCGCCGTTCTCGCCAGGTCGGCCCTGGCCGCAGCCTCCGCCATCGCCGCAATAAACGGACGAAGCCCCTCAACCAGCATACCCTCGCCCGCGATGGCCGCAATCTCACGGGCCGACGCCAGATCATGCTTCCTCACCGCGAACACAAGCCGCACAGGCGCCGGAAGCGACTGAAGAATATGCGCCGAGTCCTCGTCAGGCAGCGACGCCTTCCCATCAGCGGCTGCGCCGCTTCCCGCAAAGGTTGAATCAACAGATCCCAGAACCCGAACAGCCTTCAACGCCTCGGCGATCCGATTCGTGTGCGCAGACATGGCCTCCGACGCCATTGCCTTCTCAAGTTCCTCAATTGCTTCGGCGGTTCTCCCCTCAACGCATGCAGAAGCCGCCAGCTTCGCAAGCTCGCGAAGCGTTGCCTCGGCTTCCGCCAAAGTCCTTGACGCCTGGTCAGCATCGAGCCTTGCCGTCTCTTCCTTCATCGCGGCGGCCTTCTCTGCGGCCTTCTGCCTGAGCTCGGCAATCCTGGCCGACCGTGCCGCGGCAAACCTGGCCCGCAGCGCAGCATCGTCCGGCTGGTACGCCTTCAGGGCTTCCTCATATTCCCCGTTCTTGGCCAGCGCGCCCGACTTTTCGTCAGCTGCGGCCAGAAGCGACTGGAATCTCTTCGTGTCCGCCTCCATCTGCGCCTTCAGTCTGGCAATTTCGTCCGAAACCGCCTTCTCGATTCTCGCATCCAGGCCGACCGCGTCCGATCTGATTTCCTCGTACTGAGAAATCGCCACCGCCAAATCAGCGGGATGAGAAGCCGCATAGGCTCTCGCCGCTTCGTAACGGCGTCTCAGCCGGTTCTTCTCGGCGGAAACATACGCCATGGACGCGGCCACAACAGCGGCTATCGCACCCGCGACAATCGCCGCAATCGCCCAGCGCACCCTTCTCTCCTTCCTCAGCCGTTGTTCCTTGATCGCGCTGTCAAGCCCGTAATATGACGGCGACGACGGCGCCGGAACCGGCGTCTTTTCAGTTTCAGGTTCAGGCCCCGGGGCAATCCCGTCATCGAGCCCGGCTTCGTCGGCCGAGGAAGTTTCCGTTGACACCACAATTTTATCCCTGCTGGCGTCAGGAACGGATGCATCCTCCCAGAGTGTCACATCAAGAGCGATGTCCCCGATTGAAATTCTGTCGTCCAGCGCCAGTATCCTGGATTTCACCGGCTTGCCGTTCACCTTCACGTCCATCACGGCGGTGAGGTCAACGAGATTATAGCCGCCAGCCCTGGGAATAATAGTCACATGATGCGGCGAAATCCCGGGGTCTGGAAGGACCACGTCGCAATCCGGGGCACACCCTATGGAGCACACGCCGGAACCGAGTCTGAAAATCCTTCCAGCCCGCGCTCCTGTGATGACTTTGATTGCCCAAGGTTGGCTCATAGTCTGAACACGGTCCCGCGCAAGAAACGCGGCCCCGGCCGAAATGCCGCCTTTACATTATACGGAAAGAAGCCTTCTGACCGCCTCGATAAGGTCGTTGATTGAAAGCGGCTTGGACAGGCAGGTTCTGGAAGCGTCCTCGTTCACAATGGCCTGAAGAGTATCGCTCACCACAAATCCCGTGCAGAACACCATCGCAGGCAGCGCCCAGCGGCGTTCGCCGCATATTTTCCTGATTTCCTCGAATGCCTGCTCCCCGTTCATCACAGGCATCGAAATATCCATTACGATCAGGCCCGGCCTCTCGGCGACAAAGGCTTCGACCGCCTTTTTGCCGTCTGAAGCTGAAATCACCGTCCTGTCGGCAAAAGCCGTTTTCAGAGCGCTCACAAACATGTCCGCCAGCATGGCTTCATCATCAACCACGAGTATCTTCGATTTATCCAGCTGCTGAAGCTCTGCCGGACTCGGCGGCACATGGAACCTGGTGCCGACCTCCTCGTCCACAACCGTTTCAAGCGGGCCCTGCTTTTTCAAATGATCCAGCACCGCGACAATTCTCTGCAACTGCTTCCTGTACTCGTCGTTCTTGTCCAATTCCGCCATGCAGGTGAGAATCTGCAGCGGATTGTTCAACTCGTAGAAAAGCGTGGAAAGCGTATCGAGCCGCGACTGGACCTTTTCCGCCTCTATCAGCTTTTCGGTTGCGGCCTTGAGTTCCTCTTCCGTCTTCTTTCTCTGCGTAACGTCGCGCACAAAAAACGCCAATTCGGTGTCCGTAAGCCTGTTCACAACAATTTCCGCGTGAAAGCGCGACTCGTCGCCGCAGACGCAAACCGCCTCGAGCACGGTATAGCGCTTGTTCTCCGCGTTCTGGCGCACTATCTCCATGAGCCTCTCGTCGGCGCCGGAAATGAGATGAACTATGTTAATGTCGCACAGTTCCTTCTTCGTCCACATGAACGCGTGCTCGGCTCTGTCGTTCACCTCGCGGATATTGCCGGCGGCGTCAGTGATCAGAACCGCGTCGTAAATGCACTCAAGGAGCTGCTCGTAACGGGATTGAACTCCCTGCGCCAGTTTGGCCTTGTGAGAATCGGAGTATTCCACAACCTGCTGTGTGATGCTCATCCGATCCCGATTTCCGCCGTCCTGGTAAACCGGCACACGAGTTCTGGACGATGTCGGCGGCCTTTGTTGAGCGGCGGGCGCCTGCTGAACCTGCTGCTGGGCTTCAGCCGGCACTCCTGTGCGATATATTCTTATGGGCTTTTTTGCCACGGATACCGTCCGCCTTCTACGCCCTTTCAGAAATACTAGAAGGAGAGCTGGAAATTGGCAAGCCCTATTCCGCCCATGCCTGGAACACGGAAGGGACATGGTAACCCCCTTAAGGGGATTCGTTGTTTAGGTAGGATGGGTATTAATGGCTTACTTGCAC
>Ga0129299_1002721_pt1 | contig 11660 bp, 7 predicted proteins | sample ConPoolayeCmetaG_FD_94477 | JGI IMG/M metagenome (GOLD analysis project Ga0129299, IMG submission 94477) | Hot spring microbial mat communities from California, USA to study Microbial Dark Matter (Phase II) - Cone Pool mat layer C metaG ... | reverse complement strand
TATGGGTCAAACGTCGGATCGCCGCCGGCCTGCAAGAGTTGAGCCTGCGCTGGACCGGCGATGCTGACGTGGCGTTGATCCTCTACTTTGTCCTCCTGCTGCCTGGTGTGGTGGTCCACGAGCTGAGCCACTGGCTGATGGCCCTGGCCCTGGGCGTCCGTGTGCGCCGGTTGTCGTTGGGGCCGGTGCGCCGGGGGCGGGGCAGGCAGGTGTCGTTGGGGTCGGTGCGGGTGAGCGGGGCCGACCCGCTGCGGGCCGGCCTCATCGGCCTGGCCCCCCTGTTGGGCGGGTCGGCGGTGATTTCGGCGATCGGGTATTGGGTCCTGGGGATCGGGACGCTGGGGCCGATCCTGGCCGGGCAGGGGGTGGAAGGGCTGTGGGCCGGGCTGGGGCAGATCGTGCAGGTGGCCGACTTTTGGCTGTGGCTCTATCTGATCTTTGCCATCTCCAACGCCATGCTGCCCAGCGAATCGGATGTGGCCGCCATTCGCCCGGTGCTGATCTTCCTCGCCCTGGCTGCCCTGCTGCTGCTGTTGCTCAGAGGAGTGCCGGTGGTTCCGGCCGGCGTGGTGCAGGCAGCCGGTGAGGGGGTCGCTTACCTGGCCTCCGCCTTTGGACTGACTCTGGCGGTGGATGTCCCCTTCGGGCTGGCCATCGGCCTGATGATCTGGCTGACGCGGCGGTTGCAACAGGACCGCCGCCGCTGAGGATCATGGCCGGCGGCCGATGGAAATCGGTGTGTCGAGGAGGAGGCGGTCACCCAGGCGGAGGTTGGCCACCGGGTCGTAGAGGCCGACGGCCAGGCGGTACTGACCATCCGGCAGGTCGGGACGCAGGGCCAGGCGGTGGGTGTCGGTCAGATACTCGCCCGGCAGCCAGCCCAGGGTGGGGAACCGGCCCTCACCGGGCGGTCCGTCATGTTGGGCCACAATCTCCCCGCCGGCGTCGAGCAGGTGGACAAAGGTGTAATAGTTGCGGTCAGGTGTCGCCAGGGCGTGCCAGTGCAGGGTCAGGGAGAGGGGGGATTGGGGATCGGCCAGGGGGGATTGCCGGTCGTAGCCGATCAGCTCTACACTGTCGCCGAACCGGGCCACCTGAATCTGTTGCGGCGTCGTCGGCTCAAAGCGATGGTCGCGGCCATGCACCTCAACCTCCCCCACTTCCACCAGTTCCCGCCCCTGCTTCCATTCGACCGGCCGGCCATCGGCGGCACGGACCAGGCTCAATGCCAGGCGGTAATGCCCCGGTGGGACCGTCGCCGGGATGGGCAGGGCGTGGGGATCGCGCACCAGTTCGCCGGCCTTCCACCACGCCGTGGGATAGGTGCCCTCCACCGGCTTTTCGGTCCGTTCGGCCAGGACCTGATCGCCGGCCACCAGTTGCAGCCGGGGCAGGAAATCTTCGCCGGGATCGGCCAGCGCCTGCCAGAAGAGGTCCACCTGCACCGCCTGGCCGGGATACAGGTCGGACGGGTCGCTGTGATAGCCGGACAGCCGCAGCCTGTCGCCGAACTGGACCGGGCGTTGCTGCTGGAGAGGCAGCGCCTCCACGGGCGGGGGGGTCCGGGGCCGGACGATGCGCACACGGCCCAGCGTCACCTCGCCGCCCCCCCCGCCGGCGAACGCCACCGGCAACACGGCCACATCCCGGCTGCGGTAGACGCGCAGGGTGAGGCGGTATTCCCCCGGCGGCGTCCCGGCGGGCACCTGCAGGCCATGACGGTCCAGGCGTGGTTCGCCGACCGGCCAGGTGGTGAAGGGTGCCAGGCCGCTGCCGGGCGGGGTGTCGCGCTGTGCCCAGACATAGCCGGTCGGGCCGACCAGCCGCAGGCCGAGGGTATAATCGTCGGGGGGTTGACCGGAAAGTTGCCAGGTCAGATCGGCCACCACCACCCCCCAGCCGGCTTCCACAGGACCGGGAGACAGAGCGGCGCCCTTCAGCGTCAGCCAGTCGCCAAAGAGGGCGGTCACCGGCTGGCTCACCGGCCGGCCTGTGGCAAAGAAGGAGAGCAGCGTATTCCTGCCGTGCCACTCGCTCAAGGTCGGATAGGCGTGCTCGACCAGATAGGCCTCGATCGGCTCCTCCAACACGCGGCCCATAGCCTGGTGGGCCGGGAACCACAACCGTCCATGCTCCGCCAGCAGCGCATCCAGATCGGCGGCCAGCCGCGCCGGGTCGTCGGCCCAGAGCTGGCGCTCGCGGGGCAACACCTGGCGGGGCGTCAGGAACAGGGCAGGCCGGATGTCGGCCGGGAGGTACGACTCAAAGTAGCCAATCTGCCAGGGATGGACGCAGACGATGGCGTCGGTGGGCAGGCCCAGAGCGCGGATGCGGGCGGCAACCGGGCGGTAGTCATCGGCGGGATAGCGCGGCACGGTGTAGAAGAAGAGCAGGGACAGGAGGGCCAGCCCCCCCCACCCGACGAGAGACAGGAGGGCAAGGGAGCGGCGGGTGCGCCACAGGGCCGACAACGCCCCGGTCAAGAGGAGCAGGAAGACAGGCAGGGCCAGAAGCAGCAGCCGTTCACTGCGGGGTGGGTTGAAGGGAAAGGCCAGATTGACCAGATAGCCGCCGAGCAAGAGGAAAGAAACAAGGAACAGGGAGCAAGGGGCAGGGAGCAGGGAGCAAGAGGCAGGGAGCAGGGAGCAAGAGGCAGGGAGCAGGGAGCAAGGGGCAGGGAGCAGGGGGCAAGTTCTGGAGGATGGCCTTCGCCGGGCGGTGAATTGCTCGCTGCGAGCTTTGCGGTAAACGGCGAGGCGGGAGCATAAAAGGGCCAGAACAAGGAAGGGGAGAGGCAACAGCCCCAACCACCACCACCCGGCCAGAGGGCCTTCGGCGTGGCCCCAGGTCAAGGCGGCCAGGTGGCGGCCCAGATAGGGGAACAAACCCAGGGGCAGGTCCTGTTCAACACCGACCTTGAAGCGCACATAGGTCAGAAGCCTGTCGCCGGCATACCACAGCCAGGGCAGGTAGAGAAGCAGCACAACAGTCTGAGCGCCCAGCCAGGGGAGAAGCACCCTCCTCCCCATCCTCCCCTGACGAATTGCATCCTTCGTTCCCGGTCCTTCCGGCAGACTGGCAGGTGGCCGCTGACCGGCAGGGGAGAAGCCATGAAAAAGCACGATCAGGTTGAGCGCCAGCAGCAGAAGGGCGGCATAATACTGCGTATACAGCGCCGCCGTCGCCGCCAGGACATACCCCACCAGGGGCCAATCTCTGACATCCCCTATCCATGTCAGAGCAAAATAGAACGCCGCCACCCCCAACAGCGTCACCAGGCCGTACATTCGCACTTCCTGGGAGTAGTAGATGTGAAAGGGTGACAGGGCCAGCAGGAAAGCCGCCAGCACTCCCCCCTTTTCGCCCAACAGCCGCCGCCCGGTCAGGTACAGGAGCGGAATGGTGGCCGTGCCGACGAGCACCGACAACAGCCGCACCGCCACGTCGCCCGAACCAAACAGGCCGATCCACAGATGGAGCAGCAGGTAGTAAAAAGGAGGGTGAATGTCTACCGCGGTCAGCCGCAGCATGGTGGGCAGGTCCGCCGTGGCAAAATAGAGGCTCCAGCCCTCGTCCCACCACAGCGGCTGGAAAGTGAGGCGGAGCAGACGCAGGGCCAGAGCGACCAGGACCAGCCCTCCCAGGACAGACCAGCGCTTCTTCAGGGCAACCACGCCAGCAGGTCCTCGATCTGTTCCAGCACGCAACAATCGGCCTCAGGAAAAAGGTGCCGTGGGTCGAGCAGGACCGGGATCAGACCGGCATTGCGGGCACCGACCACATCGGCCCAGTAGTTGTCACCGACATAGGCCGTCTGTTCGGCCTTCGCCCCCAACCGTTCCAACGCCACGGAAAAGATGCCGGGGTCCGGCTTGCGGACCCCCACCTCGCCGGAGGTCAGGACCAGGTCGAAATAGGGCTCCAGCTCCATCTGCTCCAGAAGCTGGTGGAACCGTTCCACCCCGTCGCGGTTGGTGATCAGCCCCAGGTGGTAGCCTCGGAGGCGCAGTTCGGCCAGTGTGTGGCAGCCGGCAGGGGGGCACTGATAGACCATCTCAATCGCGGCAAAACGGGCCATCAGCTCCTCAGTCAGGCGATCCAGGTCCCCCTGAATGCCCAACGCTGCCAGCAGATGCCGATTCAAGTGCCTCCAGAACTCGTCGGAGGAGAGGCCTCTGATCTGCTCAAGGAGAGTCGGGGCCACAAAGTACTCGTGGCGGGCGCGGCGACCCCGGCGCTCGGCTTCGGCCCCAAGCGGCTGGCCGATGTCGGCGCAAAAGGCACGGATCACCTCAAAGCTATCCGGTTGATGAAAGACCAGCGTACCGTCAAAATCGAACAGCACGGTTTGAACGATGGGGTTCATGGCTCCGCAAACGCACCTGTTCACTCCGTAGCACAGACTTGGCCTGGCCAGTATAGCACCGGCTTTGAGCGATGTCAAAAGCGGCCCGGTCACAGGCCGCCGTGGATTTGACAGGCGGCGCTATCCTGAGTAAAATGTGACTCTGGTCATATTTGTCCAGGGTCATGACTTTGGTGGAGGCGAGGATGGAGGCGGCGCTGTCCCGCCGGGAACGAAAAAAAATGGAAACGCGCCAGGCCCTGATCGAGGCGGCAGCCGATCTGTTCCACGAGAAAGGGTACGAGGCGACGACGGTGGAAGAGATCACCGAGCGGGCCGATGTCGCCAAGGGGACTTTTTTCAACTATTTCCCGTCGAAAGAGGCGTTGCTGAGCGAACTGGCCGTGTGGGAGGCCGAGCAGTTGCGAGCGGCCCTGGATGTGGAGCGAGGAGCACCGGCCAGCCCGGTGGCCCGCCTCAAACTGCTGCTACGCCTGATGTACGAGCATGCAGCCCGGAACCTTGAGCTGTCGCGCCGGGCCTTTGCTGCCCGACTGTGCCAGCCCTCGCCTCCCCCCTCTCCCCAGGCCAGACGCCAGTTCCTCAGCCTGTTCAGCGACCTGGTGAACGAGGCCAAAGCCTGCGGGGAGATCCGGACCGATGTGGACACCGGGCTGGTCAGCGATCTGCTGCCTCTGTTCTTTTTCCATCAGATGCGGATCTGCGGCCGGGGCGAGCAGGTTCCACCCTCGCCAGAACGCCTGGAGCAGCTTGTTGACCTGTTGCTGGACGGCCTGGCCGGGCCGAACTGGCATAGAAGCCGATAGATCGCCTTCCTTCTGGAGGAGGACCATTTGCAAGCACAAACGATCCCTTCTGTAAGCCGTCCCCCGCGCCTGGCGGGGATCGGCCGCGCTATCCGCTACCTGGGGCATTACAAAGGGCTGACGGCTCTGGCCTACAGCTTTCTGTTCGTGGCCACGGCGGCGCAGTTGATGGTGCCGCAGCTGGTCCAGCGCATCATTGACGCCGTGACCAACGGCTTTATCGCCAGGCAGATCGCCCAGGCGCCGCTCGCCTTTCAGGCGTTGGCCCTGCAACGGCTGGGCTGGACCGCCGCGCAACTGGCCCACTACCAGACAGGTGCCGAATCGCTCCTGATCTCGACCGGGTTGCTGATCGTGGCCCTGGCCGCCGGCCGCGCCCTGTTTGCCTTTGCCCAGACCTACAACGCCGAGCGGGTGTCGCAGAGCGTGGCCTTTGACCTCCGCAACGAACTGTTTGCCAAAATCCAGCGCCTGTCGTTCAGCTATCACGACCGCAACCAGACCGGCCAGCTCATGATCCGGGCCACCGATGATGTGGAAAAGGTGCGGATGTTTATCGCTCAGGGGCTGTTGATGACGGTCCAGGCGCTGGTGGTCCTGATCGCGGCCCTGATCATCCTGTTCATGACCAACGCCCAATTGATGCTCACCCTCCTGCCGGTGCTGCCCCTGGCCATGGCCCTGTTCCTGATCTTTGGGCGGCTGACCCAGCCGATGTTCATCAAGGTCCAGCAAAAGCTGTCGCGGCTCAACACCCTCTTGCAGGAGAACCTGACCGGCATCAAAGTGGTCAAGGCGTTTGTGCGCGAGCCGCAGGAACAGGCCCGCTTCGAGGCCTCGGCAGAGGAGCTGATGCAGCAGCAGATTCAGGTCACCCGCCTCTTTTCCTTCCTGTTCCCGGTCGTCTTTTTGTTGATGAACGTCGGACAGGTGCTGATCCTCTACTTCGGCGGCAGACAGATCATCTACGGCAGCATGACCCTGGGCCAGTGGCAAAAGTTCAGCCTGTACCTGATGTTCGTGTTCTTCCCGCTGGGCATGCTGGGCATGATCATCAACCAGATGGCTCAGGCTGGAGCCTCGGCGCAGCGCATCTTTGAGATCCTGGATGCCCAGAGCGAGGTGCAGGACAAGCCGGATGCGGTGGAGCTGCCGCCGGTGACGGGCCACGTGGTCTTTGAGGATGTCACCTTCCGCTATTTTGGCAGCGGTGAGCCGGTGCTCAAGGGGGTGAGTTTTGAGGCGCTGCCCGGCCAGACCATTGCCCTGCTGGGGGCGACCGGCAGTGGCAAGAGCACTATCATCAACCTCATCCCGCGCTTTTACGATGTCACCTCCGGCGCGGTCAGGATTGACGGCTATGACGTGCGCGACGTTTCTCTGGATTCACTGCGGGCGCAGATCGGCATCGTGCTCCAGGACACGACCCTGTTCAGCGGCACAATCCGGGATAACATCGCCTTTGGCCGGCCCGAGGCGAGCCTGGACGAGGTGATCGCGGCGGCCCAGGCGGCGGCGGCCCATGACTTTATCATGAGCTTCCCCGACGGTTACGATACGGTCGTGGGGGAACGGGGCACCACCCTCAGCGGGGGGCAGAAGCAGCGGATCGCCATCGCCCGGGCGCTTCTGATGGACCCGCGCATCCTGATCCTGGACGATTCGACCAGCAGTGTGGACCTGGCCACCGAGGTTCAAATCCAGCAGGCGCTGACCAGGCTGATGAAGGGGCGGACCAGTTTCGTCATCGCCCAACGCATCAGCACGGTGCGCAACGCCGACCTGATCCTGGTCCTGGACAAGGGCCGGATTGCTGCCCAGGGCACACACCGGGAGTTGATGGAAAACAGTCCCATCTATGCCGAAATCTATTCGTCGCAGTTGATCGAGGACGCAGTGCTGGCCTGAGCACTGCCCAAACGGAGGAGAGACCATCATGCACGGTTTTGGCGGCGGACCTCGCCACATCCTGGCTCAAGAGAGCAGAAAACCGACCCGCGTAGGCGCCACTCTGGGCCGCCTGGCCCGCTATTTTGGGCCCTACTGGCCGCTATTGCTCGGCGTCCTGGCGCTGATCCTGGGCAGCACCTATGTCCAGGTGGTGCAGCCCAAACTGACCGGCCAGGCAGTGGACTGTTACCTGACGCCGGCCCTGGCCAGCCGCATGGCCGGGAGCAGCCAGGGGCTGCCCGGCGGAGCCCTGACCGGGCAGACGATGATGGGCACGGTGCGCAGCTCCTCTCAGGCCAACTGCTGGCTCGGCACGCCCGGTCCCGGTGCCGCGGCCGGAGAGTATGTCCGAGGTCTGGGGCGGCTCATCCTGCTCATCGTCGGTCTGTTCACGGCCGGCTCCCTGATGAGCGGCCTCCAATTCTACCTGATGGCCTGGGTTGGCCAACATGTGCTCAAGAACCTGCGGGTGGAGCTTTTTCGCCACCTGCACCGCCTGTCGCTGAGCTACTACGCCGAGAATGAAGCCGGCAACATCATGAGCCGGATCACCAACGACATGGACACCCTGCAACAGGCGATCAGCTTTGTCCTGGTCCAGGTCAGCAGCGGCCTCCTGCTCCTGGTCTGGGTGACCATCACCATGCTGACCACAAGCTGGACATATGCCCTGATCTGCATGACGGCCGTGCCGTTCATGGTCCTGGCCACCTGGTGGTTCTCGACTCAGGCGCGGCGGGCTTTTCGCCGCACCCGCCTGGCCATCGGTCAGGTCAACGCCGACCTGCAGGAGAGCATCGCCGGTGTGCGCGAAGTGCAGGCCTTTGGCCGCGAGGAGGCCAACATCGAGAGCTTCCGCCAGGTCAACGCCGCCAACCGCGACGCCAATATCCGGGCCGCGTCGTTCACCGCGGCCATGGGCCCCAGCCTGGAGGCGCTCGGCTATGTGGCCATGGCCGTCACCACCATCGTCGGCGGCATCTTTTTGTTGCGTGGGCAGTCGTTGGCCGGGACCGCCGTCTCCCTGGGCCTGGTCATCACCTTCATGCAGTATGTCCAGCGTTTCAACCAGCCGATCCAGCAGATCTCGGTGATGTGGACCAACCTGCAAAGCGCCGTGGCCGGGGCCGAGCGCATCTTTGGCCTGCTGGATACCGTGCCCGATGTGCAGGATCGGCCCGACGCCGTGCCCCTGCCGCCCATCACCGGCCTGGTTGAGTTCGACCATGTCGAAGCGGCCTACCTGCCCGGCATCCCGGTGCTCCACGACGTGAGCTTTCGGGCGGAGCCGGGCCAGATGGTGGCCATTGTCGGGCCGACCGGGGCCGGCAAGACGACGATTATCAACCTGATCCCCCGCTTTTACGACGTGGTCGGGGGAGCGGTGCGCATTGACGGCTATGATGTGCGCGATGTAACCGCCGCCAGCCTGCGCGCCCAGATCGGCATTGTGCTGCAAGACACCTTTCTGTTCAGCGATACGGTGCTGAACAATATCCGTTTCGGCCGGCCCGAAGCCAGCGACGAGGAGGTCAAGGCCGCCGCCCGCCTGGCCCATGCCGACGACTTTATCCAGCGCCTGCCCGACGGCTACAACACCCTCCTGGGCGAACGGGGCACCGGCTTGAGCCTGGGCCAGCGGCAACTGATCGCCATCGCCCGGGCCGCCCTTGCCAACCCGCGCATCCTGATCCTGGACGAGGCGACCTCCAGCGTGGATACCCGCACCGAGCGCCAGATCCAGCAGGCGTTGGAAGAGCTGTTAAAGGGGCGCACCAGCTTTGTCATCGCCCACCGGCTGAGCACCATCCGCAATGCCGACCAACTGCTGGTCCTCCAGGAAGGGCAGATCGTGGAGCGGGCGACCAGCAGGCCCGGGCGTTCGGCCCACGAGCAGTTGCTGGAGCAGGGTGGCGAGTACTACCGGCTTTATACCAGCCAGTTCCGGCAGGAACCGCCCGTCTCCCTCCCCGCCCCGGCGACGCCAGGTGGGGACGGACGGCGCCCCGAGGTGGTGGCCGTGGCAGCCTGAGCGGTCATCCTGGAACACCGGATGGGCGGAAATGACAGCAGTGACCTGGACAGGGCCCTGCGCCGTGACCTGGAACTTTTGACAAAAATCGCTCCCTTAGATATCATGGGGTAAAAGCCGTGGTCTCCCCCGGTTTGATTTGCGCCAACCAGGGATGCCAGGCTAAAGCCCGCCTCACACGTCAGGCAGGCAAGTGAATAGCCGCAACGAGCGCTATCTGGAATGATTGTGCAAACGAAAGAGCAGATCTTATCCCTTATCCAGGAGCATCAAAGCCAGATGAGAAGCCTGGGTGCAAGAGCCTGTCTGAAAACCACCAAGGACACAAAGGACACCAGGAGCACCATGCGGTTTTTTTATTCGTTTCCTTCGTGTTCTTTGTGTCCTTTGTGTCTTTGTGGTAAGCTTTTCAGACTGGCTCTTAGACGACCAGCCTGAATAGCTACGGTGAGAATTCATGGCCGCTCAGGCTCTCTATCTCAAATACCGCCCGCAGACCTTCGAGGAGGTCGTCGGCCAGGAGCCGATCACCCGCACGTTGCGCAATGCGCTGCGCCAGGGCCGGATCCGCCACGCCTACCTGTTCACCGGGCCGAGGGGCACCGGCAAGACGACCACCGCCCGGCTGCTGGCCAAGGCGGTCAATTGCCAGGCTCCGGAGGCCGAACGGCCCTGCAACGCCTGCCCCCTGTGCCGGGCGGTCAACGAGGGCCGGCTGCTGGACCTGATCGAGATTGACGCCGCCAGCAACCGGGGGATTGACGAGATCCGCGACATCCGTGAAAAGGTCAGCTTCCGACCCGGCGAAGGGCGCTTCAAGGTGTACGTCCTGGACGAAGCGCACATGCTCACCGAACCGGCCTTCAACGCCCTGCTCAAGACCCTGGAGGAGCCGCCGCCCCACGTCATCTTTACTCTGGTGACCACCGATCCGCACAAGATCCCGGCGACCATCACCTCCCGCTGCCAGCGGTTCGATTTCAAGCGCATCCCGCTGCGGGCCATCGTGGACCGGCTGGCCGCCATCGCTGCCCAGGAAGGGTTGACCGTGGAGCCGGCGGCGCTGGAGCTGATCGCCCGTCAGGGAGGCGGGGCCATGCGCGATGCCATCAGCCTGCTGGACCAACTGGCCAGTTACGGCCACGAGATCAGCCTGGAGCAGGTGCAGATGGTATCGGGGGCCACTGCCGGGGAGGTAGCCGACAGGATGGCCACCTGCCTGGCCGAGGGGGATGTGGCCGGCGGCCTGGAGCTGATCAACCGGGCCATCGAGGATGGCGCCGATCCCCGCCAGCTTGGCCGGGAAGTGGTCGAATATCTGCGCGGGTTGCTCCTGGTCAAAGAGGGAGCCGGCACGCGCCTGCTCAACACCACCGCCGAACAGGCTGCCCGGATGGAAGCCCTGGCCGGGCGGATGCCGGGGGCGCGGCTGCTGCGGGCCATCCGCCTGTTCAACGAGGCAGCCAACGACCTGAAGAGCGGCCTGCAAACCATCCCCCAGTTGCCGCTGGAGATGGCCCTGGTGGAAAGCCTGCTGGAGCAGGCGGCGCCGATGGCTGTGCCCTCCCCGTCGGTGCGCCAGCAGGAGGCCCGCTCCGCTGCACCGCCTACCGGTCCGGGCGAAACACCGCTCCGCCCCACCGCGCCCGGAGCGGCAGCTCAACGCCAGATCGGACAGCAGGCCCCCACTCCGCGTCCTGCACCGCCGGCCGGTGACCTGGCCCCGACCGGCCTGGAGCAGATCCGCGCCCGTTGGGATGAGATCATCCACGAGGTGTATGCGCACAACAGGATGACGGCCGCCGTGCTCCGTTCCAACTGCCAGGTGGTGGACCTGGTCGGTGATGAACTGGTGCTCTCGTTTATCAGCGATCCGATCCGCCAGAAACTGAAAGACCAGAACCGCCGCCTGGAGGTCGAGGAAGCGCTACACCGCATCCTCAACTGCCGCTATCGCCTCAAACTGGTGCTGGCTTCCGAGTACACGCCCCGCCAGCCAGCGCCCCCGGCTCACGCCGAACCGGCCCCCGCCGGGCCGCCGCTCGACGACCAGGAGCTGGACCAGATCTCCCGCTGGGCGGCGGAGCGGGGTGGCCGGGCCAGGATTGTGGAACCGTAAGGAGGAAGATTCATGGCCAAAGGCAAAGGACGACGCATCCAGGCCAGCCGACCGGGCGGTCGGCCGGACATCCGGCAACAGATCATGCGCTTGCAGGAACAGATGCTCCAGACCCAGGAGTCACTGGGCGAAGAGACGATCACCGCCACGGCCGGGGGCGGCGTCGTCAAAGTGGTGGTGACCGGCCAGCAGCGGGTGCAGGCGATCACCATTGACCCCGAGGTGGTGAACCCTGACGATGTGGAGATGCTCCAGGACCTGATTGTGGCCGCCGTTCGGGGAGCTCAGGAAGCGGCCGCAGCGGCTCGGGAGGAGCCCATGGGGGAGGTCTCGGCGGGGCTCGAAGGCCTGGGCAAGCCCGGTCTCGGATCCCTTTTGTAGATCCGC
>Ga0129299_1002718_pt1 | contig 11669 bp, 11 predicted proteins | sample ConPoolayeCmetaG_FD_94477 | JGI IMG/M metagenome (GOLD analysis project Ga0129299, IMG submission 94477) | Hot spring microbial mat communities from California, USA to study Microbial Dark Matter (Phase II) - Cone Pool mat layer C metaG ... | reverse complement strand
GCGCCGCCCGACGCTGCGTTGACGCCGCTGCCGACACCGCCCCCAACGCCGACAGGCACGCCGACCGCCGGGCCGACGCCGACGCCTTCACCCACCCCTTGGCCCGTGCCCACGCCACCGGCACAGGCGGGCGTCGCGTCCTGTCCGCTCAGTTCTTCCAGCTCCCCGTTGGATTGGCCGTTGCTGCTGTGTGATACCTTTGATGACAACGCCAACAACTGGCAGACCGAACCATATCATGACAGCTCAGGGACGACGTATCGGATCATCGCCGACGGGGCGTATATCTGGGACCTGGACGTGAGCGGATTGCATGGGCTGATACCTGCGCCCGCCAACGTAGGCTCATTAAGTGATTTCTACGCGGCGGTTGACGTGTTCGCCAGCGATGAGTCCGCACAAAGCGCTCTATACGGTTTCCGTTTCAGAAGCACGGAGGAAACCGGCCACTGTAGCCTGATGATAGTTCGCAATGCCGTAGTGGTCCTGTTCAGCAAATCGCAGGATCGGGATGAGACCCTCTTGCAGCAAGTATTGCCCGAGGGGACATTCCATCACAATGCGTGGAATCGCCTGGCCTTAAAAGCAGTTGGCCCGTCCATTACAGTTTTCCTTAATGACCAGGAAATTGGTCGCGCGGTCGAGCCGCGTTTGTCTGCTGGTCAACTGGCACTGTTCGTCACGTCATCCGAGCCAGGGCATCCGGTGGTCTACTTCGACAATCTCGAGGTGCGCCAGGCGCCGGCGCCGACCGCGCCGACTCCGCCTGTGGCAAGCACGAGTGGTTGCCCGCCGCCCTCAGCCATCGCTCCGGCTGACTGGCCGTTGCTGATGTGCGATACCTTCGATCCCGGCACCTCCGACGCATGGAAGCTCATTGACGCCTGTGATGAGCGAGCCTGTGCCAGGAGGTATATCGCCAATGGTGTGTTTGTCTGGGACGTCGAAGCTTACGAGAAGTGCCAAACACAGTTCGCTGTCCCACTTGTCCCGGTGAGCGATTTCTACGCAGCCGTGGACGTGCTTGTCGTCGCGGAGTCGGTCGAAGACATCGATTATGGTCTGGCGTTTCGGGTGCCAGATGTGAACAACCAGTACTCCTTCCAGGTCAACAACAGCGGGGTATTCGCCGTTTATCGCTCGCTGGACGGAGCATCAACTCACTTGACCGTCGGCGACACTCCGGCAGGTGTCCTGCGACCGGGGCAGTGGAATCGCCTGGCCGTGTTGGCTGTTGGGCCGATCGTCGTCCTGTATATCAATGATCAGGAAGTGGGGCGTGTCTCCGACCCCTTCCTTGCGGAGGGGCGGTTCGTGTTGTACGCTGTTCTCCTGAAGCCGGGACATTTCACGGTCTACTTGGACAATCTGGAAGTGCGCCAGGCGCCGCCAGATGCACAGCCGCCGCCCACGCCACGCAAGGTCTTCACCTCGTGCCCCGGCAGCCCGGCCGTTGCCCCAGCCGACTGGCCCATCATGGTCTGTGACACCTTCGAGGACAACATTTATGGCTGGTGGGTCGGCAAGGAAGGTCTGGGGGAGTCAGGAGGCGAGATAATGATGAGAGTTGACGGAGCCTACATCTGGGCGTTCACATCAAAGACGAGTCTATCTCGCTGGGAATGGTCGCAACTGCCGCCGGTGCGCGACTTCTTCGTCTCAGTTCAGGCCCGACGGACCAGCCTTTCGGAGGAGACCGGTTACGGCCTGATGTTCCGCGGGCAGGACAGCGCCAACTACTTCGTCTTTCTGACCAACGACCTGCAACAATACTGGGTGGAAATCAGAGTCAATGGATTCTCGCGGCGGCTCATCGAGCCAACGAAGAGCGCGGCGATACGGCCTGGCCAGGCCAACACGCTCGCAGTGAAAGGCGAAGGAAGACATTTCACGTTCTATATTAACGACCAACAGGTGGCGGAACTGGTGGACATTCATTTCAAACAGGGCCGCTTCGGAGTGCTTTCCTCGTTTCAACAGAACGACCAGGGACGCATCGAGTTCGATAACTTCGAAGTCAGGACGCCGCCTGGGGGTTAGACAAAGCTGCCAGGTCCGCAGGACCTGGCAGCTTTGTCAAGTTCAGTACTTGATAATTGAATAGACGTCGTAGCCTCTGAGTTTTTCCACACCGTTGAGGAAAGTCAGCTCGATCAGAAACGCGACGCCAACCACCGTGCCGCCCAGCCGCTCCACCAGGTTCACCGTGGCTCTGGCCGACCCGCCGGTAGCGAGCAGGTCATCTACGACCAGCACCCGCTGGCCGGGCATGACCGCATCCGTGTGCATCTCCAGCACGTTCGTGCCGTATTCCAACGAATACTCCTCGGAGATCTTGTCGGCGGGAAGCTTGTGGGGCTTGCGCACCGGCACGAAGCCTGCCCCCAGTTGATAGGCCAGCGGCGCGCCGAAGATGAAGCCCCTGGACTCTATCGCCGCGACCAGATCAATGCGTCGGTCGCGGAAGCGTTCCACCAGGTTGTCAACCACGTGATGGAACGCTTGTGGGTTGGTGAGAAGCGTGGTAATGTCTTTGAAGAGAATACCTTGCACCGGGAAATCGGGTACGTCCCTGATCAGACTGGCAAAGTCCATGATTCGCGTCTATCCTCCTGCGCACGTAGGCTGCCCCCAGGGGGTTATTGTGAAAAAACTTTCAGGCGGTTGAATTCTAGCAGAACTGCGGAGAAAATGCAAACGCCATCCAGGTTTGGATGCCCCCAAGGGCTTCGCATCATTTGACATTCAGGTAAAGACGCGGTAAAATGCAAGAACCATTGGTCATCTTGTCTGTCATGGGCCGGTAGAAGCGCAGGAGTTTGCGGTATGGCAGCTCGCAAGAAGCGGATTCCCGTTATCTCTCTGATGCAGTTCATGGTCATCGTGACGGCCACTCTGTTGTTGCTGCTGCTATTCGGGTTCACATACAAAATGAGCTCCTACGCGCAGGTGAAACAGGAGGCCGAACGGCTCCATGAGCGATTGGAAGAGGCGCGGGCTGAACGTGAGATATTGCTGACCCGCAAAGCTTATGTGCAGAGCGATGCTTATGTGGAAAAAGTCGCTCGCGAGGAGCTGAAATGGGGCCGCCACGGCGACCGACTGGTGAGCATCAGGCCTCTCTCCACGCCTGCGCCAACAGCGACTCCCCGGCTCAAGGCTGAGGAGGCCGCTGAACCGACCGTGCCCCAGTGGGAAGCCTGGTGGGACGTTTTCTTCGGCGAAGCCCTCGTCACTCCGTTCTGAATCCTGTGGAGGTCGGTCTATGCAACGCCAACGCCTGGGTGTGATTACTGATGGGGCGTTTAACGCGGGCCTGACCGCGCGGCTTGACCCCGGCTGCTCGACTGAAAGGCTGCGCATCGGCGAATTCGTGGTGGTTGAAGGGCTGGAAAACACGTACTTCAGCATGATTTCTGACATGCAGTTGCGCGTGGCCGACCCGACTCTGCTGGCCGACCCGCCGCGCGGCGCCTCGTCGTTTGTGATGAACTCCCTGGCCGGAACGAGCACCTACGCCACAGTGCAGGTCAAGCCCATGCTCATGATGCCCAAAGGCGATGAGTTCGCTTTCCTGGAGGACCTGGGCGGGCCGCAACCGGTGCGCACCATACCGATGCACTTTGCCGTACTGTGCGAGGCCAACGAGGCCGATTTCGGTGCGGTCTTTGGCCGCGAGGGAGGAAAGAACTTCGCCATTGGCACGCCGCTGACGATGGACCTGCCCGTATGCCTTCAGCTGGAACGGTTTGTGGAGCGGTCCAGCGGCATTTTTGGGCAGAGCGGCACGGGCAAGAGCTTCCTGGCTCGCATCTTGCTGGCGGGCATCATTCACACCGGCGCAGCAGTCAACCTGATTTTCGACATGCACAACGAGTATGCCTTCGATGTGCAGAGCGAAGACGGAGTCTGGGTGCGCGGCCTGCGCCAACTTTTCGGCTCGCGGGTTATGGTCTATTCACTGGACAAAGAGGCGGCAACACGGCCAGGACGCAGCGTAGACGCGGTGCTGCGCATCGGCCTGAACCAGATCAAGTCGGAGGACATCCTGCTGCTCTCCGACGAGCTCGATTTGACCTCCACTGCCGGCACCGTGGTCGGCCTGCTCGAGGACCGCTACGGCGACGAGTGGCTCAGGCGTCTGCTCGATATGGACCGCTCGTCGCTGGAAGCGTTTTGCGCGGAGACCGGCGCGCACCAGGGGGCGACCGAGGCACTGCAACGCAAGCTGCGCGAAGTGAAACGACAGGAATATGTCGTCGAGCACGCCCCGGCCGACGCGATCCGAGACATGATCGGCGCCCTGGAGCAGGGGAAACACATCATCTTGCAGTTTGGCCGCCACAACCGTTTGCTGGACTACATGTTGGTCGCCAACATCGTCTCGCGTCTGGTGCGCAACAGCTATCGCGCCAAAGTGGAGCGCTACGAAGAGACCAAAGACGCGGCCGACCGCCCCCGCCCGTTGGTCATCACCATAGAAGAAGCGCACAAGTTCCTGAACCCGGCCGCCGCCCGACAGACCACCTTTGGCATCATCGCCCGTGAGCTGCGCAAGTTCCTCGTCACACTGATGATCATTGACCAGCGGCCCAGTGGCATAGACCCGGAGGTGCTGTCCCAGTTGGGCACGCGCGTGTCCGGCAAACTGACTGAGGAAAGCGATATCGAAGCGGTGCTGACCGGCGTCGGGGGGCGGAGTTTCCTGCGCGCCGCGCTGGAAAGCCTGGACACCAAACAGGAGGTTCTGGTCATGGGCCATGCCGTGCCCATGCCGGTCCAGCTCCGGTCGCGCCGCTACGACGAGGCCTTCTACCGCGCAGTGACCGGCGGCAAAGACCCCACTCAGCGCGACCACAAGAAGGACATCCTCGACCTGTACGGCTGAACTCAGAGGCGTTTGGTGAAAATCAACAGATCATCACCCTCGCTGTAGAAATCCCTCAGCGTGGCTTCCAACGTGTAGTGGTTGGCACGGTAGAAATGGTGGGCTGGTCCATACTGCGGCAGGCTGGAGGTCTCCACAACGATCAGTCGCCCGCCCAGTGCACGGACCGCCTCTTCCACGGCGGCCAGCAGCCTCCGCCCGATGCCCTTGCCGCGACCGTCAGGGGCCACAGCTATCCAGTACAAATCGAAAGTCCCAGAGGTCAGTGGGCGGGGGCCATAGCACGCATAGCCGAGAACCCGCCCCTCCTCGTCGCGGTCTACCAGTCAGTAGTAGCCAGACCGCTCCGGGCCTTGAGCCTGGTATTCTTGCCACAGTTCATCCACACAATCAATGTCCTCCTGGCTGAACACCCCAACGTCGGCGCTCAGCACGTGGATTTGTGGCCCATCGGTCTGGCGAGGTTTGTCAATCATTTCAGCCATCCTTCTCTTCTTAACGCGAGCTGTAAAATGTGCTCGACCATTTGCGGATACGTGAAGCCGGCCGCCTGGGCAGAATGCCAGTAACCGGCGTCGGGGGATAGGTCGGGCAGCTCGTTGACATCAATCACGTAGGGCGTCAAACCATCGAAGCGGATGTCTACCCGTCCAAAATCGCGCAGGCCCAGAGCGTGGAACGACGACCGCGCCACCTGGCGGACGAGCCGCTCGTTTTCAGGGGTGAGGGCCGCCGGAACGCGGGTTGGAATGTTCAGGGCATAGAACGATTCGGGCTCCCATTTGGACTCGAAGGTCAGCAGTTGTTCGAGGGGCTGGGGCAGACAGGAGAAATCATGCTCGGCAATGGGCAGAACCTCAATCTTCCCATTTCCCCACATCGCCACAGCCAGCTCGCGCCCGACCACAAATTCCTCCACAAGCACGGGCTGTTCATACTCCTCGGCGATATACGCGATTTGTTGGAAAAGCTGCGATGTGTCGCCGGCCACGGAGTTCAGTTCAATGCCGACGCTGGCGTCTTCACACATCGGCTTGACAATGACCGGGAATTGCAGTGTGCACGCGCCTCCAGGCTCATCGAAAATCTGGTAGCGCGGCGTGGGTATCTTGAACTGCATCAGGCGCTGCTTGGCGCGCCCCTTGTCAATGCACAGCTCGATGGACCCGGCTGCCGCCCCAGTGTGTCTGAACTTCAACTGCTCGACCAGGCGGAGGACTTCTGCCGCAGCTTTGTTGCTACCGCAGAACTGATCGCAGCAGTTGAATATGAAGGTCTCCTCAGGGGACAGGAAGCTGAGCCTGTGTTCCAATTCTTCCAGGCTGTCTCGCACCACAATCATCGCCGTCGAATAGCCCAGGCTGCGCAAAGCATCATACACGTATTGCGCCGCCGAGACAGACGAGACCGCCCACTGAAGGGCGCGCGCATCGGGCGCGTCGCCCTCAGGGACTGGCAGGGCTTCACTGTAAAGGACTGCTATTTGAAAGTCCCGGCTTTTCATCATGTGTCAGGTCATCCTCAAAAAAGAGAGTCTCTTTCTTGCGTAGGGCAGGTTTCCATACCTGCCATTTCCTTTTCGGCGGCTATGGAAAGCCGCCCTACGAATTTCCTGCCGGTAGTCTCTTGGAGCATCCCTTACCACACGCGACACACGAACCCCTTCAGGTAGTCCGACTCCGGAAAGCTGAGCAAGACCGGGTGGTCGGACGCCTGGGAGAGCTTTTCGAGAATCTGCACGTCTCGCCGGGCATCTATGGCGGCCCCAAACACCACTTTCTGGAACAAGTCGGGGCTGACCAGGCCAGAGCACGAGAACGTCAGCAGAATCCCGCTCCGCCTGAGCAGTTGCATCGCCAGCAGGTTGATGTCCTTGTAGCCGCGGCAGGCGGCCGGCACCTGCCCCTGCGTGGCGGCGAACTTGGGCGGGTCGAGGACCACACAGTCAAACGAACGGCCACTGTCGCGGAACTGCCGCAGCACCTGAAAAACATCGCCGACCAGCCATTCATCCTCGCGCGGCCCGGCCACGTTGAGGGCCATGTTATCGCGCGCCTGCGCCAGCGCCTCGGCAGACGAGTCAACGCTGACCACCTGCTGCGCGCCGGCTGCGGCGGCGTACACGCCAAAGCCTCCGGTGTATGAAAAGGCGTTCAGCACAGATTGACAGCCCCTGAAGTAGGGCATAGCCCGCCGGCGATTGTCTCGCTGATCCAGGTAGAAGCCTGTCTTCTGGCCGCAGAGGACGTTCACGCCGAAGCGTAGGCCGTGCTCGACAATTTCCAGCCGTTCCGGTGGCATGTCGCCGGACAACAACTCTTTGATCAGCGGCAGGCCCTCACGCTTGCGTACATCCACGTCGCCGCGGTGGTAGATGCCTGTGGGCTGTTGGAGCTCGTTCAGGGCCTCGACGATGAACGCTTTGAGCCGCTCGATGCCCAACGTCAGGAACTGGACGACCAGGTATGAACCGTAGCGGTCTACGATTAAGCCCGGCAGGCCATCCGATTCGGCGTTCACCAGGCGCAAGGCATCGCACTCGCCGCTCGCCAGAAGCTCCTTTCGCCCCTGAATCGCCCGTTCCAGCCGCCGTCGGATCAGGGCGCCGTCCACTGCCTCATCGGCCTGCCAGGTCAACAGCCGCACCACGATCTGCGAGCGTCGGTTGACGTAACCTCGCGCCAGAAACCTTCCGGAAGCGTCAACGACATCGGCGATGTCCCCGTCGCTTACGTCGTCAATGCGGGCGATGGCCCCCGAAAATACCCACGGATGCCGGTTGAGAACCGGTTTGTCCTTGCCGGCCCGCAATATGACACGCCGCATCGTCTATTCTGCCCTCACCAGTCGCAGATGCAAGATGCGCCGGGTCTGAGGCGTGACCTTGAACCGTTCATCCATGCGCCAGCCAGCCACCCAGGCGATGCGCTGGTCGCTGGTGAGAATGGGGGTCAGGTCGCGCCAGCGGGCCGGAACTTTCTGGTTGATCATGAATTCGTGCAGGGACTTGCTCTGGCCGGCCATTCCCAACGGCTGAAAACGGTCGCCGGGCTGCCGTGGGCGGAAGACCAATCGCCCCAGCGCGTCTCCGTCCAGGAAGGCCTGGTTGGGGTCGGCGTTGCTTTCGACACGCCGAAGCTGTTCGGGCGTTGCGTCGAGCCAGGTGGCGACTACGCGCCAACCCGACCGGCCGAGCGGGGTCTCGCCGGGGACGGTCACTTCAATTGGGCCGCCTTCCAGCCAGGGGAAAGGCGGTCGGTCGTCCGGCGCCGCGCCTGCCTCGCCGATCACCAGCTCATCGTAGCCAACGGTCAGCATCAACCCGTCCGGCAGCGTGGCCTGTGCACCGGTTTGGCCCTGGCGCGCGGTCCACACGGCGTTCTCAATGTGTTCCCAGCCAATATCCCGCAGATGGCGGCGCAATTTTTGGACGGCCAGCCGAAGCACGGAGCGCTGCAGGCCGACAGGCAGCGATTGCCACTCCGCCAGGTGCAGGATGATCCAGTTCTCCGATTCCCGGCGGACGACAGTCGCCCAGGCGCGTTCCACTTCGCGGCGGACGATGTCGTAATCTCCGGCCATGGCCTCGGCGGAACGGCGGATGAGCTCGCGGATGTTGGGGTTATAACCCTCCAGGTAGGGGATCAGTTCATGGCGGATGCGATTCCGAAAGTAGGTCGTGTCCAGGTTGGAGCGGTCGAAACGAGGTTGCAGGCCATGCTCCCGGCAATAGGTTTCAATTTCGGCGCGCGGCACATAGAGCAGAGGGCGGATCAGGTATAGGTCGGACGGTACGGCGGCGTCCGTCCCCAGGCGCAGCGCGCCCAACGGCGATTTGGGCCTCATGCCGCACAGGCCGGCGAGGCCCGACCCGCGCAACCAGTGCATCAGAACCGTTTCAGTCTGATCGTCGGCGTTGTGTCCCAGGGCGATGCACTTTGCCCCGACCTCAACAGCCACCGAGGCGAGGAAGCGATACCGCTCGCGGCGGGCAGTTTCTTCGACCGAGCCGTGCTCGCGCTGCGCCAGGGCGCGCACGTTGACCGACGAGCGGGTCAAGGGCAGGCCCCAGGCGGCCGCTATCTCCCAGACGAAGGCCGAATCTGCTGCCGACTCGGCGCCGCGCAGGCAGTGGTTCAGGTGGGCGACATGCAGCCGAATGTTGTACTCTCCGCGCAGGGCGCACAGCACATGCAGCAGGCATAACGAATCCGGCCCGCCGGATACAGCGACGACCACTTTGGCGCCCGGCTCGAGCAGCTCATAACGCTCTATGGTCTGACGCACCAAAGCAATCACGCTATCGCCCGCCCCTGTCACTCAATAGACGCACTCGCGCGCGGCCTGAGCGTAGATGTAAAGGTTTTCCACCGGCGTCTCGAAGAAGTGGTCGGCACAGCTCATGATGTAACCACCTTCGTAGCCAACCTTCTCAAACAGGGTGAACACCATGCTGCGGATGTCTTCTGGCGTCCCATCGGTCAGCACATTGAACTGGTCCATGCCCCCGATCAGGGCGATCCGGTTGCCAAACGCCTGTTTGGCCTCCCAGGGGTCGCTGTTGCCGCCGATGCTTTTGGGCGCCAACGTCTCGGATGCGTCGCAGCCATTGGCGACGATAAGGTCTTCGATGTTTTTCGTACCGCCGCAGGTGTGATAAGTGACCAGGAAGCCGTTGGCGTGCAGCGCGTCGTGCATCTTGCGGTCGTAGGGCAGACAGAACTCGCGGTGGAGCTTGGGCGAGATCAAGGTGGACGAAGCCGCACCCCCGCCCGTCTCGATCAGGTCGAACCGCGCGCCACGCAGGGATTCAATGAACCGTAGCTTTTTGTCCAGGAGGATGCCGAGCAGCTCGTGCACCCAATCGGGCTTGTCGTAACAGGCCAGGATAAGGTCGTTGATGTCATACAGACAGGCGGCATGTTGCCAGCAGCCGGCCTGATCCCCCCACACGAACCCGCGCAGAATGCCGGCGTCGCCAATTTCATCGTACAGTTCGTTCACTGGCGCCGGGTCGAGGGCCGGCACCGGCATGTATTTGCGGATGAGTTCCACATCTTCATCCCGCTTGATGAGATACTCGGTGATCCAGGTGGTAGTCCGATTGCCGGCCGTCTTATAGGTCAGCGCACCTTCGGGCGTGTGAATGGTGTGGTGGTAGATACGGTTATCGGGGTCCTCGCTGATGACGGTCACCTCATCTCGCCACTCTGGAGTGGAGAACCTGGTGAAATCGGCGTTGGGCAGCCAGAACTGGCCCATGTCCTGGAAATACTGGATGGAAGCGTCCAGCCCGACTTGCTTGAAAGCCTCCAGCGGCGTGATGCCGCCCATGTAGGTATCGAGGTGGTACTGCTGCCATTGGTGAACGCTGGCCGGCAGGCGGTCTGGTTTGCCTTTGTGCAGGGCGGTGAACATTCTTTCTTTGGGATTCATTGTTTCTGGTTCCTCCTGTCACTCCTTCGTATGGTCGAGGACACGGCCAGTGGCTAACCCTGGCGCACGAAATGGGGCATCTCGTCTGGCAGGTCAATGACAGTCTCGACAAAGCCGGCGTACTGGCCGTCCTGATACCACGGCGTCTGATAGACCAGTTTCTTACGCCCGTTCTTCTCGACTGTGTAGATGTTGGCCTGCTGCGTCCGCAGCATGGTCTTGAGCTTGGTGCGGGCCGGTTCGGGATGGCAGTCGAGCACATTGCTTCCGATGAGCGAGGCGCCGCCCTCCTCGCGGAACATGTGTTGCGAACGGTCGTTCATCTCCAAGATGACGCCCTCGGTATCGCAGACGGTAATTGCGCCAGGAAACGATTTGGTCCAGGAATCGGTCATTGAAGCCTCCGGGTTTGTCGGGTGTGGGCCTGTAATGTTTCTCTTGCGAAACTAACGACGAACAGCGATTGAGGCCGACGAATTGTAAGAATCTGCGTTCATCGGCGGTTCGGCCTGGCTTCGTATCGAGCGCTGCGCTCCAGCTCGGCCATCGAAATTATACTATTGTTTGGCCCGAAATTCAAGAACGCGAATTGCGAGGGTGCATCCGAAGTTTCAGGGAGCAGATGTCTACGCCGTTTCGATAGCCGACGAATCGGCCTGGCCGTCATTCTGAGCCGTAGCCCTGAGCCGAAGTCCTGAGCGCAGCGAAGGAACAGTGAAGGGGCAGCGAAGGGGCAGCGAAGAATCTCGCTGTGTATCGTGGCGTGAGATGCTTCGCTGCGCTCAGCATGACGTAGCCGCAGGTCGGGTTTCCATACCCGACCTACGGCGGCAGGTTTGGAAACCTGCCCTACGACTGCCCTACGACTCGCCTAAAATTTCGGATGCACCCCCTCAATTTCGGTCACTTGACTGTAGAAAACATCTGTGGTATAATTTCTACCATCTGAATTATCGAGAAATGTGTTATCCTCGTTTTTGCTTAGGCAAGGCTTCTCAGGAGAACTGTGGATGGGCTCAGAAGGGTATCAACTCTCAAGACGTAAGCTGCTTAACCTCGGACTCATGGGAGGTGCGTTTGCTACCTTATCGTCCGCATTTGGGTCCTCCTTCGCCCAATCCGATGGCGCTGATCAGAAAGCCAGCCCAACAGCGCGATACGCCCTGATCATTGATACGACGGTCTGCACAGGCTGCGGCGCGTGTATCGCCGCCTGTCATTTCAAGAACAATTTGCCTGAGGGCCAGAGCTACATACACCCGATAGTCAAAGGCAACGAACGAGACCGTTGGTTTCTAATGGTGCAATGTCAGCATTGTGCCGTCCCCTATTGTAACGAAGCCTG
>Ga0129299_1002716_pt1 | contig 11676 bp, 5 predicted proteins | sample ConPoolayeCmetaG_FD_94477 | JGI IMG/M metagenome (GOLD analysis project Ga0129299, IMG submission 94477) | Hot spring microbial mat communities from California, USA to study Microbial Dark Matter (Phase II) - Cone Pool mat layer C metaG ... | reverse complement strand
TCCAAGTATCAAGGGCCGTCGGAGGCTTGTCAAGCGGGGCGCATCGCCGAAGCCGGGAGGCTTGCGGGGCCGGGGGGTCAGGGGGCCGGACGGCCGCGCGCCGGGCGGGTGACCTGCCCTCCGACGAGCGCTTCAACGTCCACCGGCCGTTCGCGGTTCTCGAACAGGCGGAGCCGGCGGTCGTTGCGCAAAGCGCGAAGCCGTCCTTCCAGGCGGCTGCCGTCGTCGCAGGTCAGGCTCAGGCGGATCTCGCGGCTGGCTTGCGGGCCATCGGAGGCGTTGCCGGCGCGAACCTGCCCCTCGACCACCGAGGCCAGGCCGGCGTGGTTCCCGCGGGTCTGGATCATGAAGCCGCGCACCCCCCGGTCGGTCCCGGGGGTCACCGGCCAATCGCCCGCGCCGGGGGGAACCAGCAGGTACAGAAGATACATCGGCTGTCCCCGGACCGCGCCGGGCAGCGGAAACTCGGCCAGCAGCCGGCTTGCGGTCTCGCCCGGAGCCCAGTGCACGCTCTCGCTGAGCAACCGGACCTCGCGCTGCCAGCCGCTCAGCTGCGGCTGGACGAGCCGCACCTCGGCCGACGGCCCGCAGCCCGCCAGAACCAGGAGGCTCGTGGTCAGGACGCTGACGGGGCTCCGGTGCGCACGAATCCGGCGGCGGCCGCACTTGCCCATGAGGGCGGATTATATCGGGCCAGAAGGTGCGCGTCATACGGTCCGGGACGGCAGACGGGAGGATGCGGCATGAGTCCGCGTCCGCTCCCGCCCGGCTCCCGCCACGGCGGCGCAGCGGTCTGCGGGTCTGCACCGGCCGTGCGGACGGCGCTGGACAGCGCCGCGGGCATCAGGGATACTGGCAGGTCCGCCACGGCCGCACCCTGCCCTCGGGCTGCGTGCGGCCGGCGTTGTTGATGCGGACGACGGTTACTGTCTGGGGCATGGTCCGGGCGGACGGTCCCGGGGGAAAGCGACAGGCTGGAACGCACATGGGCAACGCGAGTCTGCGACTGGCCGATCTGGCCGAGCGGGGGGATCTGGCGGCGCTGGAGAACCGCTGGCTGGAGGGCATCGATCCGTCCGGCGGGGACCGCGAGGACCGCCTGCAGGCCCTTTCGGCGCTGACCGGGCGGGGCAAGGCCGCCGAGGCCGCGGCGCTGGGGTGGACCTGGCTGACGGCGCTGCGGGAGTCGGCCGGATTGCCGGAGATCCTGGCGCTGGGCCGGGAGCTGCTGATCCGCTGCGGCGACAGCCCGGAGATCCGTCAGGAAGTGCTGGCCTGCTACCGGGAGGCCTTTCCCGACCGGCCTGAACTGGCCCGGCTGATCGAGTTGTCCGGGCTGGGCGGCGGGAAATCGCCCCGGCGGGCGCTGCGCACGCTGGAGATCTGCCTGGGACTGAAGGTCGGAGCCTGCCTTCTGGCGCGCAGCGACGAGCACGCGGCGGTGGTCACGGCCATCGACGCCCAGCGCTGCGTCTACACGGTGAAAACCCGGCAGGGCATCCGCGAGCTGGACGCCGACACGCTGGCCCTGGAGTACGACGCGGCGGACGAAAACGACTTCCGGGTGCTGAGCCAGCTGTTTCCCGAGCGGATCGGGGAGATGTTGCGGACCGATCCGGTCGGGCTGGTCGTGAGCCTGCTGCGGAGCCATCGCGGGCGGCTGGACTCCGACGAGCTGGAGCACCTGCTCAGTCCGGGTCACGTTCCGGCCGGGGAGTGGGCTGCGTGGTGGTCCAAAGCCCGGGCCCAGCTGCGGAAATCGCCCCACGTGGTGCTGGAGGGCCGCAATCCGGTGGTGCTGACCTGGCACGAGGGCGGCCGTACGCTGGAGGAGGAGCTGGAACCCCAGTGGGTCCGCTGCGAGTCGCCCGGGCAGCGGCTGGGATTCATCGAGCTTTATCTGCGCGAATGCCGCCACCGCGGCAGCCAGGTCCAGCCGGCGATGATCCGGCGGATGCACGCCGAGGTGATGCGGAAGGTCGAGACCTTGCGCAAGTCGGCCCCCGGCGACGCCCTGGCCGAGGCCCTGGTGATCGACCGCCTGGTGCAGGAGCCGGCCGGGGCCGATCTGCCCGCGCCGGCCCCGCAGATTCTGGCCGGGGCCGCGGACCTGGTGGGTCTGCTGCGTCAGCTGTCCGATGCATCGCTGTATCTGAGAGCCCTGGGGCTGATCCGCCGGCTGCGGCCGGAGGCGTGGATCGAGACGTACGCGGCCCTGCTGCCGACCGCTCCCCAGGAGGGGTGCGACCAGATCGCCGCCGCCCTGCGCGAGGCGGGGCGCGAGGACCTGCTGCGGCAGGCGGTGGACACGGCGCTGGGCGATTTCACGGGCTGCCTGGACGCGGTGTGCTGGATCTGGCGCGGGCGGGCGGGTTTCGACCCCGTGCCCCCGCGGGAGCTGCTCCTGCGTCTGCTGGACCACCACGGCCGGGTGAGCCGCAGCGATCACAGCCCGGCGGCGCTGCGCCGCGAAACCCGGACGAAAGTGCGTAACGCCCTCAGCGCCGACAAGTACGCCCGGTTCCGCGAGGTGATCGCGGCCATGGAGCCCGGCCTGGCCTCGACGATCAAGACCACCATCGAGCGGCTGGAGGGACTGGGGCAGGTGGTGCACGGCGACCTGATCCGCATCATCCTGGACACGCATCCCGGCCTGCACGCGGTGCGGGAGCGGGTTGATCCGTGGCTGGACGACACGCTGATTCTGGCCACGCAGGCCGGCATTCAGCGGCGCGAGGAGGAACTGCGGCATCTGGAACTGGTCAAGATTCCCCAGAACGCCAAGGCCATCGGCGAGGCGGCCTCGCACGGCGACCTGAGCGAGAATTCCGAGTACAAGTTCGCGCTGGAGGAGCGTGACCTGCTGAGGGCCCGCGTGGCGACGATCCAGAACGAACTCGCCCTCGCCCGGATCGTCAGTCCGGGCGAGATCGCCACCGAGGTGGCGGAGTTCGGCACCCGGGTCACGCTGGCTGCCGAGGGCGGGCTGCGGCGGGAGCTGACCATCCTGGGACCGTTCGAGGCGGACGTGGAGAAGGGCATCTACAACTACCGGGCTCCGCTGTGCTCGAAACTCAGGGGCAAGGCCGTCGGCGATACCCTCACCCTGGACCTGGACGGAACCGAGCGGTCCTACCGGGTGGAGGCGATCGTCAACGCCCTGGCGTGAAACCGCCGGGCGGGCGCGGGGCCACCGGGCCCGCGGCGCAGGATGGGCATCCCCGACAGCGACGTCTGTCCGCCGAGACGGGCTCCCGAGGCGAGGGCCAAACCATGAAACGGGCCGGGCGACTGCCGGCCGCCGTGGTCGCGGTTGCGGGGCTGTGGACGTGCCCGGCCGCCGGCTTTGTCCCGCCGGTCATCGACGGGTACATCGAGGACCGCGCCTGGCTGGAATCCGCCCGGGTATGGGACGCCTGGGACCCCCGGCTGCCGGACAATCACGCCCGGTTCTACCTCGCCTGGGACGAGCGGTGTCTCTATTTCGCCGCGGACGTCACCGACGCCAACGTCACCGGCACGCAGCGCGGCCGGAAGAATCCCGTCTGGGAGGATGACGGGGTCGAGTTCTACATCGACCTGGGCGACGGAACGGACGTGCGCCGCACGCCCGACACCTACCAGTTCGGCTTCAGTGCCGCCGGGGGGGTCAACTGGACGCGCGGCACCGCCGGCGGCGAGCGGCCCGCCTTTCCCGGCCACGACTGGCCGCCGACCTGGACCTCCACGCTGGAGTGGGCCACCCGGCTGAAAAAGGGCACCACGGCGAACATGAGCGGCGACACCGACGCCGGCTACGTGGTCGAGGCCCGCGTGCCGTGGTCGGATTTCGGGCAGGGCCCGCCGCTGGCCCCCGGCCGCACGCTGGGGCTGTGCTTCCTGTGCATCTGCCGGCCGGAAATGGAGCTGAGCTCCCAGGTGCCGCTGTCCAGCGTGGCCGGCATCGATTTCACCAACAACCACAACCCGTCGCTGTGGGAACGGGTGCGGACCGACTGGTCCGGGCCGCTGGCGGTGCGCGGGCTTGTCCGGCCGCTCCCGGCCGCCCTTGGCTGTGACTCACCGCCGTGGAGCGGGTTCGCGGCCCGGGAGAACGACGCGGAGGGTCCGTGGCTGAACCGGACGGCATGGACCGCCCGGCTGGACGAGATGGCCGCCGCGGGGCTGAACACGCTGGTGCTGGAGCATCCCGCGCCGTTTCGGGCTCTGCTGGGGCCGCAGGTCCGCCCGGGTGCGGGGCCGGATCCGCCGCCTGCTCCGCAGGAACACGCCCAGCAGCTGCGATGGCTGATCGACGCGGCCTCGGCGCGGGGAATCGACGTCTGCCTCCTGACCCACGGGCTGGTCCCACCGGCCGACGCTGCCGGAGGGACGGCCTCCCGGCCGCAGGAGGAAGCCGCCGATGTGGACGAGGCCCGTCAGGTCGTTGCCGGTCTGCTGGGCGCGTTCCCGCGGCTGGGGTTGGCGCCGTGGGCCGGCACGGAGGCTCCGCCTGCGGAGGCGGTCCTGGAGGCCGTCGTGCAGGCCGTGGCCGCCACGACCGCCTGTGGCCCGGCACCGGCCACCTCCACGGCCGAGGCGCCGGCGATGGCAGCAGCCGGCGCACCGGCGACAGCCTCGGCACCGGCCACGATCCCCACCTCGGCCTCCCCGCCGCGGCCGGCGCCGCGACTGATGCTGCACATCGCCGGCCTGAGCCCCGCGCAGGTCCGCCGGGTGCTGGATGTCCTGCCGGACACCGTGCTGCTGCACGATCTGCAGGGTCGGCAATGGTTCAAGCCTCAGCCCGACCCACAGGCGATCCGGTTCGCCGCTGCGGTGAACAGCCGGCCGCCCCGCCTGCCCCGGCCGGCGCCGGTCGTGGCCGTCGGCGGACTGGAGGGCGGTCTTCGCCATCTGGTGTGGGGCGACCCGGGGTGGATGCGGACGCTGACGCTTTCTCTGCGGCAGCACGGCCTGGCGGGCATGCTGCTGCGGTGCTGGGACGACGAGGGCGTGCTGGCGGCCGAGAGCCTCGGGGCCTACGCGTCGGACGCCGGCGAGAGCTACGAGCCGGGCCGCTGGGCCGCGGTGCTGGACGCGCGTTACCGCACGGGGGAGCGGTCGGACACGCTGCTGGACGCGTTGCAGGCCGCCGGCGAGGTGATGCCGCGCGTGCTGGCGCTGTTTCACGACCGAAGCCCGTGGCACATGCCGCAGTTCGGACTGCCGCTGGTCTGTCTGCCGGAGTTGCCGACGCTTTCGGGGTTCGAGGCGGCGCGGGCCGCGGCGTGCGCGATGCCGGGGGCGGACGACCTGGGCATCGGCGGCCGGCCGGCCGACTGGGGCGAGCGGCTATGCGGTCTGCGCGACGAGCCGGCCGGCGCCGCGTCGGCCGGGGCGACGCGACCGGAGGAGGTCGCCCGCGGGCTGCGGCGGCTGGCGGACCGGGTGACCGCTGCGCTGGGGGGTCTGCGGGAGGTCGCCGCGAACCACGGGCCGGCGGGGGCGGATCTCGCCCGGCTCTGCGACCGCCTGGAGTTGAACGCCGTCCTGGGCCGGCACTGGGCGGCCAGGATCGACGCGGCCATGGCCTGGGAGCGGTTCACGGTCCGGCGGCAGCGGGCGTTCGACTGCGTGCGTGCTGCCCAGACGGCGTTGGAGTACTGGCAGCAGGTGGTGCAGCTGGCCGGGCAGGTCCGGCCCGAGCCGGTGGCCTGCGGGCTGCTGCGGCCGGTGTCCCCCCCGCCGTGGGAGCCGGCGATGATCGCCTCCTTCACTGCGGCGGTGAACGGTCACTGGCGCGACCAGCTGCCCAGGTTCCAGCGCGAACTGGAGCTCATCCGCCAGATGGTGGCTTCGATGCCGGAGCGGCCGGTGCTGCCGCTGTGGGACGAACTGGACGCCTGGCCGGCGGACGCCCTGGTACCGGTGGAGCGGCTGGCTTTCGAGGCCCAGGACGACCGGCGGCTGCAGGCCGGCGAACAGGCGGCGGTCACCGACGAGCCCGGCGCGGTGCTGGAAGGCACGCGCTCCCTGAGGATCGACACCCGCGCGTCGGCCGACGGGGACTGGTGCATCGTGGCGGCGTCGGACCCGGACCTGGTGATCATCCGCCACGGCGTGCCGCACCAGGTGTCGCTGCGCTACCGGGTGCTCGAGCGCGACTCGACGGCGGGCGAGGTGTTCGAGATCGGCCTGCGGCCGGTCGACGGCGGCCCGGCGGCCGGCGACCTGCGGCGCTGGACCGCCCCGTCCGGCTGGAGCGGCCGGCGCTTCGTCAAGACCGGGCCCCTGCCCCACGACGGGTTCGTGTTCTACATGGCCGTCCGGGGCCGGCAGGTGGTGGTCATCGACGAGATCGAGATTTCGCGGCTTCAGCCATGAAACCGTCGCGGCGACGTGTGGCCGGCGGTCGGATGGCTCCATCGTGCGCCCCGCCGGCCGGGGCGGTGGTCACGAGGATCGCCGCCGTCCACTGCGGCAGCACGCGATCGCCGAAGCACACATCCACGGCCACGGGATGGCGGCCGGGCGGAAGGTCTGCCGGCAGGGCGAACTCCAGCGGAATCCGCCCCTCGCCCCCGGCGGGCACCTCGATCCGGCGCCACGGGCCGTCGGTTTCCCCGCCGGCGGCCGCGGCGGCACCGGGACTTGCCCGGCGCCACGAGGCCGGGGGAGCCGGCCGGGCGGCGGCGGAGCGGGGTTCGGCTGCGTGGTTGGCGATCACGACCTCCAGAACCGCCCGGCTGCCGGCGGAGGCGGTCTGCTCATACGGATCGCAGCGCACCCAGTGGGCGTCGGTGCCGAAGTTGGCATGCTCCCAGGGCACGATCTGTCCGAAGAGCCGCTGGCGGTCCGCCAGGTTGGCCCGCATGAAGGCCAGTTCCGCGGCGGTGAACGAAAAGGCCTGGTCCACGTGGCAGTTGAAGATGTGCGTGGGTTGCAGCCGTTCGATCAGCTTCAGGCAGCGGTCGAAACCGACGCCGGCGCCCAGCAGGTTGCGGTTGTGCATGCAGTAGTCGTCGATCCCGGCGGGGGTGAAGGAATCGCCGGCGAACAGCATCCGCAGGCCGCGGCCCTCGACGAACAGCCCCGCGTGATACTCGGTCTGCCCGGGCAGGTGGAACGCGGTCATCCGGAACTCGCGCCACGTCCAGCTCTGGCCGTCGGCGGCCGGCCGGTCCACGCGGATCACCGAAGGCGACATGCACGGCAGCCCCCAGGCCGCCGGGCGGCCGACGACCTGGGCCACGGATCGCTCGGTCAGGCACGGGCAGCCGAACGCCTCCAGGAAGTCGGGGATCGCGTCGACGTGGTCGTCGTGATAGTGGGTGATCCACAGCCCCTCGACGGAGTTCACTTCGCCGCGCGCGAGCAGGTCGCGCACCGCCCGGATCACGCCCTCGTTGCGGCAGTCCATCACGAAGGCGGCCTGATCCTGCGAGACGATGATCCACGTCGTGTCCACGTGCCGCAGGAAATCCGGCGGGTCGATGCCGGGCCGGGCGGGCATGTGATCGGTGCGACCGGCGTATTCGGTGAAGAGTTCCGGGAAGTAGTGCCGCAGGGCGGAGACGGCCACGTAGCGGTCGTAGCAGGCCTCCAGGCGCTCCAGCAGAAGGTCGATCGCCCGCGCCGGGTCGGTCATGATCCGCCCGTGCGAGGGCACCAGCAGGTCGGCTCCGGCGTCGCGGATGCGCCGGAGGCTGTCGGCCAGCATCCAGCGGGCGCCCATGAAGCCGTGGTAGTCATAGATGGTCCGCTGGCCGCGGGTGAAGCCTTTCTGCAGGCTGTGGAGGTCCCAGACCTGTCCGGCGTCGAAGATCGCGTCGCCGCAGAACATCGTCCGTCGGCCGTCGACCTCGACCTGGAGGCTGATCGAGCCGTCGGTGTGGCCGGGCGTGTCGAGCACCCGGATCCGGGCCGGTCCGAAGTCCAGCGTCTGCCCGCCGGTCAGGACGTCGTCGGCCGCCAGGGGCTCGATGGGCATCAGCCGGCTCGGCCGGAAGCTGTAGTTGTGCCAGCGCTGGCGCGGGTCGTTCCAGAACCGTTCCGGGTGGTCGAAGGACTCCCGTTCCGCGGCCGGCACCAGCACGCGGGCTCCATCCGCGGTGAAGCGTCCGGCCCCGCAGAGCTGGTCGCGGTGGTCGTGGGTGAAGGCCAGGGCCGCGACCCGCGCGACGCCCAGGGCGGGCAGTTCCCGGGCGACCCGTCCGTCGCCGCAGTCGATCAGCAGGGCCCGGTCGCCGTCCAGGACGATGCCGGTGTTGACCGGGCCGTGGAACACCGCCAGGTGCGGGGAGAGCCGGGTCACGGGCGGCTCCCGGCCCGCGGCGGCCGTCGCGACGGCCAGGACAAGCCAGCACCCGCCGGACAACCGCCTCGGGGCATCGGCGAACATGCGTGCCTCCCGCCGCTGGGGCCGCCGCTCAGCAGTCCGGGCTTGCGGGGATGCCCGTTCCGGTGAGGCAGCGCTGCAGAATCCCGAAATCGGCCGAATCCACGTCTTCGTCGCGGTCCAGGTCCGCCTCGCGGCAGAGGGCATCCGGCTGCGGCACGCCCGGGGCCGTGCGGCAGGACAGGAATCGCTGCAGATCGACCGGATCGACGTCGGTGTCACCGTCGAAGTCGCCGGGGACCGGACGGTCCAGACCCGTGACCGTGAAGGCGACGTTGTCGATGTTGTTGAACGTCCACCACCAGGCCGCGGAGTTGGTGAACCGCACGCGCAGGGCCAGGCCGCGCAGCCCGGTGACCGCCGAGATCTGCCCGCCGGCGCCGACCGGGAGGAACGCGGCCAGGGCGTTGCCGGTGTAGGTCGCGTCCAGCGAGGCGGCGGTGACGTAGCGGTCGCAGCTCATGATGTCCGCCGGCTCGGACCCGTCGTTCATCCAGCCGATCTCCCAGACCTGCTGCACGCCGGCGGGCCGGGGCTGGTTCTCATGCGAGCAGTGCATCTGGGTCAGGGCCGACAGCTGCCAGCGGACCGCGCCGTTGGACGGATGCCAGGCTTGCGTTCCGACGACCTGGCCGAGGCAGAAATCCATCCGCATGCCGCTGGTGATCTTCCCGGCGAAGTGCGTGCCCGCCGGCGTGGTGACGCCCCACGGGTTGCCGTTGTCCAGCGGCGGGTTGTCCGGGCCCTGGTACTGCACGACCACGATCTCCCAGCCGTTGAGGCTGCCGGAGGCCTCCTCGAAGCTGGGGTTGTCCACGCCCGGCCGGGGCGGCGGCACGCCGGCCTCGATGTAGTCGGTCTTCTGCCTGACCGCCGTGCCCCGGGGGCCGGTGACCGTCAGCCGGACGGTGTAGCGGCCGTCGGCGGTGTAGGTGTGGACGGGGTTCTGCTGGCTGCTGGTCTGTCCGTCGCCGAAGATCCAGCTCCAGCCGGTGGCGTCCGGGTAGTCGCTCAGGTCGGTGAACCGGACCGTCAGCGGAAGCGGGCCGGAGGTCACGTCCGCGGCGAAGTCGGCCCGGATGGGGAAGGTCTTGTCGACCGCCTGGAAGGCGTACCAGCTCTGGCGGGGCGTGAGGGTGAGCGTCTGGCGGTTCCGGCCGCACAGGCCGTAGTCGTGGCCGTTGTCGGGGGTCTCCGGGAGGTCGGTGATCACCAGGTGGTTGGCCATGAAGACCATATGGTATTCGGGCTTCTTCAGTTCGGTCAGCACGGTGGTGACGTTGGCGGCCTTGAGGTTCTCGTCGCTGGTGTTCCAGCCGTACTCGTTGAGCCAGAGACTCTTGTGCCCGTGTCCGCGGCTGGTGAGCACCGCGTAGGTGTCGTGGATCGCCTGCCAGTGCAGCGGCCGGCCGTAGGGGTGGATCGCCACCGCGTCGAAGTGGTTTCCGCCGCCGTGAACGTAGATATCCTCGATGTACTGGGCCCCCTGGGTGACATGCTCGCCGTAGTCCAGCCCGCCGACGGCCAGCACGCAGTCCGGATCGCCCTGTTTCATGGCCTCGTACCAGCGGATCAGCCAGGGAACGTAGGTGTGGGCCATATGTCCGTTGGCGCAGCCGTCGTTGATCCAGCTGCACCCGTTGGGCTCGTTCCAGAACTCATAATAGATCACGCGCCCGCGGTACCGGGCGGCCAGGGCGCGGAAGAAGTTCTCGAAGTCGGGGATGTACTGCTCGTCGGGCGGAAAGCGGTAGCCGATCCCGCTGCCGTACTGGTCGAGGATGCCCGGCGGCAGGGCCCAGTCGGGCGTCAGGCCCGAGTAGGCGAAGACCGTCAGCCCCCGGGCCAGGGCCTCGTCCACCTGGTGGTCCACGTAGGACCAGTCGTACACGCCGCGGGTCCGCTCGATGTCGCCCCAGGCGAAGTTGGCCGGGCAGTTGGTGCCGCCCATCTGGACGATCCTGTCCATGCTCCGGCGATCGAACTCCCGGGCATCCGGGTCGGGCAATCCCAGCCACCGGCCCCAGGTGATGCCGCAGCCGAAGATGTACGGCCGGGATTCCGCGGTCGCCGGGGCCGCGACGCCCAGCAGCACTCCGAGCACGCCGGCGGCCGGGATGTGTTTGGGCGGTGGCCTCATTTTCAGGTCCTCCGGCCGGCAATCCGGGTCATCGCAGCCGCGGTTCTGCGGGGGCCGATGCTCCCGCGGCCCCGCCGGGCGTGCCTGCGGGCAGGCTTCCAAGCCTCCGGCAGAAAGGCCCGTCGACAGGCCCGCAGGCCGGGGCGGGAGGTTCCCCGGCCTGCGATGCCCTGATGATAACGTATTCGATCCACCCGATTCAACCCGGTTCAAACGTATTTCCCGCCGGGGCATGGGTTTGCGGCGCGTCGCCGTTGCGGCCCACGTGAGCCGCGTGCAGGGCGCTGCCGGACGGGGAACCCCGCCGTCGAGACCTGCGGGGGTCCGAAAAAAACCCATTTCGATCGGCCTGCGCGAACCGGGCCCGGGCCTCGGCCGGTCGGTGGGCCCCGTTGGGGGTTCTCCCCGGTTCACCTGCGGCCCGGGTTTCCGGACCGCCCGGCGGGGGATTTCCTCCCGGCGCGCCCATGGGTTACCGGAACTTTTTCAAACCGGGTCAAAACTATGTTTTTCGGGAAATCAGACTTGAACTGCCCGGCCCGATACGATAGAGTACAGAGGTGCAAGTCTGCGGACGGAGGAGACGGGACCGGGGACCGGAGGTGCCCGTCCACAGGCGAGGAGGGTGGTATCCGCGACGCGCGATCGGACCCCTGTGCGGCGCCGCGGTCGTCGAAGTGCCCCGTTCGGGGCGGACTCATGAGGCCAATTCACTGAAGGAGGAGAGCACATGTTGATGTCCCATCGGCGCGATGTGTTGCGCGTGACCGGTCTGACGGCGCTGTCGGCGGTGATGCTGACGGCCGTTCCGGCCGGGGCGGCCGAGCTGCTGGTCACCAGCCGCCTGACCAACCAGGTGCTGGAGTACGACGCCTCCACGGGGGCCTTCGTCGGCATCTTCGCCGGCGCGGGCAAGGACAGCAGCGGCCTGCAGGACCCCCGCGGCATCCTGCTGGGCTCCGACGGCAACATCTACGTGGCCAGCTACGCCAATGACCGCGTCAAGAAGTACAGCGCCACCGGAACCTACATCGGCGACTTCGTCACCGCCGGCAGCGGCGGCCTGGACGGCCCGGACGGCATGTGCTGGGGCCCGGACGGCAACCTCTACGTCAGCAGCAGCCTCAACCACCGGGTCCTGCGCTACCAGGGTCCC
>Ga0129299_1002715_pt1 | contig 11678 bp, 12 predicted proteins | sample ConPoolayeCmetaG_FD_94477 | JGI IMG/M metagenome (GOLD analysis project Ga0129299, IMG submission 94477) | Hot spring microbial mat communities from California, USA to study Microbial Dark Matter (Phase II) - Cone Pool mat layer C metaG ... | reverse complement strand
GTGCCGAAGAAGTCGGAGCCGCCGCGCGGCTCGGTCAATGCCTCGGCTGCGATCTGCTCACCGGCAATCAGCGGGCGCAGCCAGCGCTCTTTTTGCTCGTCGTTGCCAAAGACGTTCAGAGCTTCGCCAACGATCGACGGCATCACGTAGGCGCAGGCCAGGGCCGTGCCGAGCACGCCGACCTCCTCGATGGCGATGATTTCGTCTTCCCAGGCCAGGCCACGCCCGCCGTATGCGGCCGGGAAGCGCATGCCCAGCAGGCCGCGCTGCCCGGCTTCGCGGACGAAGTCGCGCGGATAGCGCACGCAGTCGGCATCCATATCCAGGATCAACTGGCGGGGCACTGCGCGCACGAACTCGCGCACTTGATCGCGCAGCGCGCGCTGTTCCTGACTCAACATCGCTTCCAGCATGATGCCCTCCTTGTTCACCCCTCCGGCACGTACTTGAGCACCTCGGCCACCACGTCGTCGGGGTCGATCCCTTCGGCCTGAGCCTCGAAGTTGAGCAAGACGCGGTGGCGCAGCGCAGCCGGCGCTACGGCGCGGATATCCTCCAGGGCCACGTTGTAACGTCCGGCCAAGAGCGCGGTTACTTTGCCGCCCAGGATGAGCGCCTGTGCGGCCCGCGGGCTGGCCCCGTAGCGCACGTAACGGCGCACCCGCTCTGGCGCCCTGGCATCGGTGGGGTGAGTGGCCAGCACCAGGCGGGTGGCGTAGTCGGTTACCGGGGAGGCGGCCGGGACCTGTCGGACCAGAGTGGTCAGCGCCAGCACTGTGGCTCCAGCGGCGACCACGGCTACCTGCGGCTCGGCCTCGCCCGTGGTGCGGTTCAGGATCTCCATCATCTCGTCGGCAGAGGGAAAACCCACTCTCACTTTGAATAGAAAACGATCCAGTTGGGCCTCCGGCAGCGGGTAGGTGCCCTCCATCTCGATAGGGTTCTGGGTCGCCAGTACCATGAAGGGCGCTTCCAGTGTGTAGGAGCGGTTGGCGACGGTGACGGTGCGCTCCTGCATCGCCTCTAGCAATGCTGATTGGGTCTTGGGCGTGGCGCGGTTGATCTCGTCGGCCAGCAGGAGGTTGGTGAAAACCGGGCCGGGTTGGAAGCGGAAGGTCCGCCGGCCGTCCTCGCTATCCTCCAGGATGTCCGTGCCCACGATGTCGGCGGGCATCAGGTCGGGCGTGAACTGGATACGGGCGAACTGCAGATCCAGCACGTGGGCCAGTGTGCGGATCAGCATGGTTTTGCCCAGGCCGGGCACACCCTCCAAGAGGACGTGCCCTCCCGCGAAGAGGGTGATGAGCACGTGACGCACTACCTCATGCTGGCCGACAATGAACCGGCCCACTTCGGCTTCGATGCGTGTGGCAACCTGGCGGAACTGTTCGGGAGAGAGTTCAGTCATCGTCACTCCTAGCATTGGGGTTCAACAGGCTATCCAGCGTCAGCCTGACCGCGTCCAGCGAGGGAAAGACGTGGGCGGCGGCGGAGAAGTCGCCACCGGCAGTATGGGCATTGGGCACGGCCACGCACAGCATACCGGCGGCGTGGGCGGCGGCCAGGCCTAACGGCGCGTCTTCCAGAGCCATACAGCGCTGCGGCGCCACACCCAGGCGTTGGGCTGCCAGCAGGTAGATGTCGGGAGCCGGCTTGCCATGCAGCACGTCCTCCCCGGTGACGACTGCATGGAAGCGATCGGTCAGCCCTAGCGTTTCCAGGGCCAGCGCCACGTAGCGCCGGTGGCCGGAGGTAGCGACGCCCAGCGGCAGTCGGCGCGCGACCAGCTCGTCCAGCAGCGGCTGGAGGCCGGGGCGGGCGCGCAAGCGCTCCGGCACCGCGGCCAGGAACAGCCGGTCTCGCTCGGCGGCGGCCTGCGCGGGGGAAATGGGCAGTTGGAACCGCTGGCAGATGAGCCGCGCCGAGTCGGCTACCCTCAGGCCCAGGATCTGGTGGGAGATCTCCCTTTCCCATTGCTGACCGTAGCGGGCCAGCACCTGTCTCCAGGCCCACTCGGCCAGCGGCTCGCTGTCGGCCATCAGGCCATCGAGGTCGAACAGGACCGCTTCGATCATCATGGTTCCAGCGCGCTGAAGTAGTCCCGCACGTACTGTTTCATCCCCAGGGGGATGTAACTGCTCTCGAGAGCGGCGGCGGCTTGGGTGGCGTAATCGGCGTAGACCTGGCGGTAGGGCACGGCCGCCTGGCCGTCGAAAGGAGGTAGGAGCGGCGCGGAGCCCACCGGTGCCCCCTCATCGTCGGGGCGGCCCACGTTCACCGGCTGGCCGTTCTCGTCCAGCCGATAGGGGATGTAGACCTCGTCGTAGGGCGCGCCGCTGCCGGCGTCCTCGTGATGGCCTGGCTGTGTCTGCGGGCTGCTCCCCACCGGCTCGCCGCTGCCCGCCTGTTCACCCTGACCGGCCTGTTGTTCGGCGCCCCCCGTACCGGGGGGCTGGCCGGTGCGCGGTCAGGTGCCCCCAGCCTGGGCGACCTGCTCGCGTCCTTGCTGCAGCACGGCCAACGTCTGCTCGACGGTCTGCTGGCGCTCGACGCGCTGGCCGGCCTGGCCCAGTTCTCCGGCGGCCTGGCGGATGGCTTCCCTGGCCTGGGCCATGTCGCCCTGCTCGATGGCGGCGGCGGCGGCATCGAACTGCTGAGCGAGCGCGGGGTCGCTTTCGCGGAGCGCCGCGGCGGCCTGGGCCAGCGCGCGGGCCAACTCCAGCTCCTCCTCGCGGGTGAGCTGGCGGCCCTCGTCTCCGGCCAAAGCGACGAGTTCCTCAGCGGCGGCGCGGTAGTTTCCTTGGGCCAGTGCGGCGACCAGCTCGCTGGCGACCGGCGCATCGTCCATCTCCTGTGCTGCCCGCTGCAGGGCGGCCTGCAGACTGGCTGCGCCGGGGTCGTTCAGTGGGGCCAGGGCCTGCTCGGCCTGTGAGAGGGCGGCGATGACATCCGCCGGCGTGGCCCGTTCCTCGCCCAGGGCCGCCAGCGCTTCCTCCAATGCCTGCAATAGGGCCTGTCGTTCGGCCTCGGTGAGGCTCTCGGCTTGTAGCACCTCTTCGCGGGCTGCTTCCAGTGCGGCGACCTGCTCCTCGACGGCGGCGTGCACGGCGGCCTGTTGGTGCAGCACGTCCTCCTGGGGGTTGGGCAGCCAGAGCAGCGCGGCCAGGGCGATAGCGAGCGCAGCGGAGATGAGCAGCGAGAGGCGGGGCAGGCGCGGCGGTATGGCGGCGCGGATGTCTGCTCTGGAGGCCGCTGCCAGTGTGTCGGCCTGCTGGAGGGCAGCCAGTGCCGGAGGCGTCGCTACCCGGCCGGCGGCGATCTCCAGTGCCGTCGTCAGACGCTCGGCCAGGGCTAGGCGGTGGTCGAGCAGGCGTGCCAGGCGCCGGATCGGGCGGGGATACAGCCAGGCCGCTGCCTGCCCCAGCACGACGCCAACCAGCGCCAACAGCACTGTCCGCGTGGCCAGCTCGCGCGCGGTGAACAGCGGGAGGGCGCGCGCGGCCAGGGCTATGACGGCGGCCAGCGTCAGGCCAGCTGTCAGGCCCCACGAGCCCCAGGAGAGGCTCTCGACCAGCCGCAGCCACAGGCCCCAACGGTGCAGACGCCTCTGCAGCTTGGGCGTATCCGGCGTAGAGAACGAGATATCCGTCATTCCCCGACGATCTTCACCAGCACCCGCTTTCGCCGCCCGCCGTCGAACTCGCCGTAGAATATCTGCTCCCATGGCCCGAAGTCCAGCCGGGACTCCGTCACGGCTACGACCACCTCTCGCCCCATGACCTGGCGTTTCAGGTGCGCGTCGGCGTTGTCTTCCCCGGTGCGGTTATGTCGGTAACGGCCGACCGGCTCGTGGGGGGCCAGCGCCTCCAGCCACTCCTCGTAGTCGTGGTGCAGGCCGGGCTCGTTGTCGTTGATGAACACTTAGGCCGTGATGTGCATGGCGTTGACCAGAAGCAGCCCTTCCCGGATGCCGCTTTCGCGCAGGCACTCTTCGACCTGGGGGGTGATGTTGATGAAGGCGCGGCGGGTGGGGACATTGAACCACAGCTCTTTGCGATAGCTTTTCATAGGCTCTCCTTGGTTCTCTTATCTTATCACGGTTTCCCGGTGTGGCAATCCCTTGCGCTCACATTGCTGGGGCTGAGCGCCTTCGGTGTGGAGGCGACACAGGGTCTGGCCTATGCGGTGGTCCTTCATGCCGTCGCCTACCTGCCGCAGGTTGTGTTAGGCGGCATTGCCCTGGCCCTATTCAAGCGTTAGACAAATAGTCCACTTCGTGGCATAATCAATTTGCGCCAGCGAAGTTGCGCCCATGATCAACCCTGTTTTACCCGCATCGGGAGGAGGTCCCTATGAGCAAGCGTGTTGTCCTACAAGTCCTGTCCAGCGCAGGCACACTGACCCTATTCTTGCTCTGCGCAGCGCTCTTTTTGCGCCCGGCTGCTGCAGCGGAGCCGGTGCAGACCGGACCGTCGCTGACCATTGTGAAGGTGGCCGATGGAGATGGAGCCATCGGCCCCGGGCAGGTGGTGCGTTTCACTGTGGTCGTCAGCAACACAGGGACGATCAGCGTGACCGGCGTGACTGTGCAGGATGACTATGACCAGACCGCCCTGCCGACCGTCGAAGCGCTCGCTGCGACAGAGTCGTCCGGTGCCGGTGGCGCGCAGAACGACGGTGACGTCATCACCTGGCAGGTGGGTGCGTTGGAGCCGGGAGCGGTCTGGCGTGCTACTTACCAGGCCACAGCTGCGGCCGCCTTCGCCCCTGGGACGACCGAGGTGACCAACAGCGCTGCCGTGTTCGCCGATGGCGTGCGCGTCGGTCAGGCAGCGGTGACGTTGGTGGTGCGGGCGCCACACCTGACCCTGACCCGACAGCGTCTGCGCCTGGCCGGGGAGGGCGAGATCGCCCCCGGTGACACCATCCGGTACACCATTCGCTATGGCAACAACGGCACTGCGGATGCGGTCGGCGTGGTATTGGAGGAGCGCTTTGATGAAACGGTGGTCCAGCAGGTGGGCAACATTGCGACCAACGGACAGCGGGATGGGGCGACGATCCGCTGGAATCTGGGCACCGTAGCGGCGGGGGCCAGCGGCGAAGTGAGCTACGAGCTGACGCTCAAGCCGGCTCTGGCGCAGGGCGACATCGAGGTGCGCAATCAGGCTACGGTTGGCGCTGCGGGTGTCGAGTCGGTCACGGCGGCGGACCTGTTTGCCCTGCGCACGCCGTTGTTGAGCGTCACGCGCGAGCGGGAGGACTTGAACGGCGGCGCGATTCAGCCGGGTGATACGCTGCGTTTCACCATCCGCCTGCGCAATACGGGCGCTGTCCCGGCAGCGGGGGTGGTGCTACGGGATGACTTCGATGACCGGGTGGTGGCCGAGGTGAGCGAGATCTCCGCCGGAGGTAGGGAGAAAGATGGCGACGTCGAGTGGGAACTGGCGGAGCCGTTGGAGCCTGGCGCGGAACGGCTCTTCTCCTACAAAGTGCGCCTCGTCGGCGAGATCGGCGCCTCCACTACGGCGGCGAACACCTCTATTGTCTACGCCCGCGGCGCGGAGCTGGTGCGGACGCAGACAACGATGACCATTGAGCCTGGAACGACTACCAGCGACAGCACGCAACCGCAGATTTTCCAGCAGGAAAACTCCGTTACGCTCGCTGTGCTGGTGGGGGCGCTGGCCGGCGCGGCGTTGACGGTCGTCGGTGGTGTGTCGGCGTTGCTGCTGCACAAGGGGCAGTGGCAGGAGCACTACTTGAGGGAAGTGGCCGAGTTGGTGGCGGTCATCGTCATTGTTGCTGCGGTGCTGATACTGGCGATGGGGTCTGGCATCAAGCAGGATGGTGCGGTGTCTATTCTATCCGGCATCGCGGGGTACATGCTGGGCCGTAAATTGAGCTAACACTGTAGGGTAGCTAGCTGATCAGGGCGTCGCGCTGCCTGCGTCGCGGCCGGGTAGGCGCTAATCCGCTGGTGGCGACTGGAAACTCATGCGCGTCGCCAAGTCGCGCAATTGGGTGAAGCTGATCGGTTTGATCAGGATCAGATCGGCCTCATCCTGCAGGGCTTCGGCCATGCGCGGGTCGGCGGTGGCGACGATCACGCGCGTGTTGAGGAGCCGCTGGTCGGCGCGGATATGGCGCAGGATCTCCGTTCCCGCCACCTGAGGCAGGTGCAGGTCGAGCACCACCACATCGGGCGTGGTGACCGCCAGGCGCGCCAAGGCTGTATCTCCAGAGCGGATGATCCCGGTGTCGAATCCCGCTGCCTGTAACGCTTCGGCAAAGATAATCGCCAGATCAGCATCATCCTCAATGATCAGTGCGAATCGGCTGCCCATGATGCCTCCTGTGTTGGGATGAGGGGCAGAACGATGGTGAACGTGCTGCCGCGGTTCAGTTCGCTGCTCAGTGTGATCTCCCCACCCATCAATTGTACCAGTTGTTTGACGATGGACAAACCCAGGCCGACCCCTGTATCTCCTCTGGTGGCCGAGTCGTCTACACGGCGAAAGGGCTCGAAAATGTAGGCCTGAGCCTCTTGGGGGATACCGCGGCCGGTGTCGACCACCTCCAATAGCCACTGCTCTGCGCCGTGTCGTTGGGCGCGGATGTGCACGCTTCCCTGAGCGGTGAACTTGATGGCATTGCTGACCAGGTTGACCAGGATCTCGTATAGCCTCTGCCGATCACCGATCAGAACGGCGGGTATGTTGGCGTCGATCTGCCTGGTCAGCTCCAGCCCCTTGGCGTGGGCCAGCACGCTCATCACGCCGTGTACACCCTCGACCAGATCGGTCGGAGAGAACGGAGCGTTGTTCAGCGTCAGCTTGCCGGCCTCGATCTGCGCTTGATCCAAGAGGTTATTGACGATGTTCAGCAGCTCACCGACGTTGGCGATGATGCGGCTGACTACATCGTGCTGTTGTTCCGACAGCGCGCCGTAGACGCCTTCCTGGAGCATATCCACGTAGCCGAGGATGGCGTTGAGGGGGGTGCGCAGTTCGTGGGAGGCCATAGAGACGAAGGCGCTCTTCATGCGGTCGATCTCGGCCTCGCGGGTGAAGTCGCGGAACACGGCCACTGTGCCGGCTACGTTGTCGGTGCTGTCACGGACCGGGGCGAAGCTCACCGACAGCGTCTTGTTGTGCAATTCGAACCGTAGGCCGGAGTGGCTTCTGTCATTGCCCCTTAGCAGGTCGCCGATGGCTTGATGATCGCCCTGCGCGGTGTCGTCGCCGAGCAAAGCGTCCAGGTCGTTGCCAACGATCTCCTGGGCGGGTCGCTGCAGGAGGTGGGTCATAGCCGGGTTGACCAGGGAGGCCCGGCCGTTGGTGTCGAAGACGATGATGCCGTCGGCAATGGCCTCGAGGATGGCCTGGTTTCGGCTCAGCGCCTCGGCCACCTGACGGGTGCGCTCTTCCACGCGCTGGTCGAGCTCCCGGTTGAGCAGGCGTAGGTCGCGCAGCACGCGTTCCAGGCTGCGGGATGAGAGCCACGAGGCCATAGCGATGGCGAAGAAGACGAGGATGGCGAAGGGGTTCGGCGTGATGTTCACCCGTAGCGAGGTGAGGAGCAAGGCCAGAGCGCTGAGGCCGGCGGCCGCAAAACTGGCTGCCGGAGGCAGGATGATGCTGGCCATCACGATGGGAATGGTGAACACGATCAAGCTGCGGCCCTGCACCAATTCATAGGGCTCGTCGCTGAAGGCCAGAATGGCCGTGAGGAGCAGCAGAAACAGCACGCTGGCGATCCGACTTGCCCAGTAGCGATTGATCGCATAGATGGTGGCGAGACCGGCTAACAGGAGAAAGCCTACTTGGTATAGGTAGGTGATCCATTCCTGATCGTAGAGATCGGCGATGTCGGCTACGAGCACCACCAGGAGCGCCAGGAGGTTCAGCACGCCCATACCCAGGAGTAGGATGTTCAGCAGTTGACGTCGTCGGGCATCGTCGGGATCAGTGGAGGGCACCTCCACCAATTGGCGGATGCGGCGAGCAAGACCTGTCTCCCGTGTCACCTTGACCTCCGTTCGGTATCGTTCAGAGGGTAGCGGCAAACAACGCCTGGGTGGCCAGGATGAGCGCGCGGATGATGTTGCCAGGCGCGTATAGGGTCTTGGCAATCCATAGTTCAGGGTAGCTGCTTTCTTCGACCAGAGCTTGCAAGCAGGCCATGCCTCGCTTCAGCACGTCGGTGCTAACGGGCGCGACCTGGCGATGGTAGTGCAGCAGGGCCAGCAACGCATATGCCGTCTCCTCAGCCGTTCCGCGGCCGAAGTAGCCCCAGGAGCCATCGGCGCGCTGTGTGTGCAGCAGCCATTCGATGGAGTGGAGGCATTCGGCCAGTATGGGCTCCTGCACACCGATCAGCGCCACGAGCACGTGCGCAGTTGCATAATACGGCGATGCGTGCCATTTGTCAACCCAGTATGATTGGTAGATCTGGTTGGCCAGCAACATAGCTACGACATGATCCCAGACCTCCTGGCGATCCGGGTAGTCTGGCAACAGCGATAGCGCTTCCAGGGCGTGGGCGTTGGTGACGACGCTGGCGTTGCGTTCGAAGCCGAAGGTGCGGAAGGTCCGTTTCTCCGGTTCTTCGAAAGCGCGCAGGATCGCCGGATCGACGTGCTGGCCGCCCAGGGCCAACACGTGCAGTACCACTGAGGTGGTATCCCCGTCGTTGATGCCGAACAGGGGGTCGATGCCGGTGCCGGTGGCGCTCAGGCTGGCCTGCAGGTCTGCCCAGACCGATGGCACTACCAGCTCATCCAGCGGCAGATCGCCGAAGGCCAGGTGCTCCAATACCCACGCCGCCTCGAAGGTGCGGAAGGGGTAGAAAGCAGGCACTCCGTCGGGCCGGGCCTGCATGTGCTCCAAATAGTTTAGAGCCCGCTCATTACTGCCGTTGCACAGCGCCAAGTAGGCGGTTGTAGCCGGCGAGTTGGCGATCGCCCCGTTCGCCGCCTGTAACTGCTCCATAAGAACCGGGTTCACCTGCGTATCCAGGAACTCCAGCGAGAACGCCACCGATGTTCCCGGCGCATAGAGCAGATCCATCGGCAGCAAGTGGAGCTTGGCAGCGCGAATGCGCCCGTAGCCGCCGGAGTGGGACGGCACACCCAGCCCCAATCCCCTGGCCTGGGATAGCAGGGTGGGCAGGATCAGCTCGAACCCCACCAGCTCGATGGGGTCGTGATGGAGGAAATGCAGGTGGTTCCAGATGTATTGCTCTCCCCGCTGGATGGCCTGTAAGACGTGGGCGCCCTCGCCGCGTTCTTCCAGGGCGATGATCGCGGCCAGGGTGCACAGGATGCGGTCGTGGTAGTAGGGGATCGACGAGCCCCAGCTCCCATCCGGCCACTGGTGCTCAATCAGCCAGTCGATCAGGCCGGGCCAGCGGGCGCTGCGGCTGTCTGCGGCGGGCACGCGCGCTACCCAAGCGATGTCGTAGGGGCTGGGACCGATGCAGCCGTCCATATGGCGCACCAGATGCTGTGCCTCAGCCTGGAAGCCGGCCGCCGCTGGGCGGGTGTGTGTGGGCTGTTGCGGTTCAATGTGGGTTCTTTGATTTGTCATGGTGCATCAGCATAGCGTCGAGGTCGAAAGGCGGCGGAAAGCGTCGCAGGCTGTCGCCGAGGCAGATCACGCCGTCGCTATCGGTCAGCTCCGGGTGTTCTTGCAGCAGCGCCTCCATGGAGAACGAGCTGTAGCATCGCCAGCGTTCCATCGCCAGAGGGGTATAAGCGCCCTGGTGAACGATGGCGTCTTGGTATCGTCGGGCCGTGTTCAGGTCCAGCCCTGGGGAGGGCGAGACGACGGTACGCTCACCGATGAAGGGTTCAGGGCGCAGCACGACTTGAGAGCCGTTCTGTTCCACCATCTCCACCAGAGGGCTGCCGGCATAGACCTTGGTGTAGAAAGCCAGCGGCACGAAGCCGCTGTGCGCGCCGGTTTGGGCGGCGCTCTGGCCGTGGAGCCGGCCGACATCTTGCACGAACCCTGCCGTGGCCTGGTAGTCGGCCTCTACGTCGCCGGGGAAGCCGAGCATGAAGCCCATGAAGGGGGTGATACCGTTCTCGAAGCAGGCCTGCAGTACCGCCCTGGCGCTGTCGAGGTAGCGCCTGGCCTGTGACGGGGAGTGCACCTTGTTCATGCGCTGCAGCGTCGCCGGGCTGGCCGACTCGATGCCCAAGTAGATCACCTCCACACCGGCCTGGCGCAGGACGGGGATCAGGTCGGGCGGGAGCACGTCTACCCGGCTCTCGACGCCATAGGTGAACTGCCGCCCGCGCATGATTCGGCATAGCTCGATGGTGCGCTCGCGGCCGAGGCCGAAGAGGGGATCGAAGAAGAAGAGCCGTTCATTGGATACCGTGGCTTCCAGGTGGTCCAGTTGTCGGGCCACCCACTCTGGAGAGTGGACGGCATAGGGGCGCATACTGCTTTCCAGGCAGTAGTTGCAGTCGAAGGGACAGCCCCGCGAGGTGACCAGCTCGATGATCGGGTAGCTGTCTGGGTTGCGCAGCAGCCGGAAGTCCAGCGTGGGCAGTTGGTCCAGATTTGTCACCCGCATAGGGGTGGTGTGGATTTCCCCTCCTTCCTGCCAGGCTAGGTTCGATATCTGGTCGTTGGGGAACGGCTGCCCGGCTTCCAGTTGCTGGCTGATCTGCAGCGCGGCCGTTTCGCCATCGCCGCGCACCACGGCGTCAATGAAGGGGTATTCGCTGAGCAGGAGCTGGTAGTTGTTGGTGGGGAAGTAGCCGCCGAAGACGATCGGCGTGGCGGGCAATGCGGCGCGAATCTTGTTGGCCAGCGCGATGCCGCTGCGCGAATTGGAGATCTGCGATATACCTACCCAGCCGATGGTCTGGCCCTGCTCGCCCAGGTAGCGGGCCAGGCGGCTGCAGGCAACGGCCTCGGTCTCGCGGGTCAGACCAAAGCCGAAGTCCATCTGCATATCGATGATCTCGATGGGCACGCCGTTTGCGGCCAGGTAGGATCCCAGGGTCAGGATCCCCAGCGGCGGGGCCAGCAGGGTGGTGAAGCGGGCTACGTTGGCGTTGTCGGCAAAATCGTATGGGGGTGCGATGAGGACAACTTTCTTCACTTTGCCTTCCTCCATTCTTTCGGGGGCAGTGCACTGGCCATCGACGGTGGCAGGTGTACTTGAGGCAAGGGGTACCAAAAGCGATCGGTGATGTACCGCTGCCCAAGGCCCAAGACGTTGTGCCGGTTCAGCGCGTAGAACTCGGCCAGGGCCTGCCAGTCCTCGGCGGATAGATCGCTGTAGCTGGCCTCGTCGACCCGGCGGGCGTACATGTGGTCGTATAGGATCGCGCGCAGGGTATGTGCATCCAGGTGCAGCGAAGGGCTGACGGTGAAGTACAGGTCTTCGGCGCCGGTGGCGAGCAACGGCATGTCGAACGCGGCAGGCCGATCGAAGCCGATGAAGATATCTACCGGCGCCACATATTCGCCGTAGTAGGCCTCCACGATCTGCCGCCTGCCCGGCAGCCGACCGTGCTCCTGATAGAAGCGAACGGCGATCTCGGCTACGTTCTCCGTGGCGTCGTGGGCGCAGACGCCGAAGAACAGCCGATGGCGTTGGTGGGCGGCGGTATCCCGGGTGACCCTATCGAAGAGGTCCAGAGCGTAGGCGTAGGG
>Ga0129299_1002711_pt1 | contig 11688 bp, 11 predicted proteins | sample ConPoolayeCmetaG_FD_94477 | JGI IMG/M metagenome (GOLD analysis project Ga0129299, IMG submission 94477) | Hot spring microbial mat communities from California, USA to study Microbial Dark Matter (Phase II) - Cone Pool mat layer C metaG ... | reverse complement strand
AGGATGCCCACGGTGCGGATCAGGTGTTCGTCAACAGTGTAGTGGTGATACATGTTGAACTGCATCATCGAGACGACCCGGCCGAAATCGGGGATGAAGCGGCCGAGCACGCCCGCCTCGTTCATGTTCCTGAGCGAGGCTTCCGAATTGCGCTGCGAGGTGAGCAGGTCGAGAAACAGCCGGTTGGCCTCCCGGCTCGCGCGCAGATTATCGTCGATGAGCTTGAGCGAGGCGCGCGCCAGCCGGATCGCCTCGGGGTGAAGCTGCACCTTGTGGGTTTCGGCGAGGGTGAACAGCCGGATGAGATTTACCGGATCGTCTCTGAAAACGTCCCTATGCTTTACCGTGATGCGGTTGTTCTCGATGCGGAAGCTGCTGGTTGCGGCGAGTTTCGCCCGCGTACGCCAGGTGAGGCTGCTGAACAGGCTGTCGAGCCCCGGGGCCTGCTTGAGCTGCTTCATCTCGAGGCTCGAGGACACGATGCGGGTCAGGTCGCCCACATCCTTGGCGATCAGGAAATAATGCTTCATGAAGCGCTCCACGGCCAGCAGGCCGCCGCGCTCCTTGTAGTTGAGGCGCCGCGCCATGGCGGGTTGAACGTCGAACGAAAGCCGCTCCTCCGCCTTGCCGGCCAGGAAGTGCAGGTGACAGCGCACCGTCCACAGGAAATCCTCGCAGCGCTGGTAGGTCTTGGCTTCGGTTGTGGAGAGTAGCCCGCTCACGGCGAATTCGTCCACACCCCGATCGGGGCTCAGATAGCTGGCGAGCCAATGCAGCGTGTGCAGGTCGCGCAGGCCGCCCTTGCCTTCCTTGATGTTCGGCTCGACCCGGTAGCGCGAGATGCCCTGCCGCTTGTGACGTTCGGCGCGTTCCGCCAGCTTCGCCTCGATGAAATCGCGCGCCGACCCCTTGCCTATCATGTGCCGGAACTGCTCTTGCAGGGTTGCGAAAATCTCGGCGTCGCCAAGAATGAGCCGCGCATCGAGCAGGGCGGTGCGGATGGTCATGTCCTGTTTCGCAAAGCGCAGACACTGCTCGATGTTGCGGGTGGCGTGTCCGACCTTCAGCCCCAGATCCCACAGGAAATAGAGGATGAATTCGACGATGCTTTCGCCCCAAGCCGTCTGCTTGTAGGGCAGCAGGAACAGCAGATCGACATCCGAGCCCGGCGCCATCAGCCCCCGCCCGTAGCCGCCGGTGGCCACGATCGCCATCCGCTCCGCCGAGGATGGGTTCTGCGCCCGGTAGACGTGGGTGGCGGCGAAATCGAAGATGACGCGGATAATCTCGTCCTGCAGCGACGAAAGCCCTTCGGCGCAGCGGCGGCCGTTGCCGTCGGCGAGCAGCGTCTCTTCGGCCGCAGCTCGCGCTTCGGCGCGCGCGGCTTTGAGCCGGGCAAGAACGCGGCTGCGCAGTTCCGCCTCGCTCAAGCCCTCCTGCCAGTATCCGGTGAGCTCCCGACGCAGCGCTGCCAAATCAAAATAAGGTGGACCGGGGTGAGCGGACTGCTCCATGCGGGCGGCAACTCGTGATTACAACCTGCTCGCAAGAACCGTAACAACCCCTTGGGCCCGAGGCAAGCGCCACGCCCACCGCAGCTTGGGTCTCAACTCGCATGCCATATCCCGATAGCCCTCCGGCATCGTGCAATTCTTTGTTGCGCCAAGGATAAGATGACAACAATTCAAATTTAGATGAGCATATACGCAGTTGTTTTTTAGAAAAACAAGGAAAATTTCTCATGATCCGTGCCGTCATCGCCACCGGTTTGATTGGTGTTGACTTGGCCTCGCCGTCCCATGCCATGAATTGCGAGACCGAGTTTCGCGCTCTCGTCGATCAGATGATGTGAAAACAGATGCTGTCCCTGGCCCAGAAGATCGAAATCACGCAGTTTGCCCTGAAAGGCGCCAAAGCCTGCATGAAAGGCGACATGAACTCCGCCAAGACCTTCTTCGAGAAAGCCGCAAGGATGAGCAGCTAAGCCGTCACCTCCGTTTCGCACTCGCCCGCGTGTTCTCCCGCAAGAGAGACGCGGGTTTTTCATGCAGCCTTCGCCTCAGCCAAACACAAAGCGAGCGCCGAGCCGAGCTTATCGAGCAATTCCTCCACATGGCGGCTCTCGAAGATGAAGGGCGGGGCGATGAGGACGTGGTCGCCCGCGTGTCCGTCGATGGTGCCGCTCCCCGGGTAGCACATCAGCCCGTTGGCCATGGCACGGGACTTGATTTTCCCGCTCAGGCCGAGCGAAGGGTCGAACGCGGCCTTGCTCTCGCGGTCCGCGACCAACTCCAGCCCAATGAACAGCCCCCGCCCGCGGATGTCCCCGACATGAGGGTGTTGTCCGAACCGCGCGCGCAGGGCATCCATCAGTTCGGCGCCCCGCACTTTCACATTATTTAAGAGATCATCCTCCTCGATGGCCGCCAGCACTGCCACCCCCGCCGCGCAGGCCGCCGGGTGCCCCACATAGGTGTGCCCATGCTGGAAGAAGCCGCTTCCCGCGGCAACCGCCTCGTAGATCCGGTCCGCGACGATTAGCGCGCCGATCGGCTGATAGCCCGCGCCCAGCCCCTTGGCAATGGCGATCATGTCCGGCACGATCCCGTCCTGCTCGCAGGCGAAGAGCGTGCCGGTGCGGCCCATGCCGCACATCACCTCGTCGAGCATCAAGAGAACGCCGTGGCGGCGGCAAACCTCGGCGATGCGGGTGAAATATCCCGTCACCGGCGGCACCGCGCCCATCGTCGCGCCCACTACCGGTTCGGCGATGAAGGCTGCGACCGTCTCCGGCCCGAGTTCACGGATTTTCGCCTCGAGTTCGGCGGCGAGCCTGTTTGCATATGCTTCGTCGGTTTCGCCGGGCTCCCGCCAGCGCCACGCATGGCAGGGCGAGACATGGTGCATAGCGCCCGCGAGCAGGGGCTCGAACTGTCCGCGCCGCCAGCGATTTCCCCCGGCCGCCAGCGCCCCGAGCGTGTTGCCGTGATAGCTCTGCCAGCGCGCGATGACATGACGCCGCTGCGGCTGGCCGATCTCGAGGAAATACTGCCGCGCAAGCTTGATACCTGCTTCGATCGCCTCCGAGCCGCCCGAGAGGAAATACACGCGGCCTAACCCCATGGGCGCGCGGGCCGCCAGCATGTCCGCCAGCCGTTCAGCGGGTTCGGAGGTGAAGAAGGCGGTGTGGGCGAAGGGGATGCGGTCGAGCTGGGCCTTGATCGCCGCGATCACCCGCGCATCGGAATGGCCCAGGCAGGACACGGCCGCTCCCCCGCAGGCATCCAGATAGTGCTTGCCCTCAGTATCAATAATGTAACACCCCTCGCCGCGCGCGGCGGTGGGCAGGGCGTCCTTGGTATGGCGGGGAAAGACATGGCTCATGCGGTGGTTATCTCCTGTTTGCAGGCTTTAGATTATCCGAAATTGTGCTCGCGCGTCGCTGAAATTGCGCGACGGTTCGCAGCCCTTGCGAAAGGCTCTGGCCAGGGCTGGCGGAGTTGGCTATAGTCCCGCCGCTCATAGTGAGCACGAAAGGGGCATTTGATTGATGGACACAACAGCGCGTTCGCACTGACGCGCGGCTGAAACAAACCCGAAGTCCTCAATCGCCAGGCTTCGCTCCGCCGCGCAAGATCGACGATCTAACGCATCCATATGGAGCAAAGCCATGTTTCGCTGGTTCGAAACCCTCATTGACCCTTACAAACCTTGTAACATCACCCAGCCGCCCGACCGGCTGACCCCTTTCTTCTGGCACTATGTGCGCGAGGTCTGGCCGGCCTTCGCCGCCATCATGTTTTTCGGCCTCATCGCCGCACTGATCGAGGTCTCGCTGTTCACCTTCCTCGGCGAACTGGTCGATCTGGCCAAGAACGCTGAGAGCCCGGAGAAATTCCTCAACGATCACTGGGGCACGCTGCTCTGGATGGCGATGGTCGCCGTGGTGCTGCGGCCGATCGCCTTCGGCTTGCACGCCATCCTGATCAATCAGACGGTGAATGCAAATTTCATGAACATGGTGCGCTGGCGGACACACCGCTACGTGCTGCGGCAAAGCCTCTCCTTCTTCCAGAACGATTTCGCCGGCCGCATCGCCAACAAGATCATGCAGACCGGCCCGGCCGTGCGCCAGACGATGGTGGAGATTGTCGATGCGCTCTGGTTCGTGGCGATCTACGCCGTGAGCGCTCTCATCATCTTCTTCCAGGCGGACTGGCGGCTGATGCTGCCGCTCATCCTGTGGACCTGCGGCTTCATCCTGACGCTGCGCTATTTCGTGCCGCGCATCCAGGAGAAATCGGCGATCATGTCGGAGGCGCGTTCGGTGCTCACCGGCCGCATCGTGGACAGTTACACCAACATCAACACTGTGAAACTGTTCGCCTACACCGAGGGCGAAGACAAATATGCCCAGGAAGCCATCACCGACCAGACGCAGAAACTGCACGAACAGCTGCGGCTCATCACCCGCATGGAAATCGCGCTGTGGCTGCAGAATGGCGTGCTGATCGCTGCCACCACCGGGCTCGCGCTCTGGCTATGGGGGCAGAGCATCATCAGCCTTGGCGCGATCGCTGTCGCAACCGGCCTCGTCATCCGCATCAACAACATGGCGGGCTGGATCATGTGGGTGGTGACGGGCATCTTCGAGAACATCGGCACCGCGCAGGAAGGCATGGAGACGATCTCGCGGCCGTGGAGCGTTGTCGATGCGCCGGGCGCCAAACCGCTGCGGGTGACCCGGGGGGAAATCCGCTACGAGGGCATCAAGTTCCATTACGGCCGCGACAGCGGGCTGATCGAGAACCTGAACCTTACCATCAGACCTGGCGAGAAGGTGGGGCTGGTTGGTCCTTCAGGGGCGGGCAAGTCCACCCTTGTCAACCTGCTGCTGCGCTTCCACGACCTGGAGGCTGGCCGCATCCTCATCGACGGGCAGGACATTGCCCAGGTGACGCAGGATTCCTTGCGCGCGCAAATCGGCATGGTTACCCAGGACACCTCGCTGCTGCACCGCTCGGTGCGCGACAACATCCGCTACGGCCGCCCCGATGCCGACGAGACGGCGATCGTGGCCGCCGCGAAACGGGCGCAGGCGCATCAGTTCATCCTCCGGCTGGAGGACCTGGCCAAGCGCCGGGGTTATGACGCGCATGTGGGCGAACGGGGCGTGAAACTCTCGGGCGGGCAGCGCCAGCGCATCGCCATCGCTCGCGTGCTGCTGAAAAACGCGCCGATCCTCATCCTGGACGAAGCGACCTCAGCCCTCGACTCGGAAGTCGAGGCCGCCATCCAGGAGCAGCTCAACAACCTGATGCAGGGCAAGACCGTGATCGCCATCGCCCATCGCCTTTCAACCATTGCCGCAATGGACCGCCTCATCATCATGGACCGCGGGCGCATCGTCGAGGAAGGCACCCACGACCAGCTTGTGCGCCACGGCGGGCTTTATGCGAAGCTCTGGTCGCGTCAATCGGGCGGGTTTCTGCTGGAGAAGGACGTCGCATGAAAAAAGCCGCCGGAAGCGCAGCCTAATCAAGCGCGCTAACCGGCGGGTAAAGTCACCTCCCGCCCGTGGGCGGAAGCCACGCACTGGCGAACCATCCTCGGCCACTGCGTCGCATGTAAACTATCAATTTTTGTGCCACTATTGAATTGAATAATAAGTCATCAGGTTCAATGATAAACTGCATGTGCGAAACCGGCAGCATAGACTTGTTCTGCCTGAAAAATGGGCGAGTTGAGGACGAAATGCTTCCGGTTGGGGGATATTGAGGTGATCCGATCCCTCTGTGTGAACCGCCTCTCCAACGCGGCCGTAAAGCGTCACAGCTTTTTCTCACCGTGTTGCAGGGCCTTTAGAAATGAGCCTCAGCTTGAGTTATAATGAAACAGGTGCCGGTAAGGCATCCATGCCCGAATTGTTGCGCAGGATCGCCGCGGATCACGATCCCCAGGCATTCAACGACCTGTTCCAGACCTACGGCCCCCGGATCAAGGCGATGATGATGCGTCAGGGTGCCGACCCCGAGACTGCCGAGGAAATCGCCCAGGACACCATGCTCGCTGTCTGGCGCAAAGCGCATCTTTTCGTCGAGCAGAAGGGCAGCGTCTCTACCTGGGTCTATACCATCGCGCGCAACCTGCGCATCGACCGCCTGCGCCGGCAGGTCGTCTGGCTCGACATCGACGACGAACTGGATCGGCTGGTCAGCGACGAGGAAGCCCCCGATGAGACCGTGTCGCGCAACCAGACACGGGACCTGATGCGCGCCGCGCTCGAAACCCTGCCGCCCGAGCAATATGAAGTTGTTCAGTTGTCGTATATCGAAGGATTGTCGCACAACGAAATTTCGGAGCGCATCAACGTGCCCCTTGGAACCGTCAAATCCCGCATACGCCTGGCCTATCAGAAAATCCGCGACGCCATCGGGGACGAGCAATGACGCCCACGCACCATCTTTCCGCCGACACCCTGATGGCTTTCTCAGCCGGCACGCTGGCAGCGCCCATTGCGGCAGTCGTTGCCTGTCATCTCGAATACTGTGCCGCCTGCCGAGACCGCCTTCGCGAAATGAACATGCTAGGCTCGCTGTTGCTTGAGAAAGTGAATGGCACGCCGGTCAGCGTTCGAACTCTCGCTACTGCCCGTTACAAGGCGGAAACCATTGTTCGTGAAACGCCGGTCCACACCACCGCGCGCCGCCCGCTTACAATGGCCCCGAATGGCATGCCGTCGGCCCTCAAACGCTACACCGGGCTTGATCTGGAAACTATCCCGTGGAAATGGCTTGCGCCGGGCATCCAGCATCACCGCATCCCATTGCCCGAAGGCTCGACCGGCGATTTGCGCCTCCTGAAGATCAAGCCCGGCAAGAAGCTTCCCGAGCATGGCCATGGCGGCATGGAACTGACCCTCATCCTCAAGGGCGCCTACACCGATTGCGTCGGCCGCTTCCAGCCCGGCGACGTGGCCGATCTCGACGAGGAAATCGAACATCAACCCATTGCGGACGAAACCGAAGGCTGCATATGCCTCGCTGCCACCGAACGCCCGGCGCGCTACAAGGGGCCGATTGCAAGGTTATTTCAGCCTTTTGTCGGCATGTGAGCCGTGAGCGCGCGCTCGGCCCCGCGGGTTGCATGGGTGACGGGTGCGAGTTCCGGCATCGGCGAGGCTCTGGCGTTGCGGCTCGCGCGGGATGGTTGGTACGTTGCCGCCAGCGCGCGGTCGGCTGGTGCGCTCAACCGCCTTGCGGCCGCGAATGATGCAATTTCCGCCTTTCCTCTCGACGTATCCGACCGGCATGCGGTGCGCAACGCCGCGATCGCCATTGAAGCTGCGCTTGGCCCCATACGTCTGGCGGTGCTCAATGCCGGCCTATGGCAGAAGATGGGTGCGGCCGATTTCAGCGCCGAGATTTGCGAAGACATCTGGCGCGTGAATTACGCGGGCGTCGTCAACTGCCTAGAGGCCGTGCTGCCCAACATGATGGCGCGCGGCAAGGGCCATATCGTTGTGGTGGCCTCGCTTAGCGGCTATGCAGGTTTGCCCGGCGCTGCCGCCTACAGCCCAACCAAGGCCGCGCTCATCAACCTGGCCGAGTGCCTCAAACCGGAGCTGGACCGGACCGGCGTCCGGCTGCAGATCGTCAATCCCGGCTTCGTTGCGACGCAGATGACCCGCAGCAACGATTTCTCCATGCCGCATCTGATCTCGGCCGAGGCTGCGGCGCAGGCGATCGCGAAAGGGCTCGCCTCCCCCCGCTTCGAGATCCGCTTTCCCGCGCCGCTCGTGGCCCGCCTCAGGCTGCTGCGGGCCTTGCCTTATTCCCTGTTTTTCCGTCTGACGCGCCGCCTCGTCGGGCCCGGGCCTAAGCGCTCCGGCGCGGCTTGATGAAACAGTAGAGGCCGACGCTGATCGTGCCGTTCTCGAAACCGGCCAGGCAATAGGCGAAATAAAGCTCCCACAGCCGGCGGAACCGTTCGTCGAAGCCGAGCCGCGCGATTTCGGTCCAGTTCGCGCGGAAGCGATCCCGCCAATGGCGGATGGTCAGCGCGTAGGAAGCGGGAAAGCTCTCGGCATGGTCGAGGCGCAGCCCCGCCTCGCGGCCGTGGCGCTCGATGCGGGCGGCCGTTGGCAGCATGCCGCCGGGAAAGACGAACCGCGCGATGAAATCCGAATGCCGCCTGTAGTGCGGGAAGAGATCATCGGCGATGGTGATGGCCTGGATCACGGCCACGCCCCCCGGCCGCAGCCGCGCGCCGATGCTGCCGAAATAGTCAGGCCAGTGGCGCTCGCCCACCGCCTCGATCATCTCGATGGAGACGACGCGATCATAAAGCCCTCGCGTCTGCCGGTAATCGAGCAGGGCGACACCAACTTGCCCGCAAGCATCGCCGGCGTTGAGACTGGCCAGGATATGCTCGGCCTGCCGGCGCGACAGGGTGATCCCCTTCGCCCTCAGGCCGCGCTGCGCCGCGGCGCGGAGGAACGCGCCCCAGCCGCAGCCGATGTCGAGGACGCTGTCCCCCGGCCTTGCCGCGATAAGGTCCAGCACTCTTGTATGCTTGCGCGCCTGCGCCGCCTCCAGGCTGTCTCCGGCTTTTGCGAAAAGCGCGCAGGAATAGGTCATGGAGGCATCCAGCCACAGCGCGAAGAAGCGGTTGCCGAGATCGTAATGGGCCATGGCGTTGCGCCGCGCCCGTGCCGGGTCGTTGCCGCGAGATATGCCAAGGACGGGCGCAAGACGCGGCAGGCGCAGCCGGCCAAGCCCCGCGGTGACAAGCGCCTCGCGGTTGTCCATGCAGAAGCCGAGCAGCGCGTCAAGATCGGTCGTGTCCCAGTCGCCGTCTAGATAGCTTTCGGCAAGGCCGGTCGGCCCGCGCAGCAGCGCCCGCCGCAAAGCGCGCGGCGAGGCAATGCGCATGTTGGCGATGCGTCCTTCGCGGGCTGCGGCGGTTTCGCGCAGTGCGCCGATAGCGAGGCTGTGTAAGGCGCCGAGATCAAGCGTCAACCGCCCGCGCACCCTTCGCTGCAACCGCGCGGCGAGCCAGGCTGCGGCGGCGCGGGCCCAGAGCGGGGTCAGCGCGGCTCCCATGGCACGGCTTTCCGGGCTTGCGGGCCGAGCGGCGGGATCGCCTCGACAGGCGGGACGTTTGCTCCTCTGTCTTTGCGGGCGAGCGGCACGCCCTTGAGCCAGAGGCGTAGCGCCTGGACATGGATTGCGGCAACCACGGCGAGCGATTGCAGTGGCATCGCCGCGAACGATCGCAGCAGCGCCCGGTCGCTGAACTCATGCCGCTCTCCGGTGAAGAGTGTCCTGAGCAGGGGTGAGCCATCCTCGCGGTAGAGAATGCCGAGCGCCACCCTTTCGCCGGGGGCGGTGCCATGAAAAGTGTATTGCCCGCGGTCGGCCGTGAACGGCGAGACGCGCATTGCTTTCTGTTGCGACTGGAAGAACGCGCCGCCGGCAGCTCCGGCAACCGGCAAGGCATAGGCGATGCGCTCGCGCCGCATGTTCGTCACATCATAGAGAGTGGCCACGAGCCGGTCTTGAGAATCGAAGCAATAAAACACGCTGATCGGGTTGAAGCCATATCCGCAGACGCGCGGCATGGTGAGAAGCCGGATGCGGCCGATGGCAGCATCAATCCCACGCGCCGCGAGGCGGTCGGTCACAGTCCGGCGCACGCTTTTGCCGGGTTCCGCATAATCGCGATCGCAAAGCGCGAACAGGTTCCAGCCGTTGCTGGAAAACAGCCGGCAGGCGCTGTCTAGCGCCCCGATCTCGTCAAGGTCGATGAGGCAGAAGAAGGCCGGGTAGCGCAGCCGATGCTGGACGGGACGCAGGCGGTGATGCGTCACGGTGCCGCGATAGATGGCCGAGTGCATCGGGATCACCCCGCGGCCAGGTATGGTTCGGCGCCGAGCGGCGCGATCCGGTCCGCGGGCTCGGCAAGCGACCAGGGCCGCCGGACGCCGCCGATCATCTCGGCCACCGCCAGGCCGCTTTGCACCCCGTCCTCGTGGAAGCCATAGCCGAAATAGCTTCCGGCGAACCACACTCTGTCGGTCCCTTGCAGCCGCGCCAGCCGCGCCTGTGCGCGCATGGCCGCATCGTTGAAGATGGGGTGTGTGTAGCGGAAGTGCGCCAGCACGCTGTGCGGGTTGGGCTCTCGCATCGGGTTGAGCGTCAGGAAGATGTTCCGCGACACCTTGAGCGCATGCAGGTTGTTGAGCCAGTAGGTGACACAGGGCAGGGCCGCGCTGGCTCCCTCGCCCTCGCCGATATAGTTCCAGCTCGACCACAGCCTCCGCCGCTTCGGCATGAAGCTTTCATCGGTGTGCAGCACGGCGCGGTTGCTCGAATAGCCAAAGGCACCGAGCAGATCGCACTCCTCCGCCGTGGGGGCTTGCAGCAGGCGCAGGGCTTCATCCGCATGGGTTGCGATGACGGCGTGGTCATACTCTGCCTGCTGCCCTGCCCCATCGAAGACGATGACGCGCCCCTCGCCCTTGCGCACAACGCGCCTGATGGCGCAGCCGGTTCTGAGGGTGAGGCGGCTCTCGCGCACGGCCGTTTCGACGTAAGCACGGCTTCCCCCCTTAACGGTCAGCCATTTCGGCCGCCGCAGCGTCTGCAGCATGCCGTGATTGGCGAAGAAGCGCACGAAACTCGTCGCCGGAAAGTCGAGCACCTTGGCGCATGGCGCAGACCAGATCGCTGCCGCCATGGGCAGGATATGCTGCATGATGAAGGTTTCGCCGAAGCGTCCGCTGCGTAGATAGTGGCCCAGCGTCAGGCCGTGGAGGGCGTCCCGCGAGAGGTCTGCTTCGGCCTTGCGGAAGAAGTGGAGAATGTCGCTCGTCATGCGCCAGTGCCGCGGGCGGATGAGATTGCGCCGCTGCCCGAACAGCCCGGAGAGGCCGTTGCCGGAATATTCGTATGCCCCGCTGTCGAAGGAGACCGAGAACGACATGGGGGCGTATTGCGTCTCCACGCCAAGCAGGCGCAACCACTCGGTGAAGTTGGGATAGGTGCGCGGGGTGAAGACGATGAACCCGGCATCAACGGCAACGGGACCTTCCGGCGTATCGACCTCAACGGTGTTGCAATGGCCGCCTGGCCGCTCTTCGCTCTCGTAGAGCGTCACGTCGTGCTCTCTCGCCAGCAGCCAGGCCGCCGACAGGCCGGAAACGCCGGCGCCTATGACGCAAATCCGCAATCCGCTCATGGTGCAAGTCTTGAAAGGCATCGCATCGCGGCCATAGCCTAAACCGCTCATTGCGAATTGAAAATCGAATTGATCGGACCATCGGTCGCATTGCTGCGATTGCGGGCGGTCTGGCGAATGAATACGGTCTGTGGCGGCGCCATCGACGTCATCACGGCCCCCTTTCAAAAATGATCATCCCCACCAAGCGGAGAAAAACCATGGCAGCACCAGTTCTCATCATCGGCGCAACGGGCGGCATCGGCGAGGCGCTGGCGCGCCGGCTCGCGGGCGCCGGCCGGCCATGCTTCCTCATCGCGCGCGACGAAACGCGGCTTGGCGCGCTTGCCTCCGATCTGGGTGCGGACTTTGCGGTTGCGGACGTGCTGGACGAGGCGTCCCTCGAGCAGGCTGTCGGCAAGGCGTGTGCAGGTGGCGCCCTCGGCGGGCTTGCCTATTGCGTGGGGT